>Ga0193726_1000659_pt1 | contig 33893 bp, 27 predicted proteins | sample H2c1metaG_FD_144928 | JGI IMG/M metagenome (GOLD analysis project Ga0193726, IMG submission 144928) | Soil microbial communities from a riparian zone of the East river system, Colorado, United States - H2c1 | ecosystem: Environmental > Terrestrial > Soil > Riparian zone | place: USA: East River... | reverse complement strand
TGGCGTCGACGTTACCGGCGTGGACATCGCAACCAATTCGATTGAACGCGCCAATGCGCGCGCGAAAGCGGAGGGCCTGCGCGCAAAATTTGTGGAAGGTGATGCGGAAGCGCTTCCCTTCGCCGATGCTAGCTTCGACGTGGTCGCCAGTTTGGTAGGCGCGATGTTCGCGCCACGCCCAGAATTGGTCGCAAAAGAAATGCTTCGAGTTTGCACTCCCGGCGGAACAATCGCGATGGTGAATTGGACTCCGCAGGGATTCATCGGACAAATGTTCAAGGCTGTTGCGAAATTCATCGCGCCTTCCGGAATGCCTTCGCCGGTTTTGTGGGGCGACGAAGCCACGGCGCGCGAAAGATTCGGCAACGGACTCTTGGAGCTTTGTCTGGTGAAACGCGACTACACGTTCAGCTATCCGTTTCCGCCAGCCGACGTCGTGGAGTTCTTCCGCGCGTATTACGGACCGACCAACAAAGCCTTCGCTTCCCTTGACGTAACCGCTTGTGAGAACCTTCGTGCGGAACTTACTGCGTTGTGGACCAAACATAATCGCGGGGGCGAGGGCAATACCATCGTGTTCGCCGAATATTTGGAAGTGATTGGCGTTCGGGCATAGAATTTCCGTCGGAGGAACGCCATGGCAGAGCTCATTGAGAAACCGTCGATCATAATGGCGGCGGGAAACAAGCCCAAGGAGATTGCCGAGTTCGTCGGGCTCGTCAATACCAAAACGGAGGACGTTAGCATCGCGCACATGAAAGCTCCTGCCGGATGGATGGAGCCGGGACAAACTCCGGAGTTCGACGAATACACCGTGGTGTTGCGTGGCATCCTTCGAGTGGAAACTCGCACCGGAAATATTGACGTAAACGCGGGCCAAGCAATTCTGGCCCGCAAAGGCGAGTGGATCCGTTACAGCACTTTGGAGAATAATGAAGCTGAATATATTGCGGTCTGCTTGCCAGCGTTTTCTCCGAAACTGGTGCGGCGGGACGAGTGAAACAAAAATTTTACCCCCGGTGGGCAAGAAAATCAGACGCTCGGGTAAGTTTCAAACCTCGGACTGTCACATAATGAAAGCATAAACGCGGCTAAAACCGTAAACTGACAGTCCACTAAACCTAAGCACAAGAGGAGACGAAATATGGCGCAAGAAACTACCGCAACTCACAAAACCAAAAACTTCACCGGTCGTCGCGCTGAATTATTGGCTGCGCGCATCGAAGAGGGCGCTGCCGGCCTGGCTGCTTTTGCTGAAGGACTTTCGGAAGCGGAATGGAATACGCCGGTGACGAGCACGGACCGTCGTCCGGTCGGTGTGATCGTGCACCACGTTGCCAGCGTGTACCCGATCGAGATTGACATTGCGCGAGCGGTCGCCGGCGGAAAAGCGATTACCGACGTCACATGGGAGGCTGTCGCAACTATGAATGCGAAACATTCCCACGAGAACGCCAGGACAACAAAAGCGGCGGCGCTCGAACTCTTGCGCTGCAACAGTCACGAAGCGGCCGCTGCGGTGCGCGCGCTTACTGACGAAGAGTTGGATAGCGCAGCGCCATTTTCGTTGAGCTTCGGCGCACCGGTGACTGCTCAGTTTGTGATTGAAGATCACGCGCTTCGACACAGTTGGCATCACCTGGCTCGCATTCGTAAAGCTGTGGGCCGATAGCCTTACCCGCAGCTAGCTCTGATTGTGTAGCAAAGTTGAAGCGGATGTTATTTTCCGGGCAGCGCGCGAATTCTTGCGACCACGCGGTGAAATAAATTGTGGAGCGCGACGTCGAGCGCATGGAATTCACGCTGCTGCTCGGGCGAAGAGGAATTCTCAGCGGCAATTTTCGCCAGATGCGAAGCGTAATCCAGCGCATCGGTTTGCGAGAGCAACAAATTTAATTCAAACGTTTCGCCGGACGTGAATAGGATTTCGTGCTCTTTCGTTTTGGAAATGGCGGCACGCGTGGCCTTTTCGCCCGGCGGAAGTTCTAGCGCGTGCAGATTCAATGTCTTGTCACCCTTCGCCAGCTCTTCCAATTTCCTCTCGCCATCACCTGCCGTTGTTGAGATTGCTTTCATCAGTTCGCCGAGTGCTTTGGAGTTGTGCTTGATGATCAGAACTTTGTCGACGTTTTTTTCTTCATGAAATAAATCGGCGAGCAGACTGGCGGCGTTGTTGCGCACCTCTACTTTGTTTGAAGCGTCTGAGCCTTCTTTCGGGCCGGCAGACTGACGACCACTTGCGCCCGCGCAGACAGTTGCCACAGCAAGGCAGCAGACCAAAATGAATTTCGTCGGAAATCTGTTTGTATTTTCTTTCATGTGACCCACGCTATCCGCGCGCGGAATCGAAGGCAATCGGGGGAATCTTGTATAAGCTTACGTAACAAACAGAAGAAGAACTAGTCGCCCACCGCTGGATATGCTTGCTCGCCTTTTGGTGGCGCGGCTTTGGCGGCGGTTGACGCAAGAGGAATTTTCACGCTTACTTCAGTACCGGCGCTGCTGGATTTCAGATCCCACTTACCGCCGAATTCCCGCACGCGCTCACTTATTCCGGCTAGCCCGACGCCGCCAGTCGCTCCGTTCACTTCAAAACTCGCAAGCATTTCCGCCGGAATTCCCTCTCCATAGTCTCTAACGGACATCGAAACTTGTTCGGATTTCGCCTCCACCGACACGATCGCTCGCGCGCTCTTTGAGTGGCGCTGGATATTCGTGAGGGTCTCCTGAAGAATACGGAACAGGACAAGTTCCAAATCGCGAGGCAATCGTTCGGCCTGCTTGGAAATGTCCACGGTGACTTGAATTCCAGTGTGTTTAGAGAATCCTTCGATAAACCACTTGGCGGCCGACGCAAATCCAAGTTCGTCCAGAAGCGGCGGATGCAAAAGATAGGAAATCGTGCGAGTCTGTGAATAACATTCTTCCAACAGTCCGCCCAGATCTGAGTATCGGGGATCGGAAGGATGCAACGCGAGCAAGGAATCCATAGTCATTTTTGCGACGGCCAAATTTTGGCCCAGGCTATGGTGTAGTTCCCTCGCGAATTTTCTGCGCTCCTCGTCCTGCAGATGCATCAGCCGCCCGCTGAGTTGGCGCAGCTGTTTTTCAGCGGAGCGGCGTTCCCGCAATTCATCATTCAACAGACGGTAGTGAATCCAAAACATCACCGCGGATAATATCGACGAAGCAATGAGAATCCCCAACGCAATCGCGAAGAGCAAACTGGACGTTCGCACGCGCTGATCCAGCAGAGCATCTTCATTCTCAAGCATCTGACCGGTGATTTCGGCGGTTTCAAATGAAGATCGTGCGACGCGGGAAGTAAACTCAATATCCTTCGCAGGATCGTTCTGATGGCGTTGCTTTGCTTCGACAGATTCTACCGAGATTGCGAGTCTCTCCTTCGCATTCGATTGCAAGCGATCGAGGAGCGCAAGTTCAGAGGGATTATCGTTGACCAGTTGCCGGATTTTTTGTAGGGAGGTGGAAACTCGATTTGTTGCAGCGCCGAATTCCACCAAAGCACCTGCAGTTCCTGATTCGTTGTAAACGATGCGGCGGCGCCCCACATCGGCCAGCGCCGATTCCAAGTCCTTAACCGAGACCTCTACATCGTAGGTGTGGCGAACCCATTTTTCGCTGACATAGAGACGTGCAATCGTAATTCCCGCGGCAATGCCGCTTATGCAGAGCAGCGCGAGTGCCAACGAGAGAGTCAGTTTTGCTTTCTTATCGGGCGGCATATTTGGCTCGCAACGTACCGACTAGAAATTTAAAACTGCCTTGCGGTCTTCCGAGTTGTAAATCGTACCCTTCTCGTGCCTCGGACACAACGCACTTGGTACATGTGTTTCTGTCGAAGAAAAAGGTACAGCAATTGCTGTATGCCTCATTTCGACGCAACGTAGTATCCTCATCCGGCTTATGTTGGATATCCCACATTATTCTTACAGGCCCTATGGCACGAATATTGATTGCTGACGATTCTGAAGTAACGCGCAAGCTTCTGGCCGCAACGCTGGGAACCCACGAAGGCTGGACTGTTTGCGGAGAAGCTGTGAACGGCAGAAACGCCATTCTTATGGCTCACGATCTGAAGCCCGATCTCGTGGTCATGGATCTGGTGATGCCAATGCTTGACGGCCTTCAGGCGGCCGCCGAAATTGCGAAAGGCGCTCCGGCAGTTCCAATCGTAATTTACAGTCTGCAAATTCTACCCGAGCTGGAAATAGAAGCGAAGAAATATGGCGTGTGGGCAATGGTTTCAAAATCCGCGGATCGGAATGTATTGATCGAAACCGTCGAGCGCCTTCTCGCTTCCACGCAGCCGCAGCTTCCGCCGGATACGGCAAACCTGCTCGTCGAGCCGACTCCGGGCGCGTCGACCTCGGTCCCCACGACCAATGAAGTTCGCGAAAAGCCGAGTTCGGAATCTTCCACCGAACCGGAATAATGAAGCGCCGGTCAAAAATTTGGCGATTTTTCGTGTGAGGGATTTCCTACATATCCTTGCTTTCCCCACCGAATAAAGTTATTCCTCTACACGTTCCGTTCGAGCCATTAATGTTGCGACCGCTGAGTCTCGCCGGCTCGTCGAGATTACGAATTCACTCGTCCTCAAGAGGAGCAAGAATGCCAGTTACGGTACTACCCGGTGAGCGCACCGGTCCCGATGGCAAAGCTATTGCGAACAAAGTTTTATTGTCGCTGACGCCTCGACAATTTCGGCTGGTTCGGCCGCGCCTGAAGTTCCAAACCCTGGCCCATCACGACATCCTTCACGAGTGCAATCACAAAGTGGATTTCATTTATTTTCCGAACGATGGACTGATATCGCTTGTAATTGTAATGGCAAACGGAAAAACCGCAGAAGCCGGAGTGGTCGGCAATGAAGGTGTCGTCGGATTGGAAGGCGCGTTCGGATTAAAAAGAAGCCCAATCCGCGAAATTGTTCAAATTTCCGGAACGGCCTATCGCATCGCCGCGGAAAAAATGCAAAAGATATTTCAATCGGATCCGGAAATCCTGCTGCGCTTCAGCCGCTTCGCAATTATCAACCGCATGCAAGTCTCGCAGACGGCGGCGTGTAACCGTTTACACGAAGTTGAAAAGCGCCTGGCGCGCTGGCTCCTGATGAGTCAAGATCGCGTCGAATCCGGCCTGATTCCCATGACGCACGACTTTTTGGCGACCATGCTCGGAACGGATCGCGGAAGCGTGACCACGGCAGCTGGAATTTTGCAAAAACAGAAAATCATCGAATATACGAGAGGGTCAGTGAGAGTGCTGAATCGCAAAGCGCTCGAAGAATGTTCGTGCGAGTGCTACAGCCTGATTCGCGAATACAACAGCGAGATTATTCGCTGAGAAGTCGTTTTGTTTGGCGGCCCTTACCAAATCTGGGAGTGCGTGGAACTTATGACCGCTTTGTTTGATATTTTCCGGATTGAAGCCGACGGCGTGCGTTGGTTGGAATGCGCTGCGAATCTTGAAGAAGCGAAAGCGCGCGTCCAGCAGATTGCCGCTGCAATGGCCGGAGAATTCATCGTTGTGAATCAGCTAACCGGAATTAGGATTTTCTTAAAGTTCGACGGCGCTAATTCGGATGGCGACGGTAACGTGAGTTCGCTTAGCAAAGGCAAAGGAAACTAATTCATTCCGTATAGTTGAGCCGCATTCCCCCGCAAGACGCGCTGAGCAATTTCCTTCGCGCGATCCTGAGTAATCGTTCCATCGCGCATCATGTCTGACAAAACCATAGCCAGCGCCCGCCGCGCGTTGCGTGATGCAATTAAGATTGTTTCTTCCCAATCGAGCCCCGGTCCGAAAGGTCCGGCATCTGATCCAAACATCACGTGCTCCGGCATCATTTCCAGCCACGGCCGCAGAATTTTCGCCAACTCCGCCGGCGACCAATAAAATTCCAGCACGGACATATCCACGAACACGTTCGGTTTTAGAATCAGCGCCGAAACAGTTCGCTCCTTCGGTGGATTTCCGTGTAACACCACGAAATTTGTTTTTCGCAGATCCGGGTCGTTAAACATTTGCGACAGCAACATCGCGTCCGCGCCGGAATCGTCGAAAAACTCGCCGCATCCGCTGCCCGTGTGAATGTGCACGGCCATGCCAAGCCTGCCGGCTTCGAGAGCAATCTGTTTAAATAAATAATCCTGAAGCGATTTGTATTCCGTCGGAGTTGGATTCCCTGCCACCACGTACTTCGCATAAATTCGCGCCGCCTCTTCACGCGGCACTGGAGCAAAATCCAGCCGCCGCAGGTAAGCGGCTTCAAATTTCACGGCCACTGCGCCCACGGACTTTTGCTTCTGCAAACTGACGTGAACAATTGTATTCACATAGGCGTCGAGCGTCGCCGGCACGCGGGCAACTCCTGCGTCATGCAGATATGTGTGCAGCAGGTCCTCCGCCATTCCGAATAGTGCGCGGCGATCGGGATTCAGAGCCTTTGCTGCGTCATTATTCAACGGGAATAACAGCGCGTCTTCATATGGAACCCAGCGAATTTGCGGCGCGTGCATCTCTGGCGGAATTGAGGTTCGATTAGCGAACGCCGTTTCTAGCGATGCCTTTTCCATTACCCACGTGTAAAAATTAGCGCCGTGTTCTTTGCGGGCGGCAACTTCCATCTGGATAACTTGTTTTATTTCGGCGGCACTGCCTGTCTTCGCGTCAAATCCATAAAGGGTTTTATAAGCCCACTGTTGATCCGCGTTGAAACGGAAATTTGCCGGAGAAAGACCCGCAGCGGGAGGAAGCACGTCACAGCGGAGCTGGTCGTAACCTTTGTCGTGATCGCGGTCCAGCGCGGTGATGTGCGAATGATTGTCGATGGCTTTGATGGAGTTTATGTAGCGGACAAGTCCCGCGTCCGGTTCCTGCGCTAACACTGGCATCACGCCGGCGAACAGAACTGCGATTAGCAGACAAGCTCGAGTCATGTTTCCTCAGATCATTCTGAACGAAATTCCTAAATCAAATGCTCGATCTTCACATTCTGCTCCGCATACTCTCGACCCACTTCACGCAAAACTGGAATCGCGCCGACCGCATCCAGTTTCGCCAATTGGGAACCGGCACTCAAAAGTTTCTCCGCCTCTTTTCCCATGTAAGACCTGTTGTATCGCACATAACTGAACCACCGCGGGCCCGGCAGCGGCATGCCGACCATGTCACCAATTTCAGAATCGATTTCCTCGCCGAAAATACATTCGCCCAGGCATCGGCAAATATAATCTTGTTCCAGCGCAACACCCTGCATCAGCGCCGCGGGAATGCGCGGCAGCTGATAGCCCAGCCACATTTGCTTAACCTTCGTGTGAAACGCCGCAGATGTTACTCGAATGGTTCCAACCGAAATTACGCGAATTTTATCGGCGCCCGTTTCCCAATTCACATTGTACGAAGGCAGTGTCGCCGTCAGTGCCGCAATCAACGCGGGGTTGTTGTAAGGCGTGATCGCGCCATCCACAAAAATATGTAGCCTTCCACCCAGCGTAATTTCTTCCGGATCAAAATATACCGGCGCGGCGGTGCTGGCTCGCACCACCTTCCACAGCGGCACATTCAGATTGCAATCCGCCAGTTTGGAATTGTTGTACATCGCGTGAGGATTATTTGTGATTGGCCAGGCGGAACCGGTCGTTTGATTTCTCACGACCACCAGCAGAAGGCCCTTCAACTTTGACGTGCTCAACAGCGCCGGAATTTTTCCTTCTCCGTCTTCTGAAAAAACGCGTTGCAGCATGTCGGAAAGCGGCTTTGCTTCATACCGTGACACAAACATTCGCCTGAGCGGCCGGTACCACGGCACTCGCATGAACATTGTCTTGCCGTGTTCAACATAAAGTTTCATTACTTCTTCGACGTCCATGCCCCAGCTCAGGCAGGTCGCGATAATTGCGCCGGTGCTAGTGCCCGCGAAAAAATCGAAGTGATCGGAAAGCACGAAAGACGAATTTCCGGTGTGCTCGCGCAGCAGTTTCTGAATGCGCAGCAGTACCTCCAAACTAAAAACGCCGCGGATACCCCCGCCATCAAGCGACAATATTTTCTTCATAGTTTTATTTCCGTGGCATCTTGCGATTCCGAATCAAGGAGCGCCATTCAATCACTTCAGCCAGCAGCGCTCTTTCCACGCGCGTCGCGGTGCGCAGCAAAACTGTCCACGTTCCGGCCGACGCGATCTGTTTATCCCACACCACAAGCAGGTCATGCAATTCCCGGTAACGTTCGCGGCGGCGCTGCCAGTCATTCACAATTAAGAGCGCGCCCAAAATTGTTGCGATCTGAAAAAAAACTGTTCCGCCAAATGCGATGCCCGTCAGCCAGCTAGAAAACATGTGATTCAACCAATACGAACCGAGCAGCATCCACAAGTTCATGCACAAACCAACCACAATGGCGACCGCCACGGTACGTTTATAGAGACGCGCCTTTCGATCGGCCTGCCCGGCGTTCTTTGAAAAATATGCAATCTGATTCTGGATCCGCTCTTCGCGATACGTTTTTCTGAAATCTTCCAGACTCGTACTGCGATTCGCGCTGTCGGATATTTTCAGAAAATTCAGTGAGCCGAGAGTTCCCGTAAGTTCAGGAATAATTTCCGGCCCAATTACATCGTAAGGCCCGGGGGCACTCCACAACGCCAGCACGGAACGGCAAACTTCCGTCGCGGTGCGGATTCTCGTCCATTTAATTTGCCGGCTGTGGAGCCTCATCACGGTGGGGAGCGCGCTGGTCATCAATCCAAGTGCTGCACCAATGCCCACTAACGCGCCGCTGTTGTCAGAAAATGAAAACGCCGCGGTACAAATTGCCGCGCCGGCCGTGCACAGAATCGGGATGGCCGCCAGCCGGCGAAGTTGCGGCGCAGCGTGGCTGGCATTGTCGTCCACTTTCAAAAACCACGCTCGCACCAAATCAAGCGGCGTTTTAATTTCCGGTTTCGCAGCGGAATCGGGCAGGCTGTTCAGGAAATCCAATTCAGGATCGCCGGTCGATTCCTTCTCTTGATTGAAATGTTGAATTTCTCCGGTGACGCTTTGAATCCAAACTACCGGCCGGCCCTGATTCTTGGCATAAGTGAATATTTCTTCCGTTCCACCCAGCCCCTGCGATGGTTTTCCATCCCACAACGCCAACAACATTTGGCTTTGCTGAACAGTCTCGGCGCCGCATTCGTAGTAACGCTCCTCTTTGGTTTCTCCCGTACCAATCACTTCAACGGACATGGCGCGTTGCATCACCGATTCGGCGCGGCTCCACGTCGCATCGTCAAAATCTTCGCGAAATTGTTCCTTCGGCGCAGGCAGAAGTATTCGGATTGGCAATCCGACTTGCAGACACGATTCCGCAAATAACAAATCTCCGCCCGCGGCAGCCGATGACACGCCGTAAATTGTTTTTTCAGTTTTTCCTTTGAAATCCTGCAGAAATTTCAGAATGCTCTCACGGGATTTGGATTCATCCGGCAGATTGCGATGACCGGTGAATCCGATGGCGACCGTCGACGGCAGAACAATCGTTTGTGCGGATTTATCCGCCGAAGAATTTGCGCTTGCAGCTTGCGTCGAGCCGGACATGCCTGGCTTATTGCGTACGCAGTTGCAGAATCTGCTGCGGTGGGAACCTGGAAATGTCGACGGTGATCAGCGCGCCAAGCTGGGTGAGAATGCGAAAATTATCACGGTTCCACGACGACGCTTTGAGAGGGTTATCCGATTGCGGGTCGGCAATCATGTACGTCTTGCCCATATATTCCAGCTTCGTAAGTATCGGCGTCAGATGAGATTCATCCGCGCGTTCCCAATTCAAAGTGAGCAGGGGCTGCATCTCAACGGCCGGAATTGGATCCTGAGTATTATCGTGCTTTGCGATCTCCATCAGCGCGCCGAATGTTTTTTGTTCCTGCGCGGCGGCCGCCATCATTCCAATCAACGATCGCATCACCAATTGCGCGGAGCCCTGCACACCACCTCCGGACTTTGACGAGTCCTTTGTCTCCGAGTTCTCGAGTACGCCAAATCCTAATCCGTTGGAATCCAAAATCTGAAGCGTGGGGCCCAGCGACAACACATTGGCAAGCTCCGGCATATCGACTTCAATATCGTAAGCCTTTACGTTGCTCGGATGGTCTTTGTCACCGGGTTGGTAGCCCGGCGTCAATTTAAATTTCGGAAGCGTTACAAACTGCCCCAGTTGCCAGGAATCTTTGTTGTTCGGGTCTTGCTGCCACACCAGATTCTTCGACCATGCATCGACAATATCTTTCGCTTGCGGCGCGGCGCTTCCCGTGAGCGTCAACCCGGAGGTAAGCACCGGCTGAAATTTTTGGTCCGCTGAAAAAATTAAGTGCCCGCGACGCTGCAAATGATAGGTGAGCGCGCTGATGCGCAGAAACGTCAGGTAATCTTTTAAGTTCGCCTCGGAAGCCACATTGCGAATCGTATGAATCACGTCGCTCTTTGGGTCCGGTCTGTATTCAATATGATCCACCATCAGCCGCATCAATTGATCTACGCGCCATCCCTGCTGAAAAAGAACATAGAACCATTCGGCCGGCATGGGTTTCAAAAGCTGCTGCGCAGTCGCGTCATCGTTCACGGGAACAAACGTGAATCCCGGATCTTTTTCGTACAACGCTCCCGGTGTTCCGCCGCCGCCCGGACCTGCCGGATAACCCTGCGGGCTGTACGTGCCATTTCCGTTTATGGTCGCCTGATAGCGATAGTTCGTGGTGATCTGTCCCATCTTGAAAAAGTATGTTGGATGGTGCTCGCTCAACCGCGCCAGATTCAGCAGCATTTGCCGGTTGGAGCTTTCCGCGTAGGAATTTTCGTAGGATTTGTAATCGGTTCGCAGCGCTCTTGCCGCGCATCCGGAAAGAAAACTCACGCACAGACACAGAAGCGCAAGCGTTGCGCACGCAGCAGCAGCAGTGATTCGCGGTGAATAGGCGCCGCGAGTCCGAATATCGGAGCGATAAGCTATTTTGTTTTCCATGGATTTTCCGTAGAGGCGCATTCTATAGAGAGACCTGCGCGATGACAATAAGAACCTTTGCTACGAAACTCTATTTTGCCGGAGCCTTCAACAGCGCGCGAAGCCGCGCAAAGTTCGGATTTGCCACCCCGCCCTTCTCGAGATCGTCAAAATCGCCGAGAATGGCGTCTTCCCATTTCTCATCCGAATTCGCGAAAACTTTTTCGCCGCGATGACCAAGATAAATCGCGTCCGCATCTTTCGTGCGTCCAAGGAAAAGCAACGCGTGTGCGCGATTTGTTTGCGCCGCCAGATCCTTCGGATTTAATTTGAGGGCCTCGTCGCTCGATGCCAAAGAGCCGGCGAAGTCATGAGTGAAAATTTGAAACCAAGCCAGCCCAACATAGGCGCCAGATAGCGAGTTAGACCACGCAGCGTCGTGGTTCGTCTCACGCTGCAGCCACGCGACATAATTTTTCTGCGCGTCCACGGCTTCTTTCGCGCGATCCAGCCGCAAATATACATCTCCAATTCGACTCAGCGCATTCTCGTCATTCGGATTCCCTTTTAGTTCTGCCGTGTAGCGTGCCAGCAACCGCTCGTACCCGGCCCTTCGCATCAACGTACGAATTCGCGCCACGTCAGCATTCATAAATCGCTCGTTCTCGAGCGATGTCAGATCGTCCAGCACACCTTCATCCCAAGGTTGATCGGAATCCATTTTCTTTCCGACGTTCGCAACGTAAATTGCTTCCGCTTCTTTTTCGCGGCCAAGAAAAAGTAACGCATGCGCGCGATTCATGGTGGCGACGAGATCGCCGGACTCCAGTTTCAGCGCTGCATCAGTGGACGCGAGCGCTCCCGCAAAATCTCCGGCCAACAATTGATACCAGGAAAGCGATCCGTACGCTGAGTTCAGCGTCTGCGACGATTCGGCGTCATGTTTGTTCTCGCGCAAAAGATGCGCAATCCGATTCTTCCCGGCCTCCACCGCTTCCGGGTACCGGTGCATATTGTAGAAAACTCCCGGCAAATAATGCAGCGCCGTCTCGTCGTTCGGATTTGTCTTCAGCGATTGTAGATATTCTCCAAGCAGCCTTTCGTATTCCGGCCGTTGCAGCAATCCCCGCATGCGCGGAAGTTCGCGAGTGGTTACACCTTCATTCTCGAGCGCTGTGAAATCTCCCAGGACAGCGGCCTCCCACGTTTGATCCTGGGAGCCGTTCATTTTTCGGCCAATGTTTCCAACATAAATCGCTTCCGCTTCCTGATCCCGTCCAAGAAACATCAGCGCGTGCGCGCGCTGCGATTCCGTAAATAGCTGATCCGGATTCAACTTTCTTGCTTCGTCAGCGGATGCAAACGATCCCGCGAAATCTCGAGCGAAAAGTTGATACCAGGAAAGTACGTCCAGCGCGTCGACCAGGTTCGTATTTTTGGTGGTGTCCGTGTCGGGCTTCGTCTTCAGGAATGCAACCAGCCGCTTTTCGCCTTCCACCGCATCCGTCCAGCGCTTCGCCTTAGAATAAAGATACGGCAACTGCCTCAGCGCCTTCTCATCATTTGGATTCTGCTTCAATGCCTGCTCGTAGGCACCGGTGTTGCGGCGGTCTTGCCGCAGCGCCATCAGATTCCAAATTCGCTGCGCGTCCGGACTGGTAATTCCTTCCCTTTTCAATGCGTTGTAATCGCCGGTAACGGAATCCTCCCAAACCGTATTTGAGGACGGGCCCATTTTCTCGCCGCCATTGGCCAGGAAAATCGTTTCCGCTTCTTTCGTTCGGCCCAGAAAAAGCAATGCCAGTGCGTGTTCTTCTTCGCCGGTCAGAACGGCGGGATCCAACTTGACGGCCGCCTCGCTTGAAGCAAGCGCGCCTGCAAAATCTCGCGCGTAAAATTGATACCACGCCAATAAGTCATAAGCATCCCGAAGCGTCGCGGTCTTTGTCGGAACCGCGTCCGGCTGTTCTGCTAAATATGCCACCCAATTTTTTTCAGCATCCACTGCGTCTTTCCAGCGCTTCATTCCAAAATAAAGCGGAGGAAGTTGTTTCAACGCATCAGGATCTTTCGGGTTTCCTTTCAGCGTGGCCAGCGCTTTTGCCAGATCGTTCTTCGGCTTCGATGCGTCCATCTCCGCCGTGGTTCGCTGCTCTCGAATTCCATCCACGAAAGTGTCTAGAAATACCGGCCAATCCTTTTCGATTTGCCGGGACTGCTGCATGTTCACATCGCCGTTCCGCGCAAGATGCAAACTCGCTTCCCAAAAGGTGTTTCCGATTTGCATCGTTCCAATCGCCTGCCACTCTTTATCCGACGTTGGTTCCAACAGGAGCGGCCTGAATTTATCTACGCACATCGCCCGGCGCTGACGCAAACCAATCCACATCCTCCGGATGATCGATTAATCGCAAACGCCCGACGTCCGGCACGTCAATTGAATTCACGTAGAAACGCAAATAGGCGAGCGCAAGATCAGCCTGATCCAACCTCGGAGCCGTCGTCGCATTCAAATGCAATATCGCGTCGCGATTGCCCGTCAGCAGAACCCATTCAGATCCGCGCTGCACGTAAGAAATAACTCCGTCCCTGGCGTTGGGCAACTTCACATCAGCTTCATACGCGGCCGCGTCGTCATAAAAATCCAGCCGCATCTTTCGGATTCCACGAACCTGATCGGAAGCGACATTTTTATCGATCGCCAGCAAATGTTGCAGCGCTGTCGCCATTTCGGCGGCAGTCAGAATTCGCCAATCGCCGGGAACAATCGTTCGTAAAAACCAATATCCGCTTTTCACATTCCGATCGAGCAGCTTGGACGCCTCGGTACGCGCGGCCAGATCATCAATGCGGCGCAGCAGCGCTTGTGAAGCCGCCGGCGTCAACGTTGCTTGCGGCGAAGCCGTCGCCGGTTTATCGACCACAGCTTTCCGAATTCGCGTAAGCCTGTCCTGATAAAATTTCAGGTTGCTGTTCAGCGTGCTGACGGAATAATCGTATTGCAGCGCCTTCCAAACCGAATCGAACGCCTTTTCCAATTCGTCCAACGCTTTAACAAGATCGCCGCGGTCGTACCACAAATCGGAAATTCGGCTCTGCACCACGGCGCGTTTGCGAATCAGTTCCGTATCGTCGGGACGTAGCACGAGCGCCTTCGTCAACGCGTCCTGCGCCAGCACGTATTCGGCGGCGGCCTTGTCATACTCATGCGTTTCTTCGTACTGATCGCCCAGCGAACTTACTGCGATGTCATACCGGCCGTAGTTTTCCGCTGTCGGCGCCATTTTCACCAGCGCGGCCGTTCCGATCGCAGCCTTCTCGTATGCCGCGATCGTCTTCGGCGGCTCACCCATAGCACGCTCGATGGTTCCCATGCGCTGATACATGTCCGCTTTTTCCTGAATGATTGACGCGTCATCTTTCGCAACGCTATCCAACGGCTCCAGCGCTTTGAAGGCCTGCGAATAAAAATCCAGCGCTTCCGTGTCGCGCTGCTTCGCTAGGTCCTGCGCTTGTTTATCTTTGCTGTCTTTTCGCCGCGCTTCGTCGGCCTGCAACGTACGCAGATATCCTTGCCGCGCTTCGGCTTGTGCAACATCATCTTGAAAGAAAAGAACTGAGGGAGCCGAAGCTCTAATGTCCTGAAAAAGTATCCGCGCCTGCGTGTATGTCTCAAAAACAGAATTCAAATCGTTGGACGCGTCCGGAGATTCCGAATGTTTCGTTGCTTCCAAATCGCCCAGTGACAGCAGTACCAGTCCGCGCACCTGCGCAGCTCGCGTCCACAACTTCTGTTGTTCGTTCAATTCTTTCGCTGACGCCGCAGACTGCTTCAGAAATTTTTCACCCGCCACCAGCTCACCCTGATCGTAATGAACCAGTCCCAACGCGCGCTGAATTCGCGCCAGATTTAAATGCCACTCCCTATTTTCCGCGTCGCGCCTGTACAAATCCTCATCAGTCACTTCCGCTTGCTCGAAAAGCGATCTCGCCGCGTCGTATTGCTCCAGACGCAGTGCTGTGAATCCCTGCGAATAACTAATTTCCGTCGAAAGTGTTTTCCAGCGAATATTTCCGGGATCGTGCGCCATTAATTTGCTGACCACATCATTCGCCTGCGCGATGAATGGCTGCGCCTTCACATCGTCATTCTCAGTCAGCCACAGCCCCTTCAGCGCCAGTACTTGCCAGTAAAGATATTCGTCCGCGCTCGATCCACTTAATTTTATAAATTTGACCGCCGCCTCGTAATGATTCCGCGCTTCGCCGGGCTGGTACACGTCCGTCGCAATTTCTCCCAGTCCAATATGCGAAAGAACAAAAACGCGCGCCAATGCCTGTCTCGCGTCCGGATCTTTCGACGCCGTCGCAAGCATCGCCGCTTCGTTGAAACATTTCCGCGCGTCAACAATGCTGCCGTTGGCGAGCAAGCCAACTCCGCGCGCATACAAAGACTCCGCGCGTGTCTCTTGCAGCCCGACTTGCGAATCGCCCGGCTTCACATTTCCCGTCACCAAATCCATCGCGCGATTCGCGTACTTCAATCCCTCGTCATAGTGTCCAACCTGATAGAGCGCTTCCGCCGCTTGCGCCAGAAATCGCGCGTGCGGCAAATCAATATCGTTCTGCGAAGCGTGGTCGCTTGAAAATGTAATGAAGGAATTGTCTGTAATCTGAATAATATTAATGACGGTCGCCGTCGGCACGCGCATATCAAACAACGAACCCGCCGCTGCAACTTGTTCCTTAAAATTTTCCTCATTCTTTTCACGAACCGAATGCAATTCGCTATCTTTGTCGTGCTCGCGGCCTTCCGCCTCCACCATCGCCTTGTGTTCGGCTTCCAGCCGTTGCGCGGTCGTCGTCGCGAGTATCTCGGTAGCCTTCGCCTGGCGGTATTCACGATACGAAAAATAAAATGCGACCAGCGCAATCACGGATAACAAACCAAATACGGTGCCCATCAATTGAGATTTGCGAAGTTGCTTTCTGACTTGCGCTTCCCGTTCCGCCGCTGCTTGTTCTCTTTCTTTCGCGGCATCAGCTTGAACGCGTTGTTCGCGTACCGCCCGACTGCGTGATGCCGGATCAGTGAGCGAATCGTGCGTCAGTTCCAGCCAAATCACGCCCGCGCGCTCTTCGCGATGCAACAGACGCCGATTTACCAGCACATCGAAATCCGCTTCCGGCAAGCCCAGCCCTTTCGCGTCTTCTAACGCGGCGCGATCGCGATATCCGGAACTGGTCAGCAGGCGATCCTCAACCCAATCGCGCACGCGAGGATCGACGCCCTCAAATGTGCGCTCGTAAAAATCCTTCATTATTTCTTCGCGTTCGGCGGTCAGCAGGTCGGCGGTGATGCGTGGCTTGCCGCGCGAAATTCGGCTGTAGTTCAATCCATCGCAAACAACGCTCAGAAGCGCGGGATCAACATCGCGTTGTTCCAACGCGCTTGAAGACCGCTTCAACCGCGAAGTCGAAACGAAATCAACAATGTCACGCGCGACGGAAGGATCGACAACGTCAGATCCTGCGCGTTGCACGACTTCCAACGCCTGTTGTCCCGTCATCCGCTCCAAACGGAAACGATTCGGCAACAATGAAGGCATGCGTTCGCGCCACGGATCCAAGTCCGCAAGAAAATCCTCGCGCAAAGTAATCACAAATTTTACGGATTGTTTTTTTAGGTCAAAGCGCAGCGCGTCATCCGGATTCGCCTCCAGCCGGTCGCGGACGGCGTCGGGCGGCCGGTGCTCTAGAAGTGATTCCAGTTCCTTCTGGAAATCAGCTACGCGAGCATTCGATTTTTCACTTCGGTGTCCAAGAGTGAAGATTTCTTCAAATTGATCCAGCACAACAACAGGAGTCAGCAACCGATTGCGCAGACCCCAGAAATCGACGTCGCGCCGGTGAAAATATTCCCACAGCGTTTCGTTCGGCGTTGGACGCGCCCCTTTAATTTGTAAACGATCCAATTCCTCCGCAACTGCGGACGTAATTTGCTGCGCCAGCGGCGGCGCGTCGTCTCCGTGATCGAAACGCACGCGAACCGGGAAAAAGTCCAGTGTCTTCAGCCGCGGAAATAATCCGGCCTGCAATAGCGAAGTCTTGCCAAGCCCAGATTGGCCGTACAGCACAACAACGGATGCCCGCTGCACCAGACTAAATAATTCGGCGGCTTCGCGATCTCTTCCGAAGAAATAATCGCGGTCACTTTCGCCAAACGCACGAAGTCCGGGCCACGGATTTTGTTTTGAAAGATCGGAAGGAACAACTGTGGCAGGACTCATGAGGCTGGCGGATTCTTTCGGTATGTCTTCTGAGCGACGTCGAGTTCCTGCACAAGATCCGACGGAACCGCGCCATCCATTGCGCGTATAGCGCTGCGATCGCCAAAAATCTTTTTGCGATATTCCATCATCTCGCTATTCGGCACGTCATCCACAACAACTGGAAAAAGAAAGCTGCGATCCGTGCCGTAAAAAAATCCAGCGCGTTGCGCGGCTTGCTCACGTTCCTTGCGGAACCACCGCCCTTGACCGGAATCATCCTGCGTGTTGCGCGAAATAATTCCCACGAATGCCGAACACAAACGGATATTTCCTTCGATTACATCGCGGAAATCGTCACCCGGTTTCAATCGCCGGTCAATCCACACTTCCAGTCCGGAATTGGAAAGCTCGTCGGCAATTCGGAATGCGGCTTTTCGGTCTTCGCTCGCATAGCTTACGAAAATGGACCCGGGCGCCATTACCGAAGGCTTTTCCGCGTTCACGCTCGTGTTGGTATCCGCAGCGCCGTTCTTCGGATGCCGCTCAAAATAACGTTTATTCAATTCGCGGATGCAATCCAGCGGCGATCCCGCCGTATACAAATGCGATCGCAGCGGACTGAATCGTTCCAGGAACTGTGCGAATTCCGGCTGTGCACAGTGACCGTCCGCGATGAACTCCATAAAATTCCGCGAATCCCACAGCGGTTTGTTTCGCGTAAGCCGCAGCAGAAAACGCGCCAGCCAATCCGGAAAATCAACTCCAAGAATCAGCAAATGACTTTGCTGCAACTTCGCGATCAGCTTTTTCGGACGCCCCTCATCCGCCATGAACGCGTGCATCTGTTCCAGCATCTGCCCTTCGGTAACAGCAAATGTGGAAGAGACCGAAGCGCGTCCGAGAATTTGAAAAACTAGACTGCCGCGTTGGTCCACAAGCGCGTCGTCATAATCAATATTGCTCGACGCCGGAGGATAGGCCACCACCGCCGGTTTGCGCTGGCGCACAGACTCAATCGCTTCTTCCAACAGCGTGTCAAACGTTGTACTCACAAATAAATGGAAATCCGGAATTTCCACCAGCAAACGCAGCGCTTCAGGAATTGCGTTTTGATTCTGAGTCTTCAGCGTATTCAAAATCCGCAGAATAAGTTGCGGCTTGACCGCCAGCGAATCGCCGTGAAAATCTGAGCACGCGCAAACCACGTCATTCGTCCCGAAATTTTCCGGCAAGCGTTCCTTCGGAATTCCCAATTCCACCGCAAGCTGCTCCGCGAGCATTCGGTGAAACATCTTCCCCGATGCCACTTGCAGCACATCGCGGCCTACAATGGGCACAACTTGCCCATCATCTATAAGGGGAAGAAGGTCATCCCAGAAATCTTCTGGAGAGGAGATCATCGGCCCGACTTTAACAAAAGTAGCAAACCTTGTCACGATGCGAACGATATTGGTTTCGCCGCAAAATGCTTATCCGCTTGGAGGCGCAAAGCCTTTTCCGCCGCGGCAAAAACTTCGTCGGCGAAATTTTAACTTGGGAAAACCAGTGGCTTTTCCTGGAAGTCCACGCGCCAGTCAAGCAGGTCTGCACCCATTACTCCAGCGGCCTCTTCAGCAAACGCAGCCAACTCATCGCTTGAAATTTCATCTCCGGCCATTCGCAGTCGCGTCGAGATATTTGAAAGCCATTTATTCATATCAGCTGAACGCCGCGCCACATTGCGAAAGTCTCCCTGCCCATTGATGCCGTGAATCGCCGCGCCGCACGCCGGCAAAAACGCCGCCATCTGCATCAGAAAAAACTGGTGACGGACATTCCGGTCGATGAGGTGCGCAGAACAAACAAGCAATGTGCTGAAGAATAATCCGGTGGCAAGCCATTGAAGATTGCGGTCCACGCGCCCGTTCGATTGCGAATTGCGCGCGTGATATTGAATCTGCGAAGTAATTTCGTATTCGATCAGCAATTTTCGATATGCGACACAGTACGGATGATCGAGTTTTCCGCGCAACATTCCCGCTTCACGCACCGCGGCTTGGAAATGCCAGTCCACCCAGGTTTTTCGCGGGGTGCCGCGAAGAGAATGTTCAGGAACGTGATCCGTTTTGCTGAATCTGCCGATTAAAAACAAAAAACGCATTTGACGGAGTTTTTCCGCAAGCGAGCGGTAGTCAATCCATCGCTCGTGCCAGCGCCTCCGCCTTCCCATCATGGTGATCACGATAACTAAAACGATGGAGCTGAGTTCCAGGACGATCCACAGATGCTGCTTCGGTCCTTCGGAGAATGCGCGCAACGCGAAAAGCACCGCGACAGCCGCGAGTAGGTAGTTTGTCACGAAAGAACTGCGATAGAGATTAGCGAAGTGATTGGCCAGCTTATCGGCCCAGGAATAATGAGGCAGAAATTTCGTTTCCACCTGATGTTTTGCATCCGCGGGCAGATGATGGGACACAGCAAAAGCCGCTTTCCATTCTTCCCGCGTTTCTTTCTTGTAATCGCTCTGCAAAATTCTCAGCGGCCAAGGATTTGATCCCGCGATCAACTTTGAAAATATTCGGAACAAAACACCCAGCGTCCAAGTGTGCGGCTTTTCCCGAAAATAAGTTTTTATGCGGTTAATACTTTTCCCACCAGAAGACTCGCCGTCATCCGTGAGCTGAAAGCTCAACTGCGTGATGAGTTGCTTTTCAAGTTCTTCGATATTTAGTTGGCATCGGCCATCTGCTTCCGTGGCAAGAAGAATGCACGCGTCATGCGGGGCAACCGTCTTTATCCAAACAGTCGGAATACGAAGCTGCGCCGCCTCCGCCACGATCTGCGCGGTGCCTCCCTGACTTCTCGCTTCCGCGCCATCCCAAATTGCGACTAGCAAATCGCAATGCCGCAAAACCGTGCGGCCAACACTTTCGTACGCGCGATTCTGCGAATCTTGATTTTCGCGCGATCCGTCAAGTTCCAGAATGGCCGTCGCTTGCGTCAACAATTCGCGGAAATGTTTTTTCGATTCCGGCGCAGCGAAATCATTTTCGTATTCGTCCGCGGGAAAAGGCAGCGGTGACTGAAGTTCGTAGCCGAGCGCCAGCCCTTCTTCCGCAACCAAACGGTCCGAACCTTCGGCAAGCGGAGAGATCACGCGAAATATAGGATCGTGCGAATCGTAACCGGCCAGACTGTCGCCGGCAATTTCCGCGCCGGCATTTCGCACCGATTGCAGCGTGTGGTGAATCTGCCGGCGCAATAGCGGAATATCCGAATTTTTCAAATGATTCGGGCGATGTCCTGTAACGCCCACACGAATTGCCAGGCGTGTTTTCGGTGGATGATTGCTGGCGTTTTTGGCCATCACATCACTGCTTCTTACTTTGGCAAAACCATTAGCTCAATTCCCGATGCTGCGTCCTTGCGATGAAACACCTGTTCCGTTGCTTTCTTAAAATCTTCAGGTTTCGCATCCGGAATTTCCACGAACGTCTGCGGATTGCGATCCGCCAATGGAAACCACGAACTCTGTATCTGCACCATGATGCGATGGCCCTTCAGGAAAGTATGATTTACATCAGGCATTGAAAAATTCACTTCGGATACTTTTCCCGGCGTCAGCGCCTCCGGTTTTTCCCAGCTATTGCGGAATTTCGCGCGCATCGGTTCTCCACGCAAAAGTTGTTCATATCCACCCATCCGAATCGGCGGCGCGCCAATCACGCGCTTGTTCGCTTCCGTCTGAACTGGATCGCGAAAATCATTTGGATAAACGTCAATCAATTTCAGCACGAAATCCGAATCCGTTCCGGTCGATGAAATTCTCAATTTCGGCGAAACCGGCCCGGCGATTGTCACGTCTTCATCGAGCGGTTCGGTTTCATAGACGAGCACGTCTGTCCGACGCGCCGCGAACCTCTGGTCGTCCACCATGTAGCGCTGCGGAATGTCCGTCGCAATGTAGTCGATGAACGGAACCGGATGCGCGGGATCGCTCACATATTCGTCGAAGCCCTCACTCGCCGCCGGCGGATCGAAAGATAGTTTTCCGCCTGCATGCAAATAAAGTGTTTTCGCTTTCGCGTTTGCTGGCGGCCACGAATCATATTTCTTCCAAACGTTCGAGCCGGTTTCAAACACGTAAGCCTTCGGCAGCGCCGCAGTTCCCTTCCCTTTCAAATAAAATTCAAAGAAAGGAAATTCAATATTCGCGCGATAAAACAGCGAAGTCTTCGCTCCGAATTCCACATCGCCCAAATGATCTCCGTCGTTGCGGCCCCATCCGCCATGAACCCATGGCCCGACCACAAGTGAGTTTTGAATTCCCGGATTCGATTGATCAATCGCATGAAAAGTTTTGAAAGGGCCGGAAAGATCTTCAGCGTCGAACCATCCGCCAACCACCATCACCGCGCACTTTATATTTTTCATGTGACGGGAAAGATCGCGCGCCTTCCAATAGTCGTCGTAGCTCGTGTGCGAAAGTTGATCGTGAAAAAGAAAACTTAAATCTTTCTGATATTTCGTTTCCAAATCCCGCGTGGATCCGATGTGCAGAAAAAAATCATATCCGTCCGGCGTGCCAAGATCGAACGGCACGTATGGCGCAGTCGGCGCTGCGGGCTGTGGGAATGGCTTGAAAAATGTATAAAACTCAAAATTTGAAGACAGCATAAACGTCCCGCCGTGGTAACCGTCATCTGTAAAAAACAAATCCGTCATGGGAGCTTGCGGTGACGCCGCTTTCAGCGCAGGATGCGAATCAATGATGCTGGCCGAAGTGTAAAATCCAGGATAGGAAATCCCCCAGATCCCCACTTTTCCATTATTATTCGGCACATTTTTCAGCAGAAATTCGATCGTGTCGTAAGTGTCCGTGCTGTCGTCCACATCGCTCGCCGACTTGTGAACGTCAATGTGCGGGTGCATCTCCACAAATTCGCCTTCGGATATGTAGCGCCCACGCACATCCTGATAAACAAAAATGTACGCCGCTTTTTCAAATTCATCGGAAGGACCGAGCGCAGTTTTGAAATTCGATTCGCCGTACGGTGCAACTCCATACGGAGTGCGACTCATCATGATCGGATGCGGCTCCGACGTATCCTTCGGCACGTACACCGACGTGAACAATTTCTTTCCGTCGCGCATCGGAATTTTGTATTCCTGCTTTGTGTAGTGCGATTTGACGTACTCTTCCTTCCCAGGTTCTTGCGCGGCAACTCGTTCGGACGCAGCGGCGCCGGCGACCATGCCGAGCGCCAGCACAGCAACGATCCACCTCAGTCGAACATTACGTTCGGCGCTGCGTGGCGCACACTTCTCCATTTTCTGTTCTCCTCTGCGTCGGCTGAGTTGCGACCAGAGGATACCATCACTGCTTATTGTGTTGATATGGCAGGCCGTCGATTCGCGGAAATGAAAACGTCAGTTCAAGAAATTCCCGCGGTGTGAAGAAACAGCGTCAAATATCTTTTCACGTTGCTGGTAATCAGGAAATGTTCGCGCACATGTTCGTGGCCTTGCTCGCCAAGTTTTTGCGCCAGCGCGGGATTGGAAAGCAGAAATCGAATCTGATACGCGGTGCCTTCCACCGAATGCGCGAGCATGCCCGTGTGCTTGTGAATCACTTGCGCCGGAATTCCTCCGACCGCGGAAGCAACTGTCGGTTTTTTCTTCCACAAAGCTTCGGTAACCGTCAGTCCAAATCCTTCTCGCAAGCTTTTTTGTATAACGATCGTCGACGCGCGTTGCAACGCGTTAATTTCCAGCGCGCTCCACGGTGGCAAATCGAGAATAAAAATATCCGGATCGTTGCCCGCAACTTTACGAACTTCTTCCAAAACTTCGGCGCCTTCGGGATCATCGGCCGCGCCGCCGCCGGCCAACACCAACTGACAATCCGCATAGCGTTTCACAATTTGATAGGCCCGCACCATCCCGACCGGATCTTTCAGCCGATCGAATCGGGAAATTTGCGTCAGTATTGGCCGCGTCGGATCGATCTTGAATCGCTCCAGAACGCTGCTCACATACTCTGGATCAAGATCCTTGTTTTTATCCGATAGCGGATCAATCGACGGATACGCCAGGTACTGAGGAATCGGCAACTGCCGCGCAAATGATGGCGACGAAAAAAGCGCGCCGTCATATCGGAAAACAAATGGCCGCAGAAATCCCCACACATCTTGATTCGGATGGGAAAGATCAATGTGGCAGCGCCATATCCAATGGCCCTCGTGGCCCTGCCGCGCTTCAATCAGTCCAATCGGCTGTGGATCGTGTATCACGGTGAATTCGGAACCAAATTGCATACGCTGGCGATTCTGTTCATTCGTCGCCAGAAATAAATCAAAATCTTCTTTTCGCGCCTGATACGGACCGCCATGAAGCGCGTTGTGAAACGATTTCGTAATTTCAAAAAATGCTTCTCCGCCGGTGATCACGTCCCAGCGAACATTTAATTGCAGTTCCTGCATCAACGGAATTAGACGGTTTAGAATTTCCGCCACGCCGCCACCCATCGCGGTTGAATTCACCATCTGAACTGTGCGCCCGGTTAACTTTGAGGCGAGCGTGCGAATCTCGTCGACTTCCGCCTGTCCGAGAAGCGCCACATAATCATCCAACTGGATTCCGGGTGTTTCCACTTTCGCTTCAGGAGTCATGCGGCCATCTCCTTGTCAATGAATTGCAGAAGTTTTGATCGCGCGCCGTCCAGAGTGTTCGTATAAATATCAATACTGTTCGTGCGCTGCGCAAGCGACTCCAATTCCAATTCCTTCGCAAACCACTGCGAAAAATCATTCGTGCGCAATTGCAACCGCAATCGAGACATAAGCAAATGATAGTTAATCGAGCCGTGGCCAAGATGCTCGAGCCCGTGACGAAAATCTTCCAATGTCCAGGCGTCTGATCCTTTCGGCACGGTCACTTCAATTGACTCGCAAAAATAGAAAGGCTCAAACGCTTTGCGATCCAGTTCTTGTGGATACGCAGTACAGAATTCGTCTGTAATTCGCAGCAGATCATTCCGCAATTCGCTCAACTCCAGATAACTCCGAATATCCAGAGCTGCCATTCGCTCGGCCAGTTCCGCGCGGTTCAACGCCGCAAGCGCCCACTGCGCAAAATCATTTGAAAAGCCTTCCGTCAGAAAGTGATGCCGTCCCAGACTTTGAAATGTGTGATAAAAAATTGAAGCGTCGCTGCATTTCTCAAGCCCGTCGCGCAATTCAGCCGGCGTTGTCGCCACCTGATTGCCAATCCGAGTTAGATAGGAAACAGCCACAAATTGAAATGGATGCTCTGCGCGTTTCATAAAAGTTCCGCCTCCAATAATCTTAGAAATGTATAAACTTCCAGCGAATCACTCAGCCGGAATTGCGCGTGCGTTTTTCGCGGTTCGCCCACAAGCACCGTAATTCCTCTCGACAACTCCTTAAACGCCGGCTCGTCGGTAATGTCGTCTCCCGCATAAATCGCCAGAAATGGTTTCCGGATCTGCGCCAGCGCATTCCGCAGGGCAATTCCCTTTCCACGCACTTCAATCGGAACTACATCCCAAGCCGTGCTCGATCGCAGCACATGCAAATCCCGCCGGAACCCGCCGACAATTTTGCGGATACGCGTCTTCGCGCGTCTTTGCATCGCCGCGGAAGTATTTCGGAAATGCACCGCGACGCTGATGCCTTTATCCTCAAGAAAAATTCCGGGCATTTCTTTTGCAATTCTGCCAAGGATTTCGCGCGCGCTCGCAAGACTCGCAATCGTTCGCGCAGGCAAAGGTCCTCTCGATTTGTCTTCCCATCCGTACAGCCCCATAAATTCAACATTCCGCGCGTTCAATAATTTTTCAAGCGATGCTTTTCTTCGCCCGCTCACGATTGCCACGTGCACTCGCCGGTGCTTTGCCAATCTTCGCAACGCCGAGCGCGTTTTTTCCCTCAACTTCACCTGATCCGGATTCGCCTGAAACGCGACGAGCGTTCCGTCGAAATCCAGGTACAGCCGAATATCATTCGCCGCCCGGATGCGCGGGGCCACTTGCTCCCAACAATCAAACAAGTACCGCATTGAATTTCATTCCTCTTTCGCAAATGGTTTCGCGCCACAGACATTTGTCACCGCGTATGCGTAAGTTCCGGCGCATCCAATCGCACTTCCGCGAGCTCCGCGATCAAATCCGCAGCCCATCGGTACACATTGTGCTCTTTCACCGTGCGCCGCATGCGCTGCATTCGCGCCTGCCGTTCTTCGGGAGTCATTTCCAGCGCGCGCCGAATCATTTCCGCGATCTGTTCAATGTCGTACGGATTCACCAGCAGCGCATCTCGTAATTCGCGCGATGCTCCCGTGAACTGGCTAAGAATCAGCACTCCGTCTTCGTCACTTCGCGAAGCCACGTATTCCTTCGCCACAAGATTCATTCCGTCGTGCAATGAAGTTACCAGGCACAAATCCGAGGCCTTATAATAAGGATCAATCTGCGCGTGACTGTGATGTTGATTGCGCAGCACAATCGGCTTCCACTTGTCAGCCTGAAATCGCTCGTTGATGCGATTCGCTTCTTCGCCTACTTTGTCAAAGAAATCCTTGTAGCGCTTGATGTTCGTGCGGCTCGGCGCTCCAAACTGCACAAAAGAAAATCGCTTTATATAGTGCGGATATTTCTCGAAGAATCGTTCGACGCCGCGGAATCGCTCGATCAGTCCTTTCGTGTAGTCAACTCGATCCACGCCGACTCCCACAAAAAGTGTTTCCGGTCCAAGCTCTTTCAGAATTGCACCGCGGCTCTCCCATGCCGGCGGTGCATCAGGAGTCTCGGCGGCCGTTTCCGGAAATGCCACGCTGATCGGATGCGGTCGCACCACCGTGAAATGATTATTTCGATTTACCGCGAACCGCTCCCATTCAATGCGGCACTCAATTGCCTGATCCACTGTTTCCAGAAAATTATTGCAGTGCGCCTGAATGTGAAATCCGATCAAATCCGCGCCCAATAATCCGTCCAGCAATTCTTTTTGCCACGGACAAATTGCGAACGCCTCTGGATTCGGCCACGGTATGTGCCAGAAAATTGCCACGCGCGCATCAGGCCGCGCGTTCTTAATCAAACGCGGCAGCAAACCAAAGTGGTAATCCTGAATTAAGATCATTGGCGCTTCCGCATTTCCAATTTCCTGCAACAGAGCCTGCGCAAACTTTTCATTCACTTGACGATAGCAATCCCAATCGCTCGCTCGAAATGTTGGGCGCGTGTGCGCGATGTGGCACAGCGGCCAAATTCCTTCATTCGCAAATCCAAAGTAATAACCGTCTTCCTCTTCCTTCGTCAGCCACACTCTCCGCAGCGTGTAGTTCTGTTGATCCGGCGGCACACGCAATCGGTCGTTCGCATCCACAGTTTCGCGATCCGCATTCGCAGAACCATGCGCGATCCAGGTTCCATCGCAGGCATTCAAAATCGGCTCGAGGGCGGTCACGAGTCCACTCGCGGGAATCTGAACTTCAATTCCCTTGGCGCCATGCACGTGCAAATAGGGTTCGCGATTTGAAACTACAAATAGTGGATTCCCGTGCAAACGTTTTCGCACACCTGCGCGCAATCGTTCCGCGGTCCACAAAGAATCCCCGGCTTCTCGCAAATGCGCCTCTTGTCTTGCGGACTGGCGCGCTTCAACAAGCGTCTGACCGAGTTGTGCCGCTTCCGAGGTGAGTGGCCCGAGAAATTCCGCCGGAGAAGATTTCGGCAGCGGCACGGACTTTCCCGCGCGAACATCTTTCATCCACTCGGAAATCTTTGTGATGGGTCCAACGACCGTCCATCGCACCACCGCGTAAGTGATCAACACAATCAGCAGCACTTGCGCGATCACATGCCACAAAGCATCCCGCCAAATCTGCGAGCTTTGCGCTTCGATGTACGAAGCATCATGAAACGTCACCACAACTCCCGCGAATTCCGCGCCGCGATGCAGCGGCGCGGCATACTCATACATCGTCGACGAATTCAGATTCGCGAATGTACCCGTTCCTTCATTTGTGGATTTCGCTTCCGTGAAAATATTAGGAGGAATATCCGCGCTGTGCGCAAGCTTGGCGCTTGCCGCGAGAACTTGGCCGCTCTGATCGTAAACGGAGATCCCCGCAAGATGTTCGCGATCGCCAAACCGTTCCACGATTCGCTGCAGCTGCACAGTTGAGCCGCGCTGCAGACTCGAGTCGACTGTTTCTTGCAGACTTTCAGTCAGAACTTCGGCACGGCGCACCAAATCCGCGCGGAGTCCGCGCTTTTCGCCGCGGACTTGATTGCGCGCAACCACAAAGGTAACCAAACTGATGCTGACAACCAGGCATGCGATTAAACGCAAGCTCAGCTTCATTTGTCCGCCTTCTTTTTTTGGATGCTTTGGGCCGAAAAAATGTAGCAACTTCTATGGAATAAAGTGCGCTGAAAAATTAGAGTGTGAAGTTTCCCCCAAGCTGTATTGGAGCAAAAGCGGGGCCAAACCAGCAGCTGCTAACTAACTGCAACTTATAGACTTACTTCCACTCTCGAAGGAACAGGCGTGAAATCTTTACGCAGCCATACCTCAAATTGCTCGATACTTTTTTCAGATTCTTCTAATTTGACTACGCTGAACCGACGCGCCCGGGCATCGAAATGTTTGGACCCAGAGGCGTCTGAACATGCAACTCGTTTATCGATTCATCGCCGGCGGCTTTATCGTATCGTTGTTCGCGGCGTTAGGTGCGGTGCTAAAGCCGAAAAGCTTCGCAGGCCTTTTCGGCGCGGCCCCTTCCGTTGCAATCGCCACCCTCGCCTTGACAATTCTTTCCGATGGCAAACTCTACGCCGCGCAAGAAGCGCGCTCCATGATTGCTGGAGCCATTGCATTTTTCTTCTTCGCATCAGCCGTAATTTGGCTAATCATGAAGTACAAACTTCGCGCCTTGTCTGCCAGTGTTTCCGCGATTGTCGTCTGGTTGGTATTCGCCGTTGGAATTTGGTTTGCAATTCTTCGCTAGGAATTTATGCGAATCCAGGCCAATTTTTCCGCGCTCGGTGAAACCAAATGGTACGAATACGTCACACGTTTTCTACTCGGCGGCACGATCACAGTCCTTACCGGGCTTATCGCTAAACGGTTCGGGCCGATCTTCGGCGGATTATTCCTGGCATTCCCAGCAATTTTTCCAGCCAGCGCCACTCTGATGGAAAAACATGAGCGCGAGAAAAAACAAAAAGCCGGAATTGTGAACACGATTCGTGGCCGCCAGGCCGCTGCTCTGGATGCTCGCGGAACCGCTGAAGGAACCATCGGATTGATCGTGTTTGCGATCGCTGTTTGGAAACTCGAACCTCGTTGGAACAGTGGGCTTACTCTCAGCATCGCCCTGGCAGCATGGTTTGTCGTTGCGTTTCTGATTTGGCGCGCCCGCAAATAATTTGAACGCAATCGCTTAATTCATCTTCGATACGCGCGCATACCGTCAGCGATACGCCGGCGCGCCTCGCTCGGACCTTTTACATCCAGCACTTTATATTTCTTACCCATGTGTTCGTGATAGTTGACAAAGAATTCTTCCAGTTCCTCGACGAACTTCTTGCCCAAATCTTTAAAATGTTTTATGTGAGAAAAGGTATGGTTGTTTTTTTCTATCCCAATAATTCTGTCATTCCGTTCCTTTTCCTTGCCCTTGCCCTGCACGCCTTCGATGATTCCAACCACGCGGCACTTCAGCACGCATCCGGGGAACGCCGGCTCGTTCATTAAAACCAGCACGTCTGTCGGATCGCCGTCTTCCGCTTTCGTAGAAGGTATAAAACCAAATGAATACGGAAACACCATTCCGGCGGGTAGCACCTTGTTTAACATAAAAACTTTTTGTTCTTGATCGAAGGCATATTTATTACGGCTGCCCTTTGGCGTTTCAATCACCACTTGAATGGTCGAGTTGTTATCTTCGTCGAGCGGCTGCAGTCGTGACGGATCTGCGAGTCCATCGCTCATAGCGGGTTTTTTCGGCATCGGCTTATTTCTTTTTGGGAACTTTCGCGCCCTTCTTGCGGGCTTCGGAAAGGCCAATCGCAATCGCTTGCTTGCGACTGGTCACGCGGCCGCCCTTCCCACCCTTTCCCGACTTCAGCGTGCCGCGCTTTTCGCGATGCATCGCACTCTTGACGCTCTTCCCAGCTGCTTTTCCGTATTTCGCCATTTGATTTTCTCCTGAATTAGACTTTCAATTGCGCAGAACCTTGTCTACTCCGCGCCCGGAGTGGCAGCGTTCACCAACTCGGGCTGCGCGTTCACCGGTTCCTTGGAAATTTCTTGATCCATGTCAGGACGCCGCTTCACATCGACTGCCGAAACAGAGACTGGCCGGCTCGTCTCCGCTGATTTCAGCAGTGCTTGAATGATGCGGACATCCGCGAGCCCTTCGCGGCCTGACGGTTCGGGCTCTCTGTTGTGGAGTATGCAATCCGAAAAATAAACCAGTTCCGGCGCGAATTGGTCCCGTTTCTGAAACACTTTCTTCGTCGTCCTGCCGTCAATCGTAATTTCCGCCCTCAACACTTCGGCCAATTCATATGCAGGGTCCATTTTCAAAACGCCTTCGGTTCCAATCACTTCAAACACTGAGCGGCTCGCCGCGCCGAAGCTCGTGGTAAAGGAAGCAATTCGATTGTCCGGGAATCTCACCAACGCACTGGTCATCTCAGGGACTTCTTTGAAGCGTTTGTCATTGGAACTCGTGTTCCATGCAAAAACTTCTTCCGGCTCCGCGCGAAAAAGATACCGCGCTGCATTGATGCAGTAAATTCCCGTATCCCACAGCGGTCCTCCGCCGACGTCTTTCTGCAATCGCGAATTTCCCAGCTTAACTTGTTGAGAGAATACCGAGTTAAATACTCTGGGCCTCCCGATTTTCGACGAATTTACGGTGTCGATCGCCTGCAGGTTGCCGCGCTCGAAATGCAAACGGTAAGCAATCATCAATTTCACGCGCGCTCGCTCTGCCGCGGCGATCATGGATTTGCAATCGTATTCATCCAACGCCATGGGCTTTTCGCAAAGCACGTGACCGCCGGCGAGAGCGGCGGCTTCGGCGTATGCGCGATGCATATAGTTTGGCAACGCCACATAAAGCGCGTCGATCTGGCCGCTCTTCAGGCAATCGGCAAACTGCTCGTACGAGCAGCTATATTCAACGTGATATTTTTTCGAGAGTTCTTTTAATTTTGTTGGACTGCCGGAAATGAGCGCGACAAGTTCAGAATTTTCCTTGGCGTGCGCGAACGCCGGCAAAACCGCCGCTTGTGCGATATAACCTAATCCGACCACAGCGTAGCGGATTTTCCTTTTTTGTTTGGATTTATTAGCGGCGTCGCGCGTAAATGCCTCCCTCAATAAACTGACCAGATGCTAAGGGAGCGGCGATGCCCCGTCGATACTAGGAAGATAGTATTTTGATTTTGTGCTCAGGGTACGCGGGTGCCGTCAGTTTCCACTGTCTCCAGCGGCCTATCAAAAAATTCCAGAGGGACATGGCCTTGGATTAGGGATTCGATTGGGGAGATTGGGGAGTTGATTGCGATTGATCTTTCAGCTTTTTGATTTCGGCATCGTATTGCGATTTGGTCAGAAGGCCATTTTTGAGGGCGTCATTCAGGGCTTCGACCTGCGATTGATTAGTCGGATGGGATTGCGCCCGACGGTGGCAGATGAAGAGAACGCCCACCACGACCAGGGCAAAGACCAGCAGCGCCGGTAAGATGAGCGAGCGTTTAGTGTTTTGAGTCATGGCGCCTGAATCTAAGCGATCGCGTCTAAGTCTGACTTATGCCTTCCAAAATCTAGTTTATAGCTCGTGCGTGTGCCACAGCTCGTTGCGTTTGCGCAAATCCCCTTGCAGACCCTGCAAAAGTGCGTATCGTGACTTCAGGCTTGATGTTCAGGTTATAATCGCTTGGTCATTGCAACGGCGCAATCGACACTTAGGGACAATACGGGGCAATTAGGGATATGAACGGCTCGAACGACAATTCGCGCAACGGCAAACGTCTGGACACCTGGAAAGAAATTGGCGGGTTCTTCGGACGTGACGAGCGCACGGTTAAGCGCTGGGAGATGACCCGCAAGCTGCCCGTCCACCGGGTGCCCGGCGGCGGGCGCGCGAACGTCTATGCCTACGAGGGAGAGCTGGCCGAGTGGCTGCGAAGCAATGATCCTCAGGTGGACGCGGAACGCGAGGAAGCCGCGCAAGATAATCCCAGCAAGCCTGGGTCGGACGACACGGGGCCGATCGAAGCAACTACGGCCCTCGCAGACGGCGGAAGTGGCCAAGCCGGCGCTGACTCCGAAAAACGGTCATGGGGTAAAAGTGGGGTAATTCTCGTTGGCGTGGTGGTTATCGCGATTGCGGCCGGATTGCTGATTTTCAAGGCGCGAGATTGGCTTACGTCGGGAGATATGACCCAGGCCAAAGTGGGCGCGCATAAAGTCGCGCCGGAATCAGAAGAGCTTTACCTGAAAGGAATTTATTACTGGCACAACCGCACGCCGGAAAGTCTGAATCAGGCAGTGGATTATTTCACGCAGGCCATCGTTCGCGATCCAAATAACGCGGAAGCATACGTTGGGCTGGCGAATTGCTACAACTTGCTGCGCGAATATTCCACCATGCCGGAGAGCGAAGCGTATCCGCGAGCGATTGCGGCGGCGAAGCGGGCGATTGCGCTGGATGAAAGTCTTTCGGGCGCGCACAGTTCTCTGGGATTCGCGGAATATTTCTGGTTGTGGGATGCGCCGGGAGCGCAGAAAGAATTTCAGCGCGCGCTCGAGCTCGATCCGAAGTCAGTGAATGCGCATCACTGGTACGCGACGATGCTGCTTTCACTGGGGCGCGATAAGGAATCGCTGGATGAAATTGACAAGGCGGAAAAACTGGATCCGCAATCTTCGGCGATTCTTGCGGATCAGGGATTGATCATGTTCAGCGCGGGGATGAAGGATCAAGCACTGGCGCAATTGAAGCAACTCGAAGCGTCGCAACCGAATTTCCTATCTCCGCACAATTATCTTGCAGGAGTTTATTTTAGCCAGCGCGATTATCATAACTATCTGGCGGAATCGAAAACGGCCGCGACATTGCAGCACGACGATTCGCGATTGAAGATTGTGACGGCGGGAGAAAAAGGACTGGCGGCATCCGGATATCGCGGCATGCTTACCGCGATGCTTGGCGTGCAAAAGAATTTGTACGCGGAAAATAATTTTTCAGCGCACGATCTGGCCTCGACATACGGATTACTCGGCGAAAAACAGGACGCGCTGAAATTTCTGCAGATTGGATACGAAAAACACGAAGGGCAGATGCTGGAGATACGCAGCGACGCCGCGTTTGCGGGATTGCACAAAGAAAAAGCGTTCCAGAAGTTGCTGGCGGATATGGGAATGCCGCCGGTGGGGTGAGGCCGAGGAAATTGAACGTGTCGCGGGAGTTAAGAGCTCGTTGCGAGCGTGACTTACGGCCCAAGTAAACTCGGGCCCCGTTATAACGCTCTCCGAAAAACAAAAACCCCAGACGCGTGCACAGCGTCTGGGGTTTTTCGTTATACCTGAATTATATTTTAGAACACCACACGCGCCGAGAATTGCATCATGCGCGCCGGACCCACCTGCGCGATTCCGCCGACTCCGGTTAGCGTGCTAAAAGCCGCAACCGGCGTTGCAGTGTTTCCGAATGTGGCGTTGCGTGTGAAGTAGTTCCCATGATTGAACAAGTTGAATGCTTCGGCGCGTAGATTGATGTGAAACTTCTCGCCGATGTTGAACGCCTTCTGCAAAGAAGTATCCACGTCATAGAGCGGCGAACCCTGGCCTGCGTTGCGCGAAAGCAGCGCACCATTGATGAAAGGCCGGTCCGCGTTCACGCCATCACCGTTGTTATCCACGCCAGTGAGAACGTTGTAAGGAAATCCCGACGAGAGAATCGCCACGGCTCCGAAGCGGAAGCCCATCGGAAAGTCGTACCAGCCACTGAGCGCCGCGCGGTGCCGTTGATCCAGAAGGCTGCTGGCCTTTTCCTGACGTCCGAGTGAATTGAAGTCATCGGCGTTTTGATTGGCGGCGTCGGGTTCGACGTTATCAATCGCGTGCGAGTAAGTGTAAGTGAGCAGCATTGAGAAGTGATGCGAGAACTGCTTGGAAAGTTTGGCTTGCAGTCCGTTGTAGGTGGCGCTGCCGTCGTTCACGATCGCGGTGATGCTCGCATAGTTGTTGAAACAATTTGCGATCGATGCGATGAACGTCGGGCTTGTCGTTGTGCAATTTCCGGCCGGCTGTACCGGACGAGTTGCGTTTGCGATTGTTGTGGAACGAGTCCCCGCCGCTACAGTGGCCGTGGGAGCAATCAGAACGCAATTCCCTCCCGCCGTCGTTACTAGCGCGGGATTCGTAGTGAAACTGCATGAGGTAGGAGCGTTCAAATCAACGCTGCGATCCAGCTTCACTGTATGTGAACCCACGAAGTCCACCGACGCGATCCATCCGCGCGCAATCTGGTGTTCAAGACCGAGCGTCCACTGCTGCGTGTAAGGGTTCAGAAGCGCGTTCGGATAAAAAC
>Ga0193726_1000658_pt1 | contig 33895 bp, 29 predicted proteins | sample H2c1metaG_FD_144928 | JGI IMG/M metagenome (GOLD analysis project Ga0193726, IMG submission 144928) | Soil microbial communities from a riparian zone of the East river system, Colorado, United States - H2c1 | ecosystem: Environmental > Terrestrial > Soil > Riparian zone | place: USA: East River... | reverse complement strand
GTCCAGCGCAAGCGGGCTGGTCCATTCTGCGGATCCGACATGCGGTAAGATGTTTTTGGTCAGCTGTGCGATGACCAGATCGTCTTCGCATATTCCAAACTTGTATGTCCCGACAGGCTTGATCTTGTGATCGCGCGCAATCTCGTCGAGGCCTTCTCGCGGCACATGGTAATGGACATAGTCAAATCCACAATCGACCGTGCATATCGGATGCGATTCCAAGTCTAATATGCTTGTGCGGTAGGCGGGAATGAAGGGAACTTTAATCCGCCGGCCGTCGATATAGAGTTCGTAGCTTCGTAGCGGGACCGGTTTGATAGCGATCGATACATGAAGTGCGGCCTCCTCAGGAATGGGCCGGGAGACCTCGGGCAGACCGACCTCGGAATGCAACCTGGTGATCGCGAACGTTCTCTGCTCCGGCCAAGATGTGACCGCCGTCTTACTTTCGCTCTGGTGATAATATCGTGCGAGTGTCTCGCCGAAGGCTCCGTTAGGATCGCTCTGGTCCATCGCTGCACTCTCCCAGGATCTCTCGTCTTGCCCCTTCCACAGGTCGATGACCTGCTGCCAACCATGTCCAGCAGACTAGCGGAAAGACATCGATCTGTCGGTGTCGTTTGGAACCGTTAAAAGAGTGGGCCATATCCTGCCGCCCTGCTGAATATGTAGCCCGAAAACAACCGAGTATGGCCCGGAGTGCTGGAGTTTGGTTTGGCCGAGACGCCCCAGCCGTGGCGCGGTCTTTATGCCGGTGCGAAGCCATCCCGGGCCGGGTGCAACAATCTCGCCCATGCCGCCTTAAGGATTTACGGAAATCCGGACGCCAAACTGTCTTTTTGTAACAGCCAGGCAGCTGAAGAATCGGATTGGATCAAGTTTCGGCCGCGCTTGAGGATGCCGGCGGGCAAGATTTCAATCCAGATCAGCAGTGATGGGAAAACCACTCAGACCGTGTGGCTGAATGATGTTGATGTCGCCCTCGAATTTGATTTGGCGCAGAAAGATGGTGTGGAGGTCACTCCATCCTGTTGGGGTGTCGAGATCATCATCGCCTAGATCACGACCGTTGGAGTTAGGTTATGTATGATCATTGCAGGCTTCGAAACTTGAATTTGCCCTCCAATGCAATCTAGCAGCCTCTAATGTCCACGCGCCAAGAACTCATTGCGACCGCTACGAAGTGGTTGTCGCTGTGGAACACGCCAGTTGATTGGGTGCTTTTCGACAGCATACACAGTGAAACGTTTGAGGATTGTGCCTCGAGCGGAAGACCAACGACAAAGCAGGGCTTCGCCCAGGGTCTCGCGCAGCTTGCTCGCGCGTTTCCCGACCTGCGGACGATGCTGCAATCACTTGTGATTGATGAACAAAACTCAACTGTTGCCGTTCGCTGGTCAGGTCGAGGTACGAACGTTGAACGCTTTCTCGAAATCGGTCCGACGAACCAAGCAACCGAGATAACTGGCATTGAAATCATTCAAATTGCGGGAGGTCAAGTGGTACGCCGATGGGGGGAATGGGATATATCGGCTCACCATGAGTAAACAGAACTGGCGGCTGCTCAAGCACCCGGCGCATCTTCCTGGGCCAGGATCCAGCGTCTGAACGATGCGGATGTGGTTACAACAAGGCCCGTCGTCCTGAATTGGACATACCGGATCACAAAGCATCTAATCTGAGCAGTGCCTTAAGACACTGGATCATTACAAATTCAGCAAAATGGGGAGAAGAATATGAAGTACAAGATTGCATTGTGCTTAGCCGGAGTGATTTCGCTTCAGTTTGCCGCGATCGCGCAGGCGCTGCCTGCGTATGGAAGTGCAGAGAAGGCTGTGGCTGCCGTGGAAGAACAGTGGACGCAATCCGAAAGAACCAATAATCCTGATCTGCTCGCGCCATTGCTGGCTGACAAGCTCATCTACATCGACACGGACGGAACGATCAGCAATCGTGCGAAGGTTCTGGCCGACTCGAAAGCGGCCAAATATACCAGCGTCGACATTCAGGATTTTCATGTCGCGGTGCACGGGCAGACTGCGATCGCCACCATGGTATTTAAGGGGAAGGGAACAGACGCGAAGGGCAAGCCGATGGACATCAATGCGCGCTGGGCGGACACGTGGGTGAAGATGCCGGACGGTAACTGGCAGTGTGTTCTGTCTCAGGGCTCGGATTTGAAGAAGTAGGTCAACGGTTGAACAACTACTTGGAGTCCTTCCCATGGAAAGCCGAGCAAAGCAATCTGATCTCGATGCAATTGAAGCGCTAGTCGACGGTATCGAGGGGACTGCAAAACGCGGTGATGCGGAGCGGTTTTCAGCGCGTTTTGCAGTGGACGGCGGATTCACCAACGTAATGGGGATGGTGTATTACGGGCGCGACTCATTCAAAGAACGTCACGACGCAATATTTAAGGGCATTTATAAAGGAAGTAAATCCAGATTCGCAATTGCCAAGCTCCGCTTTATTCGCCCCGATGTCGCCATCGCCGATGTTGACGCGGAAATCAGCGGCTTCTCCACCTTGCCACCGGGGATCCGCGCCGGCGCGGACGGCGTTATGCGATCAAAACTGCAAATGGTGCTCGTCAAAGAAGGAGAATCGTGGTGGATAACGGCTTTCCACAACGTCGCCGTCGCACCGCTACCTGCAAAACCGTGACAGACAATGATTGGCCTAGGTCTTCGCCTTCAGTTATGGCAACGTGATCCGACCGCTTGAAGCTTACGGTCGCGCCTCCAGCACCAGATTGAACGGGGTCTCCGTTGCGCGCCGAAATTTACCAAATCCGCCGCCGGTGACCACCACTTCCCGCAATCGCGCTTCGCCGGCCTGAGCGCCCAGCGCCGGGCCCTTGCGGGCGAGCGATACCGGCACGCATATTTGCGAGGAGGCGGCGTACATGAGGCGCCCGACAGGATTCAGATTGTCCTGAATTTTATCGTTTGCGAAAGGCTCGACGATCATCGCCGTTCCATCGGCTTTGAGCGCCTGACGTGCGTGACGTGCAACGCCCACCGGGTCGCCCATGTCGTGCAAGCAGTCGAAGAAGGCGATCACGTCGTACTCCTTGCCTGAGTAGCTGACCGCATCGGCCACCTCAAACTGCGCATTGGCGACTCCCGCCGCGGCCGCGCGCTCACCCGCGACCCGGATCGACTCGCCGTGGTAGTCGTAGCCCACGAACGTTGACTTGGGATATGTCTTGGCCATCAATACCGTGCTGGCGCCATGGCCGCAGCCCACGTCCGCGACGCGCGCCCCGCGGTTGAGCTTATCCACGACCCCATCGAGCGCCGGCAACCACGCGGTGATCAGGTTCGCGTTGTAGCCCGCGCGAAAAAATCGCTCCGTGCCGCTGAACAGACAGGGATGGTGCTCGCCCCACTCCATGCCTTGGCCGCTCTTGAAATTCTCAAGCGTCCGCCCGAGCGCGTGGAATGTCGCCTCGACGATGTTGTATGCGCCCGGCACGTCGACAGGTCCGTTCGGATCGGCCAGACACAGCACCTGCTCGGGCGTCATGGACCATTTGCCGCTCGCGGCATCGTACTGGATGTATTCGCTGGCGCCTTGATTGCCGAGCCACTCGCGCACGTAACGTTCGTTGGCGCCCGTGCGCTGCGCGAGTTCGGCGGAAGTGACCGCGCCCTTGGCCAGTTCCTTGTAAAGACCCAGCCGGTCGCCGACCAGCACCAGCGTCGCACTCAGTGCGGCACCCAAGTCGCTCACTGCTTTGCCGAGAAATTCGTTCAGTTTGGTTTCGTTGATGCTCATGGCCGTCTCCTTGAATTCGAAATTCAATGTTTTGGTTTTGACGCAAAAACTTCGATAAAGACTACGCCTGCAATCGAACCGGTACCATACGCATTGCCTGATATACCTTAGGGCTGCAATGCATCATTTCAAAGTCCTGATCGGGTTGGGAATCGCTCTGTTGTTGGCCAGTTGTGCCGGCAGGCAGCCTGCAGAGGCGCCCGCCTTGAACACCGCTGACGCGCGCGCCCTGATCGAAGCATCGCTGCCGCAGAATGTGCCGGATCGAGCCGGCTGGGCCATCGATGTGTATGCCGCTCTCACGGTGCTCACCGTGACGCCGAACCACGAAAACATTTGTGCCGTGGTTGCCGTGATCGCACAGGAATCGGGATTTCGAGTCGACCCAGCGGTACCCGGTCTCGGCGCGATCGCTCGGAAAGAAATCAACAGCCGCGCAGCGCGCGCGCATGTGCCGATGCTGATCGTGGATGGCGTGCTGCAGCTAAAATCATCCGACGGCCGCAGCTACGGCGCGCGGATTGACGCGGCAAAAACCGAAAAGGACTTGAGCGACGCCTACGAGGACTTTCTCGCGGCGGTGCCGCTGGGCCGCACGCTGTTTGCCGATCGGAATCCGATACGCACACGCGGACCCATGCAGGTCAATGTTGCCTTTGCCGAGCAGTTTTCAGCCGTCGCACCGTATCCCTATCCGGTGAAGGTCAGCATCGAGGATGAATTGTTTACCCGCCGCGGCGGCCTGTATTTTGGCGTCGCGCATCTTCTGGACTACCGCGCTCCGTACGATCAGTACCTGTACCGTTTCGCGGATTTCAATGCCGGACAATATGCGAGCCGCAATGCCGCATTTCAAAGTGCGGTCAGCGTTGCGTCCGGCATCCCACTGGTGCCTGACGGCGCGTTACTACCGCATGACAGCGATGCGAACAATCCGGGCGATACCGAGCTGGCGGTGCGTGCGCTGGCCGCGCCGCTCAAGATGAGTGACGGCGCCATCCACGCCGCCCTGGCCGGAGGAAAAACCAAGGGCTTTGAGGCGACGACGCTGTATCAGCGTGTGTTCGCGCTGGCCGATGAGAAGGCCGGAATGCAACTGCCGCGCGCCCTGGTACCGCGCATTAAGCTCGGCGGACCAAAAATCAAACGAAATCTCAGCACCGATTGGTACGCTCATCGGGTCGATGATCGATTCAAGCGCTGTTTGAATACCCGCTAGTCACGTCAACGCCGCGCCGCGACGGCCGGAAAATTACCGGCTTTGCTCAGCATGCCGGGCAATTCGCGGCCCATCTCCCCCGCGAGCCACTCGGCCGCCTCGATCACCCGGTCTATGTCCAGCCCCGTGTGGTATCCCGAGCGCTCCAGCATATAGATCACATCTTCGGTGGGCACGTTACCCGTGGCCCGAGGCGCGAAGGGACAGCCACCCAGGCCGCCCAACGACGCGTCCACCGTGCTCGCTCCGGCATTGACCGCCGCCCAGACATTGGCGAGGCCGGTGTTTCGCGTATTGTGAAAGTGCACGCGCACCGGCAGCGGTGCGATCGCGGCCTTCACCCTCGCAACCAGTTGCGCAACATCGCGCGGCCCGGCGACGCCGATGGTATCGGCGATGGCGACTTCGACAGGACCTGCAGCGGCTGCAATCGTCGCCATATCGACCACCCGCTGCGGATCGACCTCGCCGTCGAACGGGCATCCGAACGCCGTGGAAATCGTGATCTGGCCGCGCCGCCCCTCCTGACGCGCCAAGCGCACCACGTCACAGCACATCGCCAACGATTCGTCCGAGGTCTGGCCCTGATTGCGCATCGCAAATCCGTCAGAAGCCGCGCACACGGCACCCAGCTCATCAAGACCGGCCTCAATGGCGCGCAGCGCGCCGCGCTTGTTGAGCACCAAACCGATATAGATCACATCGTCGCGCGGAGCCAATCCTGCGGAGACCGCATCGGCGTCGGCCATTTGCGGCACGAGCTTGGGGCTGACAAAGCTGGCGACCTCGATTCGGCGCACCCCGGCATTGATCGCCCGCTCGATGAACGCCAGTTTCTGCTGGGTGCTGAACAGCACCGATTCATTTTGCAAGCCGTCTCGCGGACCGACCTCGACAATTTCAATCTCAGCCATTTTCACTCTCAGACATCTTTTAGGAACCTCTGCATACGCGCATCCGCCAGTCTAGATCAAACTAGAAACCACTTTAAGATTGGTCCAATTTATCTGATCTCAAGACAGTATAATATTTAAATATTACAGTAGGTTACTGGTTATCATTCATGTCATTTATTCATTAATTTTTCCATAACCGCCGCCGCCCGGCGTACAGATGACCATCACATCGTTGAGCTGCATATCCGCTTGACCAATATGCGCCAGCTTCTCCACTCGGCCATCGGCTCGTTCAATATAATTTTCGCCGACGGCGCCTGACTCGCCGCCCGCCATGCCGAATGAGCCGACGGTGCGGCCGTTGCTCAAGATGGATGCCGTCATGGGCTCCAGAAAGCGAACGCGCCGGATACCGCCGTCGCCGCCCTTCCAGCGTCCGGCACCGCCTGACTTCGCGCGAATTTCATACGACTCGAGACGCACGGGAAATCTAAATTCCAAAACCTCAGGGTCCGTCAGCCGAGAATTGGTCATGTGAGTCTGGACCACGCTGGTGCCGTCAAATTCGGGTCCTGCACCCGAACCCCCGGCAATGGTTTCGTAGTACTGGTACTCACCGTTGCCGAAGGTGAAATTATTCATGGTGCATTGACTGGCGGCCATCGAGCCCAAGGCACCGTACAGCGCGTTGGTCACGCACATGGAGGTCTCGACGTTGCCGGCCACCACGGCCGAAGGCGACTCGGGGTTCAGCATGCAGGCTTCGGGCAGAATGATTTGCAGCGGCTTTAGGCATCCTGCGTTCAGCGGAATGTCATCGTTCACCAGCGTGCGGAACACATAGAGAACCGCCGCCGTGGTCACGGCGCGCGGCGCATTGAAATTGTCCTGTAATTGAGCGCTGGTGCCGGTGAAGTCGATGCACGCGCTGCGGTCGTCGGCATCGACGCGCACCGCCACCTCAATGCGCGAGCCGTTGTCGAGCGGCAGGATGAAGTGGCCGTCCTTGAGCGAGGTGATGACGCGGCGCACCGACTCCTCGGCGTTGTCCTGGACATGCTGCATGTAGGCGATCACGGTGTTCAGGCTGTACTGCGCCACCAGCGCCTTGAGCTCCGCACTGCCCTTGGCGTTGGCTGCAATCTGCGCGCGCATATCGGCAAGATTCTGCGCGGGGTTGCGTGCCGGGTGAGCGCCGCTCAGGAGCAGTTCGCGCATGGCCGCCTCGTGCAGCGTACCGCTCTGCACCAGCTTGAAGTTGTCGATCAGAACGCCTTCTTCGCCGATAGTCGCGGAAAACGGCGGCATCGATCCGGGCGTGATGCCACCGATATCGGCATGATGGCCGCGCGAAGCAACAAAGAAACTGGGCCCCGCGTCAGCTGGGCGCGCGTCCGCTGCGTCCGCCTCAGCTGCGTCCAGATAAACGGGCGTCACCACGGTGATATCCGGAAGGTGCGTCCCCCCGTGATACGGATCATTCAGCACGAAGACATCGCCGCTGCGCATCTGTGGATTGCGATCGATGACCGTGCGTATCGACTCGCTCATCGAGCCCAAATGCACCGGCATGTGCGGCGCATTCGCGATCAACGCTCCCGTGCCGTCGAACAGCGCGCAGCTAAAATCCAATCGTTCCTTGATGTTCACCGAATAGGCCGTGTTCTGCAGACGCAGACCCATTTGTTCGGCAATGTTCATGAATATGTTGTTGAACAACTCCAACATGACAGGATCGACGTGCGGTCCCGCAGCGCGTTCGCCGATCCGGCGCGCTACGCGATTCAGTTCGATGCAGCCGCCGGCAACCACCCGCGCTTCCCAGCCGGGTTCCACCACTGTCGTTGCATGGCGATCGGCGAGAATGGCGGGGCCGGGAACCCGCGCACCGGGACGCAACGATTCGGCGCGATAGAGCCTCGCGTCGCGCCAGCCGGCGGACTGCGTGTCAGCCAGGCAGTACATGGAAATGTCCGCCTCCGCCGCAGGCTCATAAAGAGTTGCCGTGGCGATGGGATCCGATGCCGGCGTATCTGCGCCCGGCGCGATGCATTCCACCGATACTGCCTCGATCACCAGCGCATGGCCTGAGACTATGAATTCGAACCGGCGTCGATAGCTGCGCTCAAACTCCTCGCGCACCCTGCGCACGCCCTCCGCCGGCGATACTTGCGCCGGCAGTGCGCAAGGCAGCGCCGTGTCTGTGCCTTGATAGCGCACATGGATGCGTACCACGCTCTTGAGCGCTTCGCCCGCCAGGCCCTGTTCTTTTAACTCAGCCGCAGCCTCATCGAGCAGGCGGGCCGCGCCAATCGTTGCCTGAGTGAATGCGTCCTCGTTCAGTTCACGCTCCACCGCCGCTTCCCGCATGGCAATTTGATCGGCCAATCCCATGCCATACGCCGACAGCACGCCGGCCAAGGGGTGAATGAAGACTCGCGACATCCCCAAGGCATCGGCCACCAGGCCGGCGTGTTGGCCGCCGGCGCCGCCGAAGCACTGCAGGGTGTAGCCGGTAACATCGTGGCCGCGCATGACCGAGATCCGCTTCACCGCATTGGCCATGCTGCCGACCGCGATTCTCAAGGCACCGCCGGCAACTTCCTCGGAGGCCATCAAGCGCCCGGTCGCGCTGCTCATGCGCTCCGCCAGTTCGCCGAAGCGGCGGGCAACTATGTCCCCATCCAACGGCTCGTTGGCGGCAAGACCGAATACTCGTGGGAAAACCGCCGGTTGAATGCGCCCGAGCAATACATTGGCGTCGGTCACGGTAAGCGGGCCGTTGCGACGGTAACAGGCGGGACCGGGATTGGCGCCCGCGGAATCCGGGCCCACCCGCAATCGCGCGCCATCGAAGTGAATAATCGAACCGCCTCCGGCCGCGATACTGTGGATGCTCATCATCGGCGCGCGAACCCGAACGCCGCCGACCTCGGTATCGAATGCGCGCTCGTACTCGCCGGCGAAGTGACTGACATCCGTCGACGTGCCGCCCATGTCGAAACCGATCAACTTGGCATGGCCGTGCGCTTGCGCCGTGCGCACCATGCCGACAATCCCGCCGGCAGGACCCGAGAGAATCGCGTCCTTGCCATGGAAACGATGCGCCTGGGTCAGGCCCCCTGAACTCTGCATGAAAAACAGCGGTACGCCGGGCATGAGCTCAGCAAGTTTGTCGCAGTAGCGCCGCAAAATAGGCGAGAGATAGGCATCCACCACCGTCGTGTCGCCGCGCGGAACCAATTTCATCAATGGGCTCACGCGGTGCGAAACGGAAACCTGTGTAAATCCAATTTCTCGCGCGAGGCTCGCCGCGGCCAGCTCGTGATGGACGTACCGGTAGCCATGAAGAAAAACGATGGCGCAGGAGCGCAAGCCGTCGCCATGGGCCTGCTGCAATTGGGCGCTGAGCGCGGCAGTGTCCAACCTTGAGATGATTTCGCCGTGCGCCGCCACGCGCTCTTGAGCCTCGATGACTCGCTCATACAGCATTTCCGGCAGGATGATGTGGCGGTCAAACAAGCGTGGCCGGGCTTGAGTGGCAATTCTCAGCGCATCGCGGAACCCACGAGTGATCACCAGAACGGTGCGCTCGCCCCTGCGTTCCAACAAGGCATTGGTGGCGACCGTAGTGCCCATTTTCACGCAAGCCACCTGCAGCGGCGTGATCGGCTCGCCGGGCGAGAGCTCCAGCAATCGACGGATGCCCTCCACCGCGGCGTCCTCGTACTGTGAGGCATTGTCGGATAGCAGCTTCAAGGTGCGCAGCGACCCCGAAGGCGCGCGTCCAATCACGTCGGTGAAAGTGCCCCCACGATCGATCCAAAATTCCCAGCGCGTCATATTTCGACAGTGCTGTCCGCAACGAGCACGCGACCGCGCGTTTCGGGGATAGCCCAGGCGGTCACGATGACCAATGCATAGGCAGCCACGGTGAATCCGGCGATGGCGTCCCCCAGCGGGAAGCGAGTGCTCAAGAGACCGATCAAAGAAGGACAGAATCCACCGATGCCCCGTCCCACGCTATAAGTGAATCCCTGACCTGAGCCGCGCACGGCGCTGGGGAATAGCTCGGCGAGGCATGCTCCCATGCCGGAAAATATTCCGAGCACGAAGAAGCCCAAGGGAAAGCCGATCAGAAACATTCCGCCTGCCACGGGCAGATTCGTGTAGAGCAGGATTAAGACGGTTGCGCAGCCGGCGAACAGCATGAAACTGCGCCGCCGGCCGATCGCATCCGTGAGCCACGCGCTAACCAGGTATCCGGCCAGAGATCCGGCAATCACCATCAACAAATAGCCCGTAGTGCCGCCCACGGACAGATGACGCTCGTTCGCCAGAAAGGTCGGCAGCCACGTCGTTACCGAGTAGTAGGCGCCCAGCATTCCCGTCGACAGCAAGGTTGCCAACACGGTCGTACCGAGGAGCGGCGGCTTGAAAATATCCATGAACTCTGCGCCGCGCCGCGCCGCGTTGCTCTGATGAGCCGTGCGCTGCGCGCGCATCTGAAGATAGATCGCCGGCTCCGGCACTCGGCGGCGAATGTAAACGACCAGCAAGGCAGGCAGTATGCCCAGCCAAAACACCACCTTCCACGCCGTTTCGGGCGGCATCAAAGAACTCGCCGCCCAGAATGCCAGCGCGGCGGCAGTCCAGCCCACCGACCAACTGCTTTGCACCAGGCCGGTAGCCTTGCCGCGATGACGCGCATCGATGATCTCGGCGACCAACACGGAACCCACGGACCATTCACCGCCGAAGCCGAATCCCTGCATCGCTCTGGTAAAGAAGAGTTGACTGAAGGAGTGCGTGAAGCCGCTCAAAAACGTAAACACCGCGAACCACAGCACCGTGAGTTGCAGGATGCGTGCGCGGCCGTAGCGGTCTGCAAGCACGCCGGCTGCCCAGCCGCCTATCGCCGAGGTAATCAACGCGCCGCTCGCAATGTAACCGGCCTCGGCTTTGCTCATGCCCCATAAGGCGAGCAACGAAGGGATGACGAAGCTGTAGATCATGAAATCAAAGCCGTCGAGCCCGTATCCTGCATAGGTCGCCAGCAGCGTACGCCGTTCAGTTGCAGTCGTTGATTGCAGCCACATGGGTTAGATCTGGACTGTCGCGCTCAAGTTCGCGTACTCAGCCTCAAGCTGTTCCAGCTGCCGTCGGCCATCCAGCCGCCATCCACCGGCAAGGTAATGCCATTGATGAATCCATTGCGGTCCGAGTCGAGGAGAAAAGCGATCGCCTCGGCGACATCCTGAGCCTTGGCGAAGCGCGCCAAGGGCACGCGATCGATGATGTCCGTATCGCTGTAGGTGCCGCGGGCTTGATCAACGGCATCCATTTCGGTCTTGATCCAACCCGGGCACACGGCATTGACGCGCACCCCGCGGCCGCCCCACTCGGCCGCCAGCGTTTTGGTCAGGCCCACCAGGCCGTGCTTCGAGGTGTTGTAGGCGCTGCGGTGACTGATACCCGCGAGACCCGCAACCGAGGCCACATTGACGATGCTGCCTTGGCGCCGCTCCAACATCTGAGCTCCCAGATGGCGGCACAACAGAAAGGGAGAATAAATTGATGGCCATGACCCGTTGCCATTGTGCGGCCGTCGTCTCCTCGGCAGGCATGATGAGGCTGATGCCCGCGTTGTTCACCAAGCCGTCGAGCGCGCCGTAGTCGCGCGAAATTTTCCGCGCCAACTGCTGCACGAAATCTTCGGAGGATACGTCTCCGCAAATGCCTTCCGCCCGCGACCCTAAGCCGCGCAGCTGGGCAACCTGCTGTTCCACGGATTGAATGTCGACCAGAATGACCCGACATTCGCGCTGCGCCAGCAACGTAACCGTGGCAAGGCCGACGCCTTGCGCCGCCCCGGTGACCAGAATTGTTTTGATCGGCGCCGTCATGCCTGAGCCGATTTCGGCTGCATATCAAGGCAGATCTGTACGGCATGACCCAGGGATCCGGCCGATTTATCAGCGCCGCGCAAGCTCGCGGCCTCGCCGTGTTCTTCCGGCTGCAACAGCATGCCGGGAAGGAATACCGCCACAATGCAGGCACTCGGGAATCGCTGACGCATTTTATCAGCCGTTGCGCCGCCGCGGCTGCGCTCCTCGCTCGGAAAGGCGCTGACCACGTACGCCATGGATACCGCATCCGCGGCGTTCGGCGGCGGTGCGGCGTCCAGATCTTCCAGCGACATGTGGCGCGCGTCGATTTTCTGATCGCGGAGTATGCGTACCAGCAGCTCGGTGGCCAGATCATCCGCCATGGAACCCAAACCCGCGCACACGATGACCGATCCATGCGGCACCACCAGCGGCCCCTGCCAGCGACCCATTGCCTGCTCGCGCTGCTGACGCAGCAGGCGGCCGGCCGTGGAATGATCGAGCACGGAGGATCGCAGACGGCGGCGTGATGGCCGGTGACGGTCACCGCCGATGGCGGCAATGACGGCAACCATGGCGGCGCGGACCCTGGCTAGTTGTTCGGCGCTGATGGCGCCCGACTCCAGATCGAGTCGCGCGAGGTGCAACGCGGGGAGCAATACCAAATCGCAATAGTTGGCGAAGGAGTTTCGCTTCAGAAATTCACGCGCGCGCGCGATGATTTCATCCGAATCGGCGGACAGCGCCCGCTGGTAGAAGCGCTGCGGCAAGGTGAGCGCCTGCGTGTCGCCCAGCAGCACATCGAGCAGGCTCAGCGCCTTGATATGGCGGCCGGCCACCAACAGGCACAGCGTCAAGGGTGTGGATACGATCAAGCCGATCGGCCCCCACAACCAGCTCCAAAATATCGCGGCGATGACGACCGAGAGCGGCGAAAGTCCCGTCGTGTGCCCGTACAACTGCGGCTCGACCAATTGCGCCGCGATCAACTCGACGATGACGAACAGCCCGAATGTCGCAAACGCCATGCTCCATCCGGCATCGACGGCGGCGGCGAGCAACGTGGCGCAAAGCGCGGCGATCCACACGCCTATGTAAGGAACGAAACGCAGCAGTGTGGTCAATGCGGCCCAAACGACTGGGTGAGGCAGGCCGGTGACGCTCAGGCCAATCCAAATCAAAACACCGGCGCCGAAATTCACCGCGAATTGCGACACGAAAAATCGCGACAAGCGGTCTCCTGCGTCATTGATCACAAGGGTGGTCAGCCGAATGTCCGCGCCGCCGGCGATGCGTATGAATCGATCCCGTAGTGCCTCTTGTTCGAGCAGAACAAACACCAGCACCACCAGCACAATGCCTGCGGTTTCGATCGGCACCCAAACCGATCCCAGCACCTTTTGGATCACCTGCCATGGATTGGCGGGCGCGTCGTGCAACTCCACGGGAATAGGCCTCCTCGATCCGGCTGAGTCGGACTGCAGCGTCGATGGCGGCGAAGCCTCCGTATTCCGGTTGAGCGCCTTGTCTGCCTGCGCCGTGAGCGCGTTCATACGCCTCACGGTGATGTCGTTCAAAGCCTCCAGCTTGTCCTCGAGAGTTCTCTTGTACGTCGGCAGGCTGTCCGCCATGCGCACTATTTGCGAGCCAATGACAGCCGCAACGGCGCCGAATGACAGCGCCAACACCACTACCGCCGCCAATACGGACAACGTCTGCCCCAACCCCAGGCGGCGCAGTGCATGCACCAACGGCGCGATCAACAGGCTGAGGATGAAGGCCAGAGTGACGGGAACCAGCACATCACGCGCAAAGTACAGCAGCGCCAGCAAGGTCGCTGTCGCCATGAGTCCCAACGCGCGATCGCGAATCGGACGCGCCGGCAGGTCGCGAGCGGGCAGGTCTGGGGATGCCATGGCCTATTTTGACACAGAGACCGGCTCGTCCGATGGAACGATCGACAACATGAGTTCACTCCAGCTCGAACTGAAAACTGACCGCGCCGATCTGCGCGCCGGTCGAATTCCAGCTCCACTCATCAAAGCATGCGCGGCGGCGCCGATCAATGCGCACCAGCGTCGAGCAGCGTGTACCATAATCCGGCGCGCGCACAAATGCGCTCGACAGCAGACGTTCCCACTGCAATCCCACCCCGGTGCGCGGCAACTGATCATCGGGCGCGGGTTCATCGTCGCGCAACAGCGCGAGTGCCGCCTCGGTGTTCCGCAGATCCGACAGCGCCGTCGACAGTCGAGACTTGGCGGTCTGCACCTTCGGCCAAGGTGTATCCAGCAAATGATTGGACAGCCCGTAGATGCCGGGCCCGAGAACTCGCCCGGTGCCGAGCACGCTTTCATAGACGGCGAGGCGCTCGCCATCGGAGAAGATCAGATTGAATCCGTTGTAGCTCGCGCCCACGTCGCGAAGATAGTCGAGAGTCTGTTGCGTAGTGTCATTGGACTTCAGAACCGCGGCGACCAGCATGCCCCTGCTCGGCGTACCCTCGCGCCGTTGTTCGGGGTCGCGGTAATTGGTGAGCGCGGCAAAGCGCCCGGTGCGCGTGAGGCCTAACCACGTGCCGCCCGCCTTGAGATCTTGGCCCGCGAGTATGGGGGGTTGCGATGGCCACCATTGCGCGGGCGCCGTCGGACGCGAGTGCAATTCATCGCGGTTGGCCGCAATCACACATGGATATTCAGCATCTCCGCGCCACGCGATTAAAACCAAGCACATCGAAACTCCTTGCGCAACACGCGCAACGCTACGCGCCCCGCGGCAAGAACTCCACCGTTTCGTTGCCTGCCAACCTAAGCGCGATATAGACTCCTATACGGCGAGCTGTTTCATGCCGGAGAAGCCTAAATGCACACGAATCGATCGCGGAACCATTTGCTTTTAGGTGCGGCCGTTCTCGCCGCGTGTGGTGCGATTGCCCTCGCGGTACCCGGTGAAGGTCGAGCGGCTGACGCCGCGGCCTGCCCCAACGGTGATAGCGGCCTCACGCTGCCCGCAGGCTTTTGCGCCACGGTCTTCGCGGATGGAATCGGTCATGCCAGGCACCTCGTCGTCTCTGAAGCCGGGGTCATCTACGTCAACACCTGGTCGGGGCGATATTTCGGCAACGACACTCCGCATGCCGGCGGATTCCTGGTGGCGCTCAAGGACAGCCAGGGTGCCGGCAAGGCGGACGTCAATGAGCGTTTCGGCGAAACCGTGCAGAGCGGCGGCGCCGGCGGCACCGGCATCGGCATCTACCATGGCTGGCTGTATGCGGAACTCAATGACAAAATCCTCAAATATCCGCTGACCAAGGGCTCCGTCCTCCCCGACGCCAAATCACAAGTCGTGGTGCGCGGGTTGCCGTTGGGCGGCGATCACCCCATGCATCCTTTTGCAATCGATGCGAACGGCGATCTGTATATCGATGTCGCCAGCGCGACGAATTCCTGCCAGGAAAAAAATCGCACCCTCAAATCACCGGGCATCAGCCCATGCACCGAACTCGAGACGCGCGGCGGCATCTGGCGCTATGACGCGAAGAAAACCGACCAGGCATTTTCGCCCTCTGAACGGTACGCGACCGGCATACGCAATGCGGAGGGCTTCGGCGTCGATACGATCGGTCACCAGATTTTCGTCACTCAGCATGGCCGTGATCAGCTGCATACGAACTGGCCGGACGTGATCAAGGACGCCGACCAGGAAGCGACGTTGCCCTCCGAAGAGGTGTTGCTGTTGAAAAAGGGCGGCGACTACGGATGGCCTACCTGCTACTACGATCCGTTCCAACAAGGGCTGGTGCTCGCGCCCGAATACGGCGGCGATGGTCGAACAGCGGGGCTGTGCGCCCAAAAAGGCGCTCCCACGGCGGTGTTCCCAGCGCACTGGGCGCCCAACGACATGGTCTTGTACGACCGTCAGGAATTCCCCGCCCGCTATCGCAAGGGCCTGTTCATTGCCTTCCATGGATCGTGGAATCGCGCCCCTTACGCCCAAGGCGGCTACAACGTCGTGTTTCAGGGGCTCGCCGGCGACAAGGCGTCGGGCCAATGCGAAATCTTTGCGGATGGCTTTGCCGGAGCGGACAAGTCGCCCGGCAAGGCCGCACATCGCCCGACGGGTCTTGCCGTCGGACCCGACGGCGCGCTGTATGTCGCGGACGACGTGTCGGGGCGTATCTATCGCATCGTCTATCGCGGCGGCTCAGGCGCGCCGGACGCGAAACCGGTGCCCTGCCCCGGTTTGACCGAGTCTGCGGGGCCGATCGCGGCCGCGAGCGCGCGGCCGCCGGAAGGCACGCACCCCGACGCAGGCTCCGATACCGCCGGCCTCAATGCTCCGCCCGGTTCGACACCGGCCATGGTGGCGCGAGGCAATCGTGTTTATCACGGGTTGGACGGCGGTGCGACCTGCACCGGATGCCACGGCTCGGATGCGAAGGGCACGACTTTGGGTCCAGACCTCACCGCCAACAAATGGCTGTGGAGCAATGGCAGTTATGGCGGAATCGCCGCAACCATTGCCGGCGGCGTTGCGCAGCCCAAGCAGTATCGCGCTCCGATGCCCGCGATGGGGGGCGCGCAGCTCAGCAGCGATCAGGTGATGGCGGTCGCCTCCTATGTGTGGGCATTGAATCACCCCGCCAAGTGAGGGTCCGCGTCGCGCGCATCGACTGTCAACAGCTCTTCATAGAAGCCGCCGATTTCGCGCGCACGATCTATGAAGTGGATTTCCAAGATCCAGTGGCGCTGCACACCGGTCTCATCCGGCTCGCGCAGCGCCATCGGATTGGCGTGGCGGATTGAAAAATGCGCCGGGTCCTGCGGCCGGCGCTCATGCGGGAAATGACCGATCAAATGTCCCGCGGTGCGTGCGCCAAACTCCCAACCGTAGGCCGCCGCGAGAGCCGCGACGTGATCGTACAGTTGCCCGGCCGTTAGATCCGGCGACCGGCGGTAGAGTTCTTTTCCGCTGCTGAAGGCTTTCGCCAGGTCGCCGACCAGCCGATGTTTGGTGGGATCCGCTCCGAGGACAAAGGTGCGGCCAAAATCAGCCTCCCATGCGTCAAACACGGGGCCGAAATCCAAGTACACGATATCGTCCTCGGTGATGCGCCGATCGGCGCCTTCATCATGGTAGGTCAGCAGCGTGTTGGGCCCGGAGCGCGCGATACGCTTGTGCCAGTGGCGGCGCAACTCAAAACGCGACTGCGCAAGCGCATGAATCTGCGCGGTCAATTCGCTTTCGAGTTTTCCCGCACTCACCATGTCGCGCTCCACCACCTCCCGGAACAGAGCTTCGGCCTTGAACTGCGCCGCCAGCAACGCCTGCGAAGTGAGGTCCATCTAAGCCAACGCCTCATCCAACAATTCAACCCAGTGCATCACTCTCGTCGAGGTGCCTGATTGCAGGTGCTGAATGCAGCCGATGTTGGCGGACAGAATAATTTCCGGCGCGGCCTTGGCAAGATTGCCCAGCTTGCGGTCGCGCAATTGCGCCGCGAGCTGCGGCTGCAAGATCGAGTACGTGCCGGCGGAGCCGCAGCACAGATGGCTCTCGTCGCCGGCGACCATCACCTCGAAGCCCAACGCCCGCAACTGCGCTTCCGTGCCGCCGCGCAGCCGCTGGCCGTGCTGCAGGGTGCAGGGCGCGTGAAAGACGACGCGTTTTGCAGCGCCGCCGCGCAGCTGATTTTTCAAAGCCGGCACGAGCTGCGGCAACAATTCGCTCAAGTCTCGCGCCAACGCACTGATGCGTGCAGCCTTGCCGGCATACGCCGCATCACCCGCCAGCGCGTGGCCATACTCCTTGATCGAGAGAGCGCAGGCGCTGGCGGAGGAAACAATGGCCTCTATGTCACCTGCGGCAAGCAGCGGAATCCAGGCATCTATATTGCGGCGCATGTCGGCGAGGCCGCCTTCGGTGTCGCTCAAGTGGGTGCGCAACGCACCACAGCACCCTGCGCCTGCGGCGTACACCGTTTGGATGCCCGCGATGTCGAGCACACGCGCTGTCGAGCGGTCAATATTGGGCATCATTGAAGGCTGCACGCAACCGCCCAGCATCAACACTTTGCGGGCATGTGTGCGCCTGGTCGCGGGCTCGGCGGCATGCTGCCCTGGCCGCGCGCGCGGCGGCGCCGGGACCTTGTCCTTGAGAATTTTCGGCAGCAGCGGCCGCAGTGCCTGGCCCAGCTTTAAGGCCGGCCCGAACAGCCGCGACGTCAATCCTTGCTTCAGCGACCAACGGATGGCCTTGTCGGCCGCGGGCCGCGCCACCCGTTCCTCGACGAGCTTTCGCCCGATATCAACCAAGTGGCCATACTCAACGCCGCTCGGGCAAGTCGTCTGGCAATTGAGGCACGTCAGGCAACGATCCAAGTGCAGTTGCGTGCTGCGTGTGACCTCGGCGCCCTCGAGCACCTGCTTGATGAGATAGATGCGCCCGCGCGGACCGTCGAGCTCATCGCCGAGCAATTGGTAGGTTGGGCAGGTGGCGTTGCAGAAGCCGCAGTGCACGCACTTGCGCAAAATAGCGGCCGCTTCTTTGCCATCGGCCGTATCTCTGAACTCCGGACTGAGATGCGTTTGCACTCTTCAAAGACCCGCGTACAGCCGTCCAGGATTGAATATGCATGCAGGGTCGAAGGCCTGCTTCAATTCATGATGGACACGCATGAGCACGTCGCTGAGCGGCGCGAAAACACCCTGGGACTTATCGGCGCCGCGAATCAGCGTGGCGTGGCCGCCGGCGCGCACGGCCGCACCCTGAACCTGCGCCGCGTGGGCCGTGGTCTTCCACCAGCGCTGCGCGCCATGCCATTCGATGAATTGCTGCCCCGGAAGCGCGAGCGCACCGGTGACCGCGGGCACGGACAGCCGCCACAATGACTCACCGCGCGCCAGGCGTGCATCATCGAGGATGAAGAATTCATGGCTCTGATCGCGCACGCGGGTCCACCAGTCCTTCGCCTGGACCGCTTCCACGCGTTCACCTCCCAGCCTCACGCAGGCTGCCTCGACGGCGGCGCGCGCGCCGGCCAGGCGCAGATGCAATCGACCCGCGTGCCATGCGCTGGCGCTGATGGGCAATGGCTGCGCCGCCCAAGACACAAGTTGTTCCAGCGCGCGGGTCTCATCCCGATCGAAGCGCAGCGTTGCGCTCGCGATGCTGACCGGCAACACCTTGAGCGACACTTCGCAAAGGATGCCCAAGATCCCGAAGGAACCCACCATCAGGCGCGACACATCATAGCCGGCCACATTTTTGGTCACCTGCCCGCCGAAGGTGAGAATTTCGCCGCGGCCATTGAGCAGTGTCACACCGAGAACATGATCGCGCACCGATCCGAAGCTGGCACGCGCCGGGCCCGACAGGCCGCACGCGACCATTCCGCCCCATGTCCCGCCCGCCGCAAAGCGCGGCGGCTCGAACGGCAGGCATTGACCCTGCTCCTCGAGCGCAGATTCCACATCACTCAGCGGCGTTCCGGCCCGCGCGGTCACGACCAATTCGGTGGGCTCGTAACTGGTGATACCGGCAAGTGCCGTCATATCGAGAGGCTCGCCCACCGGCGATCCGCCCAAAAATCGTTTGGTGCCGCCGCCGCGAATTTCCAGCGGCGCGTGCTGCTCGCGCGCGCCATCCACCCGGTCAACGAGGCGCTTGAGCACGGGATCCTGCGCATTCATTAAAATCTTGGCAGCTCCGGGAAGGGCAGCATGCCGCGGTGTACATGCATTTTTCCGTATTCTGCGCAGCGATGCAGAGTGGGGATTACTTTTCCCGGGTTCAGCAACTCCAGCGGGTCGAAGGCTCGCTTCACGCCGAGAAACTGCGCGCGCTCGGCCGGCGAGAACTGAACGCACATGGAGTTCAATTTTTCAACACCCACGCCATGCTCGCCGGTGACTGTCCCGCCCAGCCGCACGCTGGTCTCCAAGATATCGGCGCCAAACAACTCGCAGCGGCGCATCTCATCGGCATCTTCGGCATCGAATAAGATCAAGGGGTGCAAATTGCCGTCGCCGGCGTGGAAGACATTCACGCAGCGCAGACGGTATTTGCCTTCCATCTGCTGAATTGCGCGCAACATCTCCGCCAAGCGCTTGCGGGGGATGGTGGAATCCATGCACATGTAGTCCGGGCTGATGCCGCCGGATGCGGGAAAGGCGTTCTTGCGGCCGCTCCAAAATTTCAGACGCTGCGCCTCGTCGCGGCTCACCTCGCACCGGGATGCCCCCGCGGCCTTGAGGACCTCCTCCATACGCGCGATCTCTTCTTCGACCTCTTCAGGAGTGCCATCGCTCTCGCATAATAAAATCGCCGCAGCCTCCAGGTCATAGTCGGCGTGCACGAACGCATCCACCGCGGCCGTCATCGCTCTATCCATCATTTCCAATCCCGCGGGGATGATGCCATGGGCGATCACGCTGGCCACAGCCGCGCCGGCCGATTCGATATCGCTGAAGCTCGCCATGATGCAGCGGGCCAACAGCGGCTTGGGAATCAATTTCACCGTGACTTCGGTGGTCACGGCCAGCATGCCTTCGCTGCCCACGATTATCGATAAAAGATCGAGGCCAGCCGCGTCCAAAGCTCGTGAACCGAATTCCACCGGCTCACCGCTCACCATGAATCCGCGAACCTGAAGCACATTGTGCAGGGTCAGCCCATATTTCAAACAATGTACGCCGCCGGAGTTCTCGGCCACGTTCCCCCCGATCGTGCAGGCGATTTGGCTGCTGGGGTCAGGGGCATAATAAAGGCCATACGCGGCCGCAGCCTCGCTGATCGCCAAATTGCGAACTCCGCATTGCACGATTGCGGTGCACGAAGCCGCATCGATCTTCAATATTTTGTTGAACTTGGCCAGCGACAAGATCACGCCGGACTGGTGCGGCGTGGCCCCGCCGGACAAACCCGTGCCGGCACCACGCGCCACGATGGGCACACCCATCTTATGACATATCTTGAGGATCGCCGCGACTTGAGCCTCCGTATCCGGCAGCACGACCACCAAGGGCGAGGTCCGATAGGCCGTGAGCGCATCGCACTCGAAAGGCACCGTGTCTTCGTGGCGAAACAAGATCGTTTCGCGCGGCAGCACCTGGCTGAGCGCGGCAACGACGTCGCGCCGGCGCTGCTCTCGGGAGGTGTCCGCTTGGGACTCGGCTCGCGCTGAACTGCTCATCGCCGATATTATGCACCTAGTGAAGCGTCTGCCCAGCGGTCACGCACATGGCCTGAGCGATGGTGCTTGCCCTGTTACGAATTTGCCGCTAAAAGAGTAGCATTCGCTGCAATGAATGCGGTGGCCTTAACAAACCGCAAGAGGGGAAGTTGATGTTCCATCAGTTATTGACACCGGTCGGCGACAGTCTCATGTTGTCTTTCTTAGTGGCGATACTACCCATCGCAACCGTCCTCGTGCTGCTCGGCATATTCAGGCGTCCGGCCTGGCAGGCTGCCCTCGCGGGCCTGGTCGTGGGTTTGATCATTGCCGTCGCCGTGTGGGGCTTGCCTGCGCAAATCGCCCTTGCGGCGGCATCGAATGGCGCTGTGTTCGCGCTGTGGCCGGTGATGTGGATCGTCATCAACGCACTGTTTGTGTACAACATCGCCGTCTCCTCCGGCCGCTTCGACGCGTTCCGTGCCTGGATAGTCAAGCATTTGCCCAACGATCGACGTGTCGTGCTCATCGTGATCGCTTTCTGTTTCGGGGCGTTGCTGGAAGGCGTCGCGGGCTTCGGCACACCCGTCGCCATTACCTCCTCGCTGCTCATCATGTGCGGCTTTCCGGCTCTAGAGGCCATTGTGTTCGTATTGATATTCAACACGACGCCCGTGGCTTTCGGCGCGCTGGGCACGCCCGTGACGGTCTTGGCCCAGGTCACTGGACTTCCGGCGCCGGCGCTGGCCGCCATGATCGGTCGTCAGCTTCCCATCATGGCGGCCATCCTGCCCTTCTATGTCATGGCACTCTACGGCGGATGGCGCTCCATCCGGTCGTTGTGGCCGGTATTGGCGGTCGCCGGCTTGAGTTTCGGCTTGGCTCAGTTTGGCGCATCGAACTATCTCGACTACACGCTCACGGATGTATTTGCCGCGCTCGCCTCGCTCGCCGTGACGCTCTTGTTCCTGCAAGTGTGGCGTCCGGCATCGTCACCTGAATTTGTCATTGCGGCCTCATCGGCCGAGAAACAAAGTCCGATCACGCACGATGTGCCCGCCTGGCAGGGTTGGATGCCCTGGCTGATCTTGACCGCTACCGTGATCATATGGACCTTCTTCAAAGTTGCGGCGATGGGACAGCACGCCATTCCGTGGCCCAATTTGGACAAGGCCGTTGCGATCACCCTTTACAAGGACAAACCTTATGCGGCCGTGTGGACGTTTCAGCCTCTAGCCTCGGGCACAGCGATTCTCATCTCCGCATTCATTACCGCGCTGCTCGTGCGATTGCCGATCGCAGAACTTGGCCGATGCGCCGCGCGCACCATTCGCCAGATCTGGCAGGCCGTCGTCACGGTGATGTTCATCGTCGCTCTCGCCTACGTGATGAACTATTCAGGCCTGGCCTATACGTTGGGGTTGGCCGTATCGTCGACCGGGCACTGGTTCGTATTGTTCTCGCCCTTTCTCGGATGGATCGCCGTGTTCCTGTCGGGCAGCGACACCTCCGGCAATGCGTTGTTTGGAAACCTGCAAGTGGTCGCCGCAAGACAGCTGAACTTGAACCCGTTGCTGTTTGCCGCGACCAATTCATCCGGCGGAGTGTTGGGCAAAATGATTTCTCCGCAGAACATCGCGACCGGTGTGTCGGTCACCAACTTAAAGGGCCAGGAAGGCGCGGTGCTGGCGCGCACTTTCATCCACAGCATCATTTTGACGCTGGTGTTGGTGGTCATCGTGATCGTGCAGCAGTACGTGGTACCCGGAATCATTCCGCATTTCGTGGCGAAATGATGGTGCCCCGGGCAGGAATCGAACCTGCGACCTAGCGCTTAGGAGGCACTCGCTCTATCCACTGAGCTACCGAGGCTTCGAAAGAGAGGCCGGAGACGGACAACCGGCCTCTTTGGGATGGTGGAGGAGAAGGGGATCGAACCCTCGACCTTCGCATTGCGAACGCGACGCTCTCCCAACTGAGCTACTCCCCCGAAAAGGGCGAAGAATACTAGCAGCAAAGTTTGGTTCTGCCAAAGTATCAGGGATAGACTGCTATCCTAGGCTAAGGATATGGACCTGGGCGGGAGAAAAAAAATGTTGCAAGCGGGCGAACGTGCCCCGGAATTCACCCTTCCGGACGAGACGGCGACGGACCGAACCCTGACCGAATTGCTCAGCTCGGGCGCAATTGTCCTTTATTTCTACCCTGCGGACTTTACGCCCGGATGTACGCGCCAGGCCTGCGTTTTGAGGGACTTGCACGCGGAAATAGAGAGCGCGGGCCTGCGCGTCGTCGGAATCAGCCCGCAGAGTCCGGAATCACACACCAAGTTTCGCGCCAAGTACCACCTGCCGTTCGTTCTGTTGTCGGATCAGCACAAAGCCGTTACCAAAATGTATGGGGTCAACGGCCCCTTAGGGCTGGGCGTTCGACGCGCATCATTTTTGATCGACGGGGGCCGGCGCATTCGCGACGTGGTGCTGGCGGATTTCATGATCGGACGGCATGCGGATTTCGTGCGCAAGGCAATTCTGCTGCGGGCAGCGAATCCTCAATAGCTCAATCGCACCAGGTTTGGATGGCCGATGCGCGGCACCGATACCACATACATCGTTGCAAAATCTTGTTCATCGATGCTGGGTATGTCGGTCCTGCCTGCCAAAGCCGCGACAATTTCCGGCACCGTATCGATGTGCCCGATGACCATAACCCGTCCCCCGCTGTTCTCCCGCAGCACCCGGCGCGCCAATCCCTTCGGATCATCAGCGGGAGCCTCGATGGGAGCCAGCCTCAGGCGCGCTGCCAGGGGAGCGGCGGTCAGGCGGCTGCGCAGCGTGGCGGACACATAGATCGCGTCAAGACGGCCGGCACCCTTGGTATCGCCGAACATGCGCGCCAGCAGTGCCGCCCTCGCCTCGCCGGCCGCGGACAGCGCCGGATCAGCCGCGCTGACCGTCTCTTTTTCAGCATGGCGGATGACTATAACGGTGGTTGAATTCGCCGTGAACCATGTCCAGGCGGCGAACAATGCGAGGCCCAAAACCGCGGCCGCCGCGATCGCCGCTATCGCGGTCAACCAGATCGGCGTCAAAAATGGCCTGTGCTGAAGACTCGCGCGCTCGCTTTTCATGGCCGCATAATATCAAATGAACGTTACGTCCTCGCTGAGGCTGCAGATCATCGTCCTTGCAGCCGGTTTTGCATCGCGTTTAGGCCGGCCCAAGGCCCTTGCGCGCGTGCACGGCGTGAGCCTCTTGCGCAGTTCGCTCGAATTGGCCGCAGCTCTTCGGTGCGCAAAAATCATTGCCGTCGTGGCGCGCCCTTCCGAGCGCTTACGCGCCCAAGCACGCGGCCTCGACGTGACCTTCGTGATCAATTCGCGGCGCGCTCAAGGATTGTCGAGTTCAGTGCACCGTGGCATCGCAGCGGCACGCTATTCACGCGCGGTATTGCTCATGCCGGTGGACTTGGCCAATCTCAAAAGCCGCGAGCTGGCCCGTCTGATCCGGCGCTGGCGAGCGGCCCCGCGACGTGTGATCGCCCGGCGCGTCGGCCGGGTCGGCGCGGCACCGCTGGTCCTGCCGCGACGGCTCTACCCACGCGCACGCCGCATCACGGGCGATGTGGGTCTGCGCCAGTTGATCGCGCAATTGTCGGCTGACAGCCGCGTGCTCGTCGACATGCCGTCGGCGGCATCGGACATCGACACGCCGCAAGATCTTGAGGCTGCCAGACGGACCTTTCGAAGCCGCAGGTAGGCGCGCCGCCCCTTCAATGCGCCCAATGCGGGTACTCGCGAAACGCCTGCACGGCGGCGTCAATCTTTGCGCGCGGCAGATCCATGTGCGTCATCAAACGGGTTCGAGGAGCGATCGTGGCGATGATGCCGCAGCTTCGCAGGTGGGCCTTCAGGCCCTGAATTTGTGCGGCAGGGACTTCGATGTACACGACGTTGGTTTGCGGCACCGATACCTTGAGGCCGGCGTCGCGCAGTCCGGCGGCCAGGTACTCGGCATTGGCGTGATCCTCCGCAAGCCGCTGCACGTTGTGCTCCAGAGCGTAGAGTCCCGCTGCCGCGAGCACGCCGGCCTGGCGCATGCCGCCCCCCAGCGCCTTGCGCCAGCGGCGCGCGTCGGCGATCAGGGATCGGGCTCCCAACAGAATCGAACCGGCGGGCGCTCCAAGGCCCTTGGAAAGGCACACGGACACCGAGTCGAAGCCGGCGACCGCGGTGCGTTCATCGACATTCAGCTTCACGATGACATTGAAAATGCGTGCGCCATCGAGGTGAGTGGCCAAACCGCGCGAGTGCGCAAATTCCGTCGCCTCGCGTTGGTAGCCTATCGGCAGCACCCGGCCGCCGATGGTATTTTCCAGCGCCAGCAATCGAGTCCGCGCGAAATGATAGTCGTCCGATTTGATCGCGCCGGCGATACGCTCGATCGAGATGCCGCCGTGAGCTTCGTGCTCCAGAGGCTGTGGTTGGATGCTGCCGAGCACCGCTGCGCCGCCCTGCTCGTACTTGTAGGTATGCGCTTCCTGGCCCACCAAGAACTCATCGCCGCGGCCGCAATGCGCCATCAATGCGGCCAGATTGCTTTGAGTGCCGGTTGGAAAGAACAAGGCGCTTTCGAATCCAAAACGCTCGGCGGCGACCGCTTGCAGGCGATTGACCGTCGGATCATCGCCGAAGACGTCGTCGCCTACTTCCGCGGCCGCCATCGCGGCGCGCATCCCCGACGTCGGCCGTGTGACCGTGTCGCTACGCAGGTCGATCACGGCTTCGGTGCGTTGGCGTCCGGCTTCGCTTCGTTGGCGTCCGGCTTCGGTTCCTTGGCGTCCGGGCTGAATTTTTTCAGCGCATCCGTGCCATGGCAGCCCACACCCTCGCCGCACACCTGGTTTACTGGGCAAACCACCGGTGAACCCTTGACACAGCCGCGCGCATCGGCACTGGCGGTGTGCGGGGCGCAGCGTTCCTTGCCGTTGCAGGTCCGATGGTCATCACAATCCGCATCGCTGCTGCACGCGATGGCTGCTTGATCGCGTTCCACCGTCGCGAGCTCTCCCTGCCGGGAAATCACGCCGGACAAAGTCGCGTCGAGCAACCTTGCGGGCCCCGCTTGGCCCGCCGGCAATTCAACATCCGCGGCGACCACTTCCCACGCAGGCGCCAGCGGACTGCCGGCGCGATAGTAAATCGAAAAGCGCAGCACATTGCGCGGATCGAGCGCCTCGTTCAGTTTTACCGGAACGAGATGGGTTGAATCAGGAAGCCACGCCTCGCCGTGCACCAGCGGCAAGCGTCTCACGCCCTTGCCTGCTTCGTAGATGCGCAGCTCCACCTCGCTGCCGGCGCTGAGTTCCTGCGCTCCGGTGACGATCCTGACCTCGAGGCGCGATACCGGCACTGCTGCGGCAATGGTTGCGCATAGCGTGCATGCCAACAGCATTGGCCAGACTGACAGTGGCAGGTGTAACTTCATGGCACCCTCCGGTTAATCGATGAGTTCGCCGCTATCATAGCCGATCCTGGCGGGGCCCCGCGTTAAGGCCTTCAAGGACCATTTAACAATATTCGAGCGGCGCCGCTGTGAGGGCTCAAGCACAGGAGTTTTGAACCGTGAATGATCTTTCGGCATTCCCGATCACCAAGAAATGGCCGCCGCGCCATTCCGGCCGGATTCAGCTGTACTCGCTGGCCACACCCAACGGCGTCAAGGTTTCGATCATGCTGGAGGAAACTGCGCTCGCGTACGAGCCGCACCGGGTGAGTTTCGATACAAACGATCAGAAGTCACCCGAGTTTTTGTCACTGAATCCGAACGGCAAAATTCCCGCCATCCTCGATCCGCACGGACCCGCCAACAAGCCTCTGCCGCTGTTCGAGTCCGGTGCAATCCTGATCTATCTGGCTGAAAAGAGCGGGCAGTTCATGCCGCAGGACGCGGCGCGCCGCTACGAGACGATTCAGTGGCTGATGTTGCAGATGGCCGGCATCGGCCCGATGTTCGGTCAAGTGGGTTTTTTTCATAAATTTGCCGGGCGGGATTACGAAGATAAGCGGCCGCTGCAGCGCTACGTCGAAGAATCGAGACGGTTGCTCGGCGTGCTCGATCGGCGGCTCAGCGAGAACCTGTGGATCATGGGAGACAACTACAGCATTGCCGACATCGCGACCTTCCCTTGGATCAGAAACCTGGCCGGCTTCTACGATGCGGGCGATTTGGTGGGCATCGCGGATTTTGCGAACGTCACGCGCGCGATGCAGTCCTTTGCTCTTCGACCGGCCGTCATTCGGGGCAGCGCGATACCAACGTAACCGGCTGGCAATGGATTTTGGCTAACGCGTCAGCCTGCGCCTGACCGCGTCGCGCAGCTCCTTTAATTCTTCGATATGCAACAAAACACCGCAGCCGGCGAAAACCGCTGCACCCACGGTAACCGTGGCCAACAGCGCGGACAGCTTCACCCACAGCGCCTGCTCCTGCCAATCGGCCAGCAGCCAATGCGAAGATGCCGCGCACACGGCCACCAGCGCCCCGCACGCCACGGCGACCTTGACCAGCAACAGCAACAGGCGGCGCGACTCGAGTCCTTTGAGGTAGTGTTGCATCAACAGGTACAGAAGCAAGAAATTGAGTGTCGCGATGCAGCCCGTCGAGAAGGCAAGACCGCGATGGCCCCACCCCAAACGAATCGTGAAAATCCAATTGAACAGAAGGTTCAGGCCGACAGCCAGGAAACTCACCAACATCGGTGTTTTGCGCCGGTCCAACGCATAAAAGGCATTGACGAGCACCTTGAGCGCCGCATAACCGGCAAGGCCGATGGCGTAGTAGCGCAGCGCGCCGGCCACTTGCGCCGCCTGATAGGCATTGAACTTTCCATGCTGATAGACCAGGGAAACTTCTCACGCTGCCAGCATCATCAAACCAGCCATTGCCGGCAGCGTGAGAAGCAATGCCCAGCGCATCGCGCGCGCCAGCTCGCTGCGAAACGCATCCATGCGACCCGCCACCACCAGGCGCGACAGCAGCGGCAGCGTCACGGTGCCTAACGCCACGCCGAATATACCCAGCGGCAACTGCATCAGGCGAAATGCGGCGGCGAGCCAGAAAATGGCGCCGTCCTCCAGCCGTGAGGCAAAGATGGAATTGATCAGCACGTTGAATTGCGTGGTGCTCGCTGCGATCACCGATGGTCCCATCAACAGCAAGACAGCCTTGACGCCGGCATCGCGCCATCGCAGGTCGGGGCGGAACCGATATCCCAGACCTGCCAGCGACGGCAACTGCACGGCCAACTGCAGCGCCCCGCCGATGACGGTTGCGAACGCCAATCCGATCAGGGCACGTGGCCCGAAATGCGGGTCGATCCAGTAACCCAGCACCAACCCGCCGATGATGGACCCTATATTGAAAAAACTCGATGCCATCGCCGGAACGCCAAACACATTCTTGGCGTTCAACATTCCCATCACCAACGCAGCAATCGACACCAGCAGGATGAAGGGAAACATGATGCGCGTGAGATGCGCAGTCAACGCGGCCTTGTCCGGATCGAAACCCGGAGCCAGCAGCCCGACGAGCGAGTCGGAGAACACCATGCCGAGGATGCACAGCGCACCCAATACCAAGGCCGTCATGGTCGCCACCTTGTTCGCGAGGCGCCACGCCGCCTCATCGCCGCCGCGCGCGATGGTTTTGCTGAACGTTGTGACAAAAGCGGTCGACAGCGCCCCTTCGGCGAACAGATCACGCAGCAGATTGGGAATGCGAAATGCGACCGTGAACGCATCCAGCGCGCGGCCGCCGCCGAACAGAGCCGCGAATATCAGCTCTCGCGCCAAGCCCAGAACGCGGCTGCACATCACGGCCAATCCGATGATGCCCGCCGCCTTGGTATTCAGGCGGTTGCTGCGGTCATCGACGGGTATCGCAGCAGCCGCGGTGGACGATTCGTCGCTTTGTGATTTCGGGCCGGTCACGGAACTCGTAGTCTACAGGGGTCCATAAGGACCGGCTTTCTAACCGGTGCTCATCATGGCGACGACGGTGATGGCCATTACCCCGGTGGCAGCCCAGCCAAGGCGGCGCAGCCGCGGCCGGATGACGAAGTCGCCCATGATGTCCTTGCGTGAGGCCAGTATCATCATGATGGCCATGATGGGCACGGCGATGATGCCGTTGATCTCGGCGCTCCACAGCAGCGCCCGCACCGGATCCAGATGCGTGAAGGTCAAGCCCACCCCGCCGATGGTTGCGATACCGATAATGCCGTAGAAGCCCATGGCCTCCGGCAACTTGCGGTCCATGCCCGCTTGCCAGTCAAAGCTTTCGGATACGGCATACGCGGCCGAGCCCGCGAGCACCGGCACGGCCAGCATTCCGGTGCCGATGATGCCCAAGCTGAACAGTAAAAACGCCAGGGCGCCGCCCAAGGGCCGCAGCGCCTCGGCCGCTTGGGCGGAGGTTTGGATGTCCACGATGCCCGCGACATGCAAGGTCGCCGCCGTGCTCAAGATGATGAAGAAGGCAATCAGATTTGAAAAACCCATGCCCACGTAGGTATCCCAACGGATGCGCCGCATGTGCCGGCGCGCGACCTCTGACGTGTGCGGCAGCCTGTAGGTGCCGCCATTTCGAGCATTGGTCGCCCGCAGGTCTTCCATTTCCTGCGCGGCCTGCCAGAAAAACAAGTAGGGGCTGATGGTCGTGCCAAAGACGGCCACGATTATCGTGATGGTGTTGTGATCCAGTGTCAGCCGCGGCAGCACCAATTCGCTGATCACCGCGCCCCAGTGCACGTGGATGGTGAAAATCACGGCGACATAGGACAGCAGCGCCAAGGTCAGCCATTTCAGGTAACGAACATAGCTTTCATAGCGTAGATAGACCTGCAGAACCAGGCATAAGACACCGAAACACACTGAATACAGATGGGCGGAACCGCCGAGCAGAAGACGCAGCGCCTCCCCCATCGCGGCGATGTCGGCGGCAATATTGATGGTATTGGCAATCAGCAGAAGTCCCACGATGCCGTACAGCACGGGGCGCGGAAATACCGCCTTTACGTTCGCCGCCAAACCCTTGCCGGTGATGTAGCCGAGCCGCGCGCTGACCATTTGGATGCCCACCATCAGGGGGTAGGTGAACAGCAGCGTCCACAGCATGCTGTATCCAAACTGCGCACCAGCCTGCGAATAGGTGGCGATGCCGCTCGGATCATCGTCCGCTGCGCCCGTGATCAGGCCCGGGCCCAATTGCTTGACCCGCGGATTTTCCGTGAAGGTTTTGAGCAGTTTGACCATCGTCGCTCTCCTAAGGAGACGACCCGAGGTTGATGCACGCACAAACGGAGTCGATCAGGATTCAGCTAATGCCGACCCGATCGATCCGATCGAATATTGGCGGAAATCGTCCCGCGCCCGGCGGGACGACGCTACAGGCGTGCCTTAAGCGTTATCGGGCCGGAGCGCAGGGTTTGCTGCGCCGATTGTCGAACAACAACTCACGAGCACGACCTTTATGACCCCAAACGTCGCGGACGATAGACCGGTACCTTACTGCTGTAAAGCACAAATTCATCCGACCGCTATCGATCAAGCCGTCAATGCCGCCTTGGCTTTCGCCACTTCGGCGATGACTTCATCGGCTACGTTGCGCGGAACCGGCTCGTAGTGCGAGAACTCCATGGTGTAGGAGGCGCGGCCGCTGGTCATACCGCGCAACTGTCCGATGTAGCCGAACATTTCGGATAGCGGCACGATCGCAACGACCGCGATATTGGTGCCGCGTTCCAATTGGTCCTGAACGGCGCCGCGCCGGCGATTGATGTCGCCGATCACATCGCCCAGATAGTCTCCCGGAGTCACGGTTTCAACCTTCATCACAGGCTCGAGCAGAATCGGCGCAGCCTTGCGGATGCCCTCGCGAAAAGCGGCCTTGGCGGCGATTTCAAAGGTCATCGCATTGGAATCGACATCGTGGAAGCTTCCATCGATCAAGGTCGCCCGGAAGTCCACCGTCGGATAGTGCGCGAGTACCCCGTCCTCCTTCTGCACCTTCAGTCCTTTCTCAACCGACGGCACGAATTCACGCGGCACCGATCCACCGACAGTCTCATCGACGAACTCGAACCCGGTGCTGCGCTCCAGCGGCTCGAACACGATCCACACTTCGGCGAATTGGCCGGAACCGCCGGTCTGCTTCTTGTGAATGTACTGTTCGGTGATCTTCTTGGTGATGGTCTCGCGATAAGCGACCTGGGGTTCGCCCATGATGCCCTCGACACCGAACTCAGTGCGCATGCGATCCAGCGTGACTTCCAGATGCAGTTCGCCCATGCCGCGCAAAATCGTCTGGCCGGTTTCGCGATCCGTCTCCAGGTGCAACGAGGGATCGGCGCGGACCATCTTGCCGAGCGCGCTGCCGAATTTTTCCTGCTCGGCCTTGACCTTGGACTTGACCGATACGCTGATGACAGGCTCCGGAAATCGCATGCGTTCCAGCACGACCTCGTGCGCCGCATCGCACAGCGTGTCCCCGGTTTCCGTATCCGCCAGCGAGACCAGGGCGATGATGTCGCCCGCGCGCGCTTCTTCGACCGGATTGGCTTCTTTGGCGAACATCTCGACCATGCGGCCGATTTTCTCGCGCTTGCCGCGGGTGGAGTTCATCACTGAAGCGCCCTTGGTCAACACGCCGGAATAAACCCGGATGAAGGTCAGTGCGCCGTAGATATCGTTGATGACCTTGAAGGCCAGGGCCGAGAAGGGCTCATCGTCGGAGGTCTTGCGCTCGCCGATCGGATGGCCGTCTGCGTCCACGGTCTTGATGGAGGGCACGTCGGTTGGAGCCGGCAGATAATCCACCACCGCGTCGAGAACCTGCTGCACACCTTTGTTCTTGTACGAGGAGCCGCAGAGCACCGGCGTAAAGGCGGAGTTCAACGTTCCCTTGCGCAAGCAGGCGCGCAGAATATCGGCGGAAGGCATGGTGCCATGGGTCAGAAAGGCTTCCATGGCCTCGTCATCCTGTTCAAGACAGGTATCGACCAATTCCGTGCGGAACTGCGCGACATTGCCCAATAGCTTGACGTCGCTCGGCACGGTGATGTGCAGCTTGTCCGCAAGATCCGGCGTCACGTCCAGCACCTTCCATTCGGCATCCTTGTCGTCGGATTCCCAAACGAGTGCTTTCATTTCAACCAGATCGACCATGCCCTTGAAGTTATCCTCCGATCCGATCGGAATCTGCACAGGCAAGGGTCTGGCGCCCAGGCGCTTCTTGATCATGTCGACGCAGCGCAGGAAATTGGCGCCGCTGCGATCCATTTTGTTGACGTAGCAAATTCGCGGGACGCCGTAGTTATCGGCCAGCCGCCAATTCGTTTCCGACTGGGGCTCGACGCCCGCAACGCCGTCGAACACCACCACGGCGCCGTCCAGCACACGCAGCGAGCGGTTTACTTCGATGGTGAAATCCACGTGTCCCGGCGTGTCGATCAGGTTGATTTTCTTGTCGCGCCAAAAGGCGGATACCGCGGCGCTCTGAATGGTGATGCCGCGCTTCTGTTCCTGTTCCAGATAATCGGTGGTCGTCGAGGTCTTCAGATCCTTCGTATCGTGAATGTCGATGATCGTGTGCTTACGCCCCGTGTAATACAGGATGCGCTCAGTCGTCGTCGTCTTGCCGGCGTCGACGTGGGCAATGATGCCGATATTGCGTATATCGGAAAGGGGGGTAGTGCGGGCCATAGCAAAATTCCGTAAGTTTCGGGTAAAAATTCGAGGAGGCCACAAGGGGCGGATCAAAAGCCGGGTATTTTGCCATGCCAGGGCGTCGAATGTCGAAGAAAAAGAGCGCTTTGACGCACCGCGGCCCGCAACGGGAGCGCGGCACACGCTACCTGCGGAAGTCGCCGTTACTTGACGCTGTAGCCGCGGCCTTCCAAACACGCCGCCTGGGCTCGAGAATAGTCGGATCTCCTGGCAGGAGAGGACCCACCGCCGGCCTGAGTCGGGTCAAACCCGGTCTGGGCCGCTGCCCAGCGATGGCATTCGAATCTGTCCTTGCCCAGCTGGTCTTGGCTCTGGCCATTTTTCGGATAAGCGATCAGTTCCGAGGGAGCCGGCGCCTGGCCGCCGGTCTGGCCACCCGCCTGACTCAAGACTTCCGCGGGCGGCGCCACGGTCTGGTACTGACCCACACCGCCGTTCCAAATGTAGTAATTGTCGTCGGCGTAATAATAAGGCACCCCACCCCACCAATAAGTCGAGTAATAGTAAGGAAGCGTAGCGAAATAGAGGCCTAACCCTAAGCCGCCCAATCCCCAGCCCCAGGGACCGTAGAAACCGCCGCGCCAGCCGCCGCCATGCCACCCACCGCGCCAGCCGCCACCGCGCCAGCCGCCACCGTGCCACCCGCCACCGCCGCCGTGCCAGCCGCCCGCATGTTGGGCAAACGTGGGAGCGCCCGCGAGCAGCGCAGCACACGCGCAGAAAGCAACAGAAAATGAACGCAGTTTGCTGAAGTGTTGCATAAAGTTACCCGTCGTTCGGCATTGTATAAGACCTGCGCGACGGGCGGCAGTTCAACATATACATTGAGACTGCGATCACGATTGCTGCGTTACACCGGGAGCCTGTCTAAACTATTCACCGCTCATGTAGTATGGATCGCAGAGAATCGGCGCCTTAAAAACGGGGACGCGATGCAAAATGGGGAAGGGTCGAATTCGCTGAGCCGGCGTCAGCTCTTACAAATGATCGGGTCTACCGCGGGCAGCGCCGCGATGTACCAAGCGATGAGCAGTCTTGGGTTTGCGGCCGAGTCGCCTTATCAGGGGCCGATCGAACTGCAAGGAGCGCCCAAAGGCGCCTCCGTGTTGATCCTGGGCGCGGGCATGGCCGGCATGACGGCAGCCTATGAGCTGC
>Ga0193726_1000657_pt1 | contig 33896 bp, 36 predicted proteins | sample H2c1metaG_FD_144928 | JGI IMG/M metagenome (GOLD analysis project Ga0193726, IMG submission 144928) | Soil microbial communities from a riparian zone of the East river system, Colorado, United States - H2c1 | ecosystem: Environmental > Terrestrial > Soil > Riparian zone | place: USA: East River... | reverse complement strand
TTGGCGTTCACTTGTTGACGTTCACTGGGCGCGCAACACCAAGGCTTCGCGCAGCGCCGCGGCGCAGAGCGTCGTGCCGCGGCGGGCGCCATGCAGCAGCATCGGCGAGCTCAGGAAGCCGTGCAGCATGCCGCCGAATTCCACGAGGTCGGCCAGGGTGCCTTCTTGTTGCAGGCGAAAGGCGTAGGCGCGGCCTTCGTCGCGCAGCGGATCGTAGCCGGCGGTGACCACCAGAGCAGGCGGCAGGCCGGCCAACGAGGCGGCGCGCAGCGGCGAGACGCGCCAGTCGCCGCGCGCGTCCTTATCGGGCGTGTAGTGGTCGAAGAACCACTCCATGGTGGCGGCATTCAGGCCGTAGCCATCCTCGTAGCGGCGATAGGATTCGGCGCGCGCCACGGCATCGGTTACCGGATAGGCGAGAAGCTGCAGATGAAGCTTGGGTCCGCCATGGTCGCGCGCCCAGATCGAGACCGCCGCGGCCAGGTTGCCGCCGGCGCTGTCGCCGCCGATGGCAAGCCTGGCGGGATCGATGCCGACCGAAGGACCGTTGGCCGCCACCCATTTCAATCCCGCGACCACGTCGTCGAAGGCGCCGGGGAAGCGCGCTTCCGGCGCCAGGCGATAGTCGATGGCAAACACCGCGATGCCGGCTTCCAGCGCGAGCTGGGCGCAGAGGACGTCGTGACTGTCGAGATTGCCGAATACCCAGCCGCCGCCATGGGCGTAGACGAGGGCCGGAAGCCTGGCATCGGTCGCAACCGACGCCGGCCGATAGATCCGCACCGCCAGCTCCCCGGCGGGACCGGGAATGGTGCGGTCGACCACCGTCACGCCGGCCGGCAGTGGGCCTTGGGCACCGGGGCGCAGCGACAGGTAGAGCTCGCGCGCCGCCTGGGGGCTCAGCGTATTCCATGCCGGGCGGTCGGCTGCCGCCATCAGGTCGATCAATCGCTGCGATTCGGGATCGAGTGCCATTCCTCCAGCTCCATTCAACGCCATTCGCCGACAGACAGCGCAGTCTAGCAGCCCGTGCCCCTGTTTCGTCACGAGGCGAATGCTAAGGTGCGCCATGACATTCGAACCGGACCACGGCGCGTCGTCTGCAACGGCACCTTCGTGGTGGCGTCGGAGCTGGGACCGCGTGCGGTCAGCGCGTCCGGGGCCAGCGAAGGCCGCTGCGCCGGCGGGCGGCAGGCGCAGGTTGTGGCGCTGGGGCGCATGGGCCGTCTTGGCAGTGGTGGTGCTCTACTATCCGGTGGGCGCCTTGATCGTCGAGGATATCGACGACGACCCGCAGTTCGCACCGCGCAACGTGGCGCCAGGCGAAAGCCGGGCGGTCGCCACGGCGGCGCAGCTCGTCACCCGCGAGGTCGATACCCACACCTGGACGCCGATGATGCCGTTCTTCACGCCGGCCGGCATCCTCGACAACATGCCCAACTTCCAGCGCGGCATCATGGCGGCACTGGGCCGCTTCAGCACCGAGTTGATGGACCAGGTTGGCCGCACCCGCGGTTCGAGCCAGACCGACCGCGATCTCGAGCAGGCGCGCGGCTTCCTGAACGAGCAGCCCAACATCTGGCTGTGGCAGCCCAGCGTGTCGCTGATGCCGTCGACCACCTCGGCGCAGAAGTATCGCGCCGGCCGCGACAGGCTGATCGCCTACAACAAGCGGCTCGGCGCCGGCCAGGCCGTGTTCGAGCGCCGCGCCGACAGCCTGCAGGCCCTGCTCGACCGCATCGCCAACGACCACGGCTCCGATTCGGCCGTCATCGACCAGCAGATCATCGAGAAGGCCGGCGACCTGTTCGACACGAGGGCCGACGACATCTTCTATTTCAACAAGGGCCGGCTCTACGCCAACTACCTGTTGATGCGCGAGCTCGGCGCCGACTTCGAGAGCGTCATCCGCGAGAAGGGGCTGACGAACGCCTGGAACGGCACGGTGGAGACGTTCCGCATTGCCGCCGAGCTCGACCCCTGGATCGTGTGGAACGGCTATCCCGACGGGCTGCTCATTCCCAATCATCTCGCCGCGCAGGGCTTCTACCTGCTGCGGGCACGCACCCAGCTGCGCGAGATCAGCAACATCCTGCTGAAGTAGGCCGTCGCGGTGGAGATCTACCTACCCATCGCCGAGCTGTCGATGAACGTGTTCGTGCTGCTGGGGCTGGGCGCCGCCGCCGGCCTGCTGGCCGGCATGTTCGGCGTCGGCGGCGGCTTCCTCGCCACGCCGCTGCTGATCTTCGTGGGCATTCCGCCGGCGGTGGCGGTCGCCAGCCAGGCCAACCAGGTGATCGCCAACTCGGTGTCGTCGCTGCAGGTCCAGTGGCGGCGCGGCAACGTCGATTTTCGCATGGGACTCATCCTGCTGCTGGGCGGCCTGTTCGGCTCGACGGCGGGGGTCTGGCTGTTCACCTACCTCAAGCGCATCGGCCAGGTCGACTTCGTCATCGCCGTCGCCTACGTCGTCATGCTGTCGACGATCGGCGTGCTGATGCTGGTCGAAAGCTTGCGCACCTACGTCAAGCGGCGGCGCAATCCGCAAGCGCCGCGCGGCAAGCTGCACACCCACTATCTGGTGCACCGCCTGCCGCTGAAGCTGCGCTTCTACAAATCGAAGCTCTACATCAGCGCCCTTCTGCCGATCGGCATCGGTTTCGTCATCGGCGTGTTGTCGGCGATCCTGGGTGTCGGCGGCGGCTTCGTCCTGGTGCCCGCCATGATCTACCTGCTCGGCATGCCGACGGCGGTGGTGATCGGCACGTCGAACTTTCAGATCCTGTTCGTGGCGGCCAACGTCACCTTCCTGCAGGCCGCGACCAACGGCACGGTCGATATCGTGCTGGCGTTGCTGCTGATCCTGGGCGGCGTGGTCGGCGCACCGATCGGCTCGCGGCTGGCAGCCAAGCTGCCGGGCGTGGTGTTGCGTGGCCTGATGTCGATCCTGATCCTGGCCGTCGCGACCGAGCTCCTGACCGAGCTGCTGCGCACACCGAGCTCGCTGTACTCGCTGGGGACACGCGAGGTGATGCCGTGACGCGCCTGGTGCCCGTCCTGGCGATTGCCCTCTTGCTCGCCTCGAGTGCCGCGGCTCAGGGTCCGCGGGTAGAACCGCCGCCGGCCGGTGCTCTTGTCGGGCCGTCCATCGGCGGGCCGGTCGATTCCACGGTGCCGCCTTCGGTGCCCATCGAGCCGCCGACGCCCGATCTGGTGGTCGACCTGTCGCTGGCCCGCGTGTCGATCACCTCGGCGTTCCAGGGCGAGAGCATCCTGCTGTTCGGCATGTTCGACCCGCCGGGCGAGATCGTCGTGGTCGTGGCGGGACCCTCCGCCCGCCAGACGGTGCTGCGCAAGCAGCGCTTCTTCGGCCTGTGGCTCAACACCGGTCGCCAGTCCTTCGACGACGTGCCCGCCTATTACGCCATCGCCGCCAGCCAGCCGCTGCAGCGCCTGCTTGCCCGCGGCGCCGGCGGCGAGATCCTGTCGCTGGAGGATCGGCTGCAGTCCGTGCGCTCGGTCTGCCAGCGCGAGCATCAGGATCTCATCAGGTTCCGCCTCGGCCTGGTCGAGGTGAAGCGGCGCGAAGGCCTTTATCCCGCCGCCATCGGACAGGTCACCATCCAGGCCGGCCGGCTGTTCCGGGTCGATCTGCCGTTCCCCTCCCGCCTGCCGGAGGGCGTCTACGAGGTGCGGACCTACCTGTTGCGCGACGGCAAGATCGTCGCGGCCGTATCGCGACCGCTGCCGGTGGCCAAGGAAGGATTTAGCGCCCAGCTTGCCGGCTGGGCGGTCAATGAGGGTCCGCTTTACGGCCTGGGCGCGATCCTTTTGGCGCTCACGGTCGGCTGGCTGGGCGGCGCCGTCATGCGGCGCCTCTAGGCGGCGTGGTAGAGGCAGAAAGAGGGACGGATCATGAGTGAACAGCCCGGCCGAACCGGCGAGCGCGTCTTCCTGGTCGTCGTCGACGAAAGCCCGGAGATGCGCAAGGCGCTGCGCTATGCCTGCCGGCGTGCCAAGCGAACCGGCGGCCGCGTGGCCCTGCTCTATGTCATGGACCCGCCGGAGGGCCAGCAATGGGGCGGGGTGGTCGACCTGATGCGGCAGGAGGCTCGCCAGCTGGCCGAGGAAGTGATCGCCCGGCACGCCGACACCGCCGTGTCATTGACCGGGCAGCCGCCCGCCATCCATATCCGCGAAGGCAAGAGCCGCGACGAACTGATCAAGCTCTTGACCGAGGATCGCTCGATATCCGTCCTCGTGCTGGGAAGCGCCTCGAGCAGCGAGGGGCCGGGGCCTTTGGTCACGGCGTTTTCCGGCAAGCTCGGCAGTCAGCTTCGAATCCCGCTGACGATCGTTCCAGGCGTCCTCACTGAAGCGGAGATCGACGCCATCTCATGAGGCGTGAGACAAGTTGATGCGACGATTTTTCAGCGGCGATGTGGCGATCTGGCTTTGTGACCGCCAGGCAGATTTGGTCACGAATATGACATTCCTGGCTAAGTATTTATAAAAAAACGATAATAATATTATATGCCATAATATCTGTTCAGAGACTGTTGAGAATCAACTTGATCGCCCTTCCACCGGTTCCTACGTCAATGGACATCGAGTGGGGATGGAGACGTCTCGTCCCCAGCCTGAGCGATGCCGAGCGGACCTCCGCAACGCATTCGAACGGAGGTAGGTTTGTTTATCCAGACCGAGCAGACGCCCAATCCGTCGACCCTGAAATTTCTCCCCGGCCGCGTGGTCATGGAGAAGGGTACGATGGATTTTGCGACCGCGGAAGCCGCTGTCCCGTCGCCGCTGGCCAAAAGGCTGTTTGCGGTCGAGGGCGTGGAGCGGGTGTTTTTTGGTTCCGACTTCGTGACCGTCACCAAGGCGGCCGACCGGGATTGGCAGGTTCTCAAGCCGTCGATCCTGGGCGGCATCATGGAACACTACACGTCAGGCGACCCCGTCGTCGCCGACGCTGCCGAGTCGGGCGCCGCCGCGGCGGATGACGACGAAGTCGTCGCCCAGATCAAGGAACTCCTGGATACGCGCGTTCGTCCGGCGGTGGCGCAGGACGGCGGCGATATCGTGTTCCAGGATTTCCGCGACGGCGTGGTTTACCTGCATATGCAGGGTTCGTGCTCGGGCTGCCCGAGTTCGACTGCCACGCTCAAGATGGGCATCGAGAATCTTCTGAAGCACTACGTGCCTGAAGTAGTGGAAGTGCAGGCGGCCCAGTAGGCCGCCTTCCGCTCAAGCGTACAGCGTAGTCGTAGCGACGCGGTCCGTGGGGGACCGCGTGGGGTGGTCGTTTGCGCGGCCAATGAAGCGAAGAGTGTGGAATGAAGTCATCGGTTTGGCCCGCGTTTGAGCGCGGGCGACAATATGCGTTTCCGGCCGTTTGGGTGGCCGTATTCGCAACGGGGGTAGGTCTCAGCGAGCCGTTGCCGTCGGTCGATGTCGCGCCGTACCTGTCCTTTGCACCGATCGGCGTGGCGAATGCCGCAGCGCTGGAACAGCCGGCTTTCCTCGCCATGAACGCTGAGCCGGACGCTCTCACCTTCGTGCGCCACGATGCGAGCGAGCCCGACGACGTCTTCCATCATCCGCTGCGCGAGCCGTCCTGGGGCCATGGCCGCTTCGCGGCGCCCGGCAACGCCATTCGCCGCCAGGTCCAGCTTCGTCAGATCAGCCCGCGAACCGCCGACGAGCTCGCCGGCTTCTTCCGCGACGTGGCCTATATCCTGACCGACATCCGCCAGGGTGAGGCCGTTCCGCCGATCAAGGTCGAGCGCGTGCCCGCCGACCTCGTTAACAAGGACGGCAACGAGCGCAAGGCGCTGTTCATCACGGCTCTCCTGCCGGTGGTGCTCGAGGTCAACCAGCGCGTGCTGGCCGATCGCGAACAGCTTCTCTACCTGCGCGACAAGATGGCCTCCGAGCCGATGCGTGTGTCGCCGATCGAGCGCATCTGGCTCGAGGACCTGGCCGACCGCTACGGCACGCCGGTCGACAGGATCGACGAACTGGTGCGACGGGTCGACGTGGTGCCGCCCTCGATGGCGATCGCCCAGGGTGGGGTGGAATCGGGTTGGGGCACCTCGGCCGCCGCCCGCGCCGGCAACGCCCTGTACGGCCAGATTCGCTCCGGCTCACCGCAGCCTTTCACCAATGTCGGCGAAGCAACCGACGCCTACATCACCAACCTCAATACGCATCCTGCCTATGCCGGTTTCCGCGCCGCGCGGGCGGCGCTGCGCGAGCGCGGCGAAAATCTCGACGGCTACAATCTGATCGGCTCGCTCTTGCGCTATTCCGAGCTCGGCCAGAACTACGTGAAGTTCGTGCGCCAGATCATGCGCGAGAACGAGCTGACCGATTTCGACAGGGCGCGCCTGTCGAGCTTCTGAGGCTACATCATCGGCCGGGCGAGGTCGGCGTCGCTGATCAGCGGATAGCGCCGTGCGTCGAAGAGCTGATAGTGCCACCATTCATTGCGGTAGAAGTCCCAGCCTGCAGACGTCATCAGGCCCATCAGCAGGAGCCGGTTGCGCTGCGCCTCGGCGGAGACGTCGGTGCGGCCGTGGTGCGACAGCGGCGTAAACGCGTCGAACGGCGTGCCCATGTCGAGTTCCTGCCCGCCTTCGTCCAACAGCGTGAGATCGACCGCCACGCCGCGCGAATGGGGCGAACCGCGGCGCGGGTCGGCGATGAATTCGGGGTCGGGCCGGGCATTCCACAGCGCCCACTGCGCCTCCACTGGGCGAAGCGCGTCGAAGATGCGCAGCCGAAGTCCCAGCGGCCGGGCAAGTACCACTGCGGCGGCGAGCTTCTCCGCGGCCTCGCCATGCAGCCAGCATTCGGCATTCCGATAGACCGGCCGCCCCGTTAGATTGGCGTCGGTCGCATAGGCCAGCGTCACGTCGACGTCGAAGTCGGGCGGGGCGATCGCAACCAAGTCGAGTTTCATGACCCAAGAATGCCCAGCCCACCGGGTCGGCGCCAGCGCCTGTCGTCCTGTCGATCAGTGGGCCCACCGACCATGAGTTTGCGACCGTGAGCCTCGTCCTGTCCTTCGATTGCGCGGTGAGTGGCCTTGGCATCGCCGTCGTGCGCGACGGCATCCGCCTGGCCGGTCTCGCCGAAGGCGGACGGGACCAGGCGGCCCGGCTATTGCCCGCCATCGAGACGGCGCTCGGCGCAGCCGGCGTCGGGCGACGTGACCTGTCGCTGATCGCCGTCACCATCGGACCGGGAAGCTTTACCGGCGTGCGCGTCGGCCTGGCCGCGGCGCGCGGCCTTGCCGTCGGGCTCGGTGTGCCGCTGGCGGGCCTCGCCACGACGTGGGTGTTGCTTGCACAAGCCGCGCCGCGCGGGCGATCCGTCGTTGCCGCCATCGACAGCCGCCTCGGCGACTGGTTCTGCGCGATCGCCGAGGATGAGGAGGAGCCGGTGCCGTTCGTCGCGGCGGCGCCCGAGCTTGCGCTACGCCTGGCCGACCGGGCGTGCCTCGTCGTCGGCTCCGGCACGCAAGCGCTTGTGCAGCAACTCGTCATGGCTGGCATCGACGCGGTGGCCGAAGAAGCTTTGCCCGATCCCGTCATCCTCGCCCGCTTGGCCGCCGATGCAGGCGTCGAGGCGTGGCGCGCGCGCAACGCGCGTGAGGGCCTGCCGCGTCCGCTCTATCTGCGGGGCGTCAACATCACCCTGCCCGATGGCGCGCGGCGGACGGTCGATTGAATGGCCATCGATTTGGCCTTGCGCCTCTTGGGTGCGCTCGATCTCGACCGTGCCGCCGCATTGCACGGCGAGTCCTTCCTGGCCCTGGGCGAGCGTGCCTGGACCCGGCAGGACCTGGCCGGGCTTCTGGCCTCGCCCGGTGTCACAGGCCTGTTGCTCCAGGCCGAAAGCCGTGACGTCGGCATCGTGCTGTTCCGCGTCGCCGCCGACGAGGCGGAACTGTTGACCCTCGCGGTACGGCCGGCCGAGCGGCGGCGCGGGGCGGGCCGGCGGCTGCTGACGGCGGTGATCGACCGTGTGCGCGAGGCCGGGGCGCAGACGCTATTCCTTGAAGTCGGTGCGGATAATCCCCCGGCGCGGGCGCTCTACGAGGCGATGGGCTTTCGGGTGATAGGCACGCGCCTGGCCTATTACCGCCGCGGCGAAGGGCCGCCAGCGGATGCCCTCATCATGCGTCTCAGTCTCAACTGATCAGTAAATGGTCAGGCCCGCCGGATCGTCACGATATAGGCCTCGCCGTCCTCTTCAATCCCCAAAATGGTGTGGCCTTCCTCGCGTGCGGCGCGCGGCACGTTGCGCAAGGGCTCCTCGCCGATGAGGCGAACGCTCAGGACCTCGCCCGGCTGCATGCGCTCGAGCTTGAGCTTGGTGCGCACGAAGGTCATGGGACAAACTTCGCCAGTGATGTCGATGGCATGGTCTGACGAGATGGTCATCACCCTCCAACTATACCGCGACGGCGGGCCGGTGTAGTGTATCGCGGCATGCCTGATCGCAAGTCGAAGTTGGAAGTGTTGTGCGCCGAGCGCGGTCTCAAGATGACGGACCAGCGGCGCGTGATTGCGCGCGTCCTGTCCGAAGCCCACGACCATCCCGATGTCGAGGCGGTGCATCGGCGCGCGACGGCGATCGATCCGAACATCTCCATCGCAACGGTCTATCGGACGGTGAGACTCTTCGAAGAGGCCGGCATTCTCGCCAAGCACGACTTCGGCGACGGCCGCGCGCGCTACGAGGAAACGCCTGACGAGCATCACGACCACCTGATCGACATCCAGAGCGGCAAGGTCGTCGAATTCCATAACGACGAGATCGAGGAACTGCAGCGACGGATCGCGGAAAAAGCCGGCTATCGGCTGGTGGGCCACCGCCTGGAATTGTACGGCGTGCCCATGGACGGGAAAACCGACCGCCAAAAATGAGTGGACGGGACGATTGCTACCCCGATAATGGGCACATGATCGGGGCGGCCCCCTTGCGGATGAAACATGCGCATAGACCGCGCTGACAGCGAATCCGAACTCCTGGGCGCTCCGTCGTCGAGCGCGGAGATCGTCAAGGTCGTTGCCGGCGACTTCGAGGTTCGGTTGGCGCACAGTGCGGCTGAGATCGACGCCGCGCAGGCGCTGCGCTATCGGGTTTTTTACGAAGAGATGACAGCGCACCCGACGCCGGAGATGGCGGCGCGGCGACGCGATTTCGATGCGTTCGACGAGGTCTGCGACCATCTCCTGGTGCTCGATCGCCGTCGTGGCGAGGGCCCGGAAGGCATCGTCGGCACCTATCGCCTGATCCGCCGTTCGGCGGCGGCCAAGATGGGCCGTTTCTATTCGTCCGCCGAATACGATGTCCAGCCGATGATCGACTATCCGGGCGAGGTCCTGGAACTCGGCCGCTCGTGCATCGCCAAGGACGCGCGCAACACCGCGACCATGCAGATGCTGTGGCGCGGCATCGCGCTCTACTCGTTCCACTACAACATCCAGGTGATGTTCGGCTGCGCCAGCCAGCCCGGCACCGATCCGTCGCAGCACGCCCAAGCGATGAGCTACCTCTATCATCATCATCTGGCGCCGCCCGAGATCCGCGTGCGTGCGCTGGCCAGCCGCTACGTGAAGATGGATGTGCTCGAGCCGGGCAGTTACGACCCGCGCAAGGCGCTGGCGCGCGTGCAGCCGCTCATCAAGGGTTATCTGCGGCTCGGCGGCTTCGTCGGCGACGGCGCGGTGATCGATCCGGAATTCAACAGCACCGACGTCTTCATCATCGTCAAGACGGAAATCATCACCGAGAAGTACATCCGCCACTACGAACGCGGGATGAACGATCAGCACGATTGACGCACCAATCGCGACAATGTGGATCGGTTCTCCTTTGCGCGGTGGGTTTCGGCTGGTGAGCTACCTGCTGCTCACGCTCGTCTTGCTGCCTCTCTATCTTTTGTCCCGGGCGCTCGGCGTCCAGCCGGTCGTGCGCTGGATGCCGGTCGTCTATCATCGGGTCGTCTGCGTCATCCTGGGCATCAGGGTGCGCGTGCATGGCCAGCGCTCGGACCTCATTCCAACGCTCTACGTCTGCAACCATGTTTCCTATCTCGACATCGAGGTGCTGGGCGGACTGATCCCCGGCAGCTTCGTCGCCAAGGCCGAAGTCGCGACCTGGCCGTTCTTCCGCACGCTCGCCAAGGCGCAGCGCACCATCTTCATCGAACGGCGCAGCGGCAAAACCAGCAAAAGCCGCGACGAGATGATGGAGCGGCTGAACACCGGCGACAATCTCATGCTGTTTCCCGAAGGCACCAGCAGCGACGGCACGCGCGTCCTGCCCTTCCGCAGCGCGTTGTTCGGCGTGGCACAGCTCCGCCGCAACGACAAGCCGATCACCGTGCAGCCGGTGGCGATCTCCTACACGCGGCTCGACGGCATTCCGCTCGGCCGCTACTGGCGGCCGCTGTTCGCCTGGTTCGGCGACCTCGATCTGGTTCCCCATCTCTGGCAGATGGTCTGCCTGGGCGAGACCGAGGCGCTGGTCACCTTCTTCCCGCCGGTCGACATCGACCGGCTGGGCGATCGCAAGAAGCTCGCGGAATACTGCTTCCGGCAGGTATCCTCGGCCGTGCAGGCGGCGAATTCCAGCCGCCTGCCCGGGGGGCGGGGGGGGGAGAGCCCAAGTCGCGATGATGGCTGATTTCAGATCTGAAATTTTCGAGGATTGATCATGTGGCTTTCCCCCTCCGCCCCCTTCGGGGGCACCTCCCCCGTATGACGGGGGAGGCGAATGAGATAAGCGGGCGCTCGACCCCGGTTGCGGCGGATGTTAGAACCCGGCCGTTCCAGCAACGGAGACAGATGACGGACGTCCGTACCGGCGAACAGCGCCAGGGGCAGCGTAAGCGCGTGTTCATCCGCACCTACGGGTGCCAGATGAACGTCTACGATTCGGACCGCATGGCCGACGTCCTGCGGCCGCTCGGCTACGCCCTCGCCGACGCGCCCGAGCAGGCCGATCTGGTCGTGCTCAACACCTGCCACATCCGCGAGCATGCCTCGGAGAAGGTCTATTCCGAGCTCGGCCGTCTGCGCGACACCAAGCTCGAGCGCCGCGCCGTGGGCCGCGACCTCACCATCGCCGTCGCCGGCTGCGTCGCTCAGGCCGAGGGCCAGGAGATCGTGCGCCGTCAGCCCGCCGTCGACATCGTCGTCGGGCCGCAGGCCTATCACCGGCTGCCCGAGCTGCTGGCCGAGGCCGAGCGCAAGCAGGCCTTCCGGCGCGCCGGCAAGCGCCTGCCGGGCGCCGGCGTCCTCGACACCGATTTTCCGGCCGACAGCAAGTTCGACCACCTGCCGGCACCGCAAGGCGTGCGCGCCGGCTCGGCCTTCCTGTCGATCCAGGAAGGCTGCGACAAGTTCTGCACCTTCTGCGTCGTGCCTTATACGCGCGGCGCCGAATATTCGCGGCCGGTCGCCGCAGTGCTGGCCGAAGCGCGCCATCTGGCGGCGGCGGGCGCGATCGAGATCACGCTCTTGGGCCAGAACGTCAACGCCTATCACGGCGAAGCCGCGGATGGCTCGACCTGGTCGCTGGCGCACCTGATCCGCGCCCTGGCCGATATCGAGGGCGTGGCGCGTATCCGCTACACGACCTCTCATCCGCGCGACATGGACGACGCGTTGATCGCCGTCCATGGCGAGGTGCCGCAGCTCATGCCGTACCTGCACCTGCCGGTGCAGTCCGGCTCCGACCGCATCCTTGAGGCGATGAACCGCCGGCACGGCCGCGACCTCTTCCTGCGCCTGGTCGATCGCCTGCGCGCCCAGTGTCCCGATCTTGCGCTGTCGTCCGATTTCATCGTCGGCTTTCCGGGCGAGAGCGATGCCGATTTCGACGACACGATGCGGCTGATCGAGTCGGTGGGTTTCGCCTCGGCTTTTTCCTTCAAGTACAGCCGCCGGCCCGGCACGCCCGGCTGGGCGATGCCGGATCAGGTGCCCGAGGGCGTGAAGGCGGCGCGGCTGGCCGCCCTGCAGGCATTGCTCGGTTGCCAGGCACGCGACTTCAACGCCTCCAAGGTCGGCGCCACCGTACCGGTGCTGTTCGCCGAGACGGGTCGCAAGCCTGGCCAGGTCATCGGCAAGACGCCGTGGCTGCAGTCGGTCTATGCCGAGGGCAACCCGCGGCTGATCGGCAGCATCGCCGCCGTGCGCCTGACCGAGGGCCATGCCAACAGCCTGGCGGGCGAAATCGTCGTGCGCCCCTGGGAGGCCGCCGCGTGAGCGATCCTGCAGCCGGTGTGGGCGGCCGCCCGGCCGATGTGCGCCGCATGGCGTTCGACGACAACGCGCTGCTGGCGGTGCTCTATGGCCATCACGACCGTCATCTCGTGCGCATCGAGCAACTTGCCAATGTGCAGCTGAGCGCACGCGGTAACCAGTTGGCGATCGCCGGCGCATCGGAAGACGCCGCGGTCGCCCACAAGGCCATCGCCGGTCTTTACGAGCGGCTGAAGCGCGGGCTTTCGATCGAGATGGCCGACATCGATGCCGCCGTTCGCTTCGCCCGCAGCGGCGCCGACGGCGAGGGCGAGGGTATCCGCACGCGCCGGCGCACCGTGCAGGCGCGCACGCCCGGGCAACGCGGCTATCTGCAGGCCTTGCACGAGCGCGACATGGTGTTCGCCCTGGGGCCGGCCGGCAGCGGCAAGACCTATCTGGCGGTCGCCATGGGCGTGTCGTTGCTGATTGCCGGCAAGGTCGAGCGCATCGTGCTGTCGCGGCCGGCGGTCGAAGCCGGCGAGCGGCTGGGCTTCCTGCCCGGCGACATGAAGGAAAAGATCGATCCCTACCTGCGGCCGCTCTATGACGCGCTGCACGACATGCTGCCGGCCGAGCAGATCGCCAACCGCATGGAGTCGGGTGAAATCGAGATCGCGCCGCTGGCCTTCATGCGCGGCCGCACGCTGGCGCATTGTTACGTGATTCTCGACGAAGCGCAGAACACCACGCCGATGCAGATGCGCATGTTCCTGACCCGCCTGGGCGAGGGCTCGCGCATGGTGATCACCGGCGATCCCAGCCAGACCGACCTGCCGGGCGGCCAGCGATCGGGCCTGAACGATGCCGTGGACACGCTGAAGAACGTCGACGGCGTGCGCTTCATCCGGCTGACGTCGCAGGACGTCGTGCGCCACGATCTCGTGACCCGCATCGTCGAGGCCTATGATGCGCGCGACAAGAAAGCCAAGCCGGACCACGGTTAGCGTCGTCCTGCTCGACCCGGCATGGACCAAGGTCCTGCCTGGCGTCGAGAGGCTGGTGCGTAAAGCGGCGCGCGCCGCCGCCGGCAACCGCAAGCGATCGCTCACCATCGCCTTGGCCGACGACAAGCGCGTGCGCGCCTTGAACGCCCGCCACGCCAAGAAGGACAAGCCGACCAACGTGCTGTCCTATCCCTCTGACGAGCGTGGGTTTCTGGGCGATGTCGTGCTGGCGCGGCAGACCGTCTGGCGGGAAGCAAGACAGCAGCGCAAGACGCCGTCCGCTCATGTCAGCCATCTCGTGGTGCACGGCACGCTCCATCTGCTGGGCCATGACCATGAGACCAGTGACGCCGATGCCGAGCGCATGGAAGAGCTGGAGCGGCGGATCCTCAAAAGGCTTGGGATTGCCGATCCCTATTAGGGAGAAGACGCGGCGGCGTCCGACCTAAAGCATCTCGAGCGGCTGCTTGCCCTTGGGCGGCGGGAAGGCGTGGTCGAGTTCGGCCAGCACTTTTGCCGAGAGCTCGACGCCGAGCGCGGCGAAATTCTCCTTCACGCGCTCGCGGCTGGACGACTTGGGAATGGTGACGACGCCAGGCTGGGCGAGCAGCCAGGCGAGCGCCAGCTGGGCCGGCGTGCAGTCCGCCTCGAGGGCGAGCTTCTTGAGCGCGGACTTGCGCAACAGGCCGCCCTGGTCGAGCGGCGAATAGGCCATCAGCGGGATCGAGTGCTGGCGCATCCACGGCAGCAGGTCGAACTCGGGGCCACGGCGCGACAGGCAGTAGAGCACCTGGTTGCTGCCGGTCAGGCCCTTGTCGAGGCGCGCTGCGTCTTCCATGTCGGTGCGGTCGAAGTTGCTGACGCCGAAATCGGCGATCTTTCCCGCCGCGCGCAGGCGGTGGAACGCTTCGAACGTCTCCTCCAGCCGCGCACCGCCGCGCCAGTGCAGCAGGTAGAGATCGATCCGCTCGATGCCCATGCGCTTCAGGCTGCGCTCGCAGGCGGCGACGGTGCCGGCCCGCGAGGCATTATGCGGATAGACCTTGCTCACGATGTAGGGCCGCGCCGGCCGGCCCGCGATCGCCTCGCCGACGATCTCCTCGGCGCCGCCTTCGCCGTACATCTCCGCCGTGTCGATCATCGGATAGCCGAGATCGAGCCCGTATTTCAGCGCCTCGAGCTCCTCGCCGCGCCGCCGTGCGCTTTCGCCCATGCGCCAGGTGCCGAGGCCGAACACCGGCATCGCGGCGCCGGACGGAAGTTTGCAGGAACGCATAAGGAACATCCATGATTGCAACGCAGGAGCGATAGCCTATCTTAACGACCATGCCGGACTCCACAGCGCACAGTACCCAGCCGGGCGCCACCGGCCCGGCCACGACAAGTGAAGCCTCCGCGGCGCCCCAGGCGCCAGCCTCCGAGGTCCCCTCAACGGGCGGGCTGCTGCGCGCCATCCTGCGCAAGCTGCGCCGTCGCGAGAAGAACGAGGCGGTGCGCGAGGCGATTGAGGAGCTGATCGAAGAGACGCCCGAGAGCGACACGCCGATCAGCGAAGACCAGCGCGTCCTCCTGGCCAATATCCTGAAGCTGCGCGACAAGAACGTGGCCGACGTCATGGTGCCCAGGGTCGACATCTCCGCCATTGCCGCCGACACGCCGCTCGACGAGGTCGTGCGGCTTATCCAGGCCGAGGCCCATTCGCGCTATCCGGTCTATCGCGAGTCGCTCGACGATGTGATCGGCATGATCCACATCAAGGACGTGCTGACCTACTGGGGCACCGCGAAGAAATTCAACCTGCGCGACATACTGCGCCGTGTGGTGTTCGTGGCGCCGACCCTGCCTGTGCTCGACATGCTGCTCGACATGCGCCGCTCGCGCACCCACATGGCGCTGGTGGTCGACGAGTTCGGCGGCACCGACGGGCTTTTGACCATCGAGGATCTGGTCGAGGAGATCGTGGGCGAGATCGAGGACGAGCACGACGTCGCCCAGGCGCCGACGGTCGCGCGCCGGGTCGACGGCACGATCGACGTCAACGGCCGCACGCCCATCGAGCTCCTCGAGCAGGAGATCGGCCGCGTGCTGTCCGAGGACGAGCGGCGCGAGATCGACACGGTGGGCGGCCTCATCTTCTCCCTGCTCGGCCGCATTCCCGAACGCGGCGAGGTCGTGCGCCATCCGTCAGGCGTCGAGTTCGAAGTTTTGGACGTCGATCCCAGGCGCATCCGGCGTCTGCGCGTGCGGCCGCCGAACGCTTCACGGTCCGCCGCCTGATTCCCGCACCCGCACGATGACGCCTCGCGGATGGCGCGCCATGGGCGCGGCTTTCCTGGCCGGCGCGCTGGCGGCCCTCGCCATGCCGCCGCTTTATTGGCTGCCGCTGGCCGTGCTGGGCATCGTGGCTTTCGTCTGGCTGTGGCAGACCGCGCCCGGACCGCGGAGCGCGCTGCTGCGCGGCTGGGCCTGGGGCATCGGGCATTTCGCGGTCGGCTCCTACTGGATCGTCGAAGCCTTCTTCGTGCCGCCCGCCGACTACGCACTGCTCGGCGTGCCGATCGTGGCGGGCCTGGCGGTGCTCTTGGGCTTCTTCCCGGGCCTGGCGGCCGGTGTCACGCGCCGGCTGGTCGATCGCTGGCCGGCCTTGGGCGGGCGCTATCGTCGCCTGATCCTGCTGGCAATCGCCTGGACGGTGGCCGAGTGGCTGCGCGGCCACCTCTTCACCGGATATGCGTGGAATCCGCTCGGCCACGTCTGGGCCTTCGCCACGCCTTTGCTGCAGCCCGCCGCCTTGTTCGGCGTCTATGGCCTGGGCACGCTGACGTTCCTCGTGCTGGCGGCGCCGACTGCCGGCTGGCGCGCCTCGATCGCGGCGCTCGTGGTGTTGGGCATCGCGGGCTTTGCCGGCCAGAGCATGATGGAAGCCGGCGCCGACGACGGACCTTGGGTGCGCATCGTGCAGCCCAATGTCGCGCAAGCCGAGAAGTGGCGGCCGGAGAACCGCTCGCGCCAGCTTGCCGAGCTGGTGGAAATGAGCCGGCGGCCGGGCTTCGACCGCCTGGCGGCCGTGGTCTGGCCGGAGACGGCGCCGCCGTTCATCGTCGAGCCGGGCTCGCCCGCGCTGTCGATCATGGCCAGGGCCGTGCCACCGGGCGGCTACCTCCTGACCGGCGCGGCGCGCAGCAACGGTCGGCCCGAGGACGGCGTCTGGAATTCGTTGCTGGCAATCGACGGGAGCGGCGCGATCGTCGCTTCCTACGACAAGGTCCATCTGGTGCCGCTCGGCGAATACATCCCCTTCCACAAGCAGCTCGCGCCGGTCTCCGGCTTCATCGGCCGCGGCTCGTTCGAAGAAGGCGAAGAGCGGGCCGCCATCGGCCTGCCGGGATTGGCGTCGTTCTCGCCGGTGATCTGCTACGAGGTGATCTTCCCGGGAGCCGTCACCGGCCCGGGCGCGCGACCGCTCTGGCTGCTGAACGTGACCAACGACGCCTGGTTCGGCCTGTCGACCGGTCCCTACCAGCATCTGGTGAGCGCTCGCCTGCGCGCAGTCGAAGAGGGGCTGCCGATGATCCGTGCGGCCAACACCGGCGTATCTGCCGTGATCGACGCCTACGGCCGGGTTTTGGCCTCACTCGACATGCAGCAACAGGGCATCATCGACCACCGACTCCCGGCTGCGCGCGCGGCCACGCCCTACAGCCGCTGGGGCGATTGGACGCTTCTCGCCCTGATTGGATTTTTTGTCGCGATGTTGTTCGTTGGTGGCAGACAAAGGGCAGCCAATACGGTTGCAACGCTTTGAAATGCACGTACCAGAGGGTTCAGCTTGCATTATTGCGGAGAGGCGGTAAGTTCATATGCAGCCCAGACGTGTAGATATGCATTTTTGCACTGAGGATCTGCCCCCCATTGCAACTTGAGAATTGTCCGCCACTTTACTTGCGCAACCGCGTTGTAATGCGCGAAGCTAGATCAAAAGGAATCAGAAGCGATGGCAAGATCACATCCGGTGGACGTCCATGTCGGCGCGCGCATGCGCCAGCGCCGTACACTTCTCGGGATGAGCCAGGAGAAGCTCGGGACGGCCGTCGGCCTTACGTTTCAGCAGATCCAGAAATATGAGCGCGGTTCCAACCGCATCGGCTCGAGCCGGCTGTTCGAGTTCGCCAAGGTATTGGACGTTCCGGTCTCCTATTTCTTCGACGAGATGCCATCCAACGCCCTGTCCGGCCGGCCGATGTCGGGTCGTGGCCGCAAGGGCTTCGGCGAGGCCGGTACGCCGTTCGAGCAGGAAAAGGATCCGCTGATCAAGCGCGAGACCCTGGAACTGGTACGCGCCTACTACAAGATCCGCGAGGCCCGCGTGCGCAAGCGCATCTTCGAGATGGTCAAGGCCGTGGGCGCGGCCAGCCATGCCGAGGTTTTGGGCGGCCGCAAAGGGCGTTAGCGGACTTTGGTCACAAAGAGGGTATGCGAGGGCGAATAGAAGCCCTTGATTTCCCCACGCATCTGGAGTTTTTAGCGGCGCGGCCTCGATGGTCGATGCCGCCGCGGACGGATTTGGACGACTTGCCACCGCGACAATAAAGGCTAAGCCGGACGTTGGCGGCCCCGCCGCCCTGCCCGGAGTCCAGTGTGATCTGTGGGAGGTCTGCTTGACGCTCAAGGATTATATTTTCACCAGCGAATCGGTTTCCGAAGGTCATCCGGACAAGGTCTGCGACCAGATCTCGGACGCCATCCTCGACGCCTTCATCGCCAACGACGTCAAGCTCGGCCATGCCGACGACAGCCACGCCAACACGCGGCTGGGCTGCGAGACGCTGGCCACCACCAACAAGATCGTCATTGCCGGCGAAGGCCGCGCCTCGGCGCCCTACATGCGCAAGTACGGCAAGCATACGATCGTCAACCGCGAAGCGCTCACCGAGATCGCCCGCGACGTCGTGCGCGACATCGGCTACGACCAGGACGGCTTCAGCTTCCACGGCGCCGACGTCGAGGTGCTGCTGCACGGCCAGTCGCCCGACATCGCCATGGGCGTTGACGCCAAGAAGAAGGGCGGCAATCTCGGCGAGCAGGAAGGCGCGGGCGACCAGGGCCTGATGTTCGGCTTCGCCTGCCGCGACAGCGAGGAATACGAGAAGGGCTCGTTCATGCCGGCCCCGATCTACTTCTCGCACAAGATCCTCGAGGTCTTGAGCAAGGCCCGCCGCTCGGGCGAACTGCCCGACCTGCAGCCCGACGCCAAGAGCCAGGTCACCGTGCGCTACGTCGACGGCAAGGCCGTCGGCGCGACCAAGGTTGTGGTCTCCACGCAGCACCGCGAAGCGACCGCCAAGGGCAAGAAGTACAACTCCGGCATGGTCAAGGAGATGATCGCCGGCCATGTCGAGAAGTCGCTGCCCAAGGGCTGGATGCCCAAGAAGGCCGCCGACTTCTTCGTCAACCCGACCGGCAACTTCGTCGTCGGCGGCCCCGACGGCGATTGCGGCCTCACCGGTCGCAAGATCATCGTCGACACCTACGGCGGCTACGCGCCGCACGGCGGTGGCGCCTTCTCCGGCAAGGACCCGACCAAAGTCGACCGCTCGGCCGCCTATGCCGCGCGCTACCTCGCCAAGAACGTGGTGGCGGCGGGACTGGCCGACCGCTGCCTGATCCAGGTCGCCTATGCGATCGGTGTCGCCGACCCGATGTCGCTCTATGTCGACACCCAGGGCACCGGCAAGGTCGACGAGCGCAAGCTCGAGAAGATCCTGTCCGATATCTTCCCGCTCCGGCCGACCCACATCCGCCGTACGCTGCAGCTCAACAAGCCGATCTACAAGCGTACCGCGGCCTACGGCCATTTCGGCCGCAAGCCCGACAAGGATGGCGGCTTCTCCTGGGAGCGCACCGACCTCGCGGCCGAGCTGAAGCGCGCCTTCGGCGCACGATAAGCTTTAGGAAAAATCGCTAAACAATTGATTTAGCGAGAATTTCAGGTAATCTCAGAGGGGCAAATGGCCCCTCTGGAAAATGGCGGGTTCCAACCCTCGGTTTGGGACGGCGACCGAAGCCGCCCGATCGACTCGCTCATGCGCGCGTTGCTCTACATCGCCCAGCAGGTCGGCCGGCCGCTGAGCGAAGCCGACGTGCGCCGGCTGGCGGCGGTGCCGGCGGCGGGTCTCGATGAGCGCGCCTTCCTGACGGCCGGTGCGCGGCTTGGCCTCCAAACGCACGCCCTCGATCTTACGCCGGAGCGGCTGGGCGAGCTGCCCCTGCCGTTCGCCCTCGTGGCGTCCGGCCAGCCGGCGCATGTCGTGGTGAGCGGAAAAGGCGGCCGCTGGGTTGCACTGGACGTCGTCGAGGGCCGCGCCTGGCGGCTGTCGACGGACGAGGTCATGGCGCTCGGCACACGCGCTCTGGTGATGCGCGAGCAGCGGCCCGACGAGCGGCGCGAGGCATGGTATGCGCCGCTCTGGATGCGCGTGCGGCCCGTGATCCTGAAGCTCGCCGCCGCCTCTTTCGTGATCAACGTGCTGGGCCTCGCCACGCCGCTGTTCATGATGCTGGTGCTGAACATGGTGATCGGCCGCGGCCCATCGATCGACGGCGCCTCGGTCATGGCGGTGCTCGCAGCTTGCATGCTGGTCGCCTATGGCCTCGACTTCGCGTTGCGCGTGATGCGCGGCTGGCTCTCGGCGCGCACAGGGGCGCGCCTCGACACGCTGATGAGCGCCGAGGTCCTGCATCATCTGGTGCAGCTCCCATACCGCCATTTCGAGCGCACGCCGTCGGGCGTCATCGTCGAGCGGCTGCGCCAGCTCGACGTCCTGCGCAGCTTCTTCACCGGCCAGATGCCGGTGCTCGCCATCGACATCGCCTTCGTGGCGCTGTTCCTCGCCGCCACCTTCGCCATCAGTGCAACGCTCGGCATGGTCGCCACCGCGGCGATTCCGATCCTGGTCGGCGTGTCGCTGGCGAGCCACCGCGCGCAGCGACGCCTGGCCGACGAGAGCTTCCAGGCGCTGGCCGCCAAAAGCTCGACCTTGACCGAGACCGTCGCCAACGCCGCCACCATCAAGGCGCTCGGCCTCGAGGCCGAGGTCGAGAGGCGCTGGCAGGCGCGAGTCGAGCAATCCGCCTGGACCAGCTTCCGCGCCAACAACCTCGCCAACATCGCCACCAGCGCCTCGGGCTCCCTGCAGCTCGTGGCGTCGCTCATCATCGTCGTGATCGGCGTTCATGAGGTGATCGATCACCGCATGACGGTGGGCGCGCTGATCGCCGCCAACATGCTGGCCACGCGCGCCCTGCAGCCGATGCGCCAGCTGGTGGCGGCCTGGCATCAGCTGCAGGCCGTCGGCGCCGCCTTCAAGCGCATCGACGCACTGATGCGCGAAGCCGTCGAAAGCCCGCCCGGCGAGCTCGCGCCCATGCCGACGCTGGTTGGCGAGGTCGCCCTCGAGCGCGTCTCCTATCGTGCCGACGACACTGCGCCGGCGATCCTGCGCGACACCGATCTCGTGGTGGCCGCCGGCGAGATCCTGGGCATCGTCGGACCCTCGGGGTCGGGCAAGACGACGATCGCCAATCTCGTCCAGGGATTGTTCAAGCCGACCGCCGGCCGCGTGCTGGTCGACGGTACCGACATCGCGCATATTTCGCCGGCGCAACTGCGCGCCCAGATCGGCTGCGTGCCGCAGGACGTGCAGCTCTTCACCGGATCGGTGCGCGAGAACATCGCGATGGGCGTGGTCGACAAGGATCCCGGCCGCATCGTGGCGGTCGCCAGGTTCGTCGGCGCGCACGATTTCATCCAGCGCCTGCCGCAGGGCTACAACACCGTGCTGGGCGAGCGGGGCCAGGGCCTGTCGACCGGCCAGCGGCAGCTTCTCTGCATCGCCCGCGCGCTGATCCGCAACCCGCGCATCCTGATCCTCGACGAGGCGACCAGCGCGCTCGACCCTGCCACCGAGGAACAGCTGCTGCGCCAGCTCAAGGCCAATACGCGGGGCCGCACGGTGATCATGATCACCCATCGCCTGGCGCCGCTCGCCATCGCCGACCGGGTGGCGCTGGTGATGGACGGCAGGATCGAGAGGATCGGCCCGCCAACCGACGTCATGGCCTATGCGCGCATCCGCATGGCCGAGGCCAGTCGCGGCCAGAGCGCGGCCGGCACGGCAGCGCATGCCGTCGCCCAGGCGATGCTGGCGTAAGCCGTCGACCCCCGGGGCTAGGCAATATCGCCGAAGTCGGGATCTTCCAGACGGGCCAGCCGTTCGGAGGCCAGTCGCGTGCAGTCGATCAACAGCGACTTGCGGCGCGCCGCCACTACCGGCCGGCGCGGCGATGGACGCAGGATTTCGCCGCCGTAGGAGTCGGCCACGATCAGGCCGATCTCCTCCGGGATGAGGGCCTGCGGGAAGTCGACGGGCACGGCGACGTAGAGTTGATCGCACCAGTCGAGATAGTCGGGCCATTTGATGTCGACCCGCCAATCCTCGATCGACGATTTCACCTCGACGATGGTAATCTCGCCGCTGCGGCCCACGGCGAAAATGTCGGCCCGCCTGCCGTCGGGCAACGGCACTTCGAGCAGCACAGAATGGCCGGCCTGCCGCATCAGCCGGCAGGCGCCGCGGCACACGGCGAGGGTGACTTCAGGGCGCGCCTGTCGCGTGACGAACAGCATGCTCGTGGGCCGGATCTAGCGGTTGGACGGGGTCCTCGGCGGATTGGCGCGCGCTGTCGATCCGTCGTCGCTCGGACGCTCGGATGTCGGCACAAAGCGCTGCGCCAGCGCCTCGGCGCGCTTGCGGTCTGGTTCGGCAATTTGCTCCGCCGCCTTTTCCCGAACGACGCGGGAATCCGGGTGGCCGCCCTTCTCGGCGAGCAGCAGCCACTTGTAGCCTTCGACCGGATCGGCCGTGCCGGCCACGCCGCCGATCAGCATGATGCCGACCGCGTGCTGGGCCTGCGGCAATCCCTGCTGGGCGGCACGGTTGTACCAGAGCAGCGCCTGCGCGGGATCGCGCGGCACGCCGACGCCGGCGAAGTAGGCGTTGGCAAGCTTGAACTGCGCCGATGGCACGCCGGCATTGGCAGCACCCTGGTACCAACTCAACGCCGATTGGACGATCTTCTCGTTGGTTGCCTTGTCGTGCGTAGCCGGGGTGCGCGCCGCCATGTCGCCCAGGGCCAGGGCGGCTTCTGGTATGCCGCTTTCCTGCGCCTGCATCAGCCAGCGCTGAGCGGCTGCGGGGTCGCGTTTGACGCCGTTGCCTTCACTCAGCGCCAAGCCGTAGCGCAGCCCGGCGAGGGCATTGCCTTTCTCGGCGGCCCGTCGATAGAGATCGGCGGCGCGCACCGGGTCGGCGACAGCCTGTCCCGCGCTGTCGGACAAGGCGCGGCCCAGCGTGTAGAGCGCCTGGGGATCGCCGCCGGCCGCCGCCTTCTCCAGCCAGGCGCGCGCCTGGATGAGGTCGGCCGGCACGCCCTGGCCGCGCATATAGAGAATTCCGAGGTTGATCTGGGCGCGTACGTGGCCCGCCGCCGCAGCCTTCTCGAAGAGTTCGACCGCCCGCTTCTCGTCGCGCGGCGTGCCCGCGAGGCCTTGGGCGTAGACCAGCGCAAGCCGGTGTGCGCCTTCGCTCGAGCCGGCTGCGGCGGCATGCTGGATGTGGCGCAGTCCTTCGCGATCGGCGCCGCGGTCGAGTTGCACTGCCCCCAGCCAAGCTTCGGCATCGGGGTCGCTTGATGCAAGCGCGCGAAAAGCATTTTCGGCCGCGGCGAGATCGCCGGCACGGTAGCTCTCGACCGCAGGGCGCAAAGCCGGCGCGACATCGGCCGCGCCGACCTGTTGGCCGTGCGCGACGCCGCCTACGGCGAGCAGCGCCGCAAGCAGCGCCACCCGCAGCGCGATCATTTCGTCTTGAAGGTGTAGGCCAAGGCTTCCGCCTTCGCCTTTTCGATCTCGTCGGGCTTCAGCTCGCGGACGATCTGGTCAACCGACTGCGGCGCCACCGGTGCATTCCAGTGTTCGGCGATGAGGACCCACTTGTAGGCATCGAAGGCGCTCTTCGGCACGCCCTTGCCCTCGGCGTAGGCGCCGGCGATCGGCAGCATGGCCGGCACGTAGCCGCGCTCGGCGGCATCGAGCAACAGCGGCGTCGCCTTGTTGACATCGTAGAGCTTCGATTCGGGATTGCCGTAGATGTAGAAGCCGGCGAGGAACTGCGCACGCGGGTCGCGCTCCTTGATCAGGACCGCGAGTTCCTTCTCCGCGGTCGGCAGGTCATTGGCCTGCATCGCCTTGACGGCTTCCTCCATGCCGGCCGCGGCCGGCTGGGCAAGAACCGTCGACATCGCAGCGAAACCGAGGAGGGCGAGCAGGAGTCGACAAGAAAAGACGAATCGCACGGATAAACACTCCCGGAGAAGGCGGCCAGTTGGGATTCTGTGCTGGCTGGGTGGCGGCTCGTTTACCATGGAATCAGGTCCGAAGCCGGCATGAAGCGCCGATCGCGCTGGCAAGTCGCGGGGATTTTCTCTTGCTTGCGGAGCATTTCTGTCGGTGTACCGGGTATAACTGCAACTTTCCATCAATTTGCACTTCAATCGCAAGAGTCAACCGACCTCTGATAAGTCAATCCATTGGAATCAAACGAGAAAATAGGAATCGTGCGATTATTTGCTCGAAACCTGCACCCCCTTTTGTGCCTATCTGCTGTCGCAAAGATGCAAGAAAACCTAGCAAACGCGGGAGGTATCCCAAGGCAGATATGCAGTTTTGCAAGTGACGTGCGTCGATCTCATTTGTTAAGTTGTTTGCATTAAGGCAGTCCTACGCTGTTGTAATTCATATCCGAAAGGTTTTCCCACTCAGAACTGGCAGCGCTTCCTACCCAGCGCGCCCTGAACCCCAAAATCCCCATAGCCCGCCGGCGGCTTTCCCAGGCCGCTCATCGAAGCCCCCTTCCCACACACCCCAAGGCTTCGATAACCCCACACCCAGGCGGGCTCCTAAGGAAGGCCGGTCGTTCCCCAAGCGGCCGGCCTTTCGTATTTTTGGCGGCAATCCACAGGCGACGGCGCCGCCAGGATTGACCCATGCAGAAAATTAAGGAAAAGCGAGTGGCTGGGCAGCGTCCAGCCAGGGTAGTTGCATCGTCAACGCAACCTCAGATCCCCCAAAAGCGTCTATCTTGGAAAAATAAATGCAACAAAACCGGGGGGTGGAGTGGGCCAAGATATGCATTTTTGCAAGTTACCAATCGCGCGGGCCGTGTTAAAGTAGCGCCATTAAAGAAATTCTTATTCTATTGGTTTCAATATGAAAATTGTCGGATTCCCAATTGATGTCTCACGTTCGCAAGATGGCCGTATCGTGCGCGGTCTGCGAACCCGCCAAGCACTCATTCAGGCGACTTTGGACCTTATCCAGGCCGGTGATGTCGAGCCGACCTCGGCCGCCATCGCGACCATCGCCGGGGTGTCCAGCCGCGCTCTCTTCCAGCACTTCACCAGCCTTGCCGATCTCTACGCTGCTGCGTTTGACTTGGCGGTAGGCCGTGCCTTCGACCTCAACCGTCCGGTGGATGCCGCCGCCCCCCTCACCAATCGCATCGAGCTTCTGGTGTCGGACCGTGCACAATTGTTCGAGGAGTGGCTGCCGGTATGGCACTTCGCCGAACGTGTGCGCAGCGTCGCGCCGGCGGTGGGCTTGGGCGTTGCTCAGCTGCGCCGGTTGCTGCGCGAGCGCCTGGCGATTTGGTTCGCAACCGAACTCGGCAACCTCGACCCGGGCGCGCGCGATCTCGTGCTCGACTCGCTCGATGTGGCTTTCGGTCTCGACAGCTGGATGAACATGCGCGAGCAGCTTCGCCTGTCACCGGTCCACGCGTCACGTACCTGGCGCTTCACCGCCGAGGCCATCGTTCTGCAGGCGCTCACCGTTCCCTATCGGCCCGAGGCGGTGGCCTAACCAGCCACCACGGCGAAGCCACCCTTCCCACACCCCAAGAAGGCTTCGCCGTTCACCCACCCCAGCCACGGGCAGTACAGAAGGCCGGTCGTTCCCCAAGCGACCGGCCTTTCCTTTTGCCGCCGGCGAAACGGGCAAAGAAAAAGGCGACGGGAACACCGTCGCCTTTTCCCGATTGGCAGAAGGAGTCTAGTTGGCCTTGGCGCGGAACTTGTCGTGGCAGGCGCCGCAGGCCTTGCCGGCGTCGGTGAAAGCGGCTGTCAGCGCCGCCATGTCGCCAGAACCCGCCGCAACCGAGAGCTTGTCGAAAGCCGCTTCGGCGTTCTTGCTGGCCGCCTCGAAGCCCGCCATGTCGGTCCATACCGCGGGCAGCGCCTTGGTCTCGCCCTTGTCGGATCCGGCCGGGAACATCTTCACGAAAGCCGCTTCGAGCGTCTTGAGCTTGGCCGCCTGTTCGACTGCTCCCGCTGTTGGGCCTTTGGCATCGATGATGCCCTTGATCGCGCGCATGGTGGCGGCTGTCTGCTTGCGGTTTTCCTGGCGCTCCTTGATCACGTCGGCCTGCGCCAGGGCGATCGTCGCGCCGCCGACCATCGCCCCAGCGACAAGCGCCCCGATCACTGCTCCAACCAAAGTCTTTCTCATGGACCATCCCCTTTGAATTCTTCACCACCAACGGGCAATTTTTGCCTCGACGGCGCAGTATTTGTTGCAGAGGTTGACGTCAAAGCGAACAGCACAGGCGGCAACGTCCTATCACGACTGCGTGTGGTCGCCATGATCGGCGGGGAGAAAGACAGAATGGTGAAGACGACCGACAAGAAGATCCGGATCTGGGATGTTCCCGTCCGATTGTTCCATTGGACGCTCGTCGTTCTGCTGACGGTGTCGTATTTCACGGGACGGGCCGGCGGCGACTGGATGAAATTCCACTTCTGGTCGGGCTACGCGATCCTCGCCCTGCTGCTGTTCCGCATCGCCTGGGGCTTTGTCGGCAGCACCACCGCCCGCTTCTCGGATTTCGTCAAAGGCCCGATGGCGTGCATCGCCTACCTCCGGGACCTGCTGTTCGGCCGACGCACCTACGATGCCGGCCACAATCCGGTGGGCGGCGGCATGGTCGTGTTGCTTCTCTTCGCGGTGCTGGCGCAGGTCGTCGCGGGCCTGTTCTCCGCCGACACCGACACGGGCACCGTCACCGGTCCGCTCTCCGGGCTGGTCGCGGACAAATGGATCGACCGCTTCACGCACTTCCACCATTTCTGGGTGAACGTGCTCCTGATCCTGATCGCCCTGCACGTGCTGGCCGCCCTCTTCTACCTCGTCTGGAAACGGCAGAACCTGATCGGCGCCATGTTCACCGGCCACAAGCCGCTCGATGAGTGCGTCGCCTCGGGCAAGCCTGCGCCCGTGCTCACGTTCGCCTCGGGCCGGCTGGCGGTGTCGCTGCTGATCGTCGCCGGCGCCATCGTCTATTTCATCGTGAGAGTGGGCGGCTGAAATCGGGACGCTGACGGGCGGCCCCGGCCTTGCTGCTGGGGAGGGCCGCCTCTAGGGTGCCGTTAGCCTCCTGTGAACCTGGATTTTGCACCATGAAATTTACCGGTACCGACTCCTATGTTGCCAGCGACGACCTGCGCGTGGCGGTGAATGCAGCCATCGCCTTGCAGCGGCCGTTGCTGATCAAGGGCGAGCCGGGCACCGGCAAGACGGTTCTGGCGCACGAGGTCGCCAAGGCGATCGGCGCGCCGCTGATCGAATGGCATATAAAGTCGACGACCAAGGCCCAGCAGGGCCTCTACGAGTACGACGCCGTCTCGCGCCTGCGTGACAGCCAGTTGGGCGACGAGCGGGTCAAGGACATCAAGCACTACATCAAGCGCGGCAAGCTGTGGGACGCCTTCACCGCGGCCGAGCGGCCGGTGCTGCTGATCGACGAGATCGACAAGGCCGACATCGAGTTCCCCAACGACCTGCTGCTCGAGCTCGATCGCATGGAATTCTACGTCTACGAGACGCAGGAGGTCATCAAGGCCGAGCAGCGGCCGGTGGTGATGATCACCTCCAACAATGAGAAGGAGCTGCCCGACGCCTTCCTGCGCCGCTGCTTCTTCCACTACATCCGCTTCCCCGATCGCGAGATCATGACCCAGATCGTGGATGTCCATTTCCCCGAGCTGCAGCGCAACCTGCTGCGCGAGGCGCTCAACATCTTCTACGACATCCGCGAGGTGCCGGGCCTCAAGAAGAAGCCGTCGACCTCCGAACTGCTCGACTGGCTGAAGCTGTTGATGGTCGAGGACATGTCGCCCGACGCGTTGCGCTCCAAGGATTCCAAGCAACTCATCCCGCCGCTGCATGGCGCCCTGCTCAAGAACGAGCAGGACGTCCATCTCTTCGAGCGCCTCGCCTTCATGGCGCGTCGGGAGCAACGGCAGTAGCACGCAGGGGAGTCCCCCATGTTCGTGAACTTCTTCCTCGAGCTGCGTCAGGCCAAGGTGCCGGTCTCCATCAAGGAGTACCTGGCGCTGATGGAAGCGATGGACAAGCACGTCGCCGACTACAGCGTCGACAATTTCTACTACCTCTCGCGCTCGGTGCTGGTGAAGGACGAGCGCAACCTCGACAAGTTCGACCGCGTGTTCGGCCATGTCTTCAAGGGCCTTGAGGCGCTGCCGCCCGAGGGTGCGACCGCCGAGATCCCCGAGGAGTGGCTGCGCAAGCTTGCCGAGAAGCTTCTGACCGACGAGGAGAAGGCGCAGATCGAGGCGATGGGCGGCTGGGAGAAGCTGATGGAGACGCTGAAGAAGCGTCTCGAGGAACAGCAGAAGCGCCACCAGGGCGGCAGCAAGTGGATCGGCACGGCCGGCACCTCGCCGTTCGGCGCCTACGGCTTCAATCCCGAAGGCGTGCGCATCGGCCAGGACAAGAACCGCGAGGGCCGCGCGGTCAAGGTGTGGGACAAGCGCGAGTACAAGAACCTCGACGACACGGTCGAGATCGGCACGCGCAACATCAAGATCGCGCTGCGCCGCCTGCGCAAGTTCGCGCGCGAGGGCGCCGAGGTCGAGCTCGACATGCCCGACACGATCCGCTCGACGGCGCGCAACGCGGGCTATCTCGACATCAAGATGATCCCGGAGCGGCGCAACAAGGTGAAGCTGCTGCTGCTGTTCGACATCGGCGGCTCGATGGACGCCCATATCCGCGTCTGCGAGGAGCTGTTCTCGGCGGCGCGCACCGAGTTCAAGCATCTGGAATTCTTTTATTTCCACAATTGCCTCTACGAGAAGCTGTGGAAGGACAATCGCCGGCGTCACGTCGACACCTTCTCGACGGCGGAGCTGCTGCACACCTATCCGCCCGACTACAAGGTGATCTTCGTCGGCGACGCCTCGATGAGCCCCTACGAGATCGCCTATCCCGGCGGCTCGGTCGAGCATTGGAACGAGGAAGCCGGCCAGGCCTGGATCCAGCGCATGGTCGACACCTACCGCAGCGTGGTGTGGCTCAACCCGGTGCCCGAGCGGCACTGGAGCTACACGCCATCGATCCAGCTCCTGCAGCAGCTTTCAAGCAACCGCATGTTCCCGCTGACGCTGGGTGGGCTCGATAGCGCAATGAAGGAATTGAATAAATAAATAGCCCCTGCTTGGCTTCCCCCCCTCCGCCCTTCGGGCATCTCCCCCGTATGACGGGGGAGGCAGAAAATCATTTCCTCCCCCGTCATACGGGGGAGGGTAGGGAGGGGGAGGGCTTCGGTCGGGGTCTTAATTGGGAGGAGATCAGACATGAAAACCGGCCCGGCGATCGCCGACATTCTGAAGAAGGAAGGCGTCGAGTATCTCTTCGCCTATCCGGTGAACCATCTGATCGAGGCCTGCGCCGCGGTCGACATCCGTCCCATCATCGTCCGCCAGGAGCGCATCGGGCTGCACATGGCCGACGCCATGTCGCGGCTCACCAAGGGCCGCAAGATGGGCGTGTTCTGCATGCAGAGCGGCCCCGGTTCGGAGAATGCCTATGGCGGTATCGCCCAGGCCTTCGGCGAATCGATCCCGCTGCTGGTGATCCCGCAGGGCTATCCGCGCCGCATCGCCCACGTGCCGCCCAACTTCAATTCGACGCTCGCCATGGCGCATGTCGCCAAGCACTCCGAGCCGGTCACCAACGGCCGCGAAATCGTCAACATCATGCGCCGGGCCTTCAGCCTGCTGCGCAACGGCCGCGGTTCGCCGGTGATCGTCGAGCTGCCGGCCGATGCCTATGCCGAGGACGCGCCCGATCCGCTGAACTACGAGCCGGTGGTGGTGACCAAGTACGGCCCGGATCCGGCGGCGGTTGCTGAAGCCGCCAAAGTGCTGATGGCCGCCAAGCGGCCGGTGATCTATGCCGGCCAGGGCGTGCATTGGGCCGAGGCCTACGCCGAACTGAAGGAACTGGCCGAGCTCCTGGCCATCCCGGTCTGCACCAGCCTCGAGGGCAAGAGCTGCTTCGACGAGACGCATTTTCTCGCCCTGGGTTCGGGCGGCCGCGCCTATCCGAAGGCGGTCAGAAGCTTCCTCGACCGCTCCGACGTCATCCTGGGCATCGGTTGCTCCTTCACCGAGACCAACTTCGGCATCTCCATGCCGCAGGGCAAGACGATCATCCACGCCACGCTCGATCCCGCCCATCTCAACAAGGACGTGAAGATCAAGTACGGCCTGGTGGGCGACGCCAAGCTCACGCTCGCCGCGCTGGTCGCCGCCTGCAAATCCGCCGGCGCCACCAAGCGCGATCCGTCGGGCGTCGCGGCCGAGATCAAGTCGATCGCCGACGAGTGGCTCAAGGAGTGGATGCCCAAGCTCACCAACAACGAGGCGCCGCTCAATCCCTACCGCGTGCTGTGGGACCTCCAGCATACGGTCGACGTCGCCAACACAATCATCACCCACGACGCCGGCAGCCCGCGCGACCAGCTCTCGCCGTTCTGGAAGACGACGCAGCCGCACACCTATATCGGCTGGGGCAAGACCACGCAGCTGGGTTACGGGCTCGGCCTCGCCATGGGCGCCAAGCTCGCCATGCCGGACAAGCTCTGCATCAATGTGTGGGGCGATGCCGCGATCGGCTTCACCGGCATGGATTTCGAGACGGCGGTGCGCGAGCGCATCCCCATCATGTCGGTCCTGCTCAACAACTTCTCGATGGCGATCGAGCTGCACATCATGAAGGTGTCGACCGAGAAGTACCGCTCGACCGACATCTCCGGTGACTACGCCGCCATGGCGCGCGCCTTCGGCGGCTACGGCGAGCGCATCACCAAGACCGAGGACATCGTGCCCGCCATCAAGCGCGGCATCGAGCAGACCAAGAAGGGCGTGCCGGTGCTGCTCGAGTTCATTACCTCCAAGGAAGTGACGATCTCGGTGCCCAAATAGGAGCGAGCCATGACAGTCGTCCTGACCCCGACTGCTGAATACAAAGTCTCGACCCGCGACGGCCTCTGGATGAACGCGGCCGACGCCGGCAAGGTCACGGGCTGGACGCTGAAACCCGAAGGCATGTGCCGCGATGAGCGCTGCGTGCCTCTGCCGGCCGCCGCGGTGAAGGGCGGCGACGTCGACGTCGAGGCGTTCTGGCAGAGGCTGGGCGGCCCGGTGATCGCCAGCCAGGACGGCGATGCCTGGGCGCTGGGCGCGCCGGCCGACGAGCGCAATGCGGCGCTCGAGGGGCTGCAGGCTCCCGACTTCACCCTGCCGGATGTCGACGGCAAGCCGCGCACCCTGTCCGAACTGCGCGGCAAGAAGGTCTTCCTCGCCACCTGGGCCAGTTGGTGAGGCTGCCGCTTCGACTTGCCCGTGTGGCAGACCCTCTACGCTGAGCTGAAGGACAAGGGTTTCATGGTCGTGGCCGTGGCCGAAGAGAGCCGCGGCGCCCAGCACGCGCGGCCGTGGATCGAAGAGGCCAAGTCGGATTACTGGCAGCTGATCGACACCGAGCACAGGCTGAGCGATCTCTACAATCTCGTGAACGTGCCGCAGGCGGTGTGGATCGACGAGCAGGGCCGGATCGTGCGGCCGCCCGAGACCGCAGGCTCGACCGATCACTTCCGCCGCATGGACCTCAAGACGCGCACCCTGTCGCCCGAGGACCAGGCGGAGCGACTGGCCGCCCGCCAGGCCTACCTCGACGCCGTGCGCGCCTGGGTGACCACCGGCAAGCATGCGCTGCCCGCCGACGCGGCGCGCGCCGCCCTGCCCAAGGTGACGCCCGAGATCGCCGAGGCGCGGGCCCGGTTTCGCCTCGGCGTCTGGCTGCGCGACAACGGTCGCGCCACCGAAGGCGACCGGCAGATGGACGCCGCGAGCGGCCTGCATCCGGACTCGTGGAGCATGTGGCGCCAGGCCGCCGACCTCGACGAGGTCGGCAAGGCGTCGGGCCCTGACTTCTGGAAGCGCGTGCAAGCCTTGGGGGATCGGCCGTACTATCCGCCTCCCAAACTCTAGGGAGCCGATGCGTCTTTCCTGGCGTGATCTCGGAACACCACGCGCCGACAGGGCCTATGGCAAGACAGTCGAAATCGTCGGTTGGCCGGCCACGGCGCTGCCCACGAAGGCTGCCGACTATTTCCTGCTGACATCCGAGCCCAATTGCTGCGCCGGTTGCCTGCCGGCCAATCCCCTGGCGGCCCTCGAAGTCTTCGCCGACCGGGCGCTCGAATTTCCCGGTGGGTCGATGCGCTTGAGCGGCACGCTGGTCGTGCTCGAGGACGATCCCGTGGGCTGGCGCTATCAGTTGAGAGGCGCCCGCGTCACCGGCAGCATCACCCGGCGCAAGCTGCTGGCGGCGAGCCCGCTGGTCTGCCTGCCGGTGCCGGCGATGGCGCAGGCAACAGGGCCGACCGTCGATATCCATAGCCACGGCGGCAGCGTCCTCTACGTCTACAGCCAGGCCGGCAACTACTCGTTCACGCCGCTCGCCGAGCCGATGCGCCAGGGCGGCATGGCGGTGATCTGTCTCGCCGCCGTATCGGACTCGCCCACCATCGTCCTCACCGGGGGCCGTCTGCGGCCGTCCCGCGAGGGCAGGCCCGGCGAATTCTACGCCCACACCCAGCGCGCCTTCGAGCGCCTGCACCGCCTGGTACGCGAGCAGGGGCTTGGCATCATCACCGATGCCGCCAGTTTGCGCGCGGCACGGCCCGAACGGCCGTCGGTCATCGTGTCGGTCGAAGGCGGCGATTTCCTCGAAGGAATGCCCGAGCGGGTCGATGAAGCGCGCGCACGTTGGCAGTTGCGCCATCTGCAGCTCACGCATTATCGGCCCAACGAACTGGGCGACATCCAGACCGAACCCGCCGTGCATGGCGGGCTGACGCCGGCCGGCGCCGATGTCATTCGCCGCTGCAACGCGCTTGGCGTCGTGGTCGACGTCGCGCACGGCACCTACGATCTGGTGAAGGCCGCCGCCAAGGTCGCGACCAAGCCGCTGGTGCTGTCGCACACCTCGCTGACGCAGCGGCCGGCGCCCTGGACACGGCTCATCACACCCGACCATGCGAAGGCCGTCGCCTCGACCGGCGGTGTCATCGGCATCTGGCCGCTCATCGAACTGTTCCCGACCTATCAGGCCTATGCCGGCGCCTTCGCCAGGATGGTCGATTTCGTGGGCATCGATCATGTCGGCCTCGGCACCGACCAGATGGGCCTCGTGGGTGGCAGCACGCTGCCGAGCTATGCCGAGCTGCCGCAACTCGCCGCCGCCTTGCGCGCCAAATTTACAGCGGAAGAGACGGCAAAGCTGCTCGGCGGCAACTATCAGCGAGTTTTCGAAGCCTGCATCGGCTGAGCACCATCACACCTCCGTGAAGCCGGTGCGGTCACTGGCCGCCTGTGGCCCGCTCGGTATAGGCTTCCTTCATATTCCCCAAAACGACGGGAGACCCGGATGGCTGTCCTCAACGTCAATGGCAAGGCGCTCAACCACAATGCCGATCCGCGCACGCCGCTTCTGTGGGTGCTGCGGGAGCAGCTCGGCCTTACCGGCACCAAGTATGGCTGCGGCATCGCCCAGTGCGGCGCCTGCACCCTGCATATTGACGGCGTGGCGACGCGCTCCTGCCAGGTGCCGGTGAACTCCGTCGGCGCCAAGAAGATCGTCACCATCGAAGGCCTGGCCGAGGATGGCAAGCTGAACAAGATCCAGGCGGCCTGGGTCGAGATCGATGTGCCCCAGTGCGGCTACTGCCAGAGCGGCATGGTCATGGCGGCCACGGCATTGCTCGCCGCCAAGCCACAGCCGACCGACGCCGAGATCGATGCGGCGATGACCAACATCTGCCGTTGCGGCACCTACAAGCAGGTGCGTGAAGCCATCCATGCCGCGGCCAAGGCCTAGAGGGGAGGACGAACCATGACGATCCGGACCTCACTCGGCCGCATGCCCCTCAACAGAAGGGGTTTCCTCGTGAGCGGCGCTGCCGTCGCTGGCGGCTTTTCGCTGGGCTTTTCCGTTCCCTTCGAGGCTGCCCATGCCGCCGAGGTGAAGGAGATCAACGCCTGGGTGGTGATCCAGCCCGACGACAAGGTGGTGATCCGCATCGCCCGTTCGGAGATGGGGCAGGGCACGCTGACCGGTCTCGCCCAGCTCGTCGCCGAAGAG
>Ga0193726_1000656_pt1 | contig 33999 bp, 37 predicted proteins | sample H2c1metaG_FD_144928 | JGI IMG/M metagenome (GOLD analysis project Ga0193726, IMG submission 144928) | Soil microbial communities from a riparian zone of the East river system, Colorado, United States - H2c1 | ecosystem: Environmental > Terrestrial > Soil > Riparian zone | place: USA: East River... | reverse complement strand
CTTGCTAGGCGCGATATACGAGAAGCAGAAAATATTTGATAAAGCGGAAGACGAATTCAAGAAGGCCCTTGCAGCGAACCCCAAGAATGGTCCGGTATTGAATTACTACGGATATATGCTGGGAGATTTGGGCATTCGGCTGGATGAAGCACAAGCGTTGGTTAAATCCGCGTTGAAAGACGACCCTTATAACGGCGCTTACCTTGACAGCCTTGGCTGGATTTATTTTAAGCAGAACCGATTCTCTGATGCTGAAGCGACTTTGCGTCGAGCGCTCGAGCGCGAAAGCCACGATGCCACGATTCATTCACATTTGGCTGAGGTTTATGCAAAGACCGGACGATCGACCTTGGCTGCAGCTGAATGGGAAAAGTCGCTGGCCGAATGGAAGCGCGCACTTCCGGCCGATGTCGAGAACGACAAAATTGCTGAAATTGAGAAGAAGCTTTCGCAATCCAAGCATCGGGTAGCACAAAAATCCGCCCCTACAGAAGCGAAGCCTCAGTAAAGGTATGAACGAAGTCCGTATACCAGCCTTTGCGAAACTAAATCTGCGCCTGGATATTGTCGGGAAGCGTGCGGATGGTTATCACGAGTTGCGGACGATTTTTCAGACAATTTCTTTGCACGATGAATTGCGATTTTCCACTGCAAAGAAACCGGGAATTGGGCTGACGGTTTCCGGGAATGTGCCACTTGCGCAGGAACCTGTCGAGAAAAACCTGGTTTACCAGGCTGTTGATGCTCTTCGTCAGGAGCTTGGAATTCGGAGTGGAACGACGATCGAGCTAAAAAAAACGATTCCCGCGGGCCGGGGTATGGGCGGCGGCTCGAGCGATGCGGCCGCGGCGCTGATCGGCTATTTGCGGCTGACGAAAAAGAAGTTGCCGAAATCGCGCTTGCTGGAAATTGCGGCAGGATTGGGCGCAGATGTCCCCTTTTTCCTGTTGGGGGGCAGGGCTTTGGGCGTCAATCGGGGTGATGAAATCTACCCCCTGGACGACATCCCGAAGCAGCACATTCTGGTGGTTTCCCCGAAGGACATTCATGTGGCGACGCCCGACGCGTTCCGTTGGGCGGAGGCCAAACCGGTCTCATTGACAAAATCAGGCGGAAACTCTAAACTTTGGGAGTTCTGTGCTCTATGTTGGAGCGCGCAGGGCAGTGGTCTTTCGAATGATTTCGAGGGACCGGTGTTCCGGCGACATGCTCGGCTTGCGGAAATCAAGCAGGAGCTGCTTCATCGAGGAGCTGCAGAAGCCTCGTTGGCGGGTAGCGGTTCGGCGGTGTTTGGAGTTTTCCCGAGCCCAACGATGGCGCGCCGAGCCGCTGTTAGGTTTCCGCACGACCAGACTTTTGTTTGCGAGACGATTTCTCGTGACAAGTATCTCCGTCTGATAAAAGCCGCTCCGTAACGGATGCGTCTGTCGTTTGCCGGGCCGCAGCGACTCCAGAACAGTTCTACGTTGTCCGTTCTCAGTTGAAAGCAAGACCTTCGACTTTTTGGAATAGATCTGTGCGTAGCGCAACATTCGCAGTTTCTGAAGGAGCAACGGCTTCGTGAACGACGACCGGTTTAAGATTTTTACGGGAACCGCGAATCCGATTCTGGCGGAAAGCATTTGCCACCATCTTGGTGTGCCGCTGGGCGAAGCAAAGTTGGGAAGATTCAGCGACGGTGAAATACATTTTCAGGTTTTGGAAAATGTGCGCGGCGCGGATGTTTTTGTGGTGCAACCTTGTCATCACCCGGTCGATCAGCATTTGCTGGAACTGTTGCTGATGATTGACGCGTTCAAGCGGGCATCGGCCTGGAGAATTACCGCGGTGCTGCCGTATTACTGCTATGCGCGGCAGGATCGCAAAGATAAGCCGCGGGTTCCGATATCCGCAAAGCTGGTGGCGGATTTACTGGAAACGGCGGGTGCGAGCAGGGCTCTGACTTTGGATTTACATGCGCCGCAGATTCAGGGCTATTTTGATGTGCCGGTGGATCACTTGTATGGATCGCCGGTGCTGGTGGAGCACTTCCGCAACTTGAATTTGCCGAATCTGACCGTGGTTTCGCCGGATGCGGGCGGCGTGGAGCGGGCGCGATTTTTTGCAAAGAAGATTGATGCGCCACTGGCTATCGTGGACAAGCGGCGCGTGGACATTGACGTTAGTGAAGTGATGCATTTGATCGGCGATGTTCGGGGACGCAGCACGTTGATTGTGGACGACATCATCGACACCGCGGGCACGCTGGTGAAGACCGCCGAAGCCTTGCTTCGGGAAGGTGCAACACAGGTTTATGCGGCTTGCACGCATGCGGTGCTTTCTGGACCTGCGGTGGAACGGATTGCAAAATCACGAATCACAGAAGTGGTGGCGACGGATTCGGTGCCGCTGAGTGAAGCGGGACGAAAGATGGGCAAGATCAAAGTCTTGAGCGTGGCGGATTTGTTGGCTCGCGGAATTCGATCGATTCACGAAGAGACCTCGATCAGCGAGTTGTTTATTTAGACCCGCCGCAGGTCGTCGGAAACAAGCTATTGCTGCAAATACCAGGCGGTTGATTTGGAACGCAGTTGGAAACACTTGAAGAGTTTTGCAGTTGAGTCAGTTGGCAGCAGGAAAAAGATTTAGATTCTGGGAAGGATGAAGGACATGGCAGACAAGATTGTAGTGGAAAGCTCACCTCGCTCAGAGCGTGGCAAGAACGAAGCGCGAAGGATTCGCCTTACGGGGAAAGTTCCGGCCGTTTTGTATGGCGGTAAGGGCGAATGCATTGCGTTGACGGTGAACACCAAGCAGGTCGGAGCAATTCTGCGTTCGGCGACCGGGAGCAACACCCTGTTTCAGGTGGACCTTGGTGGCAAACACGAGCCGGCAATTTTGAAGGATTGGCTGGTCGATCCCGTCACTGGGAAGCTTTTGCACGTTGACCTTCTTCGCGTGGCCATGGACGTTCTGATGCGCGTCAAAGTTCCGGTGCACACCTTTGGCGAACCTTCCGGCGTGAAAGTCGAAGGCGGCGTGTTTGAAATGGTCACACGCGAAGTCGAAGTCGAATGCCTGCCGGCTGACATTCCAACCGAATTCAAGCTGGACGTGAGTGGCTTGGGTCTGAACAAAGCGGTACGGGCCGGCGAATTGCCGTTGGATAAAACGAAGTTGAAATTGATTACCGATCCGGAGCGCGTGCTCGCGCACATCGTGGCTCTGAAGGTGGAAGAAGAGAAGCCTGCCGATGCAGTGGCGGTGGCCGGAGCGACTCCTGCGGAGCCTGAAGTCATCAAGAAGGGCAAGAAGGAAGTCGAGGGCGAAGAAGCCGAAGCAGAAGCCAAGCCCGTGGAAAAGAAGAAATAACGCTGCGAGGAAGCCCGCTGCTCCGGGGCTTGTGGACAGGAACCTATGCGGCTCATTGTTGGACTTGGGAATCCTGGCCCGGAGTATCAGTGGACGCCGCACAATCTGGGATTCCTGGCGGTCGATGAGCTGGCGAATCGCGGCGGGATTCGGGTGGAACGGCCGGAAGGGAAAGCGCTAGTTGGCCGGGGAAAAGTGGCCGGAGAAGAACTGATTCTGGCCAAGCCCCAGACGTATATGAACCTCAGTGGGATTTCGGTTAGGGAACTGCTGGGGAAGTACGAGCTGGGTCCCGAGGATTTGCTGGTGATGTTTGATGAACGCGATCTTCCCGCTGGGATGATTCGCATCGGAGAACGCGGCAGTCCGGGAACGCATAACGGCGCAAAGTCGGTGACGAGCTCGCTGGGAACACCAGAGTTCGCGAGGCTGCGATTGGGATGCGGGCCGGACCATCCGGTAAATGATTTGGCGACGTATGTGTTGCGGCCGATGAAGAAAGCCGAGTTGGAAGTTGCGGCGGAAATGCTTGTTCAAGCTGGGGACGCGGTTGAATTGATCCTGAAAGAAGGAATCGCGGCGGCCATGAATAAGTACAACCGGAAAGTGCCTCCGGTGGCGGAATAGCAGAAAAGCTGCTTCGCGGCGGGTTGCTCAAGAACAGTTTTGCGGGTTTTGCGTCCGGAAGAATTAAGGAAAAGAGGTCATTGAGGTCTATATGGAACAGCGACTGTACGATTTAATTTTTATCGCGCGACCGGCAACGCCGGAAGAGGATCTGAAAAAGATTCTCAGCGTCATCGAAACCGCTTGCCATGAAAAGGGCGGCAAGATTGAGAAGACCGAACATTGGGGAACACGCAAGCTGGCATACCGCGTGGCGAAGCACCGCGAAGGAATTTATGTGTATCAGCAGATTCACACAGAACATGCCGAGTTAATTGCAGAAATCGAGCGCCGGTTGCGCGTGCTGGATACGGTCATCAAGTATCAGACGATTCGTCTGGATGAAGACGTCAAGCTGCAGAAGAAGCTTTCCGGAAAGCGCGAGAAGCGTGCAGCGCGCCGTCCGCGCCGCACGGCCCCGGCCCCCGCTCCGGCGGTGGCTGCAGCTCCGGCAGCGCCAGAACAAGCTGCGCCTGCGAGCTAGTTGCGCAGGGTCGAACCAAATTTTTTCACGGAAACTACGGCCGCTAGGCGGCCACAACTGAATGGACGCAGTTCGGTCATCGGTGAAAGGTGGAAGGCATGGCAGAGGAACAGAAGCAATCAGGAGGAGCGCCACGGCGTGAAGGCGGGTCGGGCGGTCACGGCGGCCCGGGCGGCGGGCACGGTGGTCCGCGCCGCGAAGGTGGCCCCGGGGGCGGTGGTCCTGGCGGGCCGCGTCGCGGCAAGCGTCAATATTTTCGCAAGAAGAAGGTCTGCAAGTTCTGCGTCGAGAAGATGGACATGATCGACTACAAGCGCGCGGACATTCTCTCCCAGTTTGTCCAGGAGCGCGGAAAGATTCTGCCTCGGCGTATGACAGGTGTTTGCTCGCGTCACCAGCGCTGGCTGGGTGTCGCTATCAAACGCGCACGCAACATAGCTTTGCTGCCGTTTGCAGGCAGCGCCGCGGGCACACAAGCGCCGCGCGTAGTTGTTCCGGCCGCGGCGGCTGCAAGCACGCCAGCGGCGGCTACAAGCACGCCGGCCGCGGTAGTTGAGGCCCCGAAGGCCTAAGAGATAGGAGCTTAGAGACTGGATATGCAAATTATTCTGCAGGAAGACGTTGAAAAGCTGGGACACCGCGGAGAAGTCGTAACCGTGAAGCCTGGCTATGCTCGGAATTTTCTCTTGCCGCGCAAGCTGGCAATTGAAGCCAGCAGCGGCAATATGAAGGCGCTTGAGAAGATTCGCAACTCGCTGGCGAAGAAGACCGCGACCGAGTTGGAGGCCGCGCAAAAGCAGGCTGGTTTGCTCAATGGCGTTTCGCTGAGCTTTAAACGCAAGACCGGCGAGAACGATCAGATGTTCGGCTCGGTGACGAGCGGCGACATTGTGGAGGGCCTTGAAGGGCAGGGCTTCAAGATCGACAAGCGGCACATCGTGTTGAAAGATGCGATTCGCACACTGGGCGATCACACCGTGACCGTGAAGGTGTTCCGCGACATCACTGCGGAAATCAAGGTCCACGTCGAAAAAGAAGGGTAATTTCCTTCCGCAATCAAGTTTTTTCCGGAAAGGGCGCAGCCAGTCTGCGCCCTTCTCATTGTTATTTGTCGGCACTAGATAGTTTCTTGACCTATCATCGAACAACGAAAAAAGAAAAACTATTGTGAATATCATTCTAGCTTCGCGCGAGCCCAGGTTAACCGCAGCTTGGAGCAAATACTGCGGCGACCTCGATTTTGTGACGATTCATGAGGGATCAATCTTAGATTAAGTCTGCGATGCGATAGTCAGCCCATCTAATAGTTTTGGCTTCATGGTTGGCGGAATCGACGCTATGTATTCAGAACGGTTTGGCTGGCATGTGCAGGATCGCCTCCGTCAGATTATCGCGGAGCGACACAATGGTGAATTGCTTGTTGGCTGTGCAGAGATAGTTGAAACAGACTACGTGAGAATACGCCATTTGATTGCGGCCCCCACAATGCGAATTCCAACGGTTTTGGAGCCACAGACTGTGAATCCCTATCTTGCATCGCGCGCTGTTTTTCTACTCATTCAGAAGGGCGTTTTTCTCGAGGGCCAATTAGAAGGGCAAAAATTTCCGAACACGTCGGGAAGGCCGCATTTCCTGGGACGGGCACAGGTATTGGCAGAGTTTCTCCCGAACTGTGCGCCAAGCAAGTACGCGTAGCGATTGATGAAATTGTCCTTGGCAAACATCAATTTCCGCCAACATGGACAAGAATAAAAGAACATTTCAAAATGCTATCCAGTCTTCCCTAGTGCTGAAAGCAATTCATCATTTGCCATGCAACTTTCTGATTTCTCAATTGAGTTATCCACTGCGCCACAGGATATCCACATGCTATCGGATTGACCCGTGACCTAATGTTCCGCACAATGCGCGGATAGCTTTCCAGTTCAAATAAATTTCGAAGAAATATTCGGACTTGCTGATTCCTTGCGAGAAGTGGTACAAATATTTGCAGGCGAAGAAAAGGCGAATAAGACATGGCCGTTGAAGCAACCTTAGAGAAGCCGCTTCCGAATAATTTAGACGCCGAGCGGTCGGTGCTGGGCGCGATTTTGCTCGATAACAATGCGCTGAATACCGCGGTCGAGCATTTGCGTCCGGAAGATTTTTTTCTGGATCAGCACCGGCGCGTGTACACCCAGATGATTGCGTTGGGCGAAGTACAGCAAGCGATTGATCTGATTACGCTTACCGAAGAATTGCACAGGCGCGGCGATCTGGAAGCCTCGGGCGGCGCGCCGTACCTGGCTTCCCTTGCCGATGGCATGCCCAAGGTCTCCAATGTGGAGCACTACGCACGCATCGTCAAAGAAAAGGCGTTGCTGCGCAATTTGATTCACGCAACGCACAATATTCAGCAGACTGCGTTTGACGGAGAGGATGGGGCTGACGCGATTCTTGACAATGCGGAGTCCTCCATTTTTGCCCTGGCTGACGACCGCGTCAAAGCCGGCCTCATCCCCATGAAGGATGTTGTTAAAGAAAATTTTGAGCGTCTGGAAAAAATCTTCCGGGAAGGGAAGAGCATTACCGGAATTCCCACCGGCTACAGCGAATTGGACAAGCTGCTTTCCGGCTTGCAGCCATCGGAACTGATTATTCTGGCCGCACGTCCTTCGCAGGGAAAAACGGCGCTAGCCTTGAATCTGGCGGAAAATATTGCGATACGCGGCGGCCAGCCCGTGGCATTTTTTAGCTTGGAAATGTCCAAGGAATCCTTGCTTCAGCGTCTCGTTGCTTCGGTAGCCCAAATTGATGCGCATAAGTTCCGCACGGGCCACTTGAGCAAAGAGGATTGGCGGCGGATGACGGAGGCGCTCGGGACCATTTCTTCGTCGCCGATCTGGGTTGATGATGCGGGTTCGATCAGCGTGCTGGAGATTGGCGCGAAGGCGCGGAGACTCATGCGCGATAAGGGGTTGAAGATGCTGGTTGTGGATTATCTTCAGCTAATTACGGCGCGTGGGCGGACCAACAGTCGGCAGGAAGAAGTATCCAGTATTTCCCGTTCTCTGAAGGGCCTGGCAAAGGAACTAAAGATTCCGGTGCTAGTGCTGAGTCAGTTGACGCGCGCTCCGGAGCGCGAAGAGCGTGGACCGCAACTTTCCGACTTGCGCGAATCAGGCGCCATCGAGCAGGATGCCGACGTCGTCATGTTCATCTACCGCCCGAACTGGGGAAAGATGGATTTGTCTCCTGAAGAGCGGGATCAGGCAGAAGTGATTATCGCTAAGCAGCGCAACGGTCCTACGGACAAGGTACGATTCGTGTTCAAGAGCCGTCAGACGCGGTTTGAAGAATCGCTGCCGGATGCGTTTTCGCAATTTGCGCCAGATGACATGTAAGCCGCCCGTTGTTTAACACAATGTGTTTGAACTGACATAGCTCGGTTGCAATCCGGTCTCGACTCAAAAGTCTGCGACACAGAGCAACTTCCCTTGAATCAGCGGGTTGCGCACAGTCACGCGGTTTCAGGCGTGGCGGCTATTGGTTTGCAAGTTCAGGAGACTGTTGTCGTTCTCGCGGCAACCAACGAGGCCGCCAGCCCTCGCCTTGTGAATGTCGTAAACTATTTTTCTTTCGGGATATCCAGGGGAAGCATGCAAAAGAGCGCGCGTAGCCAGGTCCGTCGCCCCATCTGGGCCGAAGTTGATCTGTCCAATCTTACGTACAATCTGCGGGCTATTCAGAAGTTTGTAAACCCGCCCGAAGAGAAGCGAAAAACGCCACGCAAGATTCTGTCCATTGTAAAAGGCAATGGTTACGGCCACGGCGGGCCGGAAGTCGCAAAGGTCCTCGAGAAGGCGGGTTCCGATTGGTTTGGTGTGACGTGCACGGAAGAAGGCATTGAAGTTCGCAAAGCGGGGGTGCGAAAGCCGATTTTGATTCTCACCGGATTTGTGCCCGGAGAAGAATCGCGGCTGATTGAACACAACTTGACGCCAGTCATCCACCGTCTGGAGCAGTTGCCCATTCTCGAACGCGCCGCGAAACGTCGGGGCGGGAAGAAACCGGTTTCCTTTCATCTCAAAATCGACACAGGAATGAATCGCTTGGGTATTGCGCCGGAAGAGATGGAACTATTTGCCGCGCAGCTGGCGCGACAAAGGCATCTGCAGCTCGGCGGCATCTTTACGCATTTTGCCTCGTCCGAGGTTTTCTCCAACACGCACACCGGTCAACAGACGGTTGAGCAGGAAGAACGATTTTACGCCGCGCTTGCTAAGTTGCGCGCATTCGGCGTCGATCCTGGCATCGTGCATCTGGCAAACAGCGCCGCAATCGTCACGCGTCCTGAAACCTGGGCAGATATGGTGCGTCCCGGAGCAATTCTCTACGGCTATCATCCCGGATACGATCCCGTGGAGAAACGAGCGGAAATCGAAGCACGCCTTCCGCTCAAACCGGTCATGAGCCTGCGCACAAAAATCATCAGCCTTCGCGATGTTCCGGCAGGTGCTGGCGTTGGATACAACGAAACTTTTGTCGCCAGACGCCCCTCCCGCATAGGAGTCCTTGCCGCGGGATACGGCGACGGTCTGCATCGTTCGCTGGGCAATCGCGGAAGTGTACTGGTCCGCGGCCAGCGGGCACCAATTGTCGGAATTATTTCGATGGACGTAACGATGATCGATGTTACAGATGTTTCTGACGTGGCCATTGACGACATCGCTACAATTTATGGCGCCGATGGGGCGGAGCGCCACCCGGCGCACCTTGTGGCGCGCAGCATTGGAACAGTGACTTCCGACCTGCTCTGCATGGTCAGCAAGCGCGTCCCCCGCATCTATTTGTATCAAAGATCGTAGATTTACTACTCCTATATAGTACTCGGGAATGTCTTTATTGTGAACGTCTTGACGCGGTTTTACTGTGGGAGTATAAAAACACCGGCAGAAATGCGGACGTTTCGTGATTCCGCCAGCCTGGGTTCATCTTCATTGTTACGGGCTGCTTGTCGCGATTTTGCAGTGAACGATCACTACTGTGAGGTCGTATGAGCCAGTTAGCTCCCAAAATGCAGCCTGGTTCCTCTATTTCATCCGTGAGCCCACCACCGGTTCAAATGCAACCAGTACCAGTCCGTTCATCGCCGGGCGTCCGGTCCGCTGCCGAATCTTGGGTTGTGCGTCTCCTTCTCGTTGCGACCATTGCTTGTCTTTGCTATCGGTTGAGCCCCTTTGGTTTGCATGGCTCGCTGGCGTTGGGGACAGGGTTTTCTGTGGCTTTGGTAATTCTGCTTGCCGAGCTCCGCTTGCGTCGAGTGGCGCTGAGCGGACTTGTTGGCGGCGCACTCGGAGTTGTTTCTGGTCTGTTTGCCGCATTTCTTTTTACTCTCATTATTTCCCACACCGCTGAATCGGAGTCCACCCGGTCGTTTCTCGAATATGCTTCGCTTTTTACCTTCGGTTATCTCGGTCTGATTTTGGGCCTGGGTCGCGGCGCGGAGTTGCCGTGGGCTCGATTGGGAAGTTCTTCTTCCACAGTCAGCGTACCAGAGACAGAATCCCTGAAACTTCTGGATACCAGCGTTTTAATCGATGGGCGGATCGCGGATATTTGCGAAGCGCAATTTCTCGACGGTGTGCTTTGTGTGCCGCAATTTGTTCTGCACGAACTACAACTTGTTGCGGATTCCGGTGATCCGTTAAAGCGGCAGCGCGGCCGGCGCGGTTTGGAAGTTTTGCAGCGCATGCAGAAAATGCCGCAAGTGGAAATTCGCATTCTTGATGATGATTTTCCGCAAATTCCCGACGTGGACCACAAGCTCGTCGAATTGGCGCGGCGAAACGGCGCAAAGATCGTTACCAATGATTTCAATCTGAATAAAGTGGCAACGGTTCAGGGATTTTCTGTTTTGAACGTCAACCAACTGGCAAATGCGTTGAAGCCGGCCGTTCTGCCTGGCGAGCCAATGCGGGTTTTGATTCTGCGCGAAGGCAAAGAAGCAAACCAAGGTGTCGCTTATCTGGATGACGGTACGATGGTAGTCGTGGATGGCGCCCGTCGGCTGATTAACAAGAGTATCGACATCATTGTGACTTCTGTACATCAGACAACAGCAGGCAAAATGATCTTCGGCCGCCTGGATGACCGCAGCGAGCAGACGCCATCACTTCCTCGTCCTTCCGTTCCCCAGGCCACTCGCCATACCGGAAGAATTGTTGGAGGAGAGGGTTCGTCAAGTCTTCCCGATGTGCCGTCCGACCCCAGATTCCCGGAAGCGGACTGAGGCAGATTCCAGAACCACCCTTAGGGAAGTAATGTCTGTCTGCGAAGCCTTACAGGGCTGTTTTTGATATTCTCTGATTCGCTCAGGGACCCGCCTTAATGTAAACTCTCTAGTTTGCAGACCGTTCACCTACCGAAGTGACGGCAGCAATAATCTTATGAGCCGAATCGCAGCCATTCTCCCTGCCGCTGGCATGGGCACCCGTATGGGAGCTGATACGCCCAAGCAATTCTTGGAACTCGATGGCGCGCCCATCTTGATTCATACGCTTCGAAAGATTGCGTCTTGTGCGCTGGTTACCGACATCATTGTGGCTACCCGCGTCGACGAGGTGCAGCGAGTCCAGGAACGTGTCGGTACGGAGAAATTTGCTCAGCGCGTCCGGGTAGTGCGTGGTGGAGATTCCCGGCAGGAATCAGTTGCCGAGGCATTACGTTTGGTTCCGGACGATACGGAAATTGTCCTGGTACACGATGCGGTTCGCCCGTTTGTTACTGTCGAACAGATTACGCGAGTCATTGAAGAGGCCCGGCGGTGCCAGGCAGCCATTCTCGGAATTCCGGCGATGGACACCGTTAAGGAAGTGAAGCGTGCCAGCTTGCCGGAAGATGTAGCCCTCATCACCGGAACGATTCCTCGCGAACGCGTGGTGCTGGCGCAAACGCCTCAGGTCTTCACCACAAAATTGCTCAAAGAAGCCTTTGCCAAGGCCCAGGCCGATGGCGTCAGCGCTTCAGATGAAGCCGGCCTCGTGGAGCGGTTGGGACGTGACGTTCATGTGGTTCTTGGTTCCGAGCGCAACATGAAAATCACGAAACCCTCGGACATGGATCTTGCCCGCTTTTATCTGGAAAACGAGCCGAATCGCGCATGAGCGTTCGTTGCGGCATCGGTTACGATCTTCATCGCCTGGACCAAGGGCGGAAGCTTATCGTTGGCGGGGTAGTTGTTCCATTCGAAAAAGGCCCGGTCGGCCATTCGGACGGAGATGTTCTGGCTCACGCGGTTTGTGATGCGCTCCTCGGCGCCAGCGGGCTCGGCGATATCGGCACGCATTTTTCCGACCAAGATCCTCGCTGGAAAGACGCCAATAGTCTGATGTTTCTGGAGCATGCCAGGACGCTTCTCGATGAAAAACATTTTGTCATTGAGCATGTCGACGCCGTGGTCATTCTTGAACGTCCCAAGCTCGGCCCCCATTTTCCAAAAATGCGCGAAGCGCTGGCAAAAGCACTTGGCGTTAGTGCGGAGAAAATCCATTTAAAAGCCAAAACAAACGAGGGCGTCGATGCTGTCGGACGGGGAGAAGCCATCGCTTCGCACGTGGTTGCCACGCTTTCTTTACACCGTAGGTAAGCCGTCAAGCATCGAATCCGCATGATGACAAGCGAAAAACAACAATCCGGCACATCTCTTGCGACCGCCAACTCGTTCAGCAGCGCGGAAGTGATCGAGATTCTTGTGGAGCATCGCTGGGTGAGCGCTCGAGCGGCACTTTCTGCCGAACATCTGGCTTGGTGCGAAAGGGCGGCTGCAATGCTCGGTCCCCAAGTTGCAGACCGAGCCGCCCTCGCGGAACTTTTGTCATTGGTATTTCATTACGACGCCCAGGAGTTGTTTTCTCGAGTGGAAAGTCATGTAGTGCTCTCGCGCTACGCCGCTCGCGATGTGTTGCGCCGGTTGGCCTTGGCTCTCTTGGATGGTGCACCTCTCACCTCTGATCGCTTCAGTGAAATTATCAGTGAGCTGAAAGGAGCCCTGGACGTGAGTCTCCGGGAACTATTTTATCCGATTCGCCTGTGTCTCGCCGGCAGGGAAGGAGAAGGTGAACTGGACCGCGTGATCCTGCTCATTGATTCTGCTGCCGCTCTGCCTTTTGTTGTTCCTGTAAAATCGAACCACGCGCGAATTCTGGAATTCTGTTCGTCATTGGATTGATGGATTTCATTGCTGCCGCCCCAAGATTTGTGAGCGGCATTGCGTTATAGCTTTTCGTACAGACTTTGATCCATGGACCGACTCACTGGAATTAATGCCGTTCGCGAGGCGCTCGAAGCGCAGAGCCCCCTCGACCGCATCGTCATCGCCAAGGGCCGCCAGGACGCGCGGGTGGAAGAGATCGTCCAACTGGCCCGTAGACAGGGAGTGCCCGTTCGCTTTGAGGATCGCGGGCAAATTGATCGCCTGGCCAACTCGAAGGACCACCAGGGAATCGTGGCGCTCGGTGCCTCGCGGGCCCCGGCCTCAATCGCAGATATTCTTGCTCGCGCCAATGCCACCGCTACACAGTTTGGCCTGATTGTTTTGTTGGATGGTGTCGAGGATCCGCACAACTTGGGCGCGATTATTCGAACGTCACTGGCAGCAGGCGCTCACGGCGTCGTCATTCCCGAACGCCGCGCCGTGGGGTTAACAGATACCGTTTCGCGCGCCTCGGCTGGCGCTTTGGCCCATTTGCCGATCGCCAGAGTTACCAACCTCGTGCGAACCATGGAAGAACTAAAAGAGGCCGGCTACTGGCTCGTGGGTCTCGACGAAGAAGGTGCAAAAACCTACACGGAAGTGGACTATACGTCGCCGACGGGAATCGTGCTTGGCGGAGAAGGCAAAGGACTTCACGAGCTTACCCGCAAACGCTGCGATTTTGTCGTCTCGCTTCCAACGACGGGGCCCGTGAAATCGCTAAACGTGTCGGTTGCCGCTGGCGTCGTGCTCTTTGAAGCCATTCGCCAAAGACAGCACAAGGGGAAACAATAGCCGCGCTAGGGGAAAACTACTTGTCGTACTGAATCAGCGAAAACGCGTCAATTCCACTCAGTTTCGATCGTCCATTGAGAAACGTAAGTTCTACTGCAAACGCCGCGCCTTCCACTTTTCCGCCAAGCTGTTGAATGAGCTTTACCGCTGCGGCCGCGGTCCCGCCGGTAGCCAGCAAATCATCGCAAATGATCACGCGGTCGCCATTTTTAACAGCATCCTCGTGGATCTCAATCGTGTCCGTCCCGTATTCGAGCGCATAGGAAACACTGGAAGTCTTCGCCGGGAGCTTCTTCGGTTTTCGAATGGGCACAAAACCGGCGCCAAGCCGGTATGCCAGTGCCGGAGCGAAAATAAATCCGCGCGCTTCGATACCGGCGACCACATCAATCGTCTGTCCTTTGTAGTGATCGCACAACCGGTCGATTAGCAGGCGGAAACCCTGCTTGTCTTTGAGGAGCGTTGTCAGGTCATAGAACAGAATTCCCGGTTTCGGGTAGTCGGGCACTTCGCGGATCAACTTTTTCAAATCATCCATCTGAACCGCTCCTTGGTTGCCGGAAGAAATCTCGTATCTGCTTTACTGTCCGGAAGTGATAACAAAGCTGTTTTCGAATTGAGCGTCCAACTCTGCCGCTTCTTCTTGCACTTCGGACACGTTTGCGAAAGCCGGTCCGCGCCGCAAAGCTCCCCGTAATTCCTCATGCTGCGCCGCTGTTCCTGTAGCAAAGACTTCTACCCGGCCGTCCGCCAAATTCTTGACGTAGCCGCTGAGGCGCAACTTCCGCGCGGCATGCTGCGTGAAATAGCGGAATCCCACGCCTTGCACGGTTCCTGAAACGAAGTAGCGTCTGGATTGTTTCGTGTCGCTCACAAATCCCCGAAATTGTAGCAGAGAGCCGCCCATTTGCGCTTGTACTCCGGACTGGGCGCATTCCCTCAAATTGCAGTAGACTGATTGGGATCAATCTGCATGAGGCTGCTTCCAGCCCATCCGGGCGCATCCAATATTTATGGCCATCCGCCGCAAGTTCGTTGACTGGTTGCAACCCGCGTCGCAACTTTTGATGTTTGCTCTTCTGGCCAACGCTTTCTTTTCGGGCGCGATCGCCACGCGGGCCCAGGATTCAGGTCCCCTCACGCCTCCTCCGCCGGAGCACAGTGTTCGCCGTATAACGACTGTGGCAGAACCGGAAGCGCCGCCAGCGCTGCCTCCTGAGGAAATCATCCAGCGTTTTGCAAAAAAGGAAGATAATTATCTCCTGTCTCGAGGCGGCTACAGCTATCACAAGACCCTGCGCATTGAGGAATTTGGGCCAGACGGCAAACCGGCCGGCCAACTTACGATCGTTACCGAAGCGCGCCGCAACTCGGAAGGAAAAGTCTTCGAAAAAGTATTGGAAAAGCCGCAATCCACTTTGCAGTATTCCCATGTTCTTCCCGAGGACCTGGGGACGTTGCTGCGCATGCCGCTTTTTCCGCTCACGACGGCCCAGCTTGCTAAATACGATTTGAAATACATTGGGCAGGAACAGGTCGACGAAATTGCCTGCTATATTTTTCAGGTAAAAGCCAAAGTCATTTCCCGCGACCAAGCCTTATTCGACGGACTCGTTTGGGTGGACACCAAATATCTGGAAGTTGTGAAAACCTACGGCAAGTGGATGAACGATCAGGGCGACATGCATATGCCCGCAGAGCTTCCCTTTGCGCTGTTTGAAACCTATCGGGAAAATGTCGACGGAAAATACTGGTTTCCCAACTATTCTCGCTCCGATGGCACATTGCAGCTAAAAGAGCTGCAAATTCCCATGCGTTTGGTAATCAAATGGTCCGACTTTAAACCCTTTTCTGTGGAGGCTCCGGCTGCTCCAGCAGCCAGCCCGGGGTCTACACCCGTTACCCCCGCACCGCCTGCCGAGAGCAAACCTCAATGAGTCCCCGGCAGCGCTCAAAATGTTTGCAACGCTGCAGGCAGTTCAGAAAGGGAACTCAGTAATATTTCCGGCTTTTCTGCCCGCAGGCCAGCTTCTGTCGGGAATGAACCGATCACGCCAATCGCGCGCACCCCAGCGCGCCGGGCCATCTGTATGTCCTGGGGCGAGTCGCCAACATACACACAAGCGGCAGGAGCAAGGCGCATCTGCTGCAAAGCCATCAGCAGCGGTTCCGGATGCGGCTTACGGCGCTTGGTATCGCCGCTGCACACACGCGCAGCAAAGGTGCTCGTCAAGCGAAAGGCGCGCAATTGCTTGTGAACGCGGTCGCGGTCTCCGCTCGTAACCAGTCCCAGACGATGTTTGGCCGCCAGTTTGGACAATACCCGACGCACACCAACTATGAGCTGGGGGTGGTGTTTTGCGTAGTGCCTGCGCCATGCCAGATCGGCGGCATCCCATTGTTTGCGTGGTAACCGAGCGGCACGGTACACCTCGTACCAATCGGGAGAGTAGTGTTGCGCCAACTGCTGTTCACCCCAGTCGATTCCCATCTCTTTGAACATAGCGAAATAGGCGGAAGAATCCGCGTGGTAGGAATCAACGAGGGTTCCATCCCAGTCAAAAAGGACGCCTTGTAGCTGCATGCGTTGCTGGGCCATGCATCTCCAGAGTAACAGAGATTGGACCATGCCCTGAGCGTACGGCCAGGCGCAAATCTCCGTGCCGGGAATAAATTCGCGTCTAATACTTAGGTTTGGAATGGTTTTTCAAAAGCATTCAAAGCGGGTTGGGACACTGTCATCGCGGTCAAATTCCACATCATCAAAGGAAGCCGCAACTCCGTACCATCCAGGCATCGCTGCCCGCTCTACCCGGCTTACGCGCGCATGAGAGGCAATGACCACGTTTCCACGTCCCATGGGGCGGCTGACCAGCACAACTTCCAGCTCTACCAGCGTGTTAATGGGCAATTCTTTCGGAGAGAGAAAGAATACGCCTGTCGAACTGATGTCTCGCGTAACCAGCGTTATGGGGAAGCTTTCGGCCACATGGTTGACACTGCGCAGCCGTAGCGGCAGTTGCAGGGAAGCGCGCGGGTACTGGCGCTGCTCCGGAAATACCCCGACTGCATGCGTGGGAACCCGCTGGAATCGTCGCGACTGCGTGGGGCTCAGCAAAGGCTTCACCTGCAACATGGGTTCGCGGCCTGCAATAGGCAGGCCCTGCGGGATTCCAAAAGTCGATGCGTGGCGTTCAGCATTTGACTTCGGCAATTGAGCTTCGAATGCTATTGCGCGACTATTCGCACTCATCTCGCCCTCAGAAAAAATGTTTTCTGCACTTCGCACTCGCCTTGCTCGAAGCTTTTGGTACTAAGGCCATCTACAGAGTTTGCTTTACCCACTGCGGCGTGGGGCAGTAAACATCGCACCTGAGAGGGTTAAGGTCAACCTGTGGAAATCGTCGTAAGTGCCCTAAGTTCAAACACTTAGTAATGGTACTGGATGTGAGGCCGTATATGTGGTGTACGGTGCTGAGAAAACCTCTACCAATATGGTGCTCGACAGTTTGCCTCGCGAACCGCTATTTTGAGGACGTACGTTTTTTATGTCAAAAGATCCGACTTCCATTCCAGCCGCGTCGCGCTTGAAGGAAAAATCTTCGGCTGCTCCTCGAACTCTCATTTTGTTGGCCTTTGCCGCGGTCTATATCGTGTGGGGATCGACCTACTTGGGAATCCGCATCGCCATAGAAACCATTCCTCCGTTCTTTATGGCCGGGATGCGGCACCTCACGGTCGGTCTTATTCTCTATCCCATTCTGATACGCAAGACGGGCCTTCATCCCACAGCGGCCCATTGGCGCTCGGCAGCCATTTCCGGCATCTTGCTCCTGTTCTTTGGCAACGGAGGACTGAGTTGGGCTGAGCAACTCGTTCCAACGGGCATCTCTGCGCTACTGGTCGCTACGGTGGCCCTCTGGCTTGTTGTGGTGGATTGGCTGCGACCAGGAGGCACTCGTCCCGTGCCACGGGTCACAGCAGGCTTGCTGCTGGGATTTGCAGGGATGGTCTTGCTCGTGGGGCCGGCCCACCTGGGAGGTTCGCAGAGAATCAATCTTGTTGGCGCCGGAGTTCTGGCGTTCGCGTCCTTTATCTGGGCTTGTGGCTCTCTTTATTCCAAGCACAGTGCCATGCCCAGTTCGCCGCTGCTGGGGGTGGCGATGCAAAGCCTTTCTGCATCCGGAATGTTATTTCTCGCAGGCTTGGTCTCCGGCGAGTACCACGATCTTCACTTCGCCGCTATCACCCAGCGCTCCTGGCTGGCCCTGCTGTACCTAATCATTTTTGGTTCAGGCATAGGGTTCACCGCCTATGTCTACATCCTGCACAAGAGCACGGCGCCCAAAGTAGCCACCTATGCCTTCGTTAATCCGGTCGTCGCCATTTTTCTCGGCTGGCTGGTCCTTGCCGAACCTCTGTCGCTGCGTACAGTTCTGGCCGCCGCCGTAATCCTGGCCGCCGTGATTTTGGTGATCACCGCACCAAAGAAAGTTCAATCACCGGTGCAAGAACCATCTGCTGTGCCTGCGGAATCCTAATTCCCAAGGTTTCACAACCTGCCACTTTGGCGCACCTTTCCGGATAGATTGCATTTCGTTGCTGCGCTATTGTGAGCCTGTTGGGAGTGAGCAACCGGAATATGCAGCCAAACCCTATCATCGACCGCAAAATGACAGCCAGCTACTGGCGGGCAACCGAGGCCCGCGATGCCCGTGCCGACGGTACGTTTGTTCTTGCCGTGCGGTCGACGCACATCTACTGCCGCCCGTCGTGTCCGGCGCGACGGCCTCTGCGGCAGAATGTCCTGTTCTTCAACACCCGCGAAGAGGCAGAAAAGAACGGCTACCGAGCTTGCCTGCGCTGCAAGCCCAACCAGATTTCCAGCTCCGTGTCTTTAGTCACGCGAGCTGCGAAACAGATCGCGGAATCCGGCGAAGACCCGCTGCGGCTCGGACGCATTGCAAAGACTCTGGGCGTCACCAGTGCCACACTCCGCCGGGCGTTTCGCCAGGTTACCGGCCTGGCGCCGCGGGAGTTAGCCGAAGCGATGCGCTTGTCACGCTTCAAAAAATTGCTGCGTGAAGGCAGCAGCATCACTTCTGCACTATATGAAAGTGGTTACGGCTCTTCGAGCCGCGTATATGAGCGCAGCAACACGCAACTTGGCATGACCCCTGCTACATACCGTGAAGGAGGAAAGGGAATGAAGATCACCTACAGCATCGCAAAATCATCGCTTGGCAAGGTTTTGGTAGGAGCCACAGAACGCGGCGTCTCCGCCGTTTACCTGGGCGATACCGACAACGCCCTGGTTGCGGCTCTTGGCAAGGAATATCCGCGCGCCGCCATCGCCGCGGCGGCAGATTCCCATCAACGTTGGGTTAAAGAAATCGTCCAACGCATTGCCGGCGAAAGGCCTCGCATGGACTTGCCGCTGGATTTGCAGGCCACCGCTTTTCAACGCCGGGTCTGGCAGGAACTGCAGCGCATCCCGCGCGGCAGCACGCGCACCTATTCTGAAGTCGCAAAGGCGCTGGGCAAGCCCAAGGCTGTCCGTGCCGTAGCTCGTGCATGCGCAACAAATCCGGTAAGCATCGTCGTTCCGTGCCACCGGGTAATTCGGGAAGACGGTTCTCTGGCCGGGTACCGCTGGGGACTGTCTCGCAAAGAGCAGTTAATCGACCGCGAACGAACAAACCCCATATAAATAGAACTGCCATTTTGCAATTCGTCCAGGCAAGCAAAAAGGGGAGCACGCTCTGAACGCGCTCCCCTTGAATTTTCTCGCAATAAAAACTACTTTTGTGGCTTTATGCGACTAACATTCTTGGGCCAGTCTTGTTTGAATTCCGATTCGTCAATCTTCAAATTTTCCTTCACATTCCTGTAGTGGAACAAGAAATAGTCGCCTTCAGCAGGTTCAAAAAACTTCTGCTGAATCGGCAGCCACGAGGATTGGTCGATCCACATCTGAATCTTGGCAATCTGCCCGCGAATCTGCGCGGATTTCGGGGTCAGCTCCAGGATCAGGCTGTTCTTGTTGTCCAGTTTGTCTTCTCCAACCAGGGTCACATCATAATTTTTCCTTACGTTTTCGCTCTTTGTGCCGAATCCCAGCAGCACATATTGATCGACCATCGAGCGATTCTTGCCCAGGTCGTATTCTTCGACCCGGTTAATTTTGGGACTGTAAACATACAGTGAATCGCCGGATCGAAGAATGGTTCGCTTGTCGGGTGAGGCAATCTCAATGCGCATTTTCTCGTCACGCCGCACAAAGATGCGTCCCGTTTCAGTCGAGGTGTCCTTTACTACTGCCGTGTATTTGATATGTTCCAGGTCGGCAGTCAAACTTTTGAAGCTTTTCCCCGCGGCATCCATGTGCGTCAGGATGCTGTCCACGGTCCAACGCCCCGTTCCCTGTGCTGCTCTTAGGCAGGAGATGGATGAACCGCCGGCGAAAACCAGTAATGCCAGAATGACGAATAAACGTTTCAAACTTTGCCCCTATCCAGCCGAAATTCGCTGCTGCCGAGTGTCCATCGCAATCGTAGCATACACAAACAGATGCATGAGCGAGACTTGGAGTTTCACGAGAAGGCCTGCTGAAAAGCGGGGAAAACCTGTATTAGTGCCGAATTTCCACTTGATACGCGATGACCGTGCCTTTATCGTCTCGAACCGCTTCAATTTTGGCGATCGAGAAGTGCCCGTTGTGCAAATCCGGCAGGGCTTTCTGCATGGCGTTGTGCAGATCGTTTTCAAGAGCCGGCGTTTGTTCTGGAGGAGCCAGAATCCGGGCGTCGACGCGATAGACGGCCTGCTTACCATCGCGCGAAATGAGCAATACCTCGCCGGGCGTAGCGGGAATCCCCACCTGCGGCTGGTCGTGGAACCAGCTGCGCGGGGTCAGCAGGACAAATACCAATATCAGAATGACGGCAAGATCGTATTGCCACGTCCCGCGTTCATAAGACCAGAAAAATGTGCGCGAGAATATTTGTCCAATGCTGGCCATATCAATCCGCGGGAACTCCGTCGACGATCACACCATCTCTCATATGCACCACGCGATCAAAATACGCGGTCGCTTCCGGATTATGCGTGATCATCACGATGGTCTGCCCCAGATCCTTGTTCAGCTGCCGCAGCATTTGCAGAACGATTTCGGAATTTTTTGTATCCAAATTGCCAGTCGGCTCATCGGCCAGCAAGATTTTCGGTTCATTGATGATCGCCCGCGCAATGGCGACGCGCTGCTGCTCGCCGCCGGACATCTCAGATGGCTTGTGATGCAGCCGCCCTCCCAGGCCCAGCAAATTCGTGGCGACTTCAAAGCGGTGGGGATCGAATCCATCCCCATGGATGAACTGTGCGATGGCAATATTTCCTTTGGCGGTGAGAGTCGGGAGCAAATTGAAGCGCTGGAACACAAACCCGATTTTGTGGCGGCGCAATTTCGTTCGCTCGGCATCACTCATAGCCGTGAGATCGTTGCCGTCGACCAGCACCTTACCGCGTGACGCTTGCGCGAGCCCGCCGATTACGTAGAGAAGGGAAGACTTTCCGCAACCGGATGGTCCCATCACGGCCACAGATTCCCCCGGCTGTACTTCGAAGTTCACTCCGCGCAGAGCAGGCACTTCCAACTTGCCCGCGCGATAAAGCTTCCACAAACCTTCGGTCTTAAGTATCGGCTCCACTCTGTTTTTTCCCTGGAAAATCAACTCCACGGCAGGTTCCCGTATTGTATCTGCGATTTTCATCCCTGCCTAGCCGCGCCAACGCGTCTCATGCTCGTTTCCCCCATCTATTTTCACGCAAACGCAGAATACGCCACTAATCGTAGGACAAAGCTTCAATTGCATCTTTGCGACTCGCCAGCCATGCCGGATAGCTTGCGCCCATCAGAGCTCCGCAGAGTGCGATTCCGCCGGCTTTTAGTATCCAGCCAGGTGTAATCAGAATGGACAGCGTCGGAAATCCAGCCAAAAAAGCGGCCCGCACAAGATAACTCAGCCCCACTCCTGCAAGAATGCCGAACACGCAGAGCGCGGCGGACTCGGTCAACAGCGCCCGGATAATAAAGGCCCGGTTGGCGCCGAGCGATTTCAATACGCCGATGTCCCGCGTTCGTTCAATTACCGTGGTGTACATCGTCAGGAAGATCACCAGCAGGCCAATACAAATGGCCAGCACAATCATTGCATTGATGAATGTCTGCAGCCCGGGAATATTTGTGGAAGTCATCAGCGACAGGAAATCCTTCAATGGGCGGACCGTGTAACCCGGTAATTCGTGACGAATCTCTCCCATCACGTCTTCGGTGTGCTCTGGCCGGGTACACTTCAAAAGAAAAATTGAAGCCTTGTCATGCGCGCCAACCAGATCCTGCAGCGTCGCAATCGGTACGAACAATCGCGCGCCTTTGCCGTGTTCAATGATTCCTGAAACATGCCAGTCATGATTCAACAAACTATACGAGTCGCCCACCTTGATGCTTTTCGCCTTCGCCGCCCAGTCATCGACCAACAGATCGTCGGGCCCTTCCATGTCTTGGCCCTGCAGGAAAACAAACCCCCCGGAGACGCTGCGAAAGCTCTCGCGGTCGATTCCGTACACCACATCTACTCCGCCGGTTGAATTGAACTGCAAAAGAGCCGGTGCCACTGCCTGAACATATTTCAATTCAGAAAGTCTTTGGCCAATTTTGATAGGCATGGGCGAGCCGCTGAAGCCCAGGAAAATGGAGGCGGCGGGAGGCTGCAGCATTATATCCGCGCCAATTCCTTCGATACGTTTGGCCGTTTCCGTCAACAGCCCGCTGGTCAGTCCAACAATAAGAACAACCAGCGCAACTTCCACAGCCACAGCCATCACTCCAATGAATGTCCGCAAGGGACGGTGCAGCAGGTTGCGCGCCACCAGTTCGCCCATCATGGCTTCGACGAATCCTTCACCGGTTTCTTTTCCTCCCCGTCGTCATTCACTTGCAGCAATTCGGCGCCTGCTGGTTGCTCCAGCTTAAAACGCGCTGCAGGTATTTCTTCATTCAAAGAAATTTTCTGAATGAACAAATCAAGCCGGTAATCATCGTGCGGCCGCTCAATGCGAACGGCGCGAGGAAACGCGGCGACTGGACCCGGGGCAGCCGGTGCACCATTCGCGGCGGTGTCTACGGCTCCCGAGGCCCCGGCCTCAAGCGGCTGCCAGTCAGAAACATGCACATCAGACAGCAACACGCCTTTGGGCCCGAAATTCTGCAAGCGAGACACCTGCAGGTTCGCCCGGTCAAACCAGACCTTCCGCAGAATTTCGGTCTGGTACCCGCCACGCAGAACGGTCAGTACGTAGTAGCGTCCGATCTCATCATTGAATTCCTCGAATAAAACAGTTTCTTGCTTGCGAATCTCATTCCACAAAAGCGCATCCACCAGATGTTGCGGTCGCAAATTCTCGATTGGTTTGTTGCTCGCTCGTTCGACCGCTACAGGACCGACCAGAAACTTGTTCTTGGAGGGAATCGACACATGAAACGTTGTTCCATCGCTGGCCATATCAAACACGGTCGTGCCAATCACCGGAGCTTGTCCGATCACCCGAATTTTTCCCGGCCGCGCGGCCAATAAAAAAGCTTTCACTTCATGGTACTCGTCGATTACCCCGCTGTATTTCGAGCCTGCCGTCGGTTTCAATTGCACAGTCATGTTGAGAGTCTTCACGTTCAGCGCAATGTGGTTGTACTTCTCGAGGAGTTCTTCTTTCGTGGCGTTCTGAGCCACCGGCCTTTGCGCCGTATCAACTTTAGTCTTGGTCTTGACTCCGTTGGTGGGACTACAGCTGCAGGCAATCACCGCCACTGTCGCCAATACCACGCATGTCAGCACACGCTGCATCAATCAGTTCCGTCCTTGCTAGATGAAACGAAGCAATCCGACAACCACTTGGATGCCCGTGAATGCATCGAAGTGGCGGTACCAGCTGCTCTAGTTAGGCCGTGCTATGTAGATATCGAAAGGCTGAACAGCGGGCCGCACGCGACGAATAATTTCACTAGGCCAGAGCGTCTCACTCAGCAGCGTCACCCAGCCATCTTCCGGCTCACATATCGCACAAAAAGTGTACCGCGAATAGGCCGCCTGGTACGCATCCAAACCGCGCCCTGAAAGCTCGCCTTCCAGCGCCGTGTCTGCGGTCTCGGCGCTTTTACCCGCGCGAATCCCAAACGTCTCGCCTTCAAATCGCTCAAACAATTGACGCAGCAATTCCTGGTTCGGTTGCGGCAATACCACGCATCGCTCTGCGGCCTCGCGAATCGCCACACCACGCGACTTGCAAAATTCCCGCACCCGTTCTACGTGGCTGAAGAAATCCACGACGCAGGGTTCACTGGCCACGATCGCAGGAAAAACGGCGGACCAAATCTGCGCTGCGTCCTGGCCCTTCACTGGCTCGCGATTCTCGGTCTCCACCAATTCCAGGCCTACGGCCTTCACGCCCGGCCCCAAATCCAGCCCCTGCACGTCCAGGGAAAACGGAGGCAGTTTCAGCGCGCTGGCGTCGGGAGTCGTATTTCCGGTGGTGCTCACTCTTCGCTCTCCGTCTGGGGAAACTTCGCAATAAAGTCGGGCGTCTGCTTCCGCACATTCACCCAGTCAAAAAATGCGTCTGGCGTCTCCAGCCAAATCCGAAACCAGCTGGCGATCTCTTCCTTTTCCGCTCGTTTGTGCGCTTCCACCTTGTGATTTCGTGCAATCATCTCGGCCCGGCGTTTTCCCAGCCGCGCGACATTTAGCACACGTTCTACCGCCGCGTGTTCGCCCTGCGAATTGAACTTTCGCATTAACTCATCCAGACGCATGATGCTTACCTCTGCGTCTTCCAGCGTCTTAAAGTGCAGTAAATCCTCAAATTCTTCCTCGTATTGTTCTTCCGCCTCTTCCTGAAACTCCAGTGACACTTTGAGTCCGGCATTTTTCAATACTTCGGCGATGTAGTCGGAACTCGTTTTGCCGCCTTCACCGTGCTCCGCCAGCATTTTTCGGCGCAGCTGGTCAATCTCCGCCGGCGTCCAGTTCTGTACGTTAATTCCTCGCGCCGTCTGCAGGATCAGTGCTTTTTTTGTTTTTTGGTCTTCGCTCATTTCGCGGCGCCTCGACGATGTTTCCCCTGTGCATTTTTCTTGCCGGTTTCAAGCGGTGGCGGATCGGCCGGAAGCCCCGCCAGTAGCCGGCGATACTTCACCACATTCAGATTGTGGGCTGCCAGAGTGGAGCTGAAAAAATGGCCGCCCTGTGTATTCGCCACAAAGTACAGATAATCGGTCGGCGCCGGCCGTAGAGCTGCGCGCAGCGAAGCTTCGCCCGGATTGCCAATCGGTCCCGGTGGCAGTCCGCTATGCACGTAGGTGTTATATGGCGAGTCGAAGCGCAGGTCCTTGCCGCTCAAAGCCCCGTTGTATTGCCCGAGTCGTTCGAGCGCATAAACCACTGTGGGATCGCATTGCATCGGCATTCCTTTACGCAATCTATTCTCAAACACTCCTGCCACCAGCGGCCGTTCCTCGGGCTTCGGCGTTTCGCGTTCCACCAGCGATGCCAGCGTCACGATGGACGTTACGGCGCGCCCGTCGGTGGCCATGCTCTTGTCTGCTGCCTGAGAACCGGCAATCAAACTCCACTCTTCCTTAAACTTCTTCACCATTCCCGCCGCCAGTTCCCTGGCTACGGGATGCCTCGACAACTGATAGGTAGCCGGGAACAGAAACCCTTCCAGTGTTCGAGCTTGTGGTGCGATATCGTGAACCAGCTCTCCATTCGTCGCGGCCGCCAAAAAATCATCCGCCTTCACAAATTGTCCGGCTTCCAGCTCGCGCGCGATATCAAACATGGTCTCGCCCTCGCGCACCGTAAACGGTTGCTCGTACACCTGCCCGTTTGCCAGTTTCCAAAAAACATCTTTACCGGTCGCGGCTTGACCAAAAAAATATTCCCCGGCCTGCAACGTGCGGCGAGGGTGCCGGCGTGCGTAGACCTCAAACGCAATCGCGCTTTTCACCACGCCATTTCGTTCGAGCAAGCGAGATACTGCGCGCCGCGACGTCCCGTGCGGCACATTCACAAATACCCCTTCGGAGGAAAATGCCCGGTACGGTTGCGTAAATCCGTACCACCACCAAGCCGCCACGCCCGCAGCAACCAGCACCACCAGCAGGAACAGTCTGAGCAGAAATTTCAATTTACTGCTGCTCCTCTGCGGCTTCCGCCCCTGATGTTGTTTCGCGGTCCAGAAATTCCTTCAAAATAACGGCAGCCGCCACGGAATCCACCGTCATGTTGCCCGATTCCGCCTTTATCTTGCGTCCGGTCACGGGAGAAGACTTGCGCAGCACTCTCCCGCCGATCTCTTCCATCAACCGTTCCGCTTCCCAGCTCGTCAGTCGCTCGTCGACCATCTCGACCGGTACGCCAATCTGTTTTCTCACCCGCTCGGCGAACCGCGAAGCCTCGTCCGCCATCTCACTCTGGGTCCCATCGAGGCGCAGCGGCAAACCTACTACAATCTGCTTTACCCCGTGGTCTCTCGCCGTTTCCCGCAGTCGCCGCATGTCTTCATTCCGGTTCACGCGCTCGAGGGTACCCAGGGGCTGCGGCATCCTTGTCGCCAAATCCGCAATCGCCAGACCAATCCTCGCGCGACCGTAGTCAATCGCCAGAATCATGCCCGCAGGAGCCTTGCTGGTGGAATCTTTGGGATTTGGCACCTCTCCAGTATAGCGGCTGGCTCTGAACTAAGCACCGTCGGAAGCACCGTTTCCGCCCGAAAACTAACTGTGCCCCGTGCAGGAGAACGCCGGCAATCCGCTAGGGCTGGCGTCCTCGTGTGCCGTCCATCCACCCAGGCCAGTAGCCCATTTCCTCCATCGCACGTCCCAACCCGCTTTCCCTCATCAGTACGTCCAGCTCCGCGCGTGACAAGCGCCCTCCGATCGGCTCACTCCGGTCGGCGATTCCCCAAACCGTCAAGGCGGCCAACGACGTTTGCAATTTCAATTCGCGGATATCCACCTTGTCAAAGGTGTCCGAAGCCGCATGATAATTCTGCAAATAGTTTGCTACCTCGTTGTTGGCCACCAGTGTTGGCACGCCTTCCAGGAGAAAATCAAAATTATCCGTTCCGATCGAAGCGTCGTACGTATGCTGATTCGCTCCCCAGGAATCCAGCGGCTTTAGTACTTCCCGCACGCCCGCCTCCGTGTCGTGCCGCCCGCCCAGCGAATAGCCTGTAACGCGTCCGATTCCTGAATCAAAAATTACCACTCCGCGGATCTTATCCATCTCCTCGCGATGCGCTTTAACATACGCCCAGGAACCCAGCATGCCCTGCTCTTCGCCGGTAAACAAAATGAAGCGAATGGTGCGCTTCGGCAGCAGTCCCAAATTCTTGATCGCCCGTGCCGCTTCAATCACCAGCGCCGCATTGCAGCCATTATCGAGTGCCCCGGTTCCCAGATCCCAGGAATCCAAATGGGCTCCCAAAATTACCGCCTCATCCGGTTTTTCGTAGCCGCGAATTTCGGCGACTACATTTTCCTGCTCAATTGGTCCGCCAATTTTATTCGGCATCGAAAAACGTGCGCGTACTTTCCCCGGATTTGCCGCCACGGTTCGCGCCAAGCGCAAGGCATCTTCACGAGCCACGACCGCCTGGGGCAGAACTTCCAGTTTTCCGTCGCCCGTATTGGTGTGCCGGTACATCAGCAAGCGTTCCCTCTCGCCGGTCCACAGAATCGCAGCAGCGCCGCCCTTCACGGCCCATTGCAGGATTTCTCCCGGTTTCAAATATTCATTAAACAGATCCGTCCATGTGACGCTCACATCCGTGTGGACGAGAAGAATCGCGCCTTTTGCCGCGCCGCCCACCCGCGCGAAATCGCCAGCCGTTCCAAATCCCACATCCACCAGCGGCGCTTCAATCCCGCCGTCCGGGGTTGCCGGCGACCAGCCTAGCGAATTCAGCCGCACTGGAAAATTCGTCACGCCAAGCAATTCCAGCTTCGTTTCGCCCTCACTCCAGGTCAGTGGCAGCCTGTATTTTTCCGTGTGGACGGCGACGCCTTCTGCCCGGAACGCCGCCATTCCCCAGGCCACGGCCTTCGCCAATTCCGGCGATCCGCTCACGCGCCCGCCAATTTCATCTGTCAAGCGACGCAAATTCTCTTCGATTGGCGAGGGCCCCATCACCTGCGGCACAATCTTGGCGGCCGCCGCTTCGCACGACGAAGCTTCCGTCGCCGAGCACGCTTGGCTCCCCTGAATCACCTGCACCGGCTTCAGCGGGTCTTTTTTCACCGGTGGTATCTGCGCGAAGGCTGAAGCAGCAGAACCTAGCAGGCAAAATGGCAAAAACACTGAAGGCCAGCATTTACTCGGCATCGGTAAACTCTCTTTCCAGAACAAGGTTCATAACGGGCAGCGCTCCGTTTTCGCAGCGGATTATAGCGAACAACGGCCCTGCCGGCATTCTTTTGAAAATTTGACAAGTTACTTTTTGTGTTGCGCGCGGCGCGGGGGAGCAAGACAGGAATCCGCGACCCGTGCCACCTGGGCCATCTCGAGCACATCATGCACGCGCACAAAATGTGCGCCGTGCAAGATACTCGCGGTAACGGTCGCCGCAGTCGCCCAAATTCGCTCTTCCGGCGGTAGCGGCTTTCCGTTTCTCGCCAGAGTGGCGCCAAGAAACGCTTTTCGCGAAGTTCCCACCAGAAGCGGGAATCCCATTTTGCCGAGCTGTGCTAGTTTTTGCAGCAATTCATAGTTTTGCTGGTAATTTTTGCCAAACCCGATTCCCGGATCCAAAATAATCTGCGCTTTGCGGACTCCGGCCTTCACCGCCATCGCCACGGACCTCTGCAAACCGTGCGTTACGTCCTGCATCACGTCCCGCGCAAACGGCCCCTTCTGCATGGTCCGTGGCTCGCCCCGTCTATGCATCAGGATCAAAGGCACTCCGTGGCGCGCCGCAACCGCCGCGATCTTCTGGTCGGTGCGCAGTCCAGAAGTATCATTTATGATCTGCGCTCCCGCCTTGATCGCCGCTTCAGCCACTTCAGCCTTTTGCGTATCAACTGAAATTGGAATCTTTAGCAACCGTCGTACGCAGCCAAGTACAGGAAGCAGCCTCCGCAACTCCTCTTCGACCGTCACGCCTGCTGACCCCGGCCTCGTTGATTCCGCCCCAATATCAAGGAGGTCTGCCCCTTCGCGTTCGATCCGCAACGCCTGGGCAATCGCGTGCTCTTCTCTATAGAACTTCCCGCCATCGGAGAAACTATCCGGCGTCACATTCAAAACACCCATAACCAGCGTTCGTTCTCCCAGCGTGAGAGTTCCCGAAGGCAAGTTGAGCTTGAATTTGCGGCGTACCGTCATTCGATTCAGAGGGTCAGAAATCTCGGCAGGGAACCGGCTCGACGGTCGGGAAGTTCTCAATCCAGATCAAAATCCCGAATCGGTTTTCCAGCGGGCGCATCCTTGGCCTTTTTCATCGCTTCCTCAAATTTCTTTGCAAGGATGTCTTCTTTGTTCTGTTCGAGATTCCATGAATCGCGGAACTTGTCTTCGCGATTTTTCTGCTGATCATTCAAAATTTTATTGGCATCCGTCAAGTCCAGCTGGGGACCACCCTTTACGGGCGCTTCATGCGAAAGCACTGCACCAAACATCGGATCGACCGTCAGTTTCGCCTGGCAGCAGGGGCAAACCACATTCAAGTTTTCGCCGTCTTTCAGTCCCATAGCCGTATTCTACGCCCAACCGCAATAGCCAACACAAGCGCTCCACCAAAAACCAGGGGCGCAGCACGCTGCGCCCCTGGTCGGCATACCGGAAAGCTGGTTGAATTTACGCCTTGGCCGGATTTTCTCCCCGCGTAAATCCCGGCGCCGGCCGCATCTCCGGCCGCACCACCTTGGGATCGACGGTTGGCGAGCCTTGGAATGGCGGCGGGGGCGGAACCCGTATTTTCTCCGGAAGCGGTTTGCCTTCCATCAGCATTTTCACTTCGTTGGCGTCAATGATTTCGCGCTCCAGAAGAGCCTGTGCGATGCGCTCCAGGGTTTCGCGATTGTTGCTCAGAATCTGCTTCGCGCTGTCATACCCACCGCTCACCAGGCGCTTCACTTCTTTGTCAATCTGAATCGCCGTGTCTTCCGAGTAGTCGCGGTGCTGATTGATCTCGCGGCCGAGGAAAATAGCTTCGTCTTTTTTCCCAAACGCCAGCGGCCCGAGTTCGCTCATGCCCCACTCGCAGACCATGTTGCGCGCAATTTCCGTAGCGCGCTCGATGTCATTGCCGGCTCCGGTGGTAATGTGTCCGAGGAAAATCTCTTCCGCCGAACGCCCACCCATCAAAACCGCCAGCATCGCTTCCAGATATTCCCGCGTGTAGGAATGCTTGTCGTCGGTTGGCAGTTGCATGGTAAGACCAAGCGCCATGCCGCGCGGAATAATCGTCACTTTGTGGACTGGATCGGCCCCCGGAGTCATGGCCGCCACCAAGGCGTGCCCCGCTTCGTGGTACGCCGTATTCTTTTTCTCATCGTCCGACAAAATCATCGACTTCCGCTCGACGCCCATCAGGACTTTGTCCTTGGACATTTCAAAGTCGGTCATCATCACCATCTTGCGGTTGTTGCGTGCGGCCCACAGGGCCGCTTCATTGACGAGGTTTGCCAGGTCCGCGCCGGAAAGTCCCGGGGTTCCGCGCGCAATTATCGAGAGATCCACATCGTCGCCTACGGGGACTTTGCGCGTATGCACCCGCAAAATTTCCTCGCGGCCTTTCACATCAGGACGCGCCACAACCACGCGCCGATCAAATCGTCCGGGGCGGAGAAGAGCCGGATCGAGCACGTCAGGGCGGTTCGTCGCTGCAATCAAGATCACGCCTTCGTTGGACTCAAATCCATCCATTTCGACAAGCAACGCGTTGAGCGTCTGCTCGCGTTCATCGTGACCGCCGCCAAGTCCAGCGCCGCGATGCCGTCCCACTGCGTCGATTTCGTCGATGAAAATAATGCAAGGCGCGTTCTTTTTGCCCTGCTCAAACAAATCGCGTACGCGGCTCGCGCCCACGCCCACGAACATTTCCACGAAGTCGGAGCCCGAAATCGAGAAAAACGGTACATTCGCTTCGCCGGCAATCGCCCGCGCAAGCAAAGTCTTGCCGGTTCCCGGAGGCCCGACCAGCAACACGCCTTTCGGAATACGTCCGCCCAATTTCTGAAACTTCTGCGGATCTTTCAAGAACTCAATGATTTCCTGCAGCTCTTCTTTCGCTTCATCCGTTCCCGCAACATCCTTGAAGGTAACTTTCTTCTGCTGCGCGGAAAGCAACCGTGCGCGCGACTTGCCGAAACTCAGCGCCTTGTTGCCGCCCGCCTGCATCTGGCGCATCAGGAACAAGCAAAACGCTACCAGCAAAATCAAAGGAGCGGCATTCAGCAGGATTAAAACCCAATCCCCGCTGTGAACTTCCTTCACCTTGATCATCACGCTCTTGTCGCGCAATTGCTTTACCAGATCCGGGGAAGACTCCTTGAATACCGTCACGTGAAACTTCTGGTTTGCCGGAGTGGTGTACTCGCCCTGCAAGTCATAGCTGTTTGGTGAAAGATACAGCGTTACTTCCTTCACCTCGCCGCGATCAACCTTGCCCATGAACTCGCTGTAACTCGGCTCTTGTTCGCGGGCCTGTGCGCCGTTTCGCGAAACCAGCTGCCAGAGCATCACGCCGAGGAATACAATTGAGATCCAAAATACAATGGTCTTTGCCGTGGAACTGGAATTCACGTTGTCCTCACCAATGCCGTCTTTGTGCTTGCAAAGACTCGCCGTCGGAAGCTCTTTCTAATTACTTCTTCCGGCGCTTGCTACTTTTCTTAGACGCCTTTTTCTCCCCGGATGATAGCTCCCGGAGATTGCGTCCCGTTCCGTTGACCGCGGCTAGGCCGTAGCCAACCCACACTTGTTTAGATGCGGTTCGGAAGCCGAAGTAATCGGGCTCCAGCGCCACTCGCCGCTTCTCTGGCTTGTCCAGCAACACGGCCAGCCGAATCGAGCGCGGCTTGCTTTCGCCCAGGCGTCGCAGCAAAAAGTCCTGCGTAACGCCGCTTTCCAGCACCGCATCCACCAGCAACACGTCCCGGCCTTTCAGGTCTGGCCGTGTGCCAAAAAATACTTCGCGCCTGGCGTGTCCACGGTCTTCGACGTCTTTCACGTCTTCCCGTACAAAGTGACAGACGACGGGCGCTTTGATGTGTCTCAGTAAATCCGCTCCGAATACAAACCCGCGGTCCAGCGTGATTACCGCATCCAAACGGCGGCCTTCCTGCGCTCGTGAAATCTCTTTGCCTAGTGCCACTACCCGGGCTGCAATGCGCGTCGCGGAGAAAGCCACGCTTTTGTCGGCACTCACGAATGTTTGTCCTCGGTGATTACAATTCCAATCTGGGTTGTATCACTTGCCGCAAATGCCGTCGCTACCGGAAAGCCGCGGGCCCACACGAGAATCCCGCCGCTCGTAAGGACCGGCCAACCGTCGCGTTCCCACCGGCTAACCCGCTTCTCATTTAACAAACGTTTCATCTTATGTGCATTACGGTGTCCCGCAGGCCAGAATCTGTCTCCGGGACGCCAGTTCCGCAGCACGAGAGGAAACTCCAAACAGCGACGATCGAGCACCGCTTGTACGTAACTAGTTTCTCCCCTCTTTGCTGTCCAGTCAATCTCCCTGAGGCTGAAAACGCAACCCAGTTCCGGTACCTGAACTGCCGCAGAGCCCTTTAGCAAATCGATGTTGTACTCGTATACACGTGGTGCGGATGTTTTGGCTGGCGGCGTCTGTCTCTCGCCGTGGCTGTCCCGTTTGCCGGTGCGCGCTGACGTTGACACGGTGGTTGTGCTGCTGGGCCAGAGCCCAAGAAACACCAGGCCTTCCCGCTCGCGGCGAACTTCCACCCCGCCTGGCAGGCGGAGCAGTTTTCCGTTTATTCCTTCGTGCGCCAGTCTCAGGATCGCCTCCACGTGATGCGCGGAAATTTGCCCTTCGCCCGTTTTCACGTTCGCCACGATGCGCCGTACCAGCCGCGAAGTCAGCGCCACAGAGTTTGCCAGGATATTGTCTGCGCCCTGTGGCAGCAAATCGCGAATGGCGATTTTTTTCCGGTCGCCGTCGGCACTTACCGTAGCCCGCATGCGTTCGCCTGCCAGTTGATCGAGCAGCGCTTCATCTTCGCGAGCCAACTCTGCCAGCTGCGCCAGGTGCGCCACAACTTCCTTCTGGAACTGTTTTTCCAGAAATGGAATTAGTTTCTTGCGGATCCTTGCCCGGGTCTTCGTCAAATCGCGATTGCTAGCGTCTTCGCGCCAGGTTTGCTTTCGCGCGCGCAAAAACTCTCGCAACTCTGCTCTGCGCACGCCCAGCAAAGGACGCACGATGTGCTCCGCTTGCCGGTGAATTCCTCCCAGTCCGGCTAGTCCTGTCCCGCGCAAGATATGCGCTAGCACTGTCTCGGCTTGATCATCCGCGGTATGCGCGGTTGCGATGAGCGTCAACTTCCCTTGGCGCACGAGTCCTGAAAAAAAATCGTAACGACCGCGCCTCGCGGCATCCTCCAGATTTGCGCGTTCCCGCTTGGCCTTCGCTTGAATGTCGGCGCGCCCGCCGAGGAAGGGAATTGCCAATCGCTCTGCGAGCTTGGCCACAAATTTCTCATCCGCGCCGGAAGCCCTTCCGCGCAGCGTGTGGTTGAAATGCGCCACACTCAATACAATGCCGAGCCGCTCGCGCAGTTCCCACAGCAGGAAAAGTAGCGCCACGGAGTCCGCTCCACCGGATACCGCCACTCCCACGCGATCTCCCGCACGCAGCAGCGCGTGCTTCTGGAGAGAACGGAGGAGTTCTGCAAGCACAGATTCCCTATTTCGTTTTTTTTGTTTTCCGCGCATTCATCCGTATTGCCGTCCCCTGAATGTTTTTACCAGCCGTTCCAAAATATGGCTCGTATCCTACCATCTGGAAAGGGGTTACCGCCCTGCTGTGAAATCCTGTGGAAAATCAAAAATAGTGTGTTGACTTTTTGCGGTTCGGCTGAGATACTCACTGGGTTGTTCACACCTTTCTGCTGGACAGGGAGGATTGCTCTTTGACAATCGATACGATGTGCCAGAATCTGTTCGAAACTATTGGAGCCTTTCGAGCGCCAATAGTCTGAGTTTAATCGAGCGACAACAATTCGCCTGACAGGCTGCCTGGGATGCAAATCCCGGGATTTTTTTTCGTCAGGCAACCAGTTTCAAACGAGAGTTTGATCCTGGCTCAGAGCGAACGCTGGCGGCGTGCTTAACACATGCAAGTCGAGTGCGCGTCTGTAGCAATACAGATGGCGCACGGCGCACGGGTG
>Ga0193726_1000655_pt1 | contig 34023 bp, 35 predicted proteins | sample H2c1metaG_FD_144928 | JGI IMG/M metagenome (GOLD analysis project Ga0193726, IMG submission 144928) | Soil microbial communities from a riparian zone of the East river system, Colorado, United States - H2c1 | ecosystem: Environmental > Terrestrial > Soil > Riparian zone | place: USA: East River... | reverse complement strand
TGAGCGCCGGCACGGAGAGCGTGGTATGCGTCGCAAACAGCATCCAAATGATTCCGGCGAGCGCCGCCGGGAGCGCCATGATAATGACGAAGGGGTCGCTCCACGACTGGAAGTTGACCACGATCAAGAGGTAGACGAGCACGATCGCGCCCAACAGACCGAACAATAGGCCGGAGTAGGCACTGTTCATGGTCGCCGTCTGGCCCACCAACGCGACAATCGAGCCCTTCGGCTTATCCTTGTCGTTCTGGGTGATGATTTTCTCGATGTCGGCGGAGACCGCGCCGAGATCGCGCCCTTCGGAGGTCGCGTAGATCTCCACCATGGGTGCGATGTCGTATTGCGACACGACGGCGTCGCTGCTGCGGCGACTGATGTCGGCGATGCCGCCGAGCACGGTCGTGGGCGCGCCGCTGGCGTTGATCGGCAGATTTCGCAGGGCCGACAGCGAATCGATTTGGTATTGCGGCGTCTGCAGTGCGATCGGGTAGGTGACGCCGTTCTGATGGTTGAGCCAATAGGTGGGCGCGACCTGGCTGGAACCATCGAGGTTCACGACCAGGCTGTCGGTCACGTCGGCCGCGGTGACGCCGGTGTAGCGGGCGCGGGTGCGGTCCAGATTGACATCGAGCGTAGGCTGGCCGGCCGACTGCTGGATGCGTGCATCGGCGACGCCCGTGATATGGCGGATCTGCGACAGGAGTTTGTTGGCGTAGGCATAGTCCGCGTCGAGATCGTTGCCGCGGATCTGCAAGTCGATGGGGGCCGGCGCGCCGAAATTCAGGATTTGGCTGACGATATCGGCCGGCAGAAACGAAAAGCTCATGCCGGGATGACGGCGCGGCAGCTCAGCGCGCAGGCGGCGGACGTAATCGGCGGTTGGGGCATGCCCGGGGTTGAGCGAGATCTGGATGTCCCCGTCTGACTCACCGATCGTGCCAGTGTTGTTGTAGATGGTATTGATGGAAGACAGATACGTACCGATGTTGTCCACGACCGCAGCCACCTCGCCGGCTGGAATGACTTCGCGGATCGTCTGCTCCACCGCGGAGAAGCGCGCGGCAGTCTCCTCGAGCCGCATGCCGACGGGCGCCCGCACGTGCAGCAGAATCTGGCCGCCGTCGACTTGCGGGAAGAAATTGCGGCCGAGAAAGGGCGCAAGCAAGAAGCTGAGGGCGATCACGCCGAGGAATCCCGCGACGAAGACCCGTCGATGTTCCACCGCGATGGTGAGCAAATCGTGGTAGCCGGCGCGCAGCCGTTCGAAGCCCCTCTCGAAGCCGCGCTGCAAGCGCACCAACGGGCTTTTCGGTGCGGACGCCGCCGTGCCGCCGCCGTGGCCATCGGCCGGGGCCAGGTGCTTGCGCAGCAGATACTTTGCCAGCGTCGGCACCAGCGTCCGCGACAACAAGAAGGAGAAGACCATGGCGAACATTACGCTCTCCGCCATCGGCACGAACAGGAAGCGCGCCACTCCATCCAGGAAGAACATCGGAATGAACACGATGCAGATGCACAGCAAGGAAACGAAGGCCGGGACGACGATTTGCGAGGCACCGTCGAGGATCGCGGTCTCCACGTCCTTGCCCTGTTCGAGGTGGTAGTTGATGGTCACCGTCGCCTCATCGACGAGAATGCCCACCGCGAGCGCGAGGCCTCCCAGGGTCATGATATTGAGCGTTTCGCCAATGGCCGACAGCGCACCGATGGCGCCCAGGATCGACAGCGGGATCGAGGTGGTCACAATCAGGGTTGAGCGCGCGCTGCCGAGAAACAATAGGATCATGAGGCTGGTCAGCGCCGCGGCAATCACGCCTTCGCGGATCACGCCCTGGATCGAGGCACGCACGAATATCGACTGATCACCGATCGTCTTAATGTTGAGCTCGTCCGGAAGCGACGGCTTGATGATTTGCAGCATTTTTTTGATGCCACCGACGATGTCGAGCGTCGAGGTCGTGCCGTTCTTGAATACACTGAGGAGCACCGAGCGATTGCCATCCACGTGCACCACATTGGTCTGCACCGCGTTGCCGTTGTGGACGTGGGCGACGTCGTGCATGTAGACCATCGCGCCCCTGACGCTCTTGATCGGCAGGTCTCCCAGTTCCGAAATTGTCGACGGCGCGCTGTTCAAGTTGACGGTGTATTCGTAATTGCCGATCTTTTCCGAGCCCACCGGGGTGATCAGGTTCTGTGCTGCCAGCGCATTGGCGACGTCGAGGCCGGTCAGGCCGCGCGCTTCGAGCGCTGCGGTGTCGAGGTCGAACATCACCTGCGGCGACTTGCCGCCGAAGGGCCACGGGATGCCTGCACCCTGCACGGTGACCAGGCGCGGGCGCACGAAGTTGATGCCTAGATCGGCCAGATTTTGCTCGGTCAGTCCCTTGCCCGAGAGTGCCAGCTGAATGATCGGCACGGAGGAGGCGCTGTAGTTGATGATCAGCGGCGGCGTCGTGCCGGGCGGCATTTGCTTGAGCAAGCTCTGCGCGATCGCCGTCACCTGCGCGTTGGCGGTGGCGATATTCACCGTCGGGTGGAAGTAGATCTTGACGATGCCGAAAGTGGTATAGGAATTCCCCTCGAAGTGTTCGATATCGTTGACGGTGGTGGTCAGCGCCCGCTCGAAGGGGGTAATGATTCTCCCGGCCATCTCGTCGGGCGGAAGACCCTGGTATTGAAAGGCCACGCCGATGATCGGGATATTGATGTTAGGGAAAATATCGACCGGCATCCGCAGCGCCGAGAGCGTACCGATGAGGAGAATCAACAGGGCCGCCACGATGAACGTGTAGGGCCGATGCAGCGCCACGCGGACTATGCCTAACATGGGGTTATGGCCGTCGCGGGAGCTGCAGCAGCGCCGGCATCCAGGGTTGCCAAACCGCCGATGGCGGACCAATCGAGGTGCTCCCCGCCTTGCGCGAACAGCCGCAGAAATCGATCGCGCAACAGGCTGGCGAGCGGCATGGGCACGCGCAGATTTTCGGCTGCGGCCAGCGCAAGGCGGATGTCCTTGTAGCCGAGCGGCGCGGCGAAGGCTGCGGGGTCAAATGTGCCATCGGCGATCAGGGGTCCAAAGATCTTATAAGCGGGGGCGGTGAAAATCGTGGAGGTGAGCAACTCCACGTAGGCTCGCCGGTCGATGCCGGCCTTGCCGATCAGTGCGATCGCCTCGCCCAATGCCTCAATGGCCGCCGCCTGCAGGAAATTTGCGCTGAGCTTCACCAAGTTTGCCGCGGACGGTTCGCTGCCGATGATCGAGGTCTTCTGTCCCAGCGCCGCGAACAGCGGCTGGCAGGCATCGACGGCGGCAGGGTCGCCGGCCGCGACAATGAACAGCTTGGCCGCAGCCGCCATGTCGGGCCGTCCAAACACCGGCGCGGCCACGTAACGCTGTCCGGCAAGTGCATGCGCCTGCGCGAGGCGCTGGCTGAGTGCGGGGCTGATGGTGCTCATCGACAGGTGGATTGCGCCTTTGGGCAAATGGTCGGCGAGGCCGCCGTGCCCGAGGACGATGCCGGCTGCGGCGTCATCATCGGCCAGCATGGTGATGACCACAGCGGCGTTGCACGCCTCAGCTACATTGGCGGCTTCGTGTGCACCGAGCTGGATGAGCGAGCTGGCCTTCCCGTGACTGCGATTGAACACAGTCACATCGTGTCCGGCCCCCAAGAGGTTCGCGGCCATCGCCGCGCCCATGTGTCCGAGTCCGATAAATCCAAGTTTCATAGCCTTCACTCCCAAGGGTTGCGGGTTGAGGGACGGGGCGGCGGCGCCATGAATTCAGGACCGACGGGATCGACGACGGCGGCGTCCACGATGTGCGCAATCAGGCTGCGTTGCGTCGCATTGAGCGACCAACCTGCAACCCCGAGCGCAGCCTCCACCTGGCTAGGGTGACGCCCGCCCCAGAGCGCGACACTAATGCCTTGGTCGAGCATCCAACGCACGGCCAGATGGATCACGCGGCGGTGAAAGCGGCCTGCCAATGAATCGAGTTGCCGAACGGCTTCCAGATACTGGGTGAACCGCGGCGCTTGAAACTTGGGGTCGATGCGCCGCAGATCGTCGCCCTCGAATGCGGTGTCCGCGCGCATGCGCCCGCTCAGCAATCCTCGACACAGCGCACCGTAGCCGAACGTCGCGATGTGATTGGCGCGCGCGTAGGGCAGGATCTCGGCCTCGATGGCGCGTTCGAACAGGTTATAGGGGGACTGCACGACATGCAGCGGGGCCACGCGGCGAAATCGCGCCATCTCCGCCGCCGAGAAGTTGCTCACGCCGATGGCGCGTATTTTTCCCTGCTCGTACAGCAAGCGCATGGTCTCGGCGGTTTCCTCCACCGGCACCCGAGGATCGGGCCAATGGACTTGGTAAATGTCGATGTAATCGGTCCGCAGCCGGCGCAACGACTCATCGACCTCCTGCAGGATTCGCGCGGGGGTCGCGTTGCGGTAGACCTTGCCGTCGCGCCATTCCACTCCCACCTTGGTCGCGATGACGGCCTGCCTGCGCACGCCTTTGAGTGCGGCGCCGACGATCTCCTCGGACGTGCCGAATCCGTACACCGGTGCGGTATCGATCAGATTGATGCCCTGATGCAGAGCGGCGCGAATCGTGGCGATCGATTCGCGCTGATCGGTGCCTCCCCACATCCAGCCGCCCATGGCCCAGGTTCCCAGGGCGACCCGCGACACCAAGAGTGAGGTTGCGGGGATATCCACGAAGTCGGTTTCGACGGCCCGGATCCGAAGCTGGGTTGACGGTGACATGTCGTGTCCTCCTATGTGCAAAAATGGGTCAGGGCCCGTTGGATCGATGGAGAGAGCGTGGATGGTATGGATATCCGCGCCATTGCAAGATCCATCGCTGGTGTTACGGGTGAAACAAAGCACCCAGGACGCGGAAGGGCAGTCGCAGCGGCCGCTCTACCTGAGCGCTGTGGCTGACGCCGCTGAGACACCAATTGCAGAAATGCTCGCAGTTATTGGTCAGCAGCCGATAGTCGTTCTCGCCGAGGCGCGAGCGGGCGCGCCGGACGATATCCTCGGGCGAAAATAGCGATACGGCGTGATCGACGATCCGCACCTCGCGGCCGGCGGAGAATCGAGACAAGGAAACCTCTTCGACCGGACCGCACTGCCAGAATCCGGAAAATCCGGCGTAGTGCACCACTCGTCCGCTGCCGACATATACGCCATGGTGGATATACCCACGGCGCGAGGTCGTAAGGTGTGCGCCGAGAGGCAGCTCTTTCATTGGCAATCCGGCGCGCTACTGGATCGACATGCCGTTGGCGATCGCCGCGAAGATCAATGCGGTGATCATTCCTGCCGCGGCGACTGCGATGATTCGGTTGGCTTTCATGAGCGACTCCTGATGGCGGATGGCCGACAGAGTGAGAAGCCAGGATTGCGCGTCCATGTCGAGGTGCTCGGGGCAGATTTCAAATGAAATGTTGGCAACCGCACCCCGACATCGGCGCGTGTTCTCTCGCTACGACACTGCAGCCATGTTGAGGATACTGGTATGCGAAGCAGACGATCTTATGCGGGGGCTCATCGAGGAGTGGCTCACGAGTGTCGGCTATTGCGTGCGTGCGGTCGTACCGTGTAACCCCGCGCCTGAGGTCGCAGCAGATCTGGTGATTGTGGACATAGAAATGCCCAAATACGCGGGCGCGCAAGCGGCCGACAAAATCCGCGCTGCGCACCCCCGAACGCCAATCATCGCGATCTCGGCGCAATTTCGTGCCGATCTATCGACCGCCGGCACCACCGCCCAGTACCTCGGTGTCGCTCGGGTCATAGCCAAACCGCTGACGCGCAATGCGCTGCTCGCAGCGGTAAGCGGTATCATCAACCCTGCGAAGAGGTAAGCAACGTATGACCGACAACACCGTCCTCGGCGCGCAGACCGCCGATCCAATGCGATTCAAGCGGCTGCGGCTGCGCATCGTCCTCTTGGGCGTGTTGGTAGTGGCGGCGTTCGCCGGTGCGTCGGCATACGACGCCTGGCGTTCTTACAAAAGTACGGTCTCGGCTACCCATCGCGAGATCAGCAATGTGGCGGTGGCCCTGGCGGAGCAGACTGCCTGGACGTTCCAGGGTGTCGATTTACTGCTGCGCGACACGGCGCGTTGGTATCAGAACGACAGCGCCAAAATAGCGCCTGAGCGCCTCGACGAAATTCTTGCCAATCGCTCGTCGGGGGTCAGGCAGATACGCGTGATCACGATCACCAACGCCCAAGGCATTCAAATACACCGCTCACGCGGATCCGCACCTCCCCATTTTGACGTCTCGGACCGTTCCTACTTCATTGCGCAGCGGGACAGCACGGCCGCAGGCCTGTTCATGAGCGAACCGCTCATTACGCGCTCCGAAGGCCAGGCGGGGATCGTCCTGTCGCGACGCTTGGAGGACGAGGGCGGCGCGTTCGCCGGCGTCGTGACCGCCATCGTCAACCTCGAGGATCTCGCAAAATTCTACGCCGCGGTCACCCTCGGCAAGGGTGCCGCCGTGCAACTTCTGCGCGACAGCGGTCAATTGCTGGTTCGCGATCCGCCGGATCCGGATGCCATCGAGAAAAGCTTTCCGCAGCTCGCCGCATTGCAAGCAGCCGCGAGTCCAATGACGAATCCGATCGATGGCAAGCGCGATTTTATTGCAGTAGCGGCGGTGAGAGACACCCCCCTGGTACTCGCCGTTACCCGCGAGGAGGCAGTCGCGTTACGACTCTGGCACGACGAAGCGCTGCGGCTGGCCGGGCGCAGCGCCGTGGTCGCGCTGTTGGGATTGCTCGGGATTGGATTGTTGTGGCGGCAACTGCGGCGGATTGAAACGGGTGAAGGTGCGCTCCGTGCCAGCGAAGAGCGCTACGCCCTGGCCATGGAGGGGGCGAACGAGGGTCACTGGGACTGGGATATTAAAACCGATCGGCTCTTCGTGTCTGCAACCATGGCAATGCTTCAAGGCCATCGTCATGGCCATGTGACGACGACCCGCACGGCGTGGCTCACGCAAATCGAAATTCACCCTGATGACGAAACACGTTTCGATACCGCTCTCCGAGATCACCTCGAGGGCCGCACGCAGAGTTTTGAATGCGAATATCGCGTGCGTGACGGCGACTGGCGTTGGTTGTTGACGAGGGGCCGGTGTCTTCGGGATGAGACTGGCAGGCCGTATCGCTTCGCCGGGTCGGCCATCGATGTGACGGCGCAAAAGCGGGCGCAAGCGGACAGAGAGCGTTTGGAAGCACAATTGCGCCAGTCGCAGAAGATGGAGGCGATGGGCACCCTGGCAGGCGGCATTGCCCACGATTTCAACAACATACTCGGCGCGATCTTAGGTTACGGTGAGCTCGCCCAACAATCGTCCGCGCCAGATAGCCCTATACGGCGCTACATTGAGAATGTGCTGCATGCGGCCGAACGCGCCAAGGCGCTCGTCGATCGCATTCTCGGATTCAGCCGCAGCGGCCTGGGGGAACGCGCTCACGTACATATCCAGTCCGTCATAGAGGAAACGCTGGAACTCTTCGCGGCCTCGCTGCCAGCCGACATTCGGCTGGAAAAAAACCTCAGGGCCGGGGATGCGGCGCTCATCGGCGATTCGACCCACTTACATCAGGTCGCCATGAATCTCTGTACAAACGCTGTGCATGCCATGGAACACGGCGGCACACTCAGTGTCGTTCTTGAACGCATCGACTTGGCCGAGGCGCGAACGGTGTCGCGCGGCGCTCTCTCTCCCGGACCCTACATACGCCTCGTAATCGAGGATACGGGTGTCGGTATTCCCTCGGACGTGGTCGACCGCATATTCGATCCCTTCTTCACCACCCGTGGTGTGGGCAAAGGCACGGGATTGGGTCTATCACTCGTGCATGGGATCGTTACCGACCTCAACGGTGCGATCGACATCAGATCGACCGTGGGCGAGGGCACTAGCTTTGTGATCTGGCTGCCAGTCACGGCGGATGTCTCAAGGCCGGCCGTCGAGTCAGTCCGCGAGCTGCCGCGCGGACGCGGTGAAACGGTGATGGTTGTAGATGACGAGCCGATGCTGGTTTCGCTTACGGAAGAAATGCTGGCCGACCTCGGCTACGAGCCGGTGGGTTTCGAGTCAAGTCGTATAGCACTACGAGTCTTTCGGGATCTACCGGCGCGCTTCGATGCGGTTCTTACCGATGAGGCAATGCCGGAACTCGTGGGCACCGAGCTCGCCCGCGAGATCCGACTCCTAAGACCGGGTATTCCGATCATCCTGATGAGCGGCCACGGGGGCGCAACGCTGGCGCAGCAGGCCGCGGCCATCGGTGTGAAGGAGGTGTTGCACAAGCCCCTTCAGCGTGTGGACATTGCCGAGGCGCTCGCCCGCGTTCTGCAACATTGATCGAATTTATTGCAAATGCAATATATCGAGCGAGACATGAAATCGTGTCGCGACGCTCTCCGGTGACACTCCTCAACGAACCACCCGCAATGTCGCGGATGGGTTTGAACAGGAGTATCAACGTGAAATACCATAACGCGGCGGCGCTGCTGCCGCTCCTTGCCGCGGTCGCGGCCGGCTGCACCACGACAGGACTGGGCTATGGTTCTGCACCGTCCGGTGCTAGTCCCGTCACATTCAGCTGGAAAAGTTCCGATGGAGTGTCCGGAACCATGAGCGCAACGTTGTCTGACGGCACGACCTATAACGGACGTTATTTTCAGATTACGCGCGATACGACGGTGGAGGGTGTCGCCCCGCTGTGGTTCGGCTGGCATTCGGAGTGGCGCGGCGCAGATTATTGGGACTCGGAACCGACACCGGAGTTCATCACGCACTACAGCGGTCGAGTGGTCGCCAATCTCGCCACACCCACCGCCACGCACATGCGGTGCCATTTTCAGCTCGTGCGTCCATCCGCAGGAATGGCGGGCGGCGGCAGCGGCGAGTGTCAATTGCCCGACGGCAAGTCCATTGATGCGAGCTTCCCCACGGCTTGAAATCGTGAGCGTTACGCGTAGGCTAAACTCATTAATATTGGCCGCGGAGAACCGGCATGCCTGAGACCATCCAGCCGCACATTCTGGTCGTAGATGACGACCCTCAGATTCGCGAGTTGTTGCAGGAATACCTGACACAGAACGAACTGCGGATCAGCGTGGCCTCGACCGGCAAGGAAATGTCCGCGACCTTGGCCGAATACGCGATCGATCTGGTGGTCCTTGACCTGCGTCTGGCGGGCGAGGATGGGATGACTCTAGCCCGCAAGTTACGCGAGGAATCGGCCATGCCCGTCATCATGCTGACCGGCGTGCGGGATGAAGCCGATCGCATCATGGGACTTGAACTCGGAGCTGACGATTACCTGACCAAGCCGTTTAGTCCCCGGGAGTTGCTCGCGCGCATTCGGACGGTGCTACGGCGAACGAAGGGGGCGGCATTGACCGAAGCGGGCCAGAGAGACATTCGAGCCTACCGATTTGCTGAGTTTGAGCTTAACCTGCGCACCCGACGACTGACGAAGCACCCCGGCCAACGGCTCGATTTGACCAACGGGGAATTCAATCTGCTCGCAGCATTACTCGCTGCTCCCCAGCGGATCCTGACCCGGGATCAGCTGCTGGAAGCCAGCCGGGTGTACGACAATGAGGTCTATGACCGGTCCATCGACGTCCAAGTGCTGCGATTGCGTCGCAAGATCGAGACGGACCCATCCCAACCGCTGTTCATCGTGACGGAACGCGGTGTGGGGTATTCGTTCAGCGCACCGGTCAAAACCGTCTACTAGAGGGTAAACATGCATACCTTGAGTAACGCTGTCATCATCCTCGGTCTTTCGCTGATGAGCGCGGCGGTCGCTGCCGACGATTCAGTGACGATCAGGATTTATAATGATGGTGCGGATGACATTGTCGTGAGCGTCTACGATTTGGAAGCGCAGCCGCCCAGGGCGGTCATTGCCCATCAGGCAATCAATGGATTTGCTTGGATTGCTGCCTCGGTGAGTGCAGGTGCCGTGGGGAGAGGCCGCGTCAAATGGATTGCGAGAACGGTTGACCCAGATTTGCGCAGATGCGGATATCGAGAAATGCACGGATTGGAAAATGACGCCTTGGTGTACGTTTCTGTCGATTCAAGCTGCCGCAGCATCACGCGATGAGAGCCTTGCGTTCCTAGGATGGGATTCGGTGTGCAGGGTGATCCGATCGATCGGGTCGATGACTGTCATAGACAGAATCAACTTCAATGTGCTTCTCGGCGGGACTGCCTTAGCTCGTGTAGTCCTCTTCCGATGAGGTTTCCAGTTCTCTTGACAATACGAGAATACCCGTAATATCGTACCCATATGAAGACATCTGCGGTCATCGAGGCCCTCGGCGCCCTAGCGCACGAACACCGGCTCGCGATTTACCGATTACTAGTAGAGCGCGGCCCAAAGGGTCTGCCGGCCGGGAACATCGGTGAGCGTATTGGTCTGGTGCCGTCTTCGTTAACCTTCCATCTGCAGAATCTTCAGCGTGCGGGCTTGATTACGCAACAGCGCGCCAGCCGGCAGCTTATTTACAGCGCTGACTTTGACGTCATGAATGGTCTGGTCGGATATTTGACCGAGAACTGCTGCAACGCAAGCGGCGAGAGCTGCTCGACGGCATGCGCGCCGGCGCGGACAGCGAAGGCCGCGAAGCCTGCCGTCAAGGTCGCATGAAGAACCACGGACATACTATCAGCGCGGGTCCGGCACCCGAGGCGGCACGCGGCCTGCTGGCCGCCGGTAATCTTCCGACCTCCGATCTGACCGACGAACAACTGACGACGTTCTTCTACTCCGGACGGGCCGCTGCGCCATTGGCGCTGATCGGTCTTGAGATCTACGGAACCGACGCATTACTTCGCTCACTGGTAGTCGATTCAAGTCTTCGCTCGACGGGCCTTGGTTCAGTACTTGTTGAGCGTGCCGAAGCGCATGCGGCAACACACGGCGTCGACACACTGTATCTGCTGACAACGACGGCGGAAGCTTTCTTCGCTCGTCGCGGTTACCACCGTATAGACCGCGCGGTGGCCCCGGCGGTGATCCGAGCGACGAGAGAGTTCGCCGGACTATGTCCGGCGAGCTCCGCGTTCATGTTCAAACGACTATAGCTTGGCGAAAGGTGACCTATGAAACGGCTCCATGTGCATATCAGTGTCTCCGATCTTCTAGCGTCGATCCGCTTCTATAGAACACTGTTTGATGCAGAGCCTGTCGTGACTAAGTGCGACTACGCGAAATGGATGCTCGACGACCCGCGGGTGAACTTCGCGATCTCGACGCACCGTCAGCCGGTTGGCGTCAATCACTTGGGGTTCCAGGTAGACACCGATGAGGAACTGCGCGACATGAGAACGCAACTGAAAGCTGCGGATGCTCGCATGGTCGAAGAAAGCGAGCAGGCCTGTTGCTACGCGAAGTCTGACAAATACTGGGTCACCGATCCCACGGGGATTGCGTGGGAAACCTTTCACTCGCTCGGCAGCATCCCTATCTACGGTGAGGATACGGCGGTGTTCAACCATGGCGAGTCGATCGTCCCGGTTGAGAACTCCTTCGCTCAATGCTGTGTGCCGGCGCAGAGGGCGGCGCCTGCGGCGAGCTGCTGCGCCAAATGACCGAGCGAGTCTACAACGTTCTCTTCCTATGCACTGGCAACTCGGCGCGAAGCATCGTTGCCGAGTCGCTCTTGAATCACTGGGGCCGCGGCGGCTTCCGCGGCTTCAGTGCCGGCAGCTTCCCAAAGGGACAGGTCCACCCTTTCGCGGTGGATCTCCTCAAGTGCATGAACATGCCGGCAGAGAATCTTCGCAGCAAGAGCTGGGATGAGTTCGCCGTCCCCGGTGCGCCACCGATCGACTTTATCTTCACAGTTTGTGACAACGCCGCAGGTGAGGTCTGCCCCTTCTGGCCGGGAATGCCTATGACGGCCCACTGGGGCGTTGCCGACCCTGCAGCCGCGGAAGGCACCGACATCGAGAAGGCGACCGCCTTCCGCAAGGCATATAAGGAACTAGAAGCTCGAATCAAGCTCTTCACGAGTCTGCCCATTGACTCGCTCGACAGCATGACGCTCAAGGCGAAGCTTCGCGAGATCGGCAATAGCGAAGGCGCGACTAGACCGTCTTAATGCGACGCGCGCTTCTCGCCGAAGGCTTGGGTGCGATACTGCTCACCGCCACAGTCATAGGCTCCGGCATCATGGCCGAGCGGCTGGCCGGCGGGAATCTTGCCGTCGCCCTCATCGCTAACACGGGTGCTACCGTCGCCGTACTCGCCACGTTGATCGCGCTCTTGGGTCCCATTAGTGGGGCTCATTTTAACCCCGCTGTGTCATTCATCGCGGCGCTGCGCGGGAACTTGAGCGTTCGAGCGGCGATCGCCTACGCCATCGTTCAAATCATAGGTTGTGTCGCCGGTGCCTTCCTCGCGCACGCCATGTTCGAACTACCGATCATCCAGTCCTCCGTACACCTGCGAGCAGGCCCTGCGCAATGGCTGTCCGAGGCCGTTGCCACCTCGGGCTTGATGCTGATCGTGATCGGCTCGACGAGTCCAAAGGACGCGGCATGGCGGGTGGCCGCCTGGATCGGCGCGGCGTACTGGTTTACCGCCTCGACCTCGTTCGCGAACCCAGCGATTACAATCGCCCGTACGCTCTCCAATACGTTCGCTGGCATTGCACCCAACAATGCGCCGGCGTTCATCGTTTCCCAACTTTGCGGTGCGCTGGTCGGCCTGGTGCTGGCCAAGTGGCTTCAAATCGGCACCGCATCGACCCCTCGAGTGGACGAGGCCGAAATCAAACCTGAAGGACCCAAAGAGGGGCGGGCTTGCTGAAACTCTTGATCCTACGCCAGCGTTCTCGCGTCCGCCTCGGGGCGATGTTGCCGCAGGAGGGGCGGGGATAATCATCAACCGGCACACGCGACTGTTGCATCGCAATCGCTCTTGAGTCCGCATCGGCGGTCGAATTCCGTGCGTGACTTTGCGTGACTGCTTCGCACCAATGGTATGATTTAGTCACACTATTGGTGCAACTGAGGACACCACATGGCAACTGTCCGCAAGACCATTTCGTTGACCGACCAGCAAGACGATTGGATCAAGGCGCAGGTCGAAGCTGGCGACTACACCAACGATAGCGAATACATTCGTGATCTCATACGGCGAGAGCAAGAGCGGGGCGCCGAGATTGAAGCGGTTCGCGCAGCACTGATCGAGGGTGAAAAGAGCGGAAAGCCCAAGCGCGTCGACGTGAATGCCTTCAAGCGCAAACTCCGCCGTGCGCACGGCTGAATACCGGCTTTCCCCGCCGCCGAGCGCGACCTGGAAGGTATCTGGCGATACATGCGCAAAGAGTGGGGACTTGAACAGGCCGCGCGGTACATCGCGTAGCGCGCTCAAGATGACTCACGCGCTCCGACGTAGCGATTTTAGAATTTGCCAGCGATCCTGCCCCGGCAATTTGTATTCCCAGAAGGTCCATCCGTTCACAGCGCTGCCGGTAATGCTCATCGCTGCAGCCGATGGGCTATCGAAGCGTTGCCCCTGCAACACCAGTGCGCCGGAGTTCACTCGCGCAACATACGTCTTGCCCTTATAGGTCGAGCGCAGCTCAGTACCGGAAGGGAGACGCACGCCCTTGGTCACCCAATCATCGGGGATCGGACTGTCAGTCTTCGTCAGCGCGCCGCCCTTTTTTCCCAGATTGAACAGTTGCCGCAATACATCGTTTTCAGTCATGTCCTCGGACGTGCGGCGCGCGGTCAAGGCTTTAAACACGTCGGAAATAAATTTCAATGCTGGCATGACAGACCTCGATAAGTACTCAGAGTACTATAGTACTATACAGTATCACTAAATAGCATGCGGGTGCCCTACTAGCGATGTTTCTTCTTCAAAGTTAAGTATACTTAACTTTATCGACGGAGATAATCGATGAAACTTGAGCAAATAGGCTATGAAATCAAGCGCTTCCGTTTGGCTCGCGGTTTAACGCAAGCACAGCTTGCGGCCGCGGCCCACCTAAGCCGCACCACCCTCAATCAACTCGAGAACGGGCTGGTCAAAGATCTCGGCATCCGCAAAGTTCAAGCCATTCTAGAACAGCTTGGATTGATGCTGACCACTCAGTCGCCCCCGAAGCCGCAGCCGCCTGATTTCTTAAGCCTCGCGAGCACGACTGCCAGCGTCAGTTTCAAGACCGCGCTGACTGACCATGAGCTTCTGCGCGCGCTCCTGACGGGGCGGGTCCCGGCGAACCGCCGCCCGCATTTTCGCGCTTTGTTCGAGGAAGCCAAGCCCCAGGTGATGCATGGCGTGATGAGGCAAGTCGGTCAATGGACGAAGCCGGGACGGGTCGCGAAGAATCTCACCAAGATTGCAGCGGCCATAGGCTGGCCGGGGGACACGAGCAAATGGACGAGCGATTGAACCGTTGGGAAGTGCTGTTCCAGCGAGCACCCATCTTGATCGACTCAGTACGTAACGTCGGAATACCTGTCGATGACTGGACATTCGGCGGCGGCACCGTGCTTATGCGACGTCACCGACACCGCTTCAGCAAGGACATCGATATATTTATCAACGATCCCCAATTCTTGGGCTACCTAACGCCGCGGCTTAGTCCCACGGCTGAGTCGCTGACCACGAACTATATTGAAGACCACAACTACGTCAAACTCGTTTTCTCCGAAGGCGAAATCGACTTCGTGGCCGCTCCGCCGCTCACACCGAAACCGGCCCATCTCGAGACATTGTTCGATCATCGCATTCTCGTAGAAACCTCCGCTGAAATCGTGGCAAAAAAGGTTTGGCATCGTGGCTTCGAATTTACAGCGCGCGATATCTTTGATCTGTCGATGGTAGCTGAACTCGAGCCGCAGGCGTTGCATGTAATCTCAACGATTCTTCGCGATCGGCGAGTGCTCATCTTGGAGCGGATCGAGCGCTACGATTCGATTTTAAGAGAAAGCTTCGCGGAATTGGCTGCCCTCGAATATGTGCGCTCATTCGACGAGTGCGTGGCGATAGTAGTGAAGGCCCTTGGACGGGCTTAGCGCCTTCTGAACGTTATCCCAAATTCAACCGAGCACCTAGCTACGAACTAGTTGGCTGCGACTTCATCCGTCCCGCGTCGATACCCGCTTCAACAAGAGCAGAGGCCTGTTGCCGCGTCCGCCGTTTGTGATCGGTGCCACACCCTAGTGCACATGCGGCTCGCCAAAATAACGCCCCACGCCGCACTGTCTTCGTCTATAAATGACTTAGGAGCGAAGACCGTAAACGCCAAGGATTCTTAATGATTTCCACGATTTCTACGATTCTCATTGTGGGAGGAGGGCAGGCCGGAGCACAAGCCATCGATACGCTGAGGCGCGAGGGACACAAGGGCCGGCTCGTCTTGGTCAGTGACGAGCCAAAGTTACCCTACCAACGACCGCCATTGTCGAAGAAATTCCTGTCAGGCGAGATGGCAGAGGATCGATTGCTGTTTCGCCATCAGGCTTTTTTATGACGAGCACCAAATTGACCTCAAACTTGGAACTCGTGCCACGCGTCTTAACGCGCTTGAACACCGCATTACATTGTCGAACGGCGAGGAGGTTGTCTACGACCGGGCACTACTGTGTTTGGGAGCCACTTCACGACAGCTGACCTGCCCCGGCGCCGGCTTGGGCGGTGTGCACTACCTGCGAGCTATTGCGGATGTTGCGGACATTCAGAATGGCATGAAGCCGGGGGCTAGGGTAGTCGTCATTGGCGGCGGATATATCGGGCTCGAAACCGCGGCGACAGCTCGCAACATGGGGTGTGCGGTCACGATCCTTGAAATGGCAGATCGCGTGATGAATCGGGTCGTCGCCTCGAACGTCTCCGCTTATTTCGAGCACGAGCATCGTACTCAGGGTGTCAAGATTGTGTGCAATACACGCGTTACGCGGCTCGAGGGGGCCGATCGAGTAGAGCGCGTTGTTTGCGCCGACGGCACTGCCTACGAGGCCGACTTACTCGTTGTGGGTATTGGTGCAGTTGCCAACGTCGAACTCGCCAGAGACGCCGGCTTATTGTGCGACAACGGTATTGTCGTTGATGAATATTGCCGCACAAGTGACGCTTCCATTTACGCCGCAGGTGACTGCACTAATCATCCCTCAATGCGATTTGGCGTGCGGGTGCGGCTCGAGTCCGTGGACAACGCGTTTGAGCAGGCCAAGGCTGCAGCGCTGAATATCCTGGGGCGGCCGTTCATCCATGATCGGGTGCCGTGGTTCTGGTCGGACCAATTTGATAACAAATTGCTGATTGCAGGATTGTCGCAAGGGCACGACCAACAGGTGACCCGCGGAGATCCCGCGTCCCGCAGTTTCAGTGTTTGTTACCTCAAAGGTGGTGAGTTGCTGGCAGTAGAGGCAATCAACCATTCGAAGGACTACATGGCAGCTCGCAAGCTCATTGCCGATCGAATCCGGCCGAACCTGGACAAGCTCGCGGATCCACAAACCGCGCTACGAGACGCGATCTAGCAGCCTTACGAAGGCGGTTTCTCGGGTACTAGTGCCTTTGGAGGGATCGAATACGTGCCGACCGCATGCGCGACCATCTCTTCATTCCCCCGCGAGTACAGAGAAACTTCTCCAACAACGAGCGTTCGGCCGACTTTCATCAGCTGGCATACACCGACGATCGGTTTGCCTGCCGCGGGCTTTCGCAAAAAGTTAATAGTCAGGCTGGTTGTCACCGCCAGGGGCACGATGCCGATGGTCCCCAGTATGGCAACGTAAATAGCAACATCGGCGACCGTCATCAACAGCGGCCCCGAAACTGTCTCTCCCGGCCGTAGGTGATCGGCGTCCACGTGATGCATTACCGTCGCAGAACGACTACCGACCTCCTCAACCAAGCATTTGTTCTGAGGGAATTCTCGCCTGAGGAAGTCAATAATCTCGGCTTTAGTAGCCACACAAGGTCCTTACCATCGCGAACGGATCAACAAGCGCTGCATGCACTGTTCAGCGCCACACTCTGCTCCCGACGCATTATGCCCATCCCATCCCCCGAGCGGTCAGAACTTGAACGTCGCGGAGACGCCGAAGGTCCGCGGCGCTTGATAGGTTGCCAAACTGCCAATCGCGGACGACAGCAGGGCGTTGGCCACAATCTCGTTGCTCAAATTCTTTCCCCATACGGATGCGGTAACGCGATCGCCCGGGGCAATCCATGAGATCGCAGAGTTGACTAGATTGTACGCCGGCTGTCGCAAGATGTTGTCGGGTGCGAAGACATAACCCGTACTGTAACTGTCGCTGACATTCAGACCCAATTCACCCATCGGCAACGGGTGACGATAATCGATCGATACATTGAAAGTGGCATCCGGTGCTAGCGGCAGATGATTGCCGTCTGCCGATCCGTTGGTGACGGCGTTTCCGCCGAATGGCTGCGGAGTGAAAATCACGGCATTGGGAAAGTTCGTAAACCGGTCGTGAATCAACGAAATACCCGCGGTGACGGTCAACCCCTTGGTGATCAGGGCTTCAAAATCCGAATCCAAGCCATAGATCTCTGCCGCCGCGCCGTTGTAATAGCCGATTTGACCGAGCACGAAGTGTCCCACTTGGATGTTCTTGTAGTCATAGTAGTAGGCGGCCGTATTCCAACGAACGCGATGATCCAAGAACTCTGTCTTGAGCCCAATTTCATAGGCATCCAATACTTCCGGGTTGTAAGCCGGATCGGTCGGCACTCCCGGATTGAACCCTCCGCTCTTGAAACCACGGTTGTAAGACATATACCCCAACACGTCACCCGAGAATCGGTGATCGAGAGAGACGCGCCACGTGGGCCGGGAAAAGGTTTTACCCTCGTCGATGGGCGGGTTCAGCGCTGGGATGGTCATGCCACCCAGAAACGGTATCGCTGGGTCAAATGTTGCGGTTTCGCTGGCCGCTAGATGCCGACGCTCCTCCGTGTACCGCAAGCCGATAGTGAGATGATCCGCATCCGTGAATGCGATGGTTGATTGACCATAGCCGGCCCAGGAATCCGTTGTCTGATCGCCATATATCGATAGCATATCGAACGGCTGAAAAAACGGTGATGTCGGGGGCACGGTGAAATTGACCAGTGGTCCGCCCAAATGCACGGTGCTGGGATTTGCCTTGCTGTCTCCATGAAGATAAAAGGCACCCACTACCCATTGGAAGCGACTGTTCCCCGTGGAGACTAGCTGCAATTCCTCGGTGAACTGCAGATCATCCGTAACGACTGGATCTAGCGTTTGAATCGCTTGTGTCGTTCCGTCGCCGTCGAAGCCCAAAGAACTCGTGGATCGGCGATAGGCGGCGATATCCTTAAGCTCTGCGAATCCCACATCCTGCGAAAGTTGAATGCTGACGCCGCCGCCCTTGAACAAATTGCTGGGCTGAAAGTCTGACGCGATGTCCCAGGTGCCGACGGGACCTGCCGGACCGAATATTGGTTTGGTGCCGGCCGGGTTGCTAAAGGATGTGTACTGGCTTCCTGCGCTCTCCTCATAGTCGAAAATGAACGAGAGGGAGGTGCTACTGCCGGGAGTCCACCGCCATTTTGACCGAACCGCCAGATCGCGGACCGTCCTATACACGTCCTCGCCATTGAACAGATTCGTGCCGTAGCCTTCGCCTTGCGTAGACACACGCAGCGCAATATCGGCCGCCAGTTGCTCGCTTAAGGGGCCCGTGAGGTAGCCTCCCACGACGGCCGTTTGATAATTGCCGTAGCCGAGATTGGCCTCTCCACCGAACGTCGACTGTGGATCTCGGGTCATGATATTGATCAAGCCTCCCGTCGCGTTCCGGCCGAACAGAGTGCCCTGCGGCCCTTTTAGAACATCGACCTGCGAAATGTTGTTCAGGGTCAGCAGCGAGGCTGCTCCCGAGGCTAGGTAGACTCCATCGACGTAAACAGATACAGGGTTTTCGAAACCCGCTCCAATGGCCGTCGTCCCAATGCCACGAATGTGCGGAAATGAATTTCCGGAATAGTCGACCATTGTGAGCCCCGGGGTGACCAAGGCCAGATCGGTGCTGCTGACGACCCCCGCTGATGCCAGCCGATCAGCCGACAATGAGGTGACGGCAATGGGGACGTTCTGCAGGCTTTCACTGCGCTTTTGCGCGGTGACAACTACTTCGTCGAGTGATCCGGTCTGATTCTGAGCGGCTGGTGTCGTGCCTGGCCCGCTTTGCCCCCACGCTTGAGTGTCAAATACGAGGACGGCACACAATGCAAACCACTTCCAACTGATTCCAGCCATACTTCCCCCAAATAGCGCTTTGAACGCGCGTTGTTTCTGATTTATCGTTGAGCGTCGATTGAATCCATGCGCGGCGGCGGCTCCGGCACGACGCGATTCTCGATGAAGCCAATTCCCTCGATCTCCACTCGGCACACATCTCCCACTTTTAGGAATTGCGGCGGATCCCTCACCACACCAACGCCCGCAGGTGTCCCCGTAGAGAGAATGTCACCCGGCTCCAGCGTAAATGAGGTGCTCAATTCCACGAGCATGTCTTCGAACGCATAGATCAAATCGTTCGTATTGCCGTCCTGACGCAACTCGCCGTTGACCCACGTCTTTAGAGACAAGTTATTGGCGTTCGTCAGCTCGTCCGTCGTCACGATCCAGGGACCCAGCGGGCCATGAGTGTCGAATGACTTTCCGATCGTGCCGGTCGTTGCGCGCCGTTGCCACGCCCTCACGCTGACATCGTTGCAGATCATAAATCCCGCTATGGCGGCTCGCGCGCTGGCACCGCGGAGGTGACGACCCTTCCTGCCAATGACAATCGCCAGTTCGCCCTCGTAGTCTAAGGTCGGCGAAACGTCGGGAAAGTGGATGTCATCATAGGGGCCGTTGACGCAGGTCACCTGCTTGTTGAACCACGTCTGATTGGTCGGGTGGGTTATGCCAAGATGCGCGACCTCCGCGAGGTGCGATCGGTAGCTGCCACCAAGAGCGAGAAACTTGCGTGGATTTAATACCGGAGCCTCCAGTCGAACAGACGACAGGGGTATTCGACTCATCGATCTTCCAACCGTCGAGCGCGCTGCCTCCAGCGCCGATTCGCCACCCCCCAGGAATCCGATCATGTCGGTGGGTAACTGCCGGTCTACGCCCAGGTCCACGATCTCTCCATTTTCGACGATTCCGATGCGAGTGCGTCCGCTGTGGGTGAATGTAGCCAGCTTCATGAATGGGCTTTGCTCATGACCGGGTCGGCCCACCAATGAGAGACGGGGCGTCCGCACGCCGAAATCGATCCATCGTCGACTTCAATTCAGGCTTAATGTGATCTTCGTTGTATCCGTTGAAAATCGTGCCGATCAACGACCGCTGCAGATCGGTGGTACCCATGAACCAGTCCGCGATGGGAAAGGTGAGATTCATATTTACGCCCATCATGACCCCCAAATTATGGTGCGCGGTGTGATGGCGGCGAATCGTATTGATGAAAGGTGCGTTGCGCACGAACCAGTTGTCGTGTACGTGGCAGCAGTAGTGGAAGGTTTCGTAGACTAAATACTGGCCTACGATCGTCGCCATAAGAACGTAACCCGCATTGGGGTTGATGATCCAAGCCAGCGCGGCTGCGAAGGGGACGCCGAGTGCCATAAGGCTGAAAAGCGCGCGCCAGGGAAAGAAGATGATTCTCCATTCGCGGGAGCTCTCAACAGTCATCTCGTTGTCAGAGAAGTACTGATGATGCTGGCGCGTGTGTCGGTCATATATCGCCCGCAAAGCCCACAGATCCACCAACCGATGCATCAAATGCTTATGGATCCACCATTCGAACAGGTTTGAGAGGGCGAACACCGGAATGACCAGCAGCCATTCCCAGCTCGCATTCGTCATGCGGCTCACGCACCAGGCGATGACTGTCAGCCCGACTGCGTAGATGACGCCAATGTGCACTACGCCGCTATACAGCGGATGGATCTCCATCATGTAGCGCTCGCGAAATTGCTGTTGTCGCTCGCTCATGAAGTGACGCTCTATGAGGTTCGTCATTTCTGCTCTCCTCTGGGAGGGCGATCTAGCGAGTTACTAACTGACAGATGGGTCATATATTCACAGACTTATCGAGATTCAGGTCGCTTTGCCGCAGAGTCCAACTACGGTCAGCCCGCCAATGCAGGATGTTTGGGCGAGCCTTGCAATACCCAGCGAGCGACATCTCGGCACGGCGCCACCCAGAGTTCCGGGTGACGTGTTGCGTAATCGTAAAGTTCGACGAGAACCTCCAATCTTTCGCGATCCTGGCCCAAAAGCCATGGATGAAATACCAGCGCTAAATGTCGCCCTTTGTCGATGGACTCACGAATGGCGTCATGGAAGGCCCGTCGCATTCCGTCAAGTGACGCCGCCTCTGGTAAGCTTGTGAGCCCTGCCATCGCGGCTCCGCCTGGCATCAAATAGACGCCGTCGAGGTGCTCCCAGGCGAAGGGTATCTGCGCTACCCCCGCAAGGATTCCGCGGTTCTTATCTGAAGCGGAATAGTAGGTAAAACCGAAATCACGCAGGATCCGCGAGGGATTCTCAGCGACGGTGCCTCCGGGTGGGCGAAATCCGCAGGGCTGCAGGCCAATCTTTGCGAAAGCGTCGAGGCTTTGCTTGATGATCTCCCGCTGCCGCTGCGGCTCCAGCTCTCCCCACAGCTCATGCCGCCAACCATGAAGGGCAACGTCGTGGCCGAGCGAGTCAATCTGCTGGAGGATCTCGGGATAGGTCTGTGCATTCCATGCTTCGACAAAAAATGTCACTTTCCCCGCGACGAGTCTTTCCATAAGTGCAGGGAGTACCTCCGTCACCGTGTAGTGACGCCCGACGGGTACATTCGCTGGCCATTTGCCGAATTCCAGGTCCGCAGCCTCTCCAAGATTGTCGAAGGTAAAGCTCAATGCAGACCGCTTGCCGTCCGGTCCCCACCCTATCTGCGGTGTTGTCATGATCTTTATGGCAGCCTGGATGCGGCCGACTTATTTGCCCAGAGAACGAAAGCGAGCTTCTTCATTGCGATCTCCCAACGCGCCAGCGATGAAGTGGCATCGGTCCCTAAGTAACCGTAACTAGTTTCTTATGCTTCCATAAAGTGACGATAATGTCAATTATGCGTATCATGACGGAGCGTGATCGAGATGCAAGTTTGGATTTCCCACGAACGAGGGCGTGCAACCATGTTTATAAGGAACTGTTGGTATGTCGCGGCGTGGGATTACGAGCTGAAAGAAGGGGAGCTTTTTCAGAGAACGATTCTGAACGAATCGATCCTGCTGTATCGGGCCTCGGACGGTACTCCCGTGGCACTGAACAATCGATGCTGCCACCGTCATGCTCCGTTATCTTTGGGACGCCGCGAGGGCGATTGCGTCCGCTGCATGTATCACGGACTAAAATACGATCGGAATGGTCAGTGCGTGGAGATACCCGGACAAAAGTCGATTCCGCGCCAGATGAAGGTGCGCAGTTATCCGGTGGTGCAGAGCAAACGTTGGGTGTGGATCTGGCTGGGAGACCCCGCCAAAGCAAATTCAGCCAGTATTCCCGATACGTTCTCGCTGGAGCATCGTGACTGGAGAATGAAGCCGGGGTACGTTCACTACAAAGCGAATCATCTATTGATCTCAGACAATTTATTGGATTTCTCGCATCTTTCCTATGTACACGAGGGAACCCTGGGCGGTTCGCCGGACATTGCACAGGCCCGGCCGTCGACAGAAAGACTCGAACGGGGAGTTCGGGTACGGCGCGAAATAAACAATACGGCGCCTGCCCCCTACCACCAGCGCTTGGCACAGTTCTCGGGCAAAGTGGATCGCTGGTTTATTTACGACTATCTCGTCCCAGGGATTCTGTTAATGGAGTCGGGAGTGAGGGCATCGGAGCCGAGTCTGCGCGAACGCGAAACGACCCTGAATTTTCACAGCTGCCAGGCGATTACCCCGGAGAACGCCACGGCCACGCATTATTTCTTCGCGTCGGCCAACGAATCATCGCTCAATCCGGAGGCAACCGAGCACATTTATCAATCGGTGGTGGCTGCGTTCAACGAGGATCGGCGCATGATTGAGGCGCAGCAACACCTAATCGACACGACGGAGCCGGTCGACATGCTGGCGCTACCGAGCGATGTCGCACTGGGGAACTTCCGGCGGCTCATGCAACGGGCCCTCGAGGCGGAACGTCCAGATGATCGACAATCGACCTGATGTGCGAACAGATGTTCTCTGGCTATGTCGGTATTGTTCATGAGGACTGACGTTGCCATTATCGGCGCCGGTCCGGCCGGCATGCTGCTTTCCGAGATGCTGCATCGTCGCGGCATCGAAAGCGTCGTTCTGGAGAGACACACCCGCGCCTACGTCCTGGCTCGAATCCGCGCAGGCGTCCTAGAGCCGACTACCGTGGACGTGCTTCGTACCTATGGACTCGGGGATCGGATGGATCGCGAGGGTCATTCCCATGACGGGATGAAGATCGTGTGGGCCGGCCGGGAAAGTTTTCTGATCAATATACGAGAACATTTCGGTAAGCCGTTCATGGCGTACGGCCAAACTAACATTCAGGAAGATCTATTTGCCGCAGCGGATCGGCGCGGCGCGATCGTGCTGACCGAGGCAGAGGAAGTGCAACCGACGGACGTCAGCTCGGGTCGGCCGTTCGTGACATTCAAGCTCGGAGGCGAGACTCAGCGTCTCGACTGCGAGTTTATCGCAGGCTGCGATGGTTTCCATGGAGTATCGCGCAGCGGCATCCCCGCAAACGTGCGGCGTGAGTTTGAGAAGGTCTATCCATTTGGTTGGCTGGGCATCTTGTCGCAGACTCCTCCGTTGCCTGACATCACTTACTGCAATCACCCGCGAGGGTTTGCGCTGGCATCAATGCGCAGCCCCTCGCTGAGCCGCTACTACATCCAGGTTCCACTCGACGCCAAGATCGAGGACTGGTCTGATGCGCGATTTTGGATGGAACTCCAATCACGCTTCCCAAAGGATCTGGCCGAGGCCATCGTGACCGGGCCGTCGATCGAGAAGTCGATTGCTCCGCTGCGCAGCTTCGTGACTGAACCCATGCAGTACGGGCGCCTCTTCCTGGCCGGCGATGCTGCCCACATCGTTCCCCCGACGGGGGCCAAGGGATTGAACCTCGCCGTCTCGGATGTCTATTACCTGGCGCGTGCCCTTAGTGCATTTTACGGACAGGGCACGAAGGCCTTGTTGGACGGTTACAGCGAGACGGCACTGCGGCGGGTCTGGAGCTCGGTGCGCATCTCCTGGTATTTGACAAATCTTCTGCATCGATTTCCCGACGCCAGCGAATTCGAGCAGCGCGCGCAGGAATTCGAACTCGAATACATCCGCTCCTCATATCACGCTCAGGTGGCGCTAGCGGAGCAATATGCGGGTTTGCCCTTGGAGAACGAGGAGGGGCAAACCGGGGCCGAAAAGCAGCGAAGCGCCGGACGCGTCTCTAAGTAGGCCATACGGGCGCGCTGCTGCGGTCGGGACGATAAGCCCGCTCTCTCCGCCGGCCGCGGGCGCCGGCCGCTATGAGACCCACCCCGACACCGAGCGTCACTGAGTGCTAGCTGCATTGCAACGGGCCCGGCACCGATCCACTTCCGCGACGTCACCGAAATGCCCACCAGTGCTCAGTTGACAGCCAAAGAAAATGACAATATTGTCAATAAAGTGGCTACCCGCGACATAGCCCGCTATTCCTCGTACGGCGAGGCATCGGTTGTTCTAAAGGAGATGATGGATGAGTTCCTATTTGAAGAATGCCTGGTATATGGCCGCGTGGTCGTCTGAGGTGGGCCGGCGGCTATTCCGACGTGTCATTATGGATCAGGCAATCGTGTTCTATCGTAAGGGAGACGGTACCGCGGTGGCCATGTCCAATCGGTGCGCGCACCGCTTTGGTCCACTCCATCTAGGAAAACTCGAAGGAGATACAGTGGCCTGTCCTTACCATGGACTTCGCTATAACTCGGCAGGCAAATGCGTGTTCAATCCCAATGGGAATCAAATAGTCCCGGCCGGGGCACGGCTTACTGTTTATCCAATAATTGAACGATATGGTGTTCTGTGGATATGGCCGGGAGATCCAGCACGAGCGGATGCTACGGCGCTTCCGGATTTAGGCTACTTGGAAGACTCCGCACATTACACACGCGTCCAGGGATTCATGGAGGTGCGCGCAAACTATCGCTACATCATCGACAACCTACTGGACGGCGCGCATGTAGCCACGGTGCATCATGACTCACTCGCTAGCGAGTCATTTACGCGCGCGAAACCTGAGATCCAGGTGGAGGGCGATACAATCTGGTCCAACCTCCTATGTCCCCCGGGCAAGCCGGGGCCAATTTGGGAGATGCTGTGGAATGCCGCACGCGGACCGCTCCCGGGACTGATGGATCAATGGGCAAACTCGGGTTGGAGCCCGGGCGCCGTGGTCAGGCAGGTAACCGGCATTGCGCCGGTGGGGCAACCCCGCGCGGAGGGAATTTCGACGCTGAACTGCCATATGTTGACTCCGGAGAGTGAGAACGCAACGCACTACTTCTGGGCGATCTGCCGAGATTTTCTGCTGGATAATGCGGAACTCGACAAGAACATGAAGATCGGCGCGGAATACGCGTTCGTAGAGCAAGACGAGCGCATGCTCTCGGCGATTCAAGATGCGATTGGGAATCAGGATTTCTGGGGACTGAAACCCTGTCTGCTTCTGGACGACATCGGCGCAGTTAGAGTGCGTCGTCGGATGGATGAGCTACTAAAGGCTGAAGGCGTGGGGACCGCCCAGAGCCAAGCTCAGTCAGATAGTCGATCGCCCGAAGCGGTGTAGATTCGGTCGTCTGCGGCGGCTCAAGGTGGCGACGGCAGGTTAGCGGTGGCCGTGAGCCAGCCATCGCTTTACCGCAGCCTGATCGTCTCTGGGCACGATGCACGATGCCCGACTACGCCGCCTTACGGCCCCACAGTTCTTGCGTGGCGAGACGCGCTCCCTGAGCCAGCGAGGCGAGTTTTGCCCACTGGATGGAGGGATGAACGCGTCGTGCGAACGGACCTTGGGCAAAGCCGCAATCGGTCGACGCGACTACGTTCTCGCGCCCGACGAGTCTTGCCAATCGAACGATGCGCTCAGCGACCAACTCGGGGTGCTCGACGACGTTGGTTGAGTGTGTGACCACGCCCGGATACAGCACCTTTCCCGCCGGGAGACGCGTCTTCTCCCATACCCGCCATTCGTGTTCGTGACGCGGATTTGCCATTTCTAGGGAATAGCCGCCTGATTTGACTTTAAGGATCAAATCCAAGATGTCGCGGACGTTCACGTCATTGCTGTGCGGGCCGTTCCAGCTGCCCCAACACACGTGATAGCGAACGCGATCTTCCGGAATACCTTTGAGCGCATGATTCAGCGCTTCAATTCCCACGTTTACCCATGCCCGGTATTCAGCCAAAGACTTCGGCGGCACCATGCCGTCGTAGCTGGGCGCCAGAAAGCCATCATCGACCTGTAAAATGAGCCCGGAGTCGACGATCTCCTTGTACTCGACGGCGAGCGCGTCGGCGACACCAAACATGAGTTCCTCGCTGCTCTTGTAGTACGCGTTTCCCAGCGTGGCGGCGGCGCTGACGGGGGCCGCCACGGGCAAAAAGCCGCGCTCCACTCCCGCGGTTTTCATCGCGGCCTTGAGCCGGGCGATGTCCGCTCGCACCTCCTCGGGCCGATAACCTAGCGGTCCCGTTACTGCTGTCGGCATCCTCATCAGGCCTCCGAACGTCTCCTTGCCCATGCCGGCCGGCCCATATTGGTCCTCGTATTCGGCGTAGAATTCCGCAAAATCCGTGCGATCTTTACCCGGACCCGCCTTGACAAATTCCGGCAGCACCTCAGGCCGAACCTCAACGCCGGTCAGACGCGCGGCAATGTAGTGCGTCCAGCTCAGCGCCTTGCCAAATTCGCCATCGTTCACGATATCGATACCTGTTTCCACTTGCTGGCGCACGATACGCGGCACCTCCTGGTCAATACTGGCGCGCACCGCCTTCGGATCAACCTGCTCGCCCCGACTCTCCCTGACCAGCAGGTCAACCAGCGCCGGCGGGCGGATCAGACTACCGACATGCGTTGTCAGGATTTGATCTTGCGATTTCATGAGTTATCTCCGTAAGGTGAACTTATGCCACGACCGCCGTAAGGCATCAGTGAATTGATGGCCGCAAATCTGGTCTGACCGAGGGAGGCAGGGCGCAGTGAATGGCCAAAGTGAACAATGCATATGGTCTGGCGTCCACTTAGCTTCTCAGTCCGCGCTCGAATATCACAAGCGTCACGTTGAACTGCCCCCTCGAATCATTGCGGGACTGCTGCATAGATCGGCTAGCCCGTCGCAGTTCGTCGCGCTAATTTTCTAATTTTCAGTGTGCCACGGAACTGACAGCCTCGTCAATTATGAGCCTATTGTGGTCGACTTAATTTCGCAGCGGCCGCGCGATGCCGACAGGATTCAGCAGGCCGGCGCGCTTTCTCTTAGGCCCTGATCCACACCGGTATCAGAAGCGCAACTGGTGAAATGGAAAACGATTGACAGTTGCATTAAATGACATTATCGTCATTTATATCGTGTAATGTGCAGTCTCGAGATAGGTAGTGCGAGCTCCGAATGCGGTGGGGGCAGCCTGACGTCATGAGGGGAGAAAATGAGCGTCGCAACACACCCGGCCCCTAGCGTGACCAACGATGTGGCGAATCCGGCAGTGGGCCAGACGGCCAGTGAAATCGCCTCCCCGCCGTTCCGCTTCTACGACAATCGTCAGAAGTATCTCGCCTTCGTCAACACCTGCAACGAAAAGTCCGCGGTCGCCCGTCGAGCCGCGCATGAATTGCAACATGTCCACCCCACGCCTCCGGCAATTCGTATTTTTGATGCGGGGATGGGGGATGCCACGGTACTTGCGCGACTGATGCGTAGCGTTCATTACCAGTTTCCAACTGTTCCATTGCTGGTGGTCGCCAAAGAGATCAGCCTAGAGGATGTGCGGTTGGGCCTGGAGAAACTCCCAGATCGCTTGTTTGAGCATCCCAATACTGTATTTGTGGTCACGAATCTGACCTATGCCGAGGCGCCCCGCCTCATGTCGCGCGACCTACAGGCCGCGGCCTCGCTAAATTGGCAGGAGGTGCGCTTGTCGGGCAGCTCCACGCACGAATACGCCGAACAAATCGAGGAACTGGGACCGTCGCTCGCTCACGGTTGGCAGACGAAACCGAGCCCCAAATCGGGGAACCCCACCTACGTTAGGCCGTCAGTGCTGGTAATTTATCGAGACGACCACAAATTCCCTCTCGACACTGTGATACCCAAGCCGGGTCGTGTCTTTGAAAGCTACGATTTGATCCTAGCCTCGCAGCCGTGGCGCGCTCGGATGTCAGCGAAGTTCAAGGCGGAGAGAGTGCTGGCTCCGCTGGTCCGAAGTCTCGCACCGGGCGGGCGCCTGCTCGGCATCCAATCACGTGGTGCAGACCCAGGACTTGAAATTGTTCAGAAGCTTTGGCCCGGTGAAAATCCGTTTCAGGTCGACCGTCATCAATTGATCGCGGCACTCAAAACAGAACTCGGGCGGGATGTGCGGGACTATCAGCTCGCTGCATTGCCGGACGAGAAGAGTATTTTTCGCTACGAGATGCATACGTTGCCGTCCGAGATCGGGGATCGAATCGGGACTTCAACTTTATTTGCGGCGTGGAACGCAGCGATCTATGTCAATCAAATAGAAGATGAGCGACTTGATACTGTCGTGACCACGGGCGCCTATCTCGATGCGACCCAGCAAGTGCTGCAGAAGCATGGCGGCCTGTGGTTCAACGATGAGACCTTTGTGGTTTCGCGGCGGCGGCCCTGAATGGTGCAGCTTGACTGCTCGCCGACGACCCTAGCGACGTCGAAAGGGGATCTGAAAGAGCGCGTCATACGCTTCGTAAGTGAAGCGTCGATCGAGATCACGCCCTCTGATGAGCAGCGCCTGCCGGATCTGGTGGCGTTGCTGCCGGCGGGCACCGCGGTCTATGTGGCGCATACACCCAATACCACGCTGGATCAAGTAATCCAGACGGCGCTGGCCGTGCAGCGGGCTGGATTTACCGCGACGCCCCACATTGTCGCGCGACGTATCAATTATGCACACACTCTGCGGATCGCGATTGCGCGGCTTCGCGCCGGCGGGGTAGAGCGGATTCTGTCGATCGCGGGGGACGCTCGGGCATCGGGTGATTTCAACAGCACGTTGGATATTCTGGCTTCCGGCATTCTCGATCACTCCGGATTAACCCGCGTTGCTGTGGCTGGGCATCCGGAAGGCCATCGGGCCGTGGGAACGTCATTGCTGTGGGAAGCGCTAAAAACCAAGCAGGCGTTTGCCGAACGGACCGGCATCAAGATAACCATCGTCACACAATTCGGATTCAATGCCGACGCGATTGCAGAGTGGGAACGTGAGTTGCTGAGAATGGAAATCAGGATCCCGGTGAATGTGGGTATAGCCGGTCCCACACCGCTACCAAAGCTCATTCAATTTGCCATGCAGTGTGGGATAGGAACTTCCTTGCGCACGGTGATGCGAAATCTAAGTGCAGTTGAGCGCTTCTCGGAACTTGCGACGACGCCCGATCAGCATGTGCTGCGATTGGTGCAATTGCCCGCCACGACCCGAGTCGTGGCTCCGCATTTTTTTTCCTTTGGAGGTACCTTGGCTACGGCCCGTTGGATCAAGCAGGTTGCAGCTGGGGCCTTTGAAATAGATGCGAGCGGACGCCGATTCCAGGTTGAAGATTGAATACCGATGCGCGCTCTCATATGTGGGTCCGTCGCGTTCGATACCATTATGAATTTTGACGGGCATTTTCGCGACCAGATACTGCCCGACCGTATTCACATGCTCAATGTCTCGTTTCTCGTGCTGACGCTGCGCCGAGAATACGGCGGCTGCGCCGGCAACATTGCCTACAACATGCGCTTTCTCGGCGACGTCGGTGTGCCTATGGCGACCGTTGGTGCGGATGCGGAGCGCTATATTGACTGGATGCGCGGACACGGGATTCCTACCGACGCGGTCAGAGTGATCAATGATGCATATACAGCCCAGGCGTTCATTACCACCGACAGGGACGACAACCAGATAACCGCCTTTCATCCGGGAGCGATGAATTCGTCGCAGGTGAACAACATAACTGATGCCTCCGATATCGCGCTCGGGGTCATTGCCCCCGATGGGCGGGAGGGCATGTTGCGCCACGCAGAGCAATTTGCCGAAGCGGGGATTCCCTTTTTATTCGATCCTGGGCAGGGCTTGCCGATGTTTAGCGGCGAAGAGCTGCGGGCCTTCATCAACCGTGCCTCCTGGGTCGCAGTTAATGACTATGAATGGCACATGCTCAGCGAACGGACGGGCTTCAACGCAAGGGACATCGCGAAGCAAGTGCGAGCCCTCATTGTTACCCGCGGTGCCCAAGGATCGACGATCTACGCCGGCGATGAACGATTCATGGTTCCCCCTGCCAAGGCTCATTGCGTGGTGGACCCGACCGGCTGCGGAGATGCATATCGGGCCGGCCTCTTGCACGGCTTACTCAACCAGCTGGATTGGCCGTCCACCGGACGCGTTGCCTCCCTCATGGGTGCCCTCAAGATCGAGATTCGCGGAACGCAGAACCATCGGTTTACGCGGTCGGAGTTCTACAGCCGATATCAACAGAATTTCAATGCGCGCCTGGCGCCGCTCGACGTCAATACCTAGCGGCGCGTTACTCAAGAACACTTCCACGGGAGTCGCAGTATGTCGAACAATTATCTATTTACATCTGAGTCGGTGTCCGAAGGTCACCCGGACAAGGTGGCAGACCAAATATCGGATGCCATTCTCGATGCCATCATTAAGCAGGACAAGAACTCCCGAGTTGCGGCCGAGACGCTGTGCAACACTGGACTCGTCGTTCTCGCCGGAGAGATAACCTCCAATGCGATTGTCGACTATCAGTCAGTAGCGCGGGAAACCATCAAACGAATAGGCTATGACAATACCGATTACGGCATCGACTATCGTGGCTGTGCCGTCTTGGTCGCCTACGATAAACAATCTCCGGACATCGCTCAGGGTGTCGACGAGGGTCGCGGGTTGAATCTGGAGCAGGGCGCGGGCGATCAGGGCTTAATGTTCGGTTACGCTTGCAATGAGACCGCAGAGCTGATGCCTCTGCCGATCCACCTGGCACATCGCCTGATGGAGCGCCAAGCCGAGTTGCGGCGTTCGAGAAGACTCGACTTTCTGCGTCCGGACGCGAAGAGCCAAGTGACGATACGGTATGTCGATGGGAAGCCGAAGGACATCGATACCGTCGTGATCTCCACCCAGCATCACCCGGATATCGAGCACAAGGCGCTTTCCGAGGCCGTGATTGAGGATCTAATCAAACCGGTTCTGCCACCTGAGATGATCACTAAACAGACGAGGTACCTCGTCAATCCTACGGGGCGATTCGTGATCGGGGGGCCCCAGGGCGATTGCGGGCTCACGGGACGCAAGATCATTGTGGACACCTACGGCGGTGCGGCGCCGCATGGTGGCGGAGCATTCTCGGGTAAGGACCCTTCCAAGGTCGATCGCTCGGCGGCCTACGCGGCCCGCTACGTGGCCAAGAACCTCGTCGCCGCCGGTCTTGCGAGTAAATGCCTGGTTCAGATCTCATATGCGATAGGAGTCGCACGCCCGACCAGCGTCATGGTGACGACCTACGGCACGAGCCGGTTATCGGATGAAAAGGTCGAGGAATTGGTCCGAAATCATTTTGATTTGCGCCCCAAGGGGATCGTACAAATGCTCGATCTGCTGCGGCCGATCTATCAGAAGACCGCCTCCTATGGTCATTTCGGCCGCAACGAACCGGAATTTTCGTGGGAGCGCACCGATAAGGCCGCGCAACTCGCCGCGGACGCCGGCACCAAGGCGATCGCGACGGGCTAGTACGCGGCAATTGCGAACCAGTACACGCACAAAGAAACAAGATTCAAGGAATTACTTATGAGCGCGGTCATTCAGTCCAATTCCACTCCCATCAGTGGAGATTTTCGCGTCGCCGATGTGGCGCTTGCCATATGGGGCAGAAAGGAGATCCTGATTGCAGAGACGGAAATGCCAGGCCTCATGGCCATCCGCGAGGAATTTGCAACGAATCAGCCGCTGCGCGGCGCCCGTGTGGCCGGCTCATTGCACATGACGATTCAAACTGCGGTCCTGATCGAGACGCTCCAAGCCCTGGGCGCACAGGTGCGCTGGGCCTCCTGCAATGTTTTCTCAACTCAAGATCATGCGGCGGCGGCCATCGCAGTGTGCGGCACGCCCGTGTTCGCATACAAAGGCGAGTCGCTCGAAGAATATTGGGATTACTCTCACAAGATCTTCGAGTGGCCCAACGGTGAACATGCCAACATGATCCTGGATGACGGCGGCGATGCCACCCTGCTCCTGCACTTAGGGGCGAGGGCGGAGAAAGACCCGGCGATTCTCGGCAATCCGGCCGGCGAGGAGGAGACTGCTCTGTTCGCGTCAATAAAGGCAACGCTCGCACGCGATCCGCGCTGGTATTCGGTGCGGTTGAAGGCCGTACGTGGCGTGTCGGAGGAAACCACCACGGGCGTCAAGCGCCTGTATCAGATGGCTAAGGCCGGACAGCTGGCCTTTCCGGCCATTAATGTCAACGACTCCGTGACCAAGAGCAAATTCGACAATCTCTACGGGTGCCGCGAATCATTGGTGGACGGCATCAAGCGGGCAACGGATGTGATGATTGCGGGGAAAATCGCAGTGGTGGCGGGTTACGGGGATGTCGGGAAAGGTTCTGCGCAAGCCCTGCGGGCTCTGTCCGCTCAAGTGTGGGTCACTGAAATCGATCCCATCTGTGCGTTGCAAGCGGCGATGGAAGGGTACCGAGTCGTTACCATGGATTATGCGGCCGACAAAGCCGACATCTTTGTTACCGCCACCGGCAACTTCCACGTGATCAACCATGAGCATATGCAGCGCATGAAGAACAACACCATCGTGTGCAACATCGGCCACTTCGACAACGAAATCGAAGTCGCGAGCTTGAAGCAGTACGCATGGGAGAATATCAAGCCGCAAGTCGATCACGTAATATTCCCGGATGGCAAGCGCATCATCCTATTGGCGGAAGGGCGTCTGGTAAATCTGGGGTGCGGAACAGGCCATCCGAGCTACGTGATGAGTTCTTCGTTTGCCAATCAAACCCTGGCGCAGATCGAGCTATACGCCAACACCGACAAGTATCCGGTGGGGGTGTATGTGCTGCCGAAGCACCTCGATGAGAAAGTCGCAAGGCTGCAGCTAAAGAAGCTCAATGCCGAGCTTACCGAGCTTACCGACACCCAGGCCCGTTATATTGGTATCGACAAGGCAGGCCCCTTTAAGGCTGACCACTATCGGTACTGATCGCGGTAGACATCGGCGTCAGGAAGGGAGAAAGGTGGCGATCTCCAGCAGTGGCTTGCGGACGATGTCGGGAACACACGCACCGTCGCCTGGATACCCAACGACAAGTAGCAAATACGGTCGCTCAATGTCTTTTGGTCGCCCGAGGATCTCGGTCAGGAAGCCCATCGGGCTCGGCGTATGGGTTAGTGACACCAGCCCCGCCGTGTGCACCGCCGCGATCAGAAAACCAGTCGCAATTCCAACCGACTCGTCGGTGTAGTAGTGCTTAAGCTTGCGGCCGTCCGGCAAACGGGTGAATCGCCGCACAAACACCGCGATCAGCCACGGCGCTGTCTCCAGGTATGGCTTGTGCTCGTCCGTTCCGAGGGGACGCAGCGCATCGAGCCATTCCTGAGGCGCACGCCGATGGTAGAACTCGCTCTCCTCGGC
>Ga0193726_1000654_pt1 | contig 34026 bp, 41 predicted proteins | sample H2c1metaG_FD_144928 | JGI IMG/M metagenome (GOLD analysis project Ga0193726, IMG submission 144928) | Soil microbial communities from a riparian zone of the East river system, Colorado, United States - H2c1 | ecosystem: Environmental > Terrestrial > Soil > Riparian zone | place: USA: East River... | reverse complement strand
AGCCTGTGGGATATGGCGTAGGGGGTACTGTGACGGTTTCAATCATACTTCTGCCGGAGGTGAGGGATGCATCAGTTTCCTGACATCTTCACGGAATTTAACCATATCAAAATTTGGATCATTCTTACGCCCATGAGGCAGAGCGTATTCTTTATGTCCAGCACACATAATGGCCGAAGCACCAATATGGGTCAGGATGGCTGCACAACCTCGCTTGTAAGCATCCATCTGAACTGTGGGCCAAGTATCAGCTCTAGGCCCTTTCGTCTCCCCAGTATTCTCAGCTTCAATGCCGATGAAATGTGAATTGCCGTCCCTGACTCCCTGCCAAACACCGGCCCCAGCATGCCAGCCTTTACCAGCAGCTATCATCCAATAATGACCAGAACGACCCAAGCCCAAATTACAGAGCGGGCCACCAAGATCAGGCCTACCGCTGACGAGCACATTAAGATCGAGAAGATCACCGTGAAGAGGGCCGCAGGTATGGTGGCAAAGAACTCCGAGAACTTGTCCTTCATCACCATGGCCTCTATTTTGCCAGCCGGGCACTTCGTTGACTGTAAGACCCCAAGCCCTGAGGACACCCGGTAACCAGAGTAGGCTGAAGGTCATGGAGTAGCTCCTATTTGATAAGTGCTAGTGCAGCGTCCCTTTGTGCATTGTTCCTGTTAGACCAACCATGGCCAAAACCGGATTTAGTGATTGGAGGGTGTGGCCCCCAGTTAGGGCTCTGATGCTTGACGGCTATCCAAGCAGCGCTCAGTGCTATGACCAGAGCTTTTGGATCAATTGCTTGTACAAGGTTTATAGTCTGCTTGTCCACCGCTCCCGTTAAGGGGAACATGCCCAAACAAAGCTGAAGTAGGTTTGGACCGCCCGTCATGCCTAAATTCGTAGTCAAATCAGCCATTCTGAAGTCGACCCCTGTAGGCAAATCATCAAAATGCAGAGGATCAAGCAGCATCTCATTGTAAATCAACATGGCATCGTCTTTGGTAAGAAGTGCCACATGAGGAATATCTGCACGAGGCCAGCCATGCTTCTTGTGATAGTCATCCAGAAAATCTACTGAGATGCCAAACTTGCTAGCACCACCGGGCTCGTTTGGTGACGTGTTTAAGTCACTGCCTTCCCATTGAAGGATAGAATTGAGGGTGATTATTCGATTTGCTTTCATTACAACAATCCATAAACTTTGACTGTTCCACTTAAGATATTTCCAGATGTAAAGAGGATTTGAAATCCATCTATCGCAGCAATGCTATTCCAAAAACCACCAACCACAGTTGACACAACGGCAGTATTAAAAGATGATGTATTTCCTGCAATATTCTTTATAGAAGAAGCAGTATTTACAGGTCCAAATATCGTTATTGATCCTGACATACCAACACTGGTCGTGTTAACTATAGTAGTAGCTGTTAAAGGAATATATGTTGTAGCTGCATTCACAAGAACAGTAGCACTACCATTAGTTCCAAAAGTGCTATTAACATAGGCAGTAGCTGGAAATGTACCTCCAGAATGAACTTGAAATTCAAGTGTGACGGTGTTGGTTGCTGGAACTATGTTTTCAAAGACAATTTCATAATCTTTGAAAGTGGAAGTTAAACTTGTTGTATCTGCCAACGTAGCAGAAGTAGCTGCTGTCAAGGTATTCAACAAACGTCTTGACTGCGCAACGTTCGTAAATGCGGCTGTCATATCAGTGAAGATAGCATTCCACACTGAAGATTGTATGATACCCCCCGGTGCTGCTGTAAGCGCACCAGCAGCAGGAGTGTAAACACCTGTCCCAGAAAATGGCATCTGTTATACCCCTGCGTAAATTATCTTGTTGACGATAAATGAAGGTTGAACAAATGAGAAAGCTGTGCTGGAACCTCCACCCCCTGTGCCAGTAAACGAAGCTGATATGCCCGTAACGGCTGAGTTTGTTGTCTGAAGAGTTTGCACAGTGAAGACATCAGCTGCTTGAGTACCGTCCTGATGGACGCCAGCATTCAAGGTATTATAGGTGTGCGTATGGCCCGGATCAGTTATTCCAATTGTCCCTGTTGGGGTTATAGGAGGCAAATTCGCCGTGATCAAGGATCGGCTTTGCAAACCACCGGGGTTACCAAGAACAATTGGGCTGCTTCCATAAAATGCCGTTGTCAAACGACCTGAAGCAGCACCACCCATATCGTCCTTGCCAACAAAAGCATAACCACGCCCGTCAGGAACATTGAATGTGGTTGACCCATCACCAGAACCATAAGTAACTCCAATTGCTGCAAACAAAGCAGCATAGGTTGTTCTGCTGACAGCCTGTCCAAAACAAAACAACCAGAGCGCGGGTAAAGTTGGTCCTGCCCAATCACCAAAAATTCCTACAGGAACAGTTCCTGGAATGCCTGTGCTGGTAATTGCAAAAATCTGAACACCGTTGATAATAACACCAATCGAACCAACACCAGATCTTATAAATCCAGTATTGGATTCGTTGTTAAATGTGAATGCAGGGGCAACGGCGCTACCATCTGGTAGCTTAAGCTGGCCGGTCATACCTGCTTGACCATCGCGGGGGAGCGAACCAGTCAATGCCGTAGCAATATCACTAAGGTCACTGTTCATTGCCGCAGAAGAAATAGTAGTACCAGCTACAAATGCTGTCTGCGGCAAACCATAGGTTCCAGAACCGTTACGAGGCATCTGTATCTTCCTTCATTTCAATAACGGCCCTTCAATCCAGCCAACTAAACTTTTCCGAATACCTTTAGTTACTGTCTTAACCTCATGGATAATATGACTACGAAAGACTGTAATCAATCCCAGCTCTTTTTCAACCTTAATCGGTTTGTCGAAAGATTCAGGATACAAAACCAATTCACCATCTTCATAATCTTCAGGCTTGGATAACTGAACAGTGAAACTCAATTTTCGAAATAAACCTACTCCGGGAACATAACTTGCATCAATGTGTTGACCGTAGAAACCTTGTTTACTTCCATCGTACTCAGTAAATTGTAAAGGTTGAATGGCTTTTAGATCCAAGTGAAAGTACATCTCGTTTAGACGATTAGAAATATCCGACAATCTTTCATACAGCCAACGGTACTCTTCAGTCTCTGGTACCCAAGCTACTTCACTCTCTCGAATTTCTTTATCTAATTGATTATCACCCACCGTCGCTTGTTCAATTTTCAATTGTTCGCCTAAACCATTCAAAAGACGCAACTCATGTGGAGCAAAAGCATTTTTCCAAAATCCCCATGATTGAAACATAGGCAAAGGTTGCAGTAACCACATACGCTATTCCTTTTCATACCCAACTTAAGACTGCCGCACCTGTAGCACCTGCTGGACCGGGGGCACCGGGAGGTCCGGGGGTACCAGCGGGAGATCCAGAACCTCCAGCGCCTCCCGCACCTCCAGCGCCTCCAGCGCCTCCAGCAAAAACTTGTACTGTTACAGTAGCACCGGGAACCGGTGCTCCGGGATCCCCACGAGGCCAAGACGTTGTCGTTGTTGTACCATTAAAATTGGGCGCTGATCCCGGTGATCCCGCCACACCGGGGGAGCCCGGTGCTCCCGGCAATCCCGGTGCGCCCGGTGCTGTCGTTCCCGGAGTACCCGGAGTACCTGTAGCGCCCGGAGTACCCGATCCACTGGGTGTTAATGTCGCAGTATAGACTTTGTATCTATCAGGTATAATGACAGGAAAAGTTCCTACAGTATTAAAAGTCGATGATCCTGCAATAATTTGATAACCACAAATCTGTGCATTTGCTCCGGGAAACATCAGCGGACTCCCTTAAACGGCAAGGAGAGCCAAACTTCTGTCGCACTACGCACAAAATACATGATGCCGTTTTTACGACCAGCCACAGTGTCAATGGTGAATCCTCCACCCACATCTGTCTTGTAATTTGCACTCAAGGTCAAAGTGAAGCCACCTGCACCTCCTTCAATAACCTCTAATATACCAGAACGACCAACCACTGGATTAGTCATGTTGCCTAAAGTGCGGCTGGCCCCAATCGTAACTGTAAAATTAACTCCAGTTCTATTATCCCAAGCAATGGTTGCTGCATCAGTCAAGGAAACGAATGCTCCTGTAGCATTCATCACATCGGTCAACATCGTTTTACTTTGAGTATTGTCCCACCAATCTGATACTGTCATAACAGCGGTAGAGAATGTGTTGACTAACACACCTTGGATGACAACGCCTATCTGACCAACACCGATCCTCATAAATCCAGTGTTAGTTTCATTATTGAAAGATAATCCGGGAGCAGCCAAAGCACCATCAACAGCTTTGAATTGCCCCGTCATAGGACTTTGCCCGTCACGAGCAAAGGAACCAGTCAAGGCGGCGGTAATATCACTAAGATCACTATTCATTGCTGCCGAAGAAATAACGGTACCAGCCACAAACGGTGGCTGGGGTAGAAAGTAAATTCCTGTACCGTTACGGGGAATAGTCGCCTCCCAACCCAACAAAGGAGCAAATATGTGGTACGTTTTACAAGCCGGAATAGCTATTGGTATCGCTTACTTTTGGTGCACGCTGCCCGGCAACTCACCTAGTGAGTTTGGACATGGTCTCTTCCTTGGTGGCATCATAGCTTGGTACGCCACTGCCCTCGTTACTGCCATTTATGATTATAGCAGACGAGCTACTGTTGAGGACCAACCATCGTTGGGTTCGTCGGTGGTGCCATCAAAAGACGTAAAAGTGTTGCGCGATCGGTAGGAGCCGTAGCTGGGCTAGGCATCCACCTTTGATTCTTCAAATACCCTTGACCTGTAGGGCTAGCCACAGCACGAGCCGCAGTTCCTTTCAAGAAATCTATAGCCGGGCCAACACCTTCACGGCCTGCGATAGCACCCAAAGGACCGCCTTCAGTCAAAGCATGAGCTAGCCCCATGCCACCGGCTGTTTGAACTCCTGCTCCTGTCAAATATCCACCAGCCATGCCCGCCAACTTCATAAGCGGACTGGCTGTCTCAGCAGGTGAGCTTGGCAATGGCTGCATGACACTTGCAGCATTGTCCGAATGCGTTTCAAGCGGGCTGCCTACACCTGCTTTTCGATGAACTTGATCTGGTGTAAGGGTACGCCCGCCTGCTTCTCTCGGAATATTCTCTATGGTCTTATAATTTGAATATTGCTGATCAAGATCACGAAGACGCTGTGCCTCGGCAGGCGGCATTGAATTATGAAAAGCTTCATTCATTCGATCGCGTACACCTGTAATAGCCATCCGCTCATGTGTCGTAGGCGCACCCTCAGCAGCATTTTGTGTTATCTGTTTTAACGCACCATATCTTTCACCTGTCATATTCAGAGGCATAGGATTGCCCCCAGTAGGCCCCTGCGCTATCTGATCCCGAACATTGGTATAGGGCTCACTATTGCCAACAGACCGGAACAAATCACGCTGATCCTGCCTTACACCACGGTTCAGCGCGGCAAATTCAGCAGGCGACATGCTATGGGCATTACGCAATGCTTCAAGCTGAGCACCAGTTCCTTTAGCTTGAGCAAGTCCGGGCGTGTCAAACATCGCACCGGGGGCACCAGCTTGTCGCATCACGCCTTGCGTATAAGCTTCACCTTGCCGTGTCGGCAAATTGGCCATGCTTGGTGCACGACCCTCCATCGCCATTAGACGCGGGGCTTCAGCCAGTTGACCAGCACTAGATGCTTGAACAAGCTCTGGATTAACTGCCCGTAAAGCATCCACAGTAGCCGTGCGTTGAGGGTTCAGTGGAAGCGGGGTAACCGCCCCACGGGCAAGAGCTGGCAAACCAGTACCAGCCATAACACCCGCTGCACGAGCAACTGGCTCTGCCCAAGGCTGAGCAGCATCAGGTAGGTATCCTTTTAAAGCATCAGCACCTTCCGCAGCACCTTCACCAACAAGGCCAGCACCCGCAGATTTAGCCAAAGCACCCGTAACCCCTCCACCCCCTAGTGCAATGGATGGAAGTACACGCAAACCAGTTTGCAAAGCTTTGCCGGGGCCAGTCTGTGACTCGTAAAATGGACCAGTAACTTCTTCAGCCTTTTTCTGAATACCAGCAGAAGTCGGCAATGGAACATTACCGGGCATATCCCCGCTGCTCACCTGCTGAATGGCAGTTGGATGCTTTGCAGTATCCTCTTGAAGGAACTTACCAAGCCTAGAATTGGCAAACGCATCACCCAAAGCAGAAAAAGGATTAATACCTTTTGCAGTCGCTGCTTCAGAACCAGCCTTAGCTAATTGCTGAAGATCACCACCCATACCGGCAACTGCCATACCACCTTGGGCAAGAGCTGGGACAGCCCCCTTGGCCATATCCTCTCCATAGCCAACTGGGGGCTGCAATTTTGACGCAGCTTCTGCCCACGGCGGCAAGTCCGGTGCTGTCCCTTTCTTAACTTTGGCCGCCTCTTCCCATGGAGGCAGTTCTGTCTCAGCCATTATTTTTTCTTAACCTTTTCCCAATTATTTTCATCGTGTTGATCACCGCCCTTGAACTGATAGCCTTTGTAAGTCATTCCCGGCTCTGTCGCCCCAAGTGATTTGGCCTCACCAGACTTAGGCTCAATAACATCCTTCTCACCCTTACGACCTTTCAAATCTTCAGTAAACGTATCAAACTCGTCCTTGCTAAAGGTAGGATGATCTTTTGTATATTGATGCAAAAACTTGTCCCAATGCGAATCAAGACCAACGCGTTCCATTGGTTCACCATCTGGACCAACATTTGCTTTAAGCAATACCTTGGATGGATCCTTTGGATCCATGATGGCTTCACCATTCTTGTAAGTGGCAGCCATTTCACCAATTTGTTGCGCCTTAGCTGCATTCCTATCAGTGATTTCAAGAAGGGCTTTAATAGCCGATGGCGTATTGCTAGTGCTGGCATTGGCTTGTTCTTGCAGTCTGATTTCAGCCACACGAATTTGACCCAAACCACCAAAAGCAGTTTTCAAATTAGACATGATTGATTGCGCTGTGGTCTTTCTGAAGACCTCCATCGGCCTTGCTGCATCGGGGTCAATACCCGCAGCTGATTTGAAGCGTTTCCAGTTTTCAACAAGACCATTACCCATACCAGCATAAAAATTAGGATCTTCTATTTGCTTACGTGCCATGGCAACGTTATTTCGTTGCTCAGCAGCAGCATTCGCAGAAATTTGAAGATCGTCATAGTTTTTAGCGCTATGTTTATTGGCTTCCTTCTGAGCATCAGCGTTAACGCCAATATCAGCCTTCCCTTTCTCCAGTTCCAAGGTCTTTTGCTGCTCAAAAGCTTTCTTGTTTGTATAATCCTGCACGTCCCCCGGTGCAAAATTATTCAACTTCAGCTGCTCGTCGGTAACACCCGGAGGTTTTGCTTGAGCAAATCCAGCCAAAGGCCCAGTTGCTGCCGGTGCGGCTGCAAGGGCGGGGGCACCGCTCTCAAACGGACTTGGAGCTTTAGCCGGGGCACCGCCCCCTCCAGCTCCCGCTGCTGCGGCTGCCACACCTGAAGTCGGGTCATTAGAGGCAACCTGAACACCACCCGTGTTTGGAACCGCCTCAGGGGCCGGTGTCGGGGCCGCTGGTGCGTTTTGAGCAACCACGGGCACAATGGGCGGGGCTCCAGCCGGGCCGCCTGTCGGGGCTGCTGGCGGCGTCCCCTCACTTCGAGGCCCAACCGCTGCCGGAGCTTGTTCAATAGGTTTAAGCTGCATTCCGGGGCCACCTGCTCCACCGGGGCCAACTATGTTGTAGGAAGGCACTTCCATATCACCAAGTTTCTTGGTGCCCTTTTGAAGATCAGGGATAAATTGCTGTCTGCGCGGATCGCGCGGGTCAATGATGACGTTACCGCCGGGGTACGGCATCGTGATAGGTTGATCCTGCTGTTGATACTGCTGCATCAACCCAAGCTTTGCTTGTTCTGAAATAGTTGGATCAGCCAGAATGCCACGCATCTGACCTTCAGTATATTGCGGCTTGCGCTGGATAAGGTTTGGATTGATCAAAGGCTGACCTTGTTGCGCGTCACCGGGCATAACATTACCGCCGCCACCCCCAATAACGGGAGGTTTGGCACCGCCACGCAGAGCGCTTGCTGCAAGTTGCACAGTTGGAGGCGCCCCATCAGGACCAGCAGGAGCACCAACAGGAGCAGCCGGGGGCGCTCCACCGCCACCGCCATAAGCATTTGAAAATTTCTTGCTGTAGCCAGCAACTGTTGTCCCAAGCATATCCTTGGCATTAGGATTGTTCATACCCCCTTCACCGGCGAACCAAGCGCGGGAAGCGCCTTCCGGGCCATACTTCTGAGTGTACTCACCAAACTTGTGCTTGAAGACAGCTTCCTGTGCCTGAGGATTGGCTAAAAATTCCTCCTTGGTCATTGGCTTGCCAAGTGCTGCTTGTGACCATTCAGGGATATTATTGCCCATGACTTGATATTTGCCATAGGCTCTATCCCCAGACTTAGGGATGACTGGGCCAAGCTCGGCATAGTTGCCACCGCTCTCAATGCCTGAAATGGCCTTAGAAGCGTCGCCACCTGTATCTTTTACACCCGCAGGCGACGGGTCACCGCTAAAAGAAGTTGGTGCCATACCGCCCGGAGGTTGCGTAGAAGGGGAACCGGGGATGGTAGGAAGCATCCTGCCTGCCCTGACAGCATCAGATTCATTTTGCTTCTTGTTGGCATTAAAATCTAGATTACCACCCACAAGAGCACTAACCATGTTGCTAACACCCTGCGACCAATGGCTAACAGGTTGCTGCATATTTCCATGCAACAGCGCCTTGGCATATTCTCGCGTTGATGCAAGTTGCCCCGGTGTCGCATAGCCTTCGGGTGTAGAAAGTAGATTTGCTTCGTTAGCCACCAAATTGGCTCCCCATACCAGCCCCCGGAATTGGAGACATCAAAGCTTGTGCTACAGGATCTTGAGGCATGCCCATGCCGGGCATAGGCCCAGCCATGCCAGTCCCCATGCCGGGCAAAGCTCCACCCGGATCCATAGGAGGCGGCATAGGAGGAGGCATGCTACCGGCACCACCCGTCATTGCTGACGGATCAACAGGAGGAGGCGGAGCAGGCGGAGAAGGCATGCCGGGGGCCATACCGGGCGCTGGAGGTGCCAAGGACTGTGGTGCACCAACAGATGGCCCACCCGTAGTCGTCATTGGATTTGCACCCGTTACGGCACCTTGCCTCTGTTGCTGCATCTGATGTTGAGCATTTCCAGCCATGATAGCCTTAACCATATTGCTAATATTTCCGGGCATGGAAGTAGTAGCACCTTGAGGCTGAAGATAGCTCGGTGTGGCTGATTGCTGCTGAGGAGAATTCGGGCTCATAGCAAAAGGATTCGTGTCCATTTTTAACCTTTCAGTTTAGCTAGATGCGAAGATACCCGAACTGGTGGGTCTCCTATAACAACAATATTTTCTGGTTCTTTAGTATGCTCAAAGAACCAATATTGATCTTCCAAAGTACTAGCAACCCCTAGGGCACTTCTTACCTCTATGCCAGAATCTGTATATTCCGTAATAAACTTCAAAGCTTCTCCAGTCTTATGCCGTCTTTCAATCTCAGTTTTATTATAAGGCCCAAGATTTAGAAATAGATTTTCACATCTAAGGCCACTCAAAGCCATTATCTTGAAAGAATCAATTTTGTTAGGATTATAATGAAACACCCCTCGGTCATTATCACAGCGGCAAAAACCAAACGGCACATCCAATTCGACAGTCCCAACTGGGAACATTTGAACATTTCTAAGACCCCGCTTAAGCTGACTTTGCTGAATAAGCAAAGTCTCCGGGCTTTCAGGTACATTTTGTCCAGTATCTTCCATCTTACAAAGCTGCCGCACCTAACAAGGAACTCAAACCACCTGATTGCGCCCAACCGCCCAACAGCGCAGTTGGAACGCCAAAAAGACCAGACATCATGGACTGGCTTTGTTTCAACTGATCCTGATACGACGCTTCCGCTGCTTGTTGCGCATTGGCTGTAGCACCTATCAAATTCGCCGGTTGAATATTCAACTGTGGTGTATTTTGGAATGTTGGATTACTAGGTGCTCCAAGATTGGCAAGAGTGCCGCCCAATGCTGCCGGGGTCATGTAGTTCTGATACGCCTGTTGATACATCTGAGGCTCCATCTGAGCCTCAAAACCAGTAACCGTATTCCCCTGATTGTTTTGCACGGCACGCATGGCGTTGTCGTATCCCGGTTGACCGGGAAGTAATCCTTGATTCCTTAATTGGGTATCAAGCTGACTGGTTTGTTGTGAAAAATAAGGATCAAGATATGCAACTTGTTTGGCCATTGCATCCTTGACCAAACCAGATGTGGCATTGCCGATAACATCACTGGGCTGTTGCCCGCCATAATTAGCACCTGAGATAAGATTTTGACCTTGCTGGCCAGCAATTTTTTGTGTCCCCTGCAAAGTATCCAGCAGTTGCTGTTGCGGGGCGCTAAGTGCAGTAGTCGCTGTATATAGCGGCGTGCCATCGGACGAAGTACCAGTCTGATTATAGGTCAAACTTCCCGTAGGGGTGACCTGACTAGTCATCGAACCAACTTGAGATTGTTGCCCGGCAGTCGTATTCAATGCTTGCTGATTAGCCGCTACGGTGTTCGGGTCTGCTACAGCAGGTGCGTCAGGTGTAGATGACATTATGCAACTTTCTTCAAATGCTCAGCTGCGAATTTCTCAAGATCTTCTCTGAACATGACAAAGCGACATCCAGTATTACGTGGAGAATCCGTATGTCCATAATTTCTACGCTGAACACCTTCGTACTTGAAACCAAGTTTTGAAACTCTTTTCAAAAGATAAGAAGGACGCTTCGGCACAATAACGGTCAATCTCGCCAAGCGCAACTCATAAAGGGCAATCCTAGCTATAGCACGGAATATTCCCACAGTAGCTGTACTCTTGCCATAGTAGGATAATTCCGCATTAAGGGTGTTATAATTGGTGAACAAAACAGCCCCAACCAGCAAACCATTATCTAGTATTCCCAAAGCCCTATCCACATGCATAGGGGCACGATGATATGTCTCAAATGCCCATGCAGCAACTTGCGCATCACAGTCAAGAAGCAGGCCTTTCATATGAAACCACCCAATTCTATGATAGAGTTGAAGGCATTAACTTGAAGAGAAATAGAAGTTGTATCCAAACTTGTGTCAAACAATCCTTCATCAAAAAATGAGAAATCAAATTGACCAAGGGTGCCGTTACCCCCTGCTACTGTCGCAATATTGATAGTGAGATGCATGGCTAAAGCATGCCCCATAGCCTCTGTGCTTATCCAAGAGGTGGTCTGGATGACAGTGCCAAACCATTTATCAGTATCCCACACAGCCACATCCCACAATGCACCACCATTGAAAATCTGGAGCGGAGCATTTTGTGTCTGAACATGGAAATCAGCATCTACGGAAATAAAGGGCGTGATAGTTTGACCCGCCGAAATAAACGGCTGAGCCATTGTCATTCTCTTTAACCGACCCGGTGCATCAAAATAATTATAGGCACATTGCATGTCAGCGAGGATGGGCGTGGTAAAATCAGTACTTCCAACAAAGCACTTATTAACATCCCCAACATTTCCACCGAAATACAAAACATCACGGAAGACTTCAAAACAATTGGCGTTCCATCCAATAAACTGGCACCACGCACCTGTCAGAACATTCATGACGAACTGAACTTGTGTGTTATTCTCAGTTTGGGGAACGTTTAAAATAGCAAGCTGCTGTGGAGCAAAACTTATTAATTGCCAGCCAAACATATCCCCACCAACTTGGGCTGCTTGCGCCATGGCATTCTGAATACGAGCAGTAATTGCAACACTACGCTCCGCACTTGGGTCATAAGGCAACGCTTGTGAAAGCGGGACAACGCCTTGTTGCGTAATAAGAGCAACATCAGAACCAATCTTGGTAGCGCAACGCAAGCTGATGGGCGGGGATATATCAAAAGTGCCTACAAGGGTAAAAGTAGCCGCATTGGTAGGATCAGTCCCGCTGAAGATGCTGACTTGCCCACGATTTGAAATAAACACCATATAGTCTTGCGGGCCGTTACCGCCGTCAATCGTCCAATCAGCAATTGAAATAAGATAGCCACCCTTGGTCCAGTTGGCACCAAGATCGAGGGTACCTGCGATAGCCCCCGTAATAGCATCCGTTGGCATAAAGGCACAAACGGTAGAACCACCGCCAGTGCCATTGCCGAGGACGTACCAAAGCCTGCGTTTTTGTGCATGAATATTCGTTATAGCAGCCGTAGACAGACCACCCGGCAACCCTGTGATTGCTGGAATGGACCACACTGTTCCATTATATTGACGAAGAGTATCGACCCCATTCACAAGCTGGATAACAGTAGTACCAGCCCCCGGAGTAAAATTGACATATTGCCATCTGGCCGAATTCAAACCCGATACAACAACCGAACTCACACCACTGATAGAGACATCATAGATAGAACTGCCAGCAGCAGCAAACATCTGCTCCCCACCTTGAGCCCGACGTACCATTATTGTCTCAACTGGCGTTGTAGGGGTATTCAAGAGCACCCATGGAAAATAACCCTGCCTCAATTCTACCCAACCGGGGCGTGGTATCCAGTTATTGAGAATAGGTGCACGTTTCGGATCCATAGATGCCAAGGGTGAAATGGCATCCCAGCCATCAGTAGGCACAGGAATAACCTTAGACTGCACGTCAGGTGCAGCCGTGGCAATTTTCTCAACTGTTGTAGTCTTCCTCATTTATTTCTACTTTTAAGCAATTCTATCATCTTGTTTACATCATATTGTTCATGAAACGGGACATCCTGTGTCATGACAGGGGGTTCGGTCAAACGCCGAAGTGGTGAAAAATCCAATCTTTTTTGAACATTTCTAGCCTCAACTTCACCAGCTATGTTGTGATACGACTGATGCGCCAAATCGGTAAGATGTGCATGATCGTAAGGAGCGTCACTCTGCCTCATGATCTTTTCAAAATGAGGTATAAACTGCTCAGGCATCCCACCCGGCGAAAAACCTTCAATATTTTGAATCCCATGTTGCAATTCATGCCCCATAACACTTCTACCGCCTGCATAATTTGGGGCATCTGCCTCAAATCGTGGGGGTACCTTTCCTCGTGGTGGGTAGTATCCTCCTTCTTCTATTCCTGGTTTAGTTTTTGTTAGATCAAGACGAAGGCCTTTAAGATCAGGATAGGCTTTCATTAACTCAGGATGACTAACCAATGAATCTATAGACCCTGTAGCTTTGTCCCCCAACTTCTGGGGCATGAACTTCATAGCCATTTTATTGTCTGGAATTTCAAAGCGCCATTTCTGATCAATTGGGTTCTGCTCCCAACCCGTCATCATACGTGTTTGATCTGGATTCGCACCACGAGCAGACCGTGTCATGGCAGCATCAAGTTGACGAAGATCAGCTGTTTTAGCCATCGTACCGCCAAAAGCACCAAGTCCAGCCTTGGGCGCAGCAATGCCTCTTCCCATTAAAGCCATAACTGTATCCGTTGCCGCAGGCACCACCCTTTCAGTGCTTCCACGAATATCCGTTGGATCAAATTGTGTTGCTTGATCAATTAAATGCTTCGGTACATTCGCAACACTTTGAGCAACATGCCCAACTACAGGATTGATGATGTTGGTTGCCTCGTGCACGGGCTCAGCAGGGCCGCCCACGCCGAACGGCATGGCATCGGGCTGCGCCTGCCCTCCCTTTAATGCTGCAATGATGTCCTCAAAAGCAGGCATTTACGGCCCTGTCTTTGGTAAGTAGGGAGCCTGTGTCGGCGCAGTCGGCAAAGTAGGGGTCGGCACTTGCATCGGCTGTGGTGGAATTACTGGATGCCCTGCTTTCAAATAGGCAAGGACTTGCTGAAGATGCGACGCAAATGGTGATTGTGCTGATGGCATCGCATGACGCTCCTGTTAAACGCCACGCTATTAAGAACTCCCGGATGGTCCCGGGAAGAAACCATCCTGCACGTTTGCTGGTGAAATAAAGATGGGGCTCCTTCGTTTAGCCAATTGCAAAGTAGGCGCAGCCCCATCCTGACCAATCAATTGATTAACATAATCGGCCCAACGGTTTTGCAAAGTAACATAACTTCCCATCCCCTTAATTTCCCAAAACATCCACTTGATACCAGTCACCATAGCCTGATCATTTAGAAGACAAGTATCAAGATCATTGGCAAAATACTGAGCAAAAGATGTACCCGCACCTGACACATCTACTGCATTGACAGACCTGTATTCAAAAACCAACTGAATAGGAGCTGTAATTTCAAAAGGCGGAGGCCAAATGCGCCAATTATTCACATACGGCCCTACTGACCGGAAATGCCTTCGAGGCCCAGTAGTGACAATGCCTGAATTATGCCATTGGTCTACTTGTGGCGAAGTAGGCCCAAGCAGTTCCCAATGATTAGTTCTATCCCACATAGTCCGGTTTTGAAAAGAATCAAAGCCGGATGGCTCAGGAAACGTATCTTGAGCAAAAATAAGATCTGCACCAAGAGAAACGTCAGGATTAATAGACTGCATATTCATAGTGACGGTAGCCCCATCCGGCACTGAAACGACGCGAGCACCTTGTGGAATATTGGTCCCCGATATAGCAGTGGCATTAGGCAATATCCCAGCCGTACTTGGAATATTGCTGATGACACTAGTAAAAGGAGCCAGAAAATTTCCAGTAGTCAAAAGCGGCACTGGTACTACAAGGTCATATTCGAATTGTAATGCAGTCCAGCCCGAAGTAGCATTCATAGACCTCAATTCGTCCAGAACACGGTTCGCCAACGCAAACATCTGTGCCGTGGTAACATCAGTATTACCCACGACACTTACAGCCACCGGCAGCCCAAGTTCAGCTTGGGCTCTCTGAACCATCTGGAGCAGTGTTAATGCCATAACTTATACCGATAGAATCGAAGCCCAAAACTTTGGCTTATATTGCCAAAAAATTGCAGCCTTATTCTGTGGAACAGCAAGACTCGCATTGAGAGTATTATTAAGTGTATGACCAACAGGAACGAATACTAAAGCAGATGTAGCAGTGGAGCTGCTATTGAAGGCAAAGACTGGTTCCGCAACTGCTTGAACAAAAGGAAGTATAACAGCTGTCTGACCAACAGAAACATTAAGCTCTGCATTGTCACCTACAATGGAACGAGCGCCAACCTGTGCAGTGCCAATACCGACAACAAGTTGATAATCCGCACCTACAATGGCTGCCAATTCGCCGGGCAGGCCCAAACCCATAAGGGCAACCGTATTTCCACCAATCATTTTAATCCCCTTTATGCGGATACAAGAGCAGCCCACTTCGTAGGCTTGTACTGCCACGCAAGAACGTGCTTATTTTGTGCAACGTTCACACTGGTCGTACCATTTATAGTGTGACCAGTGGGAGGATAAAGAACGCCGGTCGTAGCTGTCGGATTAGCAACCATATACGGAACCATGACGTTAGCGTTATCTGGTGAAGCAGGAAGAATAGCACCAGTTTGAGAAGCAGCGGTCAATAGCTCAGTATTCGTGCTCTTAATTAAAGCAGCGGTTCCTACTGCGGTACCAGTCGTAGTCAACTGGTTCGGGTTACCCCCCAACAGTTGAGCCAATTGCGCAGGAAGGCCAAGACCCATTAGCGCGTCAGCAGTTGCTACAGGCATTTAAATGACTCCTTATTTGAGGCGTGTGCGGGAACGCTTAGGATCGGCCTTTGGCATTTGACGTACTGCGTTGATCTGCGCAGTCTGAGCATCAAAATTACCACCGGGAGAAAATACACCACGCTTCATTCCACCACCCTGATTGGCCAGCAATTGTTGGACATCAGCCATGGTAACGGCATTTTCCTGATTAGCTCGAATATTCTTGAGTTCAGATTGAACCAAGTCAAGCTTGTTCTTGAGGCTATGAATTTCACGATCCTTTTCCTCAAGGATCTGTTTAAGCTGACTAGCTTTGACACCTTTATTCGCTACCTCAAGATAGCGAACAGCTTCGTTCACCCATTGCTGACAGCCCATCCCAATGGTTTCAATGGCGTGTGCTGAGAGTTTGGCCAACTGCTCCACTGTATGCACGCCAGAAGCCTTAAGGGCACCAGCGGTGGCCGGTGAGGCAGCAAACAGCATGTCTACGGGGGTACCATCTGACACTTGAGGAGCGTTCTGTTGAAATTGCTGCCACTGCATCGGGTAGCGGCGCTTTTCCAGATCAGTTGCTTCTCTGTCTACGATGTTGAGGCGTTCACCGGGGGGATGGATACGAACATAAATCTTGTCATCAAAATAAGGTCGGCCGACCTCAGCTGATTTGGCTGGGTTGGATACGGCTTTCATGTAGAACATGACGACCATCGAGGAATCACCACCTCCATAGTTGACCACCCCACCCCATTCACCCATGCGACGGATGCTAGTATGACTTGCAAGTTCGTCCATAACTCAGACTCCTGTTTAAATTACGAAGATAGCGCAGATCGTGTTACTTGGCCAGAGTCAAGTCCTGCTTTCAATTGAATTTGGCTTTTAACGAATTTATCCAATTCTATAGCTACTTTTTGCAACATACCATCCCAGTCATGAGGAGCAGGTTGCGTAAATTGACGCAAGCTTGGATACCAAGGGCTATCCTCACGTGGCCCGAACCAACGCCAGCACCCGTCCCAGCGGCTTAGCAGCCACGTAGGCTTGCCTAACGACGCAGCCGCATGGACTACCGCCGTATCAACTGAAATGACCAAATCGCAGTTTTCAATGGCACAGCACGTTTCATAAAAATCGTACATGTCTTCGGTCCAGTCCGCAATGGACATTCCAGCAGGTGGAGTTTTAACTTCTTCACCGGGGGTACCGTGTTGAAGCGATACCCACACAATACCGGGGACCTTCGCCAACGGAGCCAAAGCTTTCAAGTCAGTTGAACGGATTGCATCAACCGCAGCAGCAGCAGGATTTGTCCTTCTACTCAAACCGGCCCAACAAACACCAACTTTGAGTCCTTTGGGCAACTGTTTGAATCTTTCAGCCCATGCATCAACATCACGATAGTTCAAATAAAATTCCCTATCATTAACTGGGATAGCCTCAATATTTGGAGTCAATATTCCTGCCAAAGTCATCATGGGCACGGCATAGTCAAGCTCTGGAAGCTTCTCACCAATGTTAATGACTGCATAAACATCAGGAATAGTTTCAAGAAGACGTTTAAGCTGCGGTCTACCTTCAACAATGACTTTTACTCGAGGATAACGATTTGCAAGTACGGAGGCATAACGTGAGAATTGAATGATATCCCCCAAACCCTGCTCGCCATATACAAGAATGGTTTTATTGCTTAAATCTTCACCATTCCACTGCGGGCATTTGACTTTACGTGGAGGCATTTGATTGCTTTTCCAACGCCATTCGTACTCTTTCCAACCTTCCTCAAAATGTTCCGCTCTAAGGAGAGCCATGCCATAGACAAAATGGCCGTCAATGTATTCAGGGTCAACAGCTATGCTTCTACGGTAGTAAGAAAGACCTTTTTCAATATTTCCTTCATATTTATAAGCATTTCCTAAAGTCAAAAGTGCCTGTGGTATTTCCTCAATTTCAATAGATTGAAAAAGGCTTCCCTTTGCTTTGACTATATTCCCTATGTCATAATAGGCAGCACCTCGATTACAATAAATTCGCGCCCGCATGTCTTTATGAGTTTCATATTCCAAAGCTTTGTCAAAACTTATAATGGCATCCAAATTATGCTGCATTTGTTGAATGCAAACACCTCGATTATCCCAAATACGTGAAAGGTGCCCATCAGCTTGAAGGTTATTCTCAAACCTTTCAAGAAGTTCAGTGGACCAGACAATGGCTTCGGACCATTTTTGATTGTGATACGCCATTACAAAGAGTTCTTGAAGTTCTCCATACGTTTTACGCTGCATGTCATGCTCCACACGTTGATAAAAAGACAGGGGCCGAAAAGCCCCTGTCTTACGCCCACCCTTACACCAATATCAGGTCGCAGCGCCAATGGTTGGGTTATTGAGAATGCCCGTATTCGGGCCAGCCACGGAACCAGCAGCTTGAGTAAGAACCATGCCCGTGATCGCATAACCGCTCGCAGCACCGGGGGTTAGGCCCACCGCGCCACCAGTTGCTGCAACGTCAAACAACGGAGCACCTAGGGTGACCGCAGCAGCAGACCTTATATTCGGGCAGTTACCCGCCACTTGCACCCAAAAGAAGGTAGCAGTTTGCGGGGAAGCCGGAGCCGGAACAACCATGCTTCCTTGTGAACCACCAACCACGCCGACAAACTGACCAAACGGAACAAAAGTACCCGTAATGGTCGCACCACCAATCAAGGCAACAGACCAAGAGTTGGGGATGGGACTCACAACAACAACTGAACCAGCAGGGATGGTAATGCTGGCGGTACAGAATACCCATTCTGAACCATCCGTGCCCCAAGCCAACTGACCGGGGTTAAATGGAGGACGAGGAATTTCCGGGGTACCAACAGCATTCAAGATAAACACCTGATTGATGTCGACGCCTTCCAAGTTAGAAGTATTATAAATTGCAGGGGCTGCCATTTAAGGCTCCTCATGTGTGAGTTGGAATTCTAAAACCTATCGTCCATGAATTGGTTTCCAAGGACACGCACGAAGAAGTGGGTGATTGGTTTCACCAGTCTCACTTCTATAAGAAGTAATAGACTTCGTCAAGATCATAGCAAACGCTGCCCTAACAATATTGCTGGGGAACCACCCCCGCCACCAGTTTGCGAACCATCCCAAGATGTGTATCCAGTAGGTATAGCGGCAACAAAAGGCGTAGCTCCAAAATTTACAGTTTGGGCTGTAGTTGGAGGAAAAGTGGGGACAACACCGACATAGAACCCAGCGACATCCGGTACGATTGTAACGCCCCCAGTACCAGCACTGGCATCCCCCCACACCTTGTGAGTTCCATCAACAATTAGATAAATTTTACCATTACCAATATCAAGACAGATACTGACCGTTAAAGACGCACCGGGGGTATATGTATTGGAAGTACCACCACTTCCCCCGAATTGATCCCAAACACCCGAACCCGAATAAACAAATGCAATTCCGCCATCAGATTCAAGAAAGTGGTTAACGTTGTGACCTGTAACGGAACCTGTGCCAAATTCATTATTTTGCGAACTATCATTCGTTGTAGTTATTTCAAAAAACCATTTACCAGATGATTGCGATGTTGTTGAAAAAACCGCTGAAGCAGTAGAACTAGAAGTAGCGGTTAAATTCCCGTTGGTCAAAGTTACGCTTATAGATTTATTGGCTGGGTCAAGTGTGACTGTCATTGTACTGACTCCTTTAGCGGATCATAAAGTTACCCATGTTGCCGATGAATTTTACAATGTGCTCAGTCTGACCGGGTGCTGGTGTGACTGTGTAGAGATTTTGATTATAGGGCGGCAACGGGAACAGCCCTATTTTAACAGGACGCGAGTTTGGGTACTGGTTCTGATTGAACGGAAATGGATTCGTGAACAGATTTGGGTTGAGTGCCTGCCCCTGCGCAGGGACAGACAAGACCGGACGAGATACAAAAGGCTTCGACCAATCATACTGCGCAAACGGCGTCTGAATCGTAACAAATAAATTGAAATTGCTAGACTGTGTTGCGTCAGAAAGAGCTGGGGATAGAGGATGGGGCCGCATAACAAACGGTGCACGGGGACGCCCACTTGGCCCTACTACTGTTACCGTATAGAGCGATTGATTGTAAAACGAAGTAGTTACTTGCTGCGGGCGAGGTACCCTTGCAACAGACCAGTCATATTGCGCGAACGGCTGTACAGTAACGACACCATACAAATTAACATTGTACGGCTGAGCAGGAGTTGAAAAACCTTCTATCGTGCTTGAGACAGTCGCGTTGAAATTGAAAATAGGAACAGGATTGGTGAACAAATTAGGATTAGTAGGCCGTGTTGCATCAGAAAGAGCTGGACGCAGGGGGTAGGGGCGCATGACCAGCGTCCCACGATCCTGATACTGCACAACAACGACACCATACAAATTGACATTGTACGGCTGAGTAACCTCCTGAGATACTTTAGCTCTAACAAATGGCCGTGCCCAATCCGTTTGATTAAACGGCACCGTGACCACACTGTACAAATTAAGATTGTACGGCGTTACGTCAGAAAGAACTGGACGCACAGGAGTAGGCCGACCAAAGTACGGTGTACGGAATTCTACGGTTACTGTTTCTGCATAGATAGATGGATTGTATGGAAAACTTATTGGATAATTTGTCAAACGAACGGGGCGTGAAGTATCAACATTCAAGAATGGGACAGGATTGGTGAAGATGTTGATATTCAACCCGCGTGACGGGGCAGGTCGTTCAGGGGGCAGTTGAACAGCTTTGTTCCAATCAAACGGGCCAAACGGAAGTAGATTGGTAAAAACATTAATGTTGTAAGGAGTTGCCTGCGGGGGTGGTGGCCCAATTACAACAGGATCCGTCCACATATACTGCGCAAACGGAATTGGATTAGTATAAATATTCGGATTAAATGGTGATGTCGTATCAGGACGAACTGGAGGCACCCTGAAAGCACCCTCACTATAATCAAAGGGGCCAAAAGGAATTGGATTGGTAAACAGATTAATATTGTACGCAGTCGCTTGCGGTGGCAGTTGCGGAAATTCAAAAGGCTTCGACCAATCTACCGGGATAAACGGTGCTTGCACCGTAACCGAATAAAAATTCTGCCAAGGCTGAATTAGATCTCCCGACTTTCCTTCAAGCGTAATAGCCGGTGGCCAATTATACGAGCCAAACGGAAATGGGTTGGTAAATAGATTTAAATTAAGCGGACGTGATGCGTCAGGTCGAAATGGACGCACAGAATAGGGAAGCATAATAAGATCTTCACGAACCTGAAGCTGTGACACAACAGAATAAAGAACTTGATTATAAGGCTGAAATGCTGGCGCATGCGCCCATTGGAATAATTTCGAGAGAACTGTCTCACGAGGTTTTATTGTTGGGTCTGCAACAGGCGGGGCAGCAACAATTCTAGCTCTCACGGCTACCCAAGCCGCAGACGTGTTAAGCGAAGACAACCCTTCATTGCCACCAATGCCCGGAGCCCACACTGCACCAGAACTAAAAGATGCTTGTGTGTTGTCTAGAAAAACCTGCGTACCGGGAGTCGTACCGCTGGTCATATTTGCGATATTCGCAGCCACACCGACCAAAAGCAGAAGACCATCACCAATTGGCGTATTGGTAATCAGCCCTGCATTGATACTCGTCCCGGTAGCAAAATTGGTTAAAAACGCGACTGCGGTGCTTGTTTGATCAACACCATTAAAAGAAATGCCATCCACATAAAAATCACGCGCACCCGTCCAAGAACCTGCAAGGGTGTTGGCTCCTGAAGCTGGATTAAGCAAACCATAGATAGCAGCTGTACTGCCCGACGAAGCTGAATGGATAATCAACTGCGTGAGTGCAACACCATTCCATGTTAAGTTAATTCCTGTCGGCGGTGTCGACGTCGACCATGCAATACATACCAATAATGCACGATTAGTTCCGCTGCCAACTGTCAGATTGGTGCTATTACTGAATGATGTTGCCGCAGCACCCGTAGTACTCGCGGTGCTTTGTGCATCAAAGCTTACCGTCATATTAGATCCATGCCTGTCCCATCAACGTGATGGTAACAGTATAGAGCGACTGATTATAGGGTTGAGAAGCAGGCAACGATGTTTTTGGGAAAAATGCAGGCGTGAAAAAAGGTGTTCGTAGTGTCTGTGCTGTTACAGTAACAGTATACAGTGCCTGATTATAAGGAATATCTGGCGGCAAAAGCCTCTCAACACTCCACGGAATGTTAGGAAAATTCTTATTTGGGACAGGATTCTTGAATAGATTAGGATTTGTCGGCCGTGAAGCATCCGGCGGTAAAAACCTTCTAACGTCCCGTGGAATGTTAGGAAAATTCTTATTTGGGACAGGATTCTTGAATAGATTAGGATTAAGAGACCGTGACGGATCAATTTGAGTTCTTCGAATACGAAATGGCCCTTTACTATAGTCAAAAGGTCCAAATGGGAGCGTTGCTGCGGTAGTGCCTCTAAACGTCAGAATCCAAGTAACCCAACTTCCAGTACTATTCGTAAATGTACTCTGGATTGCTGTTGTGACCGTGCGAACAGAATGCTCAAACCAAGAAGAGGTAGCAGAAATAGTACCATCATCAGTCCATATACCGCCATTTGCCGTGATGGAAGCTGCCGAACAAGCAAACGCAACAGCGAATTCATCAGCCGTAGTCAATACAGGAGTGTTGCCTGAAGTTATCGCTCCAGCACCATTGCCTATTCCAGCATTAAATTGATCAAGGACTGGACTGGTTAAACCACTGAAGGACCAACACGCACCATCAGCAAATGTTGGATTGCCGGAAGCCCACGAAACAATAGCGCCTGTCCGGCCACTACCTGCACTCTGAAGAAGCCAACCACCAAATTTGAAACCATTTCCAGAGTCAAATGGGCCATAGACCGCCGTGAAGGTATCACTACCAGTGCCTCCCGTGGTCTTAACAGTTGGCGTTATCGCTGATGCTGAACTCCATGATCCAGTAACAACTACAGAATCACCAGCAGAAATTGTGCAAACAATGCTGAAACTAGCAGCAGTGGTAGTTTGAGCTCCACTTCCCTTGGCATGAAAGGTCGCAGACATCAGCTTGTGACCTTCCTATCCACACTTTTTACATCCAAATTTGAGGCATCAAAGCGCCCGGAGGAGTAGCAGCAGCATGAACATTGATAGCACTTTCTGACCATGGTTGCGCGCCCGATTGCGTAGCTGACATCACAACACTGGCCGCACCCGCTGCACGATTTTGTGCACCACTAAAACCACTTAATGCCAGATAATTAGCAAGCACAGTATTATTGGGCGTCAGCGTCACGAATGGACAGCCAAACGTGGCCACAACCATATCGCCTACCGCACTCGTCACTGTTGTCGACAATGTACCGGATGCGCCTGAATTGTTCTGAGCGCCCGTAAACGCAGCTACCAAACTTGACTGCTCGACGCCCGTAAACGAGATGGCACACGCGCCACACGCAACATTATTAGTCCACGTCGCATCAATGATATTTGCACCTGATGCTGGATTCAACAGGCCATAGATGTATGTAACTGCATCAAAACCATTCGAAGCAATAGCCAATTGCGTAAGCGATACACCGCCCCACGTACACGTCAAGATCGGCAAATCATTGCTCGGCATAGCCATCAACATCAACAATGCACGATTAGCCCCAGAACCAATGGTGAAGGCATTGTCGAAAATATGATGACCGCTATCAAGATGCATCGTCGATGCAGCAGTCACAGCATCTACAGCTACAGGCATATCTGTCCCATCAAAGGAATTGACGCATCAGAATAAAGCGCCACATTGTAAGAAATTGACGATACCGCTGACTTAGGCTTTTGAATCGATTTAACAGACCAATCAAACTGTGTAAAAGGAATTGTGCCATCGGATGGTAACTCACCCAAAGTAAGTACGCCCAAAGCATCAAAACCGAGCAAAGACATTATATCTCCGATGTAAAACTACAAGTCACTGAAACATCAGTTGTAGCAGTCCATGCAGTTCCAGAATTTTGAAGCCCAACCATATCTATCGTTGGACCGACACGAACTGCCACTGTACCGGGGCCACCCGCACCAGCTGTATAAGTCCCACCTGTTGACAAAGTTGGTGCCACCCGCATAGTAACAGGAAATTTTAAGGCACCATTGTAGAGGGCCGAGCCGTTAAGTGCCAACCCAAGATAATGACTAGTAACTGCATAGAAATGCCGCTGACATCGTAAAAGATCAAGTTGATAATCAGACCGTTCGAAAGTTGAAGCAATACCTCCAACCCCGATTACTTCAAGCTGAACGTCATCAACGGTAAAGCTATCGTCAGCACCCGCAGTACCTATAGGTTGGGTGTAAAACATTACTTCCATTTGGAGAACATTTGCAGCTACAGGAAAAGTTGAAATAAACGAATAACGTGTTGCTGTAGTGGTAATTGCAAACCCTGCCGCTATGGGTGCAGTTTCTCCAGTATATCCACTATTTCCTCGTTTTGAGGGCAAAGCCCCAGTACCGCAAGATACATAAAGGCCGAGTACGGATGATGTTGGAGAAAAGTTTGCTCCTGCTTTAACTGTGAAACTAATACAAAGATTATTTCCTATGCATTTAACGATTTCATCAGCATCCAACGGACAAGCCAAAGCTGCAATTTGCACTGTGCCCGTCTGACCGGAATTACGTTGCCATTTTGCCGCAAAACGAGAATTAGAAGTCAATCCAGCAACACGAGTAACAGTACATGCTTCATTAGCAGCATTCCAACAATACCAACCATCAACTGTGTATAATGTAGAACTCGCAGGTACTGAAACTGGAGTACCTCGTTGCCATACTTCAAATCCACCATTGCGACCTATAATATTCCTACAAGAATAAGGAATATCTGAAGCTACAATTTGTGACCAAGGCTGCCAAGCTCCGTTAAGATTGTTACGGATAAATATCCTGCCAGCATTGCCAGTATTAAGCCCCCAAGCGGTTTGCGAAGTAAAGGCAGAGTTAGAGTCGAACGACTGGACTAGAATATACCAATAATCAGTACCACCATCTGGAGCATTCGTAAGTAAATTTCCATCATAAAATCCAGGAGCTATTAACGAATTCAAGTTCGTGGATGCAACACTGAGGCTGTTATAGGCCCCGATATTTGTTTTAGCTTGATTTTTTTGACCTAGTGTAAGAGTTTGAACTCCAGCATTCAGCAACGGTACCCAAGAAGACCACACACTGTTAACTAGATTACGTGTCCAAGCACCGCCAGACGCAGTAAGATCCCACGCAGTCTGTTGGCAATAGTTGGGGCCACCGGGATATTTCTGGACTATCAGATAATACTGTATGCCCGCAGCTGGTGCGTTCGTACAAGTAATTTCGGTGAAATAAAATCCGTCAGTAACAATGTTGTTGAAATCTATCGATGATAGATCAACACCTGAGCCAATTGGTATTGACGCATCACCCAACGACGAAACATTGCCAAGGTTTTTGAGTAATTGCTGTTTCTGTGCCAGCGTGAAGGCATTCGCCTCTGAGGGCGAAAGCAAGTCTTCTTTGAGGGCAACAATTCCTACCTGAGGAACCGTCGTGAAGCTGATCTTGGTTCCAGCACCACTTTGCCCAGCCCCGGTACCAGTTCCAGACGAATTATAAAGCACCGTGGTACGAAGCAGAACACCCGTTCCAGTGTTATAGGTGCCTTCACCTTCTTCCCACTGGGTTAGGTCCAGACTTTGCGCACGGTACTTGTAGGTTTGGCCGTTAACAATACCAGCCAACGTCGGGGTGTTGTAACCAAGAACAGCAGACGCAAAAGTCCAATCAGTCGTTCCACCGAGTGTCGGCAAATAACGGCAGCTGTTGACCCATGCAGCCATTAAGCCGACTCTCCACGTTACAGCACTTCATAGAAGATATTGGCACCAATCAAACCTGCCGTGCCAACGTTAGCTGACGACAAGACTGTTTCAGAGTTGCTGGTCGTAGCAACGCCTATTGATACCCATTCCTCTTCCGAACCCGGATTGGTCTGCCATTGGATAATGCCACCGAAAGCATTAAAGGTCAGATTCAACCTAGCCACAGTAACAGCTGGCGAGCGAACTGGCGGGGTAGTAGCAGCCACCATCGCAACCGGAAGCGTAGTTGCAGCAGTAGCCGCAATGTTTATGTTAGCATCTGAATTTGGCAAAGCTAACGCAGTCGGAGTAGCTGCCAAAGTAGAAGACCGTGCTAACATTGTTGCTGTCACAGCAGATGTCGAAGCTTGACCTTCAAGCAATACTTTACTAATCTTTAGAATGTCAGTTGCGGAGCCTGCCTTGAGCGCGGCAAAAGAACCGACTGCCAAGCCCCCATCTGCCTGCTGTAGCGGGGTAAACGAAGAAACTTGAAAGAGGCGCTTAGACATAGTTTATGACTCCTTGATTTGTACCCTTAAGGAAGATAAAATACAGCAAGAAACTGCTTGCCGGAATTATTTATTCCTGGATTTTGCCACATCGTAAACGCAACAGGAAAAGCCTGACCTAAAAAGAAATCAGACGTGTGATCGTTGCTTGTAGTGGTGTCAAAAACAGATCCCAAAAACAAATTTGGTTCATGAGAATTCAATCCCGTCGGTGACCTACTAAGAGTAGTAGGACCCGTCGCACCTGATGTATCAATACCAGCAAATGAAAGAATACTAGCAACTCTCATGATTGTGTCTCCTTGTTGTCAGTCAAAGTATCAGGGCTACCCATGATAATCGTCTGCTTCTTGACTTCATCGACGACCTTTTCAAAAGACACATGAACATAATCAGGCAATGATGCCAGATAAGCACAACTATCACAAATATAATGCCCAGAACATTTCGCACAGTAGCTACGCTCTCTAGTACGAAATGGATTCTTGACAACCACACCCCTGCAATGCCCACAAGTCAAAGTGTCAGCTTCAAACATCTTACCTTCACGGCAGAGCTCCGGGACATAACCAACCTGTCTTGCAATATCTTCAGGAAGTCCCGGAGAAGCGCGGTGGTCAACCAGCAAGTATCCCATTTGCTTCGCCATCTTAACCCTCTTGCGCAAGCTGTTTAAGGGCGGCCAAGCGTTTTTCATACAGCTGCTTCTTGGTCTCTGCTTCTGCCAAGATGGCTGCCGCAGCTTCATGTTTCTTAGCTGCTTCTGTGTTTATCTTGTTTGCCTCGGCAATGACGTTTTGACAGGCTGCTTCGACAGTGGCTTTGCGCTCAGCAGCAGTTTTTTCAACATCTGCCAGCAACTTAGCAGCTTTGTCAGAACTTCCTGCCTCAGCCGCAGCTAGTGAAGCTGCACGCTGTGCATGCTCTTGCTTCTCTTTGGCATGTGCTTGTCTTTCAGCAGCCAAAACCTGTTCACGCTCTGACAAATCATCATGCTTCTTAGATAGCTCAAGCTCCCGTGTATTCAAATGCAGCTCTTTGCTTTCAATCTCACCTTGAAGCTGCAATGCATCTTGTTGCTTCGCAATTGCTGCCTTATGAGTGTTCTCAACAGCTTGACGATCCTTATCCACTTGCGCTTGTTGAGCTCTGAGCCCTTCACTTTTAGCAGTTAGCTCTCTCAAAGCAGCTTTGGCGGCAGCTGGGTCCGATATAATGTCAAGCAACGAAGCCAAGACTTGGCTCGCAGCAACGCTCTGTGCACTTGAGCTCGCATCGCCACTAGATCCCATCATACCAAAGCATCCTTATGTATTTGTGATCACAGACACTTTAAAGTTTGAGTTCGGTGGACAAGAGAAATATTCAGTTTGATTAGCCGCCAAACGCGCCGAAGCCACTGTTGCTGTTGGATTTGTCCCAATAGCAATTGAACATGCAGCATCCACATTAATACGAATAAATGTAGTATTTTTGTTAAAAGCTGCTGATTGTACAACGACACCAATCGCAATCAATTGCTCTGCAACAGGAGGAAACTGCGCACCAGAAATAGGATGGTTACCGCCACCACCAATGGCATTAAATTCAGTTAAATAAAGAAAGGCCATTTATTTTTCCTTAGGTGCATCTGGATTTAACATAACACCATTAAGCAGGGGCTTTGACACCGGGCCATCTACTAGCGGGGTAGCTAAGTCCTCTGAGGGAGGGAAATTTGAGCCCGACTCCCCAAGGAAATCCTCGACCTCCTTATTCGCATCACTCAACTCAGTAGCCAGCGACATTGCCTTTTGTGCGTTGACCTGTGCGCGTGAAACTTCGGAGGTTAAGCGGTTCTTGGCGTCGACATTTAACTTTCTCAAGTTGGCCATTAACCCCCGCATGCCAGCAGCTAGGTCCTTCACTTCTTGCATGTTGTCCTCTACTGACTCTGCGAGTATCAACGAATACCCTTGATTTAGTAGCCTTACACCGGCATCCAATTGCCTTTCTAACTGGCCTAGGATGAGCGATTGCAAGGACAGGTCTAGTGTTAAGCGATTCCCAGTGTCCGAATCTGTCATTGAACGTTGTTGATCCAAAATAAGCTGCATAAAGCATCAACATTGCATGTAGGTACGCGTTATTATCCATCTTTTACACCATACAAACGAGGGCACCATAGAACAGGTGCCCTCATTTTACTTATCCAGTCAAGTTCCTAAGCAAGTGGCTTAGACGACGGGGGTGTGGGGGCCGCAGGATCAGCAACACCATCGATATGATCAGCAAGCCCACGAACAGCCTTTACAAGAGCTTCAATAGCCCTACGGATTCCATCCGAAGATCCTAGATCAAGCCCAGTATTGGTTACTGTCGTAGTAACGAGATGACTGTCAACAATATCATTAGCAGTCTTTTTAGCAGCCATTTGGTCCTCCTTTGAGTTAAGATTAGGCAGTCAACACACCCTGCAAGAACGCATTGGACAAGGTCATATTACCAGCCCAACCAATCAAGCGAACCATGGCGTCTTGGTTGACCGAGAAACGGTCAGGATCAAGAGGAACCATATTACGCCGAGCATGGGGCCGCCACATGAGGTACTTGGTATTAAGGAAGTACATCGTGGTCGCGGGGGCACCACCAAGTGCCGAGGACGAAGAGCTGATCTGGGGCGGGATTGGATCCGAGGCAAAACCTTGGAAACCACCGTCCAGCACCACGTCAGCATTCAGATACTTGAGGCTCTGGAAACCAGACTCAGCCATATCCGGTGCGCTATTTTCAATCTGAATGCGCTGAATTGCTTGCAGTGCGTTCAGGTAATAACGATACGTGGTATTGTCAGCGATGATCAGGTCCGGGAAGTCCCGGCCACGGATCAGCTGCACCCAAAGTGCATCCATTTGTTGTAGGATGGAAGCGGATGAAAGAATGGTGCTGCCGTTGGTAGCAGCTGACCAAGTCTGGTTCTGCCAGAAGGTCCACTGCGAACGATCAATACCACCCACCACGCCGGTAGCCGGGGAAGCTGCAACAAGAAGCTGCAAACCACCAACCGAACCGGTAACAGTACCGTCACCATAGATACCTTGTGACAGACCATTCATGAAAGTATCTTCCGCATTCATGATGCGGGACTCAAGAAGATCAATGATTGCCTCTTCACCAGAGTTCTGGAGCTCTTCCAGACCGCTGATTGAAACAGCAACCGCTGACTGCCGAATGGGGAACTCCGCAGCCGTGAAGACTTGGCTGGGTGCAATATTCAAAGTCTGATAGCCAGAATACCATTGATAGGTTTGGTTATCAGCGTAATTGAGTTCTTGGACGATGGTACGGCCACCGCTGAAGGTTTTAACGTTACCACGTCGGCTAAGGCGCAACAGCGCAGCGTTGTTACGGGACATATTGTCCGCAAGCTCGCCAGTACGGTTACGTAGGGTCGTGGTAACAATTTCAGACAGGTTTGGAAAACCTACTGCCATTGTTTTATCTCCGGGTTAATGGTTGAAAACGCTACGCCCAACCTAATGGTAACCGCTGGAGGATGAGGCGGGGCTTCTTGTGGGAGCCCCAGCTTTCATATTCTTAGCACGTCGTGACCACTCTTACGCTTCTTGATCTCTGATCTGTTGAATAGCTTGTCTTAGAGATTCTCGTACTGGCGTTTTTTGACCGGGCTTCTTGGTAACCACTGCCCTATTGCCTTGTGTGGCTCCGGGGGTGGAAGAGGCAGGAAGCGAAACGGCGGCCTTGCGGGCTCTCCCAACTTGCGTCTGCTGCGCGGTTGTGGCCGCGTCCTGCGTCTGCTGTCGGGCTACTTGGTCTGCTTGCTGTTGTTCAGCAAGAACCTTCTTCCGCACTTCAGGGTTAAAATAGATAGCACGTTCGTAGGCAGTGTCCAGATCAACTTCACCATTCTCCTTCAATGGCACTACCTGAGTTTCGATTAATTTTGCCATATCCTGACGCACATCCTCAAAATGAGCCTTGTCTTTTGCCCAAATGCTGAGGTTTTCTCTGGTTTTGGCTTCACTTTGGGTCTGGAACGACTGCTGCATATTTCCAAATTGACCACCAATTTGGTTCACCACACCAGACAATTGCCTGAGTTGATTCTCAAGATTGCCAATATATTCCTTAACAGGTGCCGGTATCTCAGTGACCGGCGGTGCACCACCAGCCCCCTCGGCACCCGCTGGAGGGGCAGCAGCGCCAGCAGCAGGCGGAGCCGCTGGTCCAGCCAGCTTAGTCCAATCAATACCCATGCTTTTTGCAAGAGCGGGGAAGGATTGCGCAGGATTTCCTGCCAATGCCTTGAACCACAGGAACATGCGGTTGACAGCATCCGCTGGGGTAGCATTCATTTGCCGCAGAGCATCATTGTGCGGGGCAATCGCCTGATCGATCAGATTGTAACGCTGCTTCAGTTGATCGACCCCGGCAGCCATTTCTTGACCGCGCTTGATGAAAGCCGCCTGCATAGCAGGTGGGGTCTTATCCCATTCAGCCTTCGCCTCCGGGGGTAAGTCCGCTGGAGCCGGGGTGACACTAGCCGGAGGGGGAGCTTCACCACCTTCTGGAGGAGCTTCACCGGGTTTTGGAGCAGCTTGAAACTTGCCGGTCTTTACATCCTTCTTAGGTGTTTTGGTTCTACCCTCTTCGTCAGCTCTTACTTCCTCAATCGACGCCTTAAGTTGTTCCCGTACCGAAAGCGGCTTTTCTGATCCACCTTCACCATCGCCAGCAGGGCCACCTGTACCCCCAGCATCGCCGCCGTCACCCCCAGCGTCACCACCAGTGTCAAGAGGAGTTTCCAAATCATTGCCGCCACCACCTTCGTTATCGGGGCCGCGAAATACGGTCTCATTGAAATGACGTGTAAAAGAATTAAGCATCTTACTCTCCTTTTGGGCAGCTTGTGCGACCCGTGAAATTAACGATTACGTATCTCATAGACTGCGCGCTGAATCGCCTCACGTCGAGCCCCACGATCAAGTTCTACTTTTTGGCGGGGTTTGAGGAGCGTAGATACTTCATTGCCAACCTCGACGCAGCCTGCATCTCGAGTCGCTCGTCTGAACTTCGCTTTACTTGTAAGGTATTCACCCGTTGCCATATGACGGGTAGCTTCCATCTCGTCACTGATGACAAAAGCCGCTTTACCAAGCTTCTCATTTTTTGGCCCTGCTACATTCTTGTCAACGAGCTCGCCTTTGCGATAGACAAAAGTCGTCATGTCTTAATCTCCTCAGGCACATATATAGGGTGATGAGCTCCTGCTATCATCAATCTCCCATTAGGACGAACCATATTCTTATAGGACATGACAGTTTGAACGCCTTTAGGATATTCATATCCTGAAACACCCAAATATGAATATACATTCGGAACTACCAAAGGTTCCTTCATGCGCTTGTAAGCAGCATAAAGGTCCGGATAAAACTTCTTGCTTATTTCCCGGCCATCAAGTGGGATCCAACCATCAGGACACCACGCGGGCACCGCAGGCATGTACTCCTTGATTGGCATTAAACTCTCAGCCCTGATAATTGCCGGGGCAATAAACAAAGCTGCCATCCCTTTAAGAACGCTACGCCGATACATCATTTGCTTCCTCCAGATAAAGTTCCCATGTTTTCAGCGCTTGTTTTAATCGAAGATCAAGCAACTTCTTCAATGCCGCATCATCATCATTTTGTAACTGCTCGAGAGTGGAGACCGATAGGCACGTCACGTTACTGTTGTCATACCTTCCAATGAGGACAGCAACAGCATCAAAGTTATCATCCCAGTAAAAGATTCCAGCCGGGGTAGCAAGCCCATTCCCCATGACGATCTTAAACGGTGGAACGATCTTTGATTCTACATACTCCCTGATTTCATACCTGTTCATTTCCCTACTCCACCAGTCATTGACGCCGGATTAGTCGGAGGTGCTGGCGGGGGCTTCATAGCCTCAGCATGCATACGCATCGCCTCCATTTTCATCTCCATCTCACGCATACGGACATCCATTTGCTTCATAATCATATCGGCTTGGTTATTTGCTTGTTCGCCAGCACTTTCTTCTTTCTGACGTATAACCTCAGCTTGAGCCTGCTGCTGAGACGATTGTGCGTCAATGTTTGCGGTCGTAATATCGTTCTTAGATTTAGCCATATCGGCTTGAGAGCGTAGTTCTGCTGCATGCGCGGTAGCTTGTGCTTGCTGAGCCTGTGCATTCGCCTTGATTTGCTCCGGATTTGGCTGCGCAGCAGCCTGTGCCTGCTTCTGTTTAGCGATTTTAACAGCCGAATCGCAAAATTCCTCAATAGTAGACTCAAGATCACGCCCAACACGGAAGCCACGCACGCCAAATTGCAACAATTTGCCGAGAAGAGGCAGGATTTCAGGTACTTGGGCCGCCATTGCCATAGAAGTCTGAAGATATTTAGTAACTTCTGAGATAAATTCAGTGCGATCGCCCTTTTCTTGAGCCGCATCACCATAAATCGTCGAATCAACCTCAATATCAACCCGGAATCCACGAAAACGCTCGTCCCGGATCAACTTAATGGCCTCGCTAATGCGTTGTGAGGCCTTCTGAAGCTCAACCTGCATTGGGTCGGGCGGAGGAGGCATAGGCAAGCCGGGCGCTACAGGCGGGGCTGTGACGGGCATGCCGGGGGGAGCTCCAGCAGGGCCACCCGGAGGGGCCGACATAGGCGGTTTGGGGAACGGAACCACGTTCTGACCGGGCTGCGGCATAGGGGGTGCTGACGAACCGGGCGGAGGAACGCCGGGAGGCCCTGCGCCCATTGGCGAAGGGGGTGCTGACGGACCTGCTCCGGGCATAGGTGGATGAGGCAAACCAGAAGGGCCACCGGCCATAGCTGGAGGCGGTGCTGGCAACGCCGGAGCTGGTGGAGGTTGCTCAGCACGCAATTTCTGCATGATGTCTTGATCTGGGCCAAGACCTTCTTCATACATGGCACCAGAAGCTTCCACCAATGACTGGGGTGAAAAATGCTGTGCCATGATGTCTGCCATAATCCGGACTGTATCGCGGGCAAAACGCGCGACCTCATTTTGACGAGCAGTCAACCGCGTTCCGGTATTGTTGGATTTCAGCCTCTGGCCTCCCAACGTCTCTCTTGCATCCGTTGTACCTCGCATGAGATCATTGATACCTGTCAGCCGGTCCATTTCCTCAATTTGCTTTTCCTTCAAGGACATTAGCTCATTGAGAACACCAATGATCTCCTTCAGAGGCATAAAGGACATTTGACCGGCAACGCCGCCCTTATCCCCAGCAAACATCGCCCAGTCATCAACCGGGATCAGTTCATTCTCAGTGGACTCATTCAAAAGCCTTTGGATGCCTTTTGCAGCGGCATTATAAGTACCAACAACTTTACAGGCCCTCGTCAGCATAGCTATCCGTTGGCTCAGCTCGTCTATTTGCGTAGCCTGATCCTGATATTGGATATAGTCAGCCACCGGAAGCAGTGTGCCGGTAGTTTGGTTAGCTATGATTGGGCGCGGTGTTGGAAAGAAGTTTTCAAGGTTGAGAGGATCGTCCTTACGATCAAGCAAAAAATCATAACCTGTGGCTACCCAATAAACTGTACGGTCTTGCTTACTCCAGATTTCAAATATTTCACCTTTAACTTCATTCTCTGCATTTGTATTCTCATAACGATCTTTTTGACGCTCGTCCTTTTCAAGTGGAATTGCCTTGGCAATTTCCTTACCAAAGCGATCACGCATTTGCTCATAGGTAAGAAAAACACGCTTACCGACAGCTACTACCTCAGCCCAAGTACGTGCTTGGGCTGGGAAGATGAGGAAATCTTCCCAATGAATATAATCAATTGGGGTAGACTCACGGACAATTTGATCACCA
>Ga0193726_1000653_pt1 | contig 34040 bp, 30 predicted proteins | sample H2c1metaG_FD_144928 | JGI IMG/M metagenome (GOLD analysis project Ga0193726, IMG submission 144928) | Soil microbial communities from a riparian zone of the East river system, Colorado, United States - H2c1 | ecosystem: Environmental > Terrestrial > Soil > Riparian zone | place: USA: East River... | reverse complement strand
AACGAAGCCATGTTTGATGGCATTGACGTGGTCGATGCGTGCAGGCGCCTAGAAGCCGGCGGTGCCAATGTGATCGGACTCAACTGCCAGCGCGGCCCCAAAACCCTGATGCCCGTGGTGAGAAAGATACGACAGGCGCTTTCCTGTCACGTGGCGTCGCTGCCGGTGCCTTACCGCACGACCGACGCCGAGCCCACGTTTCAGTCGCTCACCGACCGCGCGTGCGCCTGCATTCCCGGCAATCGCCCATTCCCGACCGCGCTCGATCCGTTCACCTGCAATCGATACGAATGCGCGGAGTATGCCCGCGAGGCACTCGGCGCGGGGGTCCGCTACATTGGACTCTGCTGCGGCGCTGCTCCGCACCACATCCGCGCAGTCGCGGAAGCGCTTGGGCGAACGGTGCCTGCCAGCCGCTATTCGCCGGACATGTCGAAACATGCGTTCTTCGGCACCGACGCAGCAATTCCGGACAAATACAGGGAACGCAACATTGAGATTTGATGCGGGATTGGTGAGAAAATGCCCGGGGTATGCGAATCGCTGTGATGGGTGCCGGGGCGGTGGGATGCTACTACGGTGGCATGCTCGCCCGCGCGGGTCATCAAGTCATGTTGATTGGTCGGATGCAGCATGTGGCGGCCATTCGTCAGTATGGATTGCTGATGGATACGACAGGATTTCGCGCACACGTTCCGATTGGAGCCAGCACTGAGATCAGCGACATCCAGGGTGCGTCACTGGTTCTCTTCTGTGTGAAGTCGAGCGACACCGAGAATGCGGCGGCTGTGATGGCGCCGTTCGTCGGGCGCGATGCCGCCGTACTCAGCCTGCAAAATGGCGTCGATAACGCCGAGCGAATTCACGCGCAGCTCCTGCAGCCAGTGTATCCCGCCGTAGTTTATGTGGCGGCGGAGATGGTGGGACCAGGACACCTCAAACACCATGGCCGAGGTGAGCTCGTGGTGGAACCCTCAGCGATGAGTGTCGGAACAATCGACGACTTTGCGAACGCCGGCGTACCGGTGCACGTCTCGGACAATGTGGTCGGCGAGCTTTGGGCGAAGCTCATTCTGAACTGCGCCTACAATGCCATTTCCGCCATTACAAAATTGCCCTATGGAGTTCTGTTCGAGAATGAGGGCGCGAAGGATCTCATGCGACTGGTGGTGCATGAGTGCCTGGCGGTGGCGCGACGCGAGTCGATCACCCTGCCGGGCGATAGCTGGCAGGGCGTGGAGCGTATCGCCGCAACCATGCCGGGACAGTTTTCCTCCACGGCCCAGGACTTGATGCGAGGGCGGCGCGGCGAGATCGATCATCTCAATGGCTATATTGTTCGGAGGGGCAAATCGTTGGCAGTGGACACACCCGCCAATCAAGCCCTCTATTCCATCGTCAAGTTGCTGGAACGCGCGTTCACTGACGATCAGGTATGAGTGTCCATACTAACAACATATTAATCAATAAGTTACACTTGAGTTTAGATAAGTCGACACGTGACTACAGGCGTCAGACCGTACATGTTATTATATACAGTATGATCGCGGAAACGGCGAAAGGAACTTGTCGGATGCCGGGCATCATGCACTTGAATTCCTCGATCAAGTCATCAATAGTGATTCGTGACCCGAGTTAAGGAATGCGACCGTGACTGAAGGTCTTACCAAGATCGCGGACCTTTTTAAGTTCGGGCGGAGCGGTTCCGCCTCGAGCCCTATTGACGTGAGCGCAAATGGCACGACCAGCGTGCCTCCCGACGCGCTGGCCGAGGCCCTGCGCGCGAGCTTCGCGGAATTGCGCGAAGCAGACGCCAAAGCAAATCATGACATAGCGGTCGGTCAAGACTAGTCGCACTCGCGGGTCCTGCGCGTGGATCTCGCCGCCGTCTTTCTGCTCTCACTGCTCGGCGGATATTATTTTGTTTATAGCTGGCGATTGACTGCCTACTCGACGCAGCGCGTCGAGGGCCACCATCTGTATTTTCGTGCGGCCTTCTGCGGCGTCGTCTTTTTCGCCATCGCGCTGCTCTTACGTCGTCTCTTGCTTGAGAACGTAACTTACGCTCATGTCGACACCGATCTCATCAAATACGTCACCCCGGTGTTGAAAGATGACTCCTCGATGCCCCATCCCATTCACCAGGAACACCGAGCCGAGTGGGTAGTCACGGCGATCTACTCGCTCGTAATCGGTCCTATCTGCGCGTTCCTACTCAACTTGGTAACGCCGCGTCGCTGGGCCGCAAGGCGCAGCGTAGGGCCGCTGGACCGCATGCTCATGCTGGCACAAGAAAGCCGTGCGCCGGTGCTCCTCACATTGAATACCGGTAAGGTCTACATCGGTCTCGTGGTCACCATAACCGACCCCGCTTTCGATCCGGCAGTGACGACCATACTGCCAATGTTTAGCGGATATCGAGACGACATGGGGCGAATGGCACTGACCACGGACTATGAAGCTGTATACGCGTCCTTAACTGCGCCGACCGGCCTCGCCGCTACAAATTTGACGCAGTTTTACTTGATAATACGCGCCGATAGCGTCGTCAGCGCGAACCAATTTTCCCCATCGCTCTACGCACGATTCCATCCCGGCTGGCGCCAAAAAATCGCGCTCCGAAATCAGCCGCCCGAACCGCAGGAAATGATTGTGAGGCTCAAGAAGTCGCTGTGACTGGCTCCCAAGTCGGCGTTTGCTGGGCGGTCGTCCGTCTTGAATGTTTGTTTTGCCGAACACCGCACCTGAACCCGTCTCCGTAACCGCGGGACTGACGTGACGCCGAACCTCAAGCGTTCGGCGCAACATCAACTAGGAGATTCACAATCATGCAACTCAACACCCGGCGCTGCGCGCCGGCTGCGGCTATTGCTTTGTCGATAGGCGCCGCGATCGCTTCTCCCGTGGCATGGACGCACGATGGCGATGACGCCGTTGCCTTCGTGCAAACCAATCTCGACTCGAATGTCCCGGGCGCGGCGACTTTCCCCGACGCCAACCTCACCAATGCGTGGGGATTGGCTTTCGCACCGGGCGGTGCCTTCTGGGTCAACGCCAATCATTCAGGGACCGCCAATCTTTTCAGGGGCGATGGCAGTCAGGTGTCGCTGGTGGTGACCATTCCGGCGCCGCGCAATGCCCCCGCAGGGACGATTTCCTCCCCCACAGGAATTCTATCTAATCCCACGACGGCATTTTTTGTACCGGGTTCCAAATTGGCGGCCGCATTCATCTTCAGCACCGAAGATGGGACGGTCTCGGCGTGGAATCCCAACGTCGATCCGACTCACGCGGTCATTGCCGTCGACAATTCGCCGAGCGGGGCGGTGTACAAGGGTCTTGCGTTCGGCAGCAACGCCGACGGCAATCACATCTACGCCACCAATTTTCGCGCAGGCACGATCGATGTGTTCGATAGCACTTTCGCACCGGCAACCACCGAGGGGAAATTTCTCGATCCGCATGTTCGGTCCGGGTTTGCGCCGTTTGGCATACAAAATATCGACGGCGATCTGTGGGTAACCTACGCGAAGCAGGACGCGGACAAAATGGATGATGTCGGTGGACCGGGCAACGGCTTTGTCGATGTCTTTGACACCGATGGACATCTACTGCGGCGTTTTGCCGAACATGGCGTGTTGAATTCTCCCTGGGGATTGGCTCGAGCGCCGTACGGCTTCGGGCAGTTCAGTGGCGACATCCTCATCGGCAATCAGCAGGACGGACGCATCAACGCCTTCGATTCGCATGGCAATTTCGCGGGCGCTCTGCGGCGGCCGAATGGAGAGGCCGTCAAGATCGACAAGCTATGGGCACTGCAATTCGGCGGGGGAGCTAAGTCGAACCCCGAAATGCTGTTCTTCACGGCCGGTCCCGATGACGAAAACAATGGCTTGTTTGGCGTCATCAATGCGGTGGCGCGCGAGGGTCGCAATGACTGAGCGGCGTTGATCGGTCCATGAAGAGTGGGCTGCGCAGGGACGCGCAGTCCCGATGGCCATGGCGGGATCTGACAGGGTATGCGGTTCTACAAGACAGGACTCGCCAATCCTGGGCCATATCAATACGGAGACGAACATGTTCAATTATTCGCCGCATCCCCGATTACTCAGCGCCGCGGCGCTGTTAGCGTCGCTGACGCTCGCTCTGACTCCCGCACTGGCAGCCGATTTTCCCGTTGGGTCCTTCGCAGCCAACGGCGGCAAGACCACCATGACATTTGACGGAAAGGGTCAATTTCGCGTGGTCGACAAGGATGCGACGGTCGTGGCGGGCCAGTACACCATCAATGGTGAACAGTTTGAGATAACCGATATGCAGGGGCCTTGGGCGTGTACCAAAGCTGACGAAAAGACCGGTACTTATCACTGGAAGCTCGACAAATCAGAGCTCACTTTCAGCAAAGTCGCGGATCGCTGTGAGGATCGCGTGCAGAGCCTGACAATGGCCAAATGGCAGCGACATACCTAAGAGAGCGACGGTCTCCTGGTGCGGGCGGGACTTTTCACCGCCCCTTGCGCCCGTAGGCCGTCCATCAGAAGATCGATCAGTCGTCGCGCGCTCGCTTGCCATCCGGCATCGGGATTGCCGTAGCTGACGCCGACCATGGCCCGCAGCAAGTCCGACGGATTGATATCGTCACGCACGTCGCCGCTCGCGACGGCGCGCTGCACCAGCGTCGTGATCGCGCCGGTGATGAGTTCAACGGGACTCGCCTGAGGCGCGGAAGTACGCGCCGCCACGGCACCCAGCGATGGCGCAATCAATCGTTTGGTGGCGATGTAGTCGATGAATAGATGCATCCATCGATGCAACGCCTCGCCTGGCGGCGAGGTCTCGAGTAGCTGCGGGACTGCGTCGACCAGCTGCTCGACTGCATGTCGGTAGACTGCTTCGACCACCGCCTCTCTGCTCGGGAAATGGCGATACAGCGTGCCGATGCCGACGCCGGCGCGGCGTGCAACGTCTTCCAGGCTCACATTGAGTCCACTTTCCGCGAAAGCCACTTTGGCGGCATCGATCAGTAATTGTCGATTCCGGGCACCATCGGCGCGAGGTTTGCGTTGCGGGATCGATGGCTTTCGTTTCACGTTAATGGCTGCTCCTCAAACAGTACTTGCAAAACGGAGGATGCCTCCGTATATTAAGCGGAGGTGACCTCCGGTTGACATTAGACCACTTTTCCAGGGTGCAGCGGTAGGTCCGGTACGGAAAAACAGCAAGGATTTGACCATGCCACACTTTTTTGGAGCCACATCGACCGCTGACGAGGTGCTGCACGGCATCAATTTGAACGGCAAACGGGCGCTCGTCACGGGGGTTTCCGCCGGTCTCGGCGTCGAGACCGCGCGCGTATTGGCTGCCCACGGCGCAGAGGTCATCGGGGCGGCCCGCGATCTGTCCAAGGCGCAGACCGCGACAGCGCCGGTGCGCGCGCAGGCCAAGAGCGGCGGTTCTCTTGAATTAGTCCCGCTCGATTTAGCGTCGCTCGACAGTGTGCGCCGCTGCGCCGATGGACTGCTGGCGGCAGCGAAGCCCTTCGATTTGATCATCGCCAATGCCGGTGTCATGGCGTGCCCCCAGGGCGCCACGGCCGATGGCTTTGAGACGCAGTTGGGCACCAACCACCTCGGACATTTTGTTCTAGTGAACCGCATCGCGTCGCTGCTGCGGCCGGGCGCGCGGCTGGTGAATTTGTCCTCGGCGGGTCATCGATTTGCGGACGTCGATCTTGACGATCCGAACTTTGAACGCACCCCCTACGCTGAGTTTACGGCTTACGGCCGTTCCAAGACGGCCAATGTGCTGTTTGCAGTCGAGTTTGATCGCCGTCACCAAGTAAGCGGGGTGCGTGCAACGGCGGTGCACCCGGGAGCCATCCGAACGGAACTTAGCCGGTACATGACCCCCGAGATGAGGGAGAAGATGATTGCGGAGATCAACGCCAATCAAGCGAAAGATGCCGCGCCCTTTAGCTATAAGAGCATTCCCCAAGGTGCCGCAACCTCCGTTTGGGCCGCCTGCATTGCGGACGCCGGGGCGATTGGCGGCCGCTATTGCGAGGACTGTCACGTCGCCGAAGTCTCTTCGGTCCCCGGCCTGCGCGGGGGCGTGCAGCCCTACGCGCTCGATTCGAAGCGCGCCCAAGCACTCTGGCAGAAGAGTGAAGAGTGGGTCGGTGAACGCTTCAACTGAACTTGACCATCATTCATTAATCGAAGGAATACTCATGAATACCTCCACATCAACAGCGGACCTTGCAACGGCAGGGGCGAGCGACGTGCTCATCCCACTCATCCGAGCGGCGGCAACCATCGGTTTTGTCATCGCGCCGTATTCGCTGGGATTTGTCATCATCGCCATGTCCGAGAAATTGATCCGCTCCATCATGGTTGGGGAGCACCCAGAAATGCTGGTGAGCGAATTGCAAACCCAGTTTCCCAACGCCTCGATCGAGGCCGCTGAGACCTACGACGCTGGGCTCGTCGCGAAGGTGGTGGCGTTGTTGGAGTGTCCTGATCAGACGTTGGATCTGCCGCTCGATATTCGCGGCACGGACTTTCAGAGCCGGGTATGGGATGCGTTGCAGAACACGCCTACCGGGGATACGGTGAATTACACCTTTCTCGCCGAACAGATCAGCGCTCCATGTGCGGTCGGGCGGTAGCCCCCGCGCGGTCCGCTATCTGGAGCTAATGCCGCGCCGCCGGTGGGCACCTAGCACGCACACGACTCTTACTTGGAGCTCCTGCTATGAACTTTAAAATTCCTCGTCGCACGCTCGGCCGGCAAGGGTTGGAGGTCTCGGCCATTGGCCTCGGCTGCATGGGCATGTCGGACTTCTATGGCCCCTCCGATGAAGGCACCAATCTCAGCGTACTCAACGCGGCGCTCGATATCGGCATTAACTTCCTCGACACTGCCGATGCCTATGGGGTTGGCGCCAACGAGTGCCTGCTCGGCAAGGTCTTGAAATCACGCCGCCACGAAGTCGTGTTGGCGACCAAGTTTGGCCAGGTGCGCGGTTCCGACGGAGCCTTTCTCGGCGTCTGTGGAACTCCCGAGTACGTGCGTGCGGCCTGCGATGCCAGTCTCAAGCGACTCGGCGTGGATCATATCGATTTGTACTACCAGCATCGCGTCGATCGCCAGGTCGCCATTGAGGAGACGGTGGGCGCCATGGCGGAGCTGGTGCAGGCGGGTAAGGTGCGTCACCTGGGCCTCTCGGAAGCGTCGGCGAATACCATTCGCCGCGCCGCGCAAGTCCACCCCATCGCTGCGCTACAGAGCGAATATTCGCTGTGGACGCGCGACTTGGATGCAGCGATTCTGCCCACCTGCGAGGAATTCGATATCGGCATCGTCGCCTATAGTCCGCTCGGTCGCGGGTTTCTCACGGGCGCGTTCGAGAAGTCCGGGGATTTCGATGCCGCTGACTACAGGCGTACCAACCCGCGCTTTTCGAACGAGAACATCGCCAGCAATATGCGGCTCGTAGAAATCGTTTCGGAGATTGCCCGCGAGGAAGGCTATACGCCGGCACAAATTGCCCTCGCATGGCTTCTCAACTGCGCACCCTACATCGTGCCGATACCGGGTACCCGCAGTATCCAGCGCCTCCAGGAGAACGCGCTCTCGGTATTGATACGGCTCGGCGACGAGCAGTTTGAACGACTGCACGGAATCTTGCGTGAGCGTCCCGTGGCCGGCGCACGGTACCCCGCGGCGTCCATGGCGGCAATCGACGCCTGAGAAATGGGGTTCCCCTAGCTCGTCACCGCAAGGGGAATCGAAAATTCAAAGCAGGCGCCCTGGTCGGGGACACTTTGTGCGGAGATACGGCCGCCGTGCCGCGCAATAATGCGCTGTACGATGGCGAGTCCGACTCCGGTTCCGGTGAAGTCTTCAGCCGAATGCAGTCGCTGGAAAACACCAAACAGCTTGTCCGCGTAGCGCATGTCGAAGCCGGCGCCATTGTCCTGAACTTGATAAATGGCCTGCTGTGCCTCCATCCGGCCGCTGATCCGGACGTGAGGCTGGGGCCGCTTGGCACTGTACTTCAACGCGTTGCCGATGAGATTGGTCCACACCTGGCGCATGACGGTGGCATCGCCCTCGACGGCGGGCAAAGGACTGATCTCGATGAGGGGTTCGGGGCCTGTATGGAGCGACCGGACCTCGCTCGCGGCCGCCTGGGCCAGCAGGGTCATATCGATCGCTTCACGATGCAGCGCGGTGCGGCCGGCGCGCGAAAACTCCAGCAATGCGACGATGAGCTGGTCCATTTTCTGACTGCCGGCGCGAACGAACCGCACCATACGGCCGCCGTCCTCGCCCAGCCGATCGGCAAAGTCCTCCTCCAGAATCTGCGTGAAGCCATCAATGGAGCGCAGCGGCGCCCGCAGATCGTGTGAAACAGAATACGAAAAGGACTCCAAGTCATGATACGCGGCAGCCAGTTCCTCGGAACGCCGCCGTTCCAGCTCGCGCAGTTCGACGATTTCGCGGCGTAGCCGCCGCACGTCGAGCGCACGGGCGATCACGGGCAGGATCACATTGAGCTTGAAGGGTTTGAGAATGTAATCCAGGGCACCGCCGCGCATGGCCTGCACGGCCGTGTCGATGGTGCCGTGGCCGGTCATCACAATGGCGCCGAGCGTTGGGTCGATTTGGCGTGCGGCCTCGATGAGGCTGATACCGTCCATTTCCGGCATCATCAGGTCGGTGAGCAGCAAGTCGACTTTGCCGGGCCGCAATTCCGCCAAGGCCTGTTGCGCCGAGCTGAAGCCCTCGGTGACATAGCCCTCGAGTTGCAGCGTGTCGCATAGGGCACGCATTTGCGCCGTCTCATCGTCCACGATGAACAAGCGAGCGGGCGGTGCTGGAGCAGCGTTCATGGGACGAGTTCCGCGAGCGCCGCCCGCAACTCGTGCAACCGCGGCGGCTTCGCCAGGACTTTATCGATGTGCGGGTGGGTTTCATTCGCCGCGATCAATCGCTGACCCCAGCCCGTGAGCAAGATAACCGGCGTCGCCGGCGAAAGCCCCTTGATCGAGGAGGCGACTTTGCGGCCATCGACATAGGGCATGCCGAGATCGGTGATGACGGCATCAAAGACTGCGCCGCGCTTTGCGGCGGCCGCAAAGGCATCGATGCCGGCCTGGCCGCCGGACGTGGCCGTGATGACATGCCCGTCCTCCTGCAAGGTGTCCTGCAGCGACTTGATGAGCAGAGGATCATCATCGACCAACAGAATGCGCAGCGGCCGAGTGAGCACAGGGACACGCGTCGTCGTATCGGCGGTAACGATAGAGGCGGTGTGGGCCGGAAAAATCAACCGCACGGTGGTGCCGCGGCCAAGCTCGCTCTCGATCTCGAGCTCGGCACTATGTCGCTGGATCATGCCGTAGACCATGGCCAACCCTAAGCCCGTGCCGCGCTCGCCCTTGGTCGTATAGAAGGGCTCGAGACAGCGCCGTCGAGTGTCTTCATCCATACCGACGCCGGTATCGCTTACTTCGATGGCCACGCGAGCCGTGCCATCGAGGGTGCGTGTGCGCACGAACAATGTCCCGCCGGCCGGCATGGCATCGACCGCGTTAAAGATGAGGTTGGTCAGCGCGTCGCGAATTTCATGTTCTGCGCCCATGATGTCCGGCAAGGGCTCGCTCAATTCGGTTTTCAGATCCACCATCAACCCGCGCTGCTGCGGTTGATCGCTCCAGCGCGGGCGTGTCAGCTCGACGACCTGCCGTATCGAGCGATTGATCTCGACGCGCTCGAGTGTGAGTTGAGCCTCGCGCTCGCGATAGAACTCGCGCATGCGCGCCACGGTCCGGGCGACGTCGTCGATGGCGCGCTGAATCGTCGTCAGGTAATTGCGCGCCCGCTCACTGAGATTCGGCTCGCGTTCGAGCAGCGATTCGGTATACAGCGCGACGGGGGAAATCGCGTTGTTGATGTCGTGGGCGATGCCGCTCGCCATTTGCCCCAGTGCCCGCAGGCGCTCCTGCTGCATGATGGTGTGTTGGCTTTGGCGCAGATCGTCATAGGCCTGTTGCAGCGACCCGTAGAGCCGCACCTGGTGGCTGGCCAAGGCCACGTGCTCGCTGAGTTGCCGCAGGAACTCGCAGTCGCCGCTGCTGAATGCTTGATTGGCGCGGCGGGCGCAGACCAAGACGCCAAATACTTGGTTCTCAACGGCGAGCGGCGCAAAGACTACGGAGCGCAGCGCCGCCGTTGCCAGTCTCTGCGGAAACGGGAAGGGGACCGCAGCCACATCCGGTTCGTAAACCAGTTGCCCGGCAATGCAGCGGGACAGCCCATTGGGGTCGATGGGTACCGGCGACCCTTCCTTGAGCCCGAGTTTGTCGGCAAAAATCCGGCCGGCGCTGCCGAGCGTACTGACGGCCAGCGACTTGGCGACCTCGTCATGCAGGAGAAAGCAGCCGAAATCGATCGGTAGATTCTCTTCCAGGCTTACCAGCACGACTTGAAAGATGCTCACCAGATCCTGGCGCTCTCCCGTGGCGCGGGTGATGTGCTGCAGTAAGCTCAGTCGGCTGAGCTGGGCGTGGAGCCTGCCGTCGGACTCCTGGATCTGGGTGAGCATTTGATTGAAGGTGTCGGTGAACAAATCGAACTCGTAGGCTCCCGTGCGGGCTGCCCGGACGGAGTAATCATTGCGCTCGGATACCGCGCGGGTTGTCTCCGCGAGCGCCAAGATCGGCCGCAACAGCCGGTGCTGCAGCCGTCGGGAGATGAGAAACGCGAGCGGCAATGAAACGCCGGCAACCAGGAAGATGATCAAGCCATAGAGCCGCAGGCGCGCGTACATGGCGTTCAAGTCAGATTCGACGAACAGCACCCCGAGCTGCCGCGACCCTTCCACGACCGGCTGAAAGCCCGTCAATTTGGAGTGAGCGAAGCTGTAGCCTTGCGCGGGCCGGGGCGGAAAGCGCGAGGCGGGCAGCCCTTGCGGGTAGGTCGCAAATATCTTGCCTTGGTCATCGTACAGCGCGGCGGCGGTGATGTGCGGGTCAGCCCTGAAGGCAGTCAGGACGCCGGCGGCATCGTCGGTATTGTCGAATGCCAGAGACGCCGTGCTGTTGCTCGCGATCGCCTGACTCAAGATCTGCAGCTGCTCAATGCTGGATTGGCGGAATGTCAGGAGCTCGTAAGCGCAAAATGCCGACGTCGTCACCGCCAGCACGGCGCCGCCGGCGAGCAAGATCATGCGCGTCAACGTGCGATGGATGGGCGTGGACGAAGCGGCATTCTCTGGACTAATGGCCATGGATCATCCTTGCGCGGGCGTACCGACGATGGCGGCGGGTCTCAGCAACTTCGAGCTGATCGTGAGGCCGGCGGCACGGGCCGACTCCACATTGATCCGCAATCGAATGCGATTGTTCTCCGTCGCGAACTGAATCATGACGCCGTGCTCCGCGGCCTCGTCGGCTTGCGACACGGTGAGCGTGCTGCGGCCGTTCAGAGCGGTGAGGATTTGGCCGATCCGACCCGTCTCCGATCGATCGATGAAGAGGATTTGGCAGCGTTTGATGTCCGCGATGCTGCGGAAGCGCTGTACTCGAAGCGGGTGGCCATTGATTTGTTCGCCCTGAACGACCTGATCCAAATGGGCGCCGAATGGATCATTGCCGAGGATGCCGATGATGAACGGATCGCTCGGCGAGTCGAAAGCGTCGGGCGGCCACTCCACGAAATGTGAGAAGTTGAAGACGAATACCGCCTCCACCTGATCTTCGGTGGGCGCTGCCGCGGTGCTGACGTTCCACGGGAGTATTCCGAACGCGAGGCTTGCGAGTAGAAGCAACGGAAGCACGCTTCTTCGCGCTGCCGCGAGAATTCTCCTTACTGTCGCGGCACAGGGGTTCATCATCCCTTTGAATCACCATCGTGCAGGCCCAACGTGCACGCGGTAAGCCGCAGCACGGACAGTGGACTCTACCATCCGAGCCGCGGATCTAGGTCACAAATAATGGAAGACGATCCGATGAAAGAGCGCGAGCCCGTCTGACGGAATTCAATCTGCGCGTGTTGTAAGAATGCGCTTACGCTCAATTAAGGTATTTGCTGAATCGAGGCTGACCGCGACATCCGCGAGGAAGCGTTCCAACTCTACCGGTGGCCGCGCCGCGCACAGCAGCGTGCCTTGAGCAAAATCGCAATTGCCGAAGGTGGCGTGATCGAGGTGCAGCGCCGTTTCGACGCCCTCCGCGGTGACGACCATGAACAACTCATGAGCGAGGCGGACGATGGCCCGCATCACGATGCCGGCGTTCTCGTGACGCGTGGCATCGGCAATGAGCGTTCCATCGATTTTCACCTCGGTAAATGGCATCCGGTAAAGCTCTGTGAGCGACGACAGTCCCGAGCCATAGTCGTCGAGCGCGAGTCCGACGCCCGCAGCCCGTAGTCGAGTGAAAGCCTCCAGGCACAGAGCTCGGTCAGAGAGACGATCCATTTCTTTCACATCGAGGGTTAGGCGCGTGGGTGGCACGCCGAATTGGCGCAAGCTGCTCATGAGTCGGTCGGGGAAGCCTTCATCCTTGACGAGCGCCGGCGCCAGATTCACCGCGACGGGAAGGTCGATCCCGCGCTTGCGCCACAGCGCGTGCTGCTGAATCGCTTCGGTGATCGTGAAGTCGGTGATCTCCGTCATCAGGCCGGCAGCGTCGGCGAGCGGCAGGAACTGGCCGGGGGTCAGCAATCCCAGGCGGGGATGGTCCCAGCGAACCAGTGCCTCAACACCCGCGACGATCGGCGCGCCGCCGACGGTGATTTTTGGCTGGTAGTGCAGCATGAGCTGCTGTTCATCGAGAGCCCGGCGCAGTTCCGCGGCATCGGGAGACGCGGCGTTGGGCGATCGCCGCAGAGAATCCAAGCCGAGTGCCGTGTACCTCGAGTCTTCCGCAAGGCCGGCACGCAGGGAGTGCTGCGTAGTCGCGTCAACCAGGTGGTTCGATTGAGTGTCCATATCAGTACTCCTTTAATTCGGTTGAAAAAGACGAGCGAAAAACGAGTTACGGCATCGAGGCGGGGATAGGTTGCCACATCGAATACATCGACTCCATCGAATTAGCTGTATTCGTCGAATACATCACATTGAGCGAGATTCTTATGTTGAATGAGCCATTCAGGGCCTCAGCGAGTTTGTTTTCGGCGTGTACTTATCCCTCGTAATTCGAAGGAATCTATTGATACGATGGAAACGATGTGAGAGGGTATGGATTCATTCATAGGAATCGCCAATGACAACGTCCCCTAAGAAGTACATGACGTCGCTCGAAGCCGCCGGGTTGCTCATGGTCTCGCCGGTCACCATTCGCGAATGGGCGCGCAAGGGACTGTTGCAATCGGTGTCGACGGCAGGCGGCCATCGGCGTTTCATGCTCGATCAAGTGCGGCAATTCGCGCGAGCGCACGGGATTGCCCTCGAGAGTGCCGACGATGCGCCTGCTGCGGAGCCGCTGCGCGTGCTGTTGGTCGATGACGATTTGGTGTTCACCGAGTACCTGCGCGAGATCGTCCTCGCGTCGGATCCGCACCTCCAGGTGAAAAGTGCGATGGACGGATTTCGCGCCGGACAACTCACCGAGGGCTTCCGGCCCAATCTGGTCGTGCTCGATATTAATATGCCGGGCATCGATGGCATCGAATTGTGCCGACGGCTGCGAGCGAGTCCGGTGACGGCGAACAGCCGCCTGGTCATTCTGTCAGGTTCATTGTCGCCGGCGAACATTACGGGAGCGCGTGCCGCGGGCGCCAACGCGTGGATCGACAAGAGCGCTTCTCGAGCCGAAATTCTCGCGGTACTGAGCCTTGCGGGTGCGCCCAGGAGTCGACGCGCTCTTGAAATAGAGTCCGGTCAGAGGATTTAATCGCGAATCGGCAAGTGTGCCCGACCTAAAGGTAACGGTAGGGTAGTGTTCATTTTAGGCCCAGGGCGGGGCCGGAGTACTCTCGGATGGAGAGGGCGATTCAGGCATCAAGGAAAAAGGAACTTCGCGTACTGCTGGTCGAGGACTCCGAATCCGATGCGGAGTTGACGATCAGGCGTCTGAAGGCGGCCGGCTTCAGTTGCAGCTACCGCTGCGTCGTGAATGAGAACGACATGCGCCGCGAGCTCAAAGCCTGGCGCCCCGATCTCATCCTCTCGGACTTCAGCATTCCCGGATTCAACGGCATGACCGCTCTCGACATTGCGCGCGTCGAGGCAACCGGCGTTCCCTTCATATTTCTATCCGGAACGATCGGCGAAGAACGTGCCATCGAGGCCTTGAAGTGCGGAGCGATCGACTACGTTCTCAAGAGCAACCCCATGCGGTTGGTGCCTGCCGTGGAACGCGCCCTGGCGGAGGCCGAATTGCGCCGCACCAGTCGCATCGCTGAACAGCAGGTCGCGCGCTTGACCGGTGTCCTACAAATGCTGTCGGGCATCAACTCGGCGCTGGTTCGCATTCAAGACCGCGACGAATTGCTGAATGAGACCTGTCGGCTGGCGCACCGCGTCGGTGGCTATGCCATTGCGATGGTGGCGCTGATCAATCCCACCACGCGTATGGCGCGCCCGGTCGGGTGGGCAGGATGGGATTTTCTGCCGCGGGCAACCGATGAGTTCCCCGTCGCCGACTACGAGGAAGGCGATACCAGCCTGATGGGTCGCGTCATCCGCTCGGGACAGGCCGCGCTCTGTGAGGATGTCAGTCGCACTTCGTTCGTCATCGACGGCCGAGAGGCGTTGATCGCCGCGGGCGTTCGTTCGTTGGCATGCCTGCCGCTGCGGGTCGACGGCACGCCGGTCGGAGCGTTTCTCTGCGGCACGCTGACGAGCGGCGTCATGGGTCCGGAGGAGATATTGCTGCTCGAGGAAGTGGTGTCGAACCTGTCGTTTGCTCTTCAATACCTCGATAAACAGGACGCCGTGCGGTTTCTGTCTTATTTCGAGCCGCTGACCGGGCTTGCCAAGCGGGCGCTGTTCTGTGAGCGATTGAGCCGCCTGCTCAAGCGCGGGGCCGAGAGCCTGCCGCGGCTGGCCGTGGCGGTGTTCGATATCGAGCACCTGAGCGTCATCAACGATTCTTACGGACGGCACACCGGCGATCGACTCTTGCAGTGCGTGGCCGACCGGCTCAAAGCGCACTTTCCCGACACGGAGCAGCTTGCGCATCTCGGCGGCGGCAGCTTTGTCTGCATGAGCGCGTTGCCGGAAAGTGCGGAGGAGAGGATTCGAGGATTGCACCGGGAGTTTACCCGGGTATTTGATCGGCCGTTCGATGTGGACGGACACGAGATTGTCGCGACGATCAAAAGCGGTCATGCCTGCTATCCCGAGGATGGTAAAGAGCCGAATGAGCTGGTGCAGAACGCCGAAGCGGCGCTCAAGGCGGCGAAGTCATCCGGCGAACAATACCTGCATCACCGCATCGAAATGAATTCCGAACTGGCGCGGCGCGTCGGCATGGAGCACCGGCTGCGTACGGCACTCGATGAGAATCAGTTCGTACTCTATTATCAGCCGAAGCTCACGCTGCGCACCGGCACCATTGCGGGAGTGGAGGCCTTGCTTCGCTGGCAAGATCCGGAAAACGGACTGACCGCGCCGGGAGTGTTCTTGCCCCTGCTCGAGTCCGCCGGATTGATGCCGGCCATCGGCGCCTGGGCGCTGCGACAGGCCGCGTCCGATTGCCGCCATTGGCGCCGGGCGGGCCTGCCCCCGATCCGAATCGCCGTCAATATTTCACCTCCGGAATTACGACGTCGCAATGCCGCGAGCGAAATCTTGGAGTGCATCGGCGACTTGGTCGACGATCCCCCTTGGTGCCTCGACATCGAGATCACCGAGGGTGCCTTGGTCGACGATTCATCGGGGTGCGTTCACGCGCTGCGCATGCTGCAGGCCGCCGGCGTACGAATCGCGATTGACGATTTCGGAACTGGATTTTCGTCCCTGGGTCGACTCTCGGAGCTGCCTATCGATACTCTGAAAATCGACCGCAGCTTCACGGCCCGGGTTCCCTCCGACCCTAAGGGCTGTACGCTCGTCTCAACCATCGTCGATCTGGCACACGCCTTTGGGATGACGACCGTCGCCGAAGGGGTGGAAACCCAGCCGCAGCTCGACTATCTCATACGCCAAGGCTGCGACGAATCGCAGGGTTATCTGCACAGCCGCCCCATACCGAAGTTGGAATTCGAACGCTTTCTAATGCCGCAAATTGCGACTTAGTGGGCTAGACGCAACGCACCGAGCCCAATACGATTAAAGTCGAGTTGTTCCCTGCGCAGACGGTCGCCGGCGGCCGCCGGTAGGCAGGGACGAGAACGGCGTCAAGGAGGGCGGATGCAGCTGAGAAATCTGGGTGCCGGAGTGTGGGTCGCCTGCGCGCTGCTGGGCGCGGCCACCGTATGGTCGGCGCCCGACGTGCAGGTGCTCAAGAACCTTTCCATCGAAGAGTTGAGCAATATCCAGATTACGTCGGTCTCAAAGCGCGATGAGAAGCTCTCTGACGCGCCAACGTCCGTTTTTGTCATCACTTCCGACGACATTCGACGTTCCGGCGCCACCAGTCTGCCCGAAGCCCTGCGGCTTGCGCCGAATCTTCAAGTGGCGCGCATCAGCGCCAACGAATACGCCATCAGCGCGCGCGGCTTCAACAGTACGGCCGCCAACAAGCTCCTGGTGCTCATCGATGGGCGATCAGTGTACTCGCCGTTATTTTCCGGGGTGTTCTGGGACGTGCAGAATGTCATGATCGAGGATATCGAGCGCATTGAAGTCATCAGCGGATCGGGCGGCACCTTGTGGGGTGTCAACGCAGTCAACGGGGTGATCAACGTCATCACCCGCTCTGCCGCACAAACTCAGGGCGGACTCGTGGCCGCCGGCGGCGGTAACCGTGAGGATCGCGCCAGCCTTCGATATGGGGGGACATTCGGCGATGCGGTGAAATTTCGCGTCTATGCCACCCATTTCGATATGCGGGACACCGAGACGGAGTCAGGCGACACCAAGGATGACGCGGTTCATCAGAGTCAGGTTGGATTTAGGGCCGACTGGCAACGCGATGCCGACTCTCTGATGGTTAAGGGAGATGCCTACACCGGCCGGGAAGAGCAACCGCCGCCGGGTTCCATTTCTATTTCGGGCGTGACGCTCGCGCTGGGGGAGATTTCGGTGTCCGGCGCCAACATGATCACAGTTGGGAAGGATTCGGCGCCCTTTCCGTGCAGGCCTACTACGATCATACGGAGCGCAGTGTGCCGCCGACATTCGAGGACTCGCAGGGCATCGTCGATCTGCAGCTACAGTATTCCGCAGATCCGATCGGCGCGCATACGGCGGTGTGGGGAGCGGAGTACCGCTATGGCATGGACCACGTCACTAACAGCACCTATATCGCACTGCTACCGCCAAACCTCGATCAAACCTGGGCCAGCCTGTTTGCACAAGACGAGATCGCGCTGCGACATGGATTGCGTCTGACACTGGGCGCGCGCAGTGAGCATAACGACTACACCGGCACAGAGTTCCTGCCGAGCGCCCGTCTTGCGTGGACGTGGGCCGCCAATGAAATGATCTGGGCCGCTGCCTCGCGCACGGATCGGGCTCCTTCGCGCCTCGATCACGACACCTTTGTGCCCGGTCAGGCACCATTCCTGTTGCGCGGCGGCCCCGACGTCCTTGCCGAGACCGCCGATGACTATGAGATCGGCTATCGCGGGCAAATTACCAGTGCCGCTTCTGTCTCAGCGACGGTCTTTCACACGGTCTATGATCGACTTCGCACTGAGCAAGTCGACCCCAGCTTCACCTATCTCTACTATGGGAACGGCATGCAAGGAACGACCTCCGGCATCGAGCTGTGGGGCAGCTACCAGGCTACGCCGATCTGGCGGTTGAATGCCGGGTTTAGCCGCCTGCGCCAGGAATTCAATCTCACCCCCTATAGCATTGATATTGGCACTCTACAGAGCACCGAAGGTGCCAATCCGTCGCAGTGGGCGTTATTGCGCTCCTCGCTCGATCTGGGACCGCGAACCGAGTTCGACCTCACGCTGCGCTATGTCGGCGCTTTGTCGCAACCGGTCGTGCCGAGCTACACGGCGTTGGATTTGCGGCTCGGCTGGCAGCTGAGTTCCAAAGTCGATCTATCGATCGCGGGACAAAATCTACTCGGTGGTGGTCATGGCGAGTTTACCGATGTCGCGACGCGAACCGACTTCAAGCGCGCCGTATTCATGAAATTGGAGTGCCGACTGTGAGTCATAAGCGCGATTCGGACCCAGGTAACGCTGATCGTTAGGGTTGCGTTTGGGACGGACGAGAGGATTGCAGCAGGTCCCTGATCTGCAAGGCAAGATCGGGAAACGTATACGGCTTGGGTATGTAGCGGCGGGTGTTGCCTCTGTAGAACCCCGGCAGCGTCTCCGTCAAGCCCGAGGTAAGAAGCACGGGGACGGCCGGGCGATGGGCATCGAGCCATTTGGCGAGCATGATGCCGTTCGGTCCCCCAGGCAGTTTGAAGTCGATGAACGCTAGATCGATATGTGTGCCGGACATAATTGCCGCGATGGCTTCGGCTGCGTTCGCTGCCTCGATGACCGAGTATGCGGACTCGCGCAGGAATTCCGCCGCGGCCCAGCGGACGGAAAATTCGTCCTCAACAACAAGCAGAACCGGCGCTTGCGAGAGTCCAGCTTTAGAGTCCGCCGACGGTTGTTGCACAGTCTCCTCTCAACTTTATCGATGTCTATCTATCAAACTAGCATCGACTTCGGACTCTGTCTGTCAGACGTATCCGCTGAAAAACGAGCGCGTCATTTGTAATTTTTGCACACGCGGACAACATAACGCGTGCGCCACATCGATCGCCTCGTGGCCGGCGACTGGAGCGGACAGTGATGGTGTGTGCTCTGAATACTGAAAATTGCTTCAGGGCATCCCCGAGCGCAGGCCTCCGGTCCGACGCGGCGCCGCGGAGCTTCCGTTTGCACGGCGAGAGCGCAGCGGCAAAAAGCAGGTCGCGCAGAAGCGGCAGAGTGCGCGAGCCAACGGCCGGTCTCTCTTCAGCGGAGCGACCTGAATTGCTCTGCTAAAGAAAGGGACGCGCGCAAATTGACAACGCTGACGTACGAACGCATCGTGTCATGCTCTACACGGAGGAATAGTATTGACTGGACGAAAATCGATTGCCGGCCTCAAAGTGCTGGTCGCCGAGGATGAAGGCATGATCGTCGAGGCCATTTGCGATCGCCTGACGGACGCGGGATGCGAAGTTGTCGGCACGGCGGATACCGGCGCCCAAGCGGTTGAGGCGGCTCTCGCATTGCGGCCCGATCTGATTCTCATGGACGTACGGCTCAAGGGCGACATGGACGGTATCCGCGCGGCCGAACTGATCAACGAGAAAATGCACATCCCCGTGGTCTATCTGACCGGGGATTCCGACCAGAAGACGTTGCATCGCGCCAAGGCGGCCTCAGCATACGGCTATGTGCTCAAACCGTTCCACATTAGGAATCTTGTGGCGGCAATGGAGGTGGCGATCGATCGGTTTGAAATGGAACGGCGGCTCGAAGACAGCCAGCTGACCTACGCGACCATCCTCGGCAGCATCGCGGACGGCGTGATCGCAATTGACACCGCGGGCTGCGTTCGCTTCATGAACGAAGTTGCCGAACGACTGACGGGATGGTCGAACCGAGACGCGCAGCAAGAGCAATGGCAGACCGTCCTGAACATTGTCGACTCGGGCGAAGATCTGGTGGGGGTCGACCTGATCGCACGGGTTCTAAGCTCTCGGTCGCCGATGTCGTTCGGCCGCGACTCCTGCGTGGTCAGTCGCGCGGGGAACCGAGTGCCTATCGAGGGCGGCAGTTCATGCGTGGTCGACAGTTTGGGTCGCGTTGTCGGTGCGTCCATTACACTGCGTGACGTGACGACCGCGCGGAAGGCCGACGTGGACCTCCGGACCATGGCACAGCAATTGCGCGCTGTGGTGGATACGGCCGTCGATGGCGTTCTGGTGCTCGATGCCGGGGGCACCATCCTCATGCTCAATCCGGCGTGTGAGCGATTGTTCGGCTACCCGTCGGGCGAGATGATCGGGCGCAACATCGAAATGGTCATGCCTTCCCCGCTGTCCGCCGCAAACGGCGATTCCTTGAATAGGGATGGCCCCGAGGGGCATCGGCCGCTGGTTGTCACCGCGCGCGCGACCATCTGCCGTCGCGGGGATCGCACCACGTTTCCCGCCGAAGTGTCGGTGGGCGAGGTGCGTGCGCCGGGGCCGCCGGTGTTCGTCGGCGTCATCCACGACGTGTCGGAACGCCGAGATCTGGAGGCCGCCTTGCTCGATGCGGTGGGACACGAACAGCGTCGATTCGGAGCGGACCTGCATGATGGGCTCGGGCAGGAACTGACGGGTCTTTCGCTGTTGATCGCGGCGCTCACGAGCGCCGCGCGTGCGGCTCGGAGTCCCCACTCGGCAGATCTCGAGCGGGCCTACGAAGTGGTCCAACATGCACTTCAGTCCTGCCACACCATTGCACGAGGGCTATCGCCCGTCGGGCCGACCGAAGGGGGTCTGATCGGCGCGCTACGCGACCTTGTCCGTGGTCTGAAAGGCCCGTCGAAACCCACTGTGGATATCTCGGTGAGCGAAATTGCCCGCTTGGGGCTAAGTCCTGCGGCGACCGATCATCTCTATCGGATCGCACAGGAGGCTCTCACGAACGCCATCAAACATGCGAATGCCCGTTCTATTAGAGTCACGCTCGACGTTGAGCCGGAACACGTCCGACTGGAGATTTGCGATGACGGTCAGGGGCTGAAAGCCGCCGGGCAAAATGCGCGGGGACTCGGTCTGCGCACGATGCAATACCGTGCCTCGGTGATGGGAGCGCGGTTCGAGATCGTGCCCTTTGGCGCCAGCGGCACGCGCGTCATCTGTGATTGCCCCCAAGCAAGCTGAGGACACGATCGTCCGCTCTATTGCGGCGCGCAAGAGCCGGCGCTCCGTATCCAGGAGCGGCGCAACAAGGTAATTCACGGAACTCTGGGCCTTGAGTCGTTGCGCGTATAGTGTGGCGGCTGAAATGCCTTTCTAGATACGCGCAATGAAAGGGCTTGCCGTCATGAGCGATCCCCGTGACCGACCGGTGTTCGGCGGTGCCAGACTGCCAGGCCCACTGAATGATGATTCCTTTCGGCGGTCCCGTTCGCGTGGGCTCACGGGACCGCCACGCGGCACGTTGGTCGTGGCAGAGGCTCCGAAATCTAAAAAGGCTACGAAGGCCCAAGCCCAGCCGAAAGTCACCGCGCGGGAGATCTCGCTGGTGGGCTCCTTCGACAATCCATGGAAGAAAGAGGCGGATGAAGTCGACGCCATGGCCCACGACCGCTGGGAACCGACCACAGACGATTTCAGCGCCGTGGCCGGTAGGTCGTCCGTCAAGGTCGATTCTTGGAAGGGCCTCATGCAGGTCATCCTCACCAGCGGCGGCGCCGAGTCGGCCACGGGCAGCATCAGCCGGATCAACATCTTCACCCATGCAAACTCGAACCTCATTGCCTTTGCAGGCCACGTCAAACCAGGTAGCCCGGCAGTGGTGACCTTGGCAGTGGATAGCGCGATCAGCGAGGAGACGCTCGATCAGCTCGACAGCGGCATTACCATAAACGTCGACTCGAAGAACACGAAGCTGGCGTCGAAGAAATTCGTGTTGGACGACGTACGGAAGCGCTTTACCAAGGATGCCGTCATCGTTATCTACGCGTGCCATGGTGCCGTCGAAACCGCCTTCGTCCAACGCATCGCCGATACCTTCCAGGTGAAGGTGCGCGCGTTCAGGGACGTGATTGGGTACTATCCGAGCTTCGATGATGCGGATCCCGCAGCCAATCGACCGGCGAAAGTGACGAATCGGCGGAACGTCGGCGTGGGGTACAACAGTAAAATCAAGGTTGATGATTTCCACCGGCTGGATTCGAACGCCACGGACCGGCTTCCGAAGGCGATCTCACAACCGGGGTCAACGAGCGACGATGACGAGTGAAAGGCGTCCGCGCGCTAATTGTTTGAGCAGCGAGATCGATGCCGCACCTTCGGCGCGGCGCTGAAGTCTTCACTGCGGCGCTCGTCAGGGATCAATCGTCCAGCGGGTCTTGCTAGAAGATAGCGATTCCCGAGCCACGCGACGGCGCTGGCTATGGCCGCACTGTAGTCCATCACGGCGTCCCTATCAGACCCTGGGCTCAACATTCGCATGAGGCGCTCCTTTTCAATCGGTCGTCACTGTGCAGCGGCAAGATCTTGCCGCTTTTCTGCGGCGGCAGCGGCTGTTGCCAGCCGCCGAGACTTGTTACCGGCCCCAAATCCAAGATGCGGCCAACACAGGGAAGAACAGAGCAGGATTCATGCCATCCATCGCCTGGAGCCGATGGTGTAATCAATCTACAAGCCGTGCGGCGCCATCTTGGAAGGCGGCGGTGAGCCGCGCAGCAGCCGGCGCAAAGTCGGCATGTTCTTGGGTATAGCGGCGCAAATCCTTGATGGCCTTTTTGATCCCGGCGACGACACGATCCAACAGATCGATCGTCGTGGCGGTACTCAAGTTGCACGAGCGCTGCGCGAACGTCACCAACTGCTTGCGGTCGGGAAAGGATTTCGAATCGGCCAACGTCAAGGCGAGCACATCGCGTGCTTGGTACAGAGTCGTGCAGACCAGATCGTAGCTCGGCGCCAGGCGAATGGGCGCCTCCGGACTCTCATACAGGACCGCAAAGTTCTTCAAGTGAGCGTCGCCATTGCCGATGGAGCAACACAGAGCGAGAGTTCCGAAAAACTGCTCGAATGCTTGCCGCTGGTTCTCAAGAGAGACAAATTGCGAGATCCGTTCGGCGACACGTTCGTAGGATCCGGTGTAGCGACCATGCGCGCGCAGGCCATTCAATACACAAAAGTCCTCGCAGGCCAGGTATCGGCCGTCGGAACGCAAATCGAATCGTTCTGAGACCAGGATGCGGCGATTGTCCGAGAGTCGCAGGGTGGGCACCGGGATTCCGGCGTGCTGCGCGGCGCGAGTACAAAAATATTCATTCGCCGCCAGCTCTGGATACTCACGAGGGTCGAAGGACTTGACGATATGGGTGGCGGCGCGGTGCGATACGCGCGGCAACGATATTCTCCCTTCGCGCACCAACACCTTGGGCTGGATTCCCGAGATTCCGGAATGCTCCGCATACAGCCTGAACAAATCGGCGAACAAATCTTCCGCGCCATCATAGGTCAACAAGTCGGAGAGATTTTGTTCAGGAAGGGCGGGGGGCACGGTACCCTCTACCGAGTAACGCAGCCGGCCTATCTGGGATTGTCCGACGATGGTGAGTAGACTCAAGTCGTCGAATTTCGGGATGGCCTTGGCAAATTGCAGGCGAAGCCTTTCCAGCAAGGCTCCCTCGGGCAGATTCATCTCGAAGATCGGCAGCAGGCCATTCATCGAGTGGTACTGGTCGCGCACGACGGGCATGGAGAGAGAAACGGCATCCTCATCACGGCAGTCGGAGTCGTAGCCGAACAGGTAAGCTTCCTCTTCGATTTGACTGCGCGCGAGCGTGCCGGCTAGTCGCTTGCCCGCGTAGACGTCAAGCTTTGGACTGGTTGGCACGCTGCTCGGCTCTTAGCTCTTGCAGTGTCGGGCGCTTGCGCTGCGGCCCCACGTGGATGTCGAGACCAATCGCCGCGCACAGAGCTGCCAGTTTTCGCACGCCGATTTCCTGAATGGTGCCGTTTTCGATCGCTGAGATGGTCGCCCGGCTCATGCCGAGCGAGGCCGCCAGGTCGCCTTGAGTGCGCCCCGCAGCCCTTCTGGCTGCGCGAATGGTGATGCCGATGGCCTTGATATGCATTGTATACAGTGCAAATAGTGTATTTCAGACGAAAATGCATCATATATGATGCATAATGTGATTGCAACTGAGTGGGCCGCGAGTCGTCTAGGGCGGGATCTTTGCGGCCGATCCCGCGATCAAGGACGTCGTCACCGGGAATTTCTGCGCGAATTGAACGCGCCGGTTTCGAGTAACCGATATTCTTCGATTCCCTTGACCACGACGCAATTGCGGCCCGCTTTCTTTGCCTCATACAGGGCTTCATCGGCGAGTTGCACCACGCCCGCCGGAGTGCGGTCGATGGTCGGAGCGGCCAGGCCGACACCAATGCTGACAGTAACTTCCGTCATGGCAGTTCCATCGGCGGCCGGCCGCCGAATCTGCAGATTGTGGATTCCTTGGCGAAGCCGTTCGGCGGTGTCGTGCACGTGAGGAAGCGCCAGGTCGTACAAGATCACGGCAAACTCCTCACCGCCATAGCGCGCTGCGAGATCCAAGGGCCGCCGGGCGAATTCTTTGATGACCTGGGCGACGCTGTGCAGCGCAAGGTCCCCCCCTTGATGGCCGCAGACATCGTTGTATTCCTTGAAGTGATCAATGTCGATCATCAATAGAGCCACCGAACAGTGATTGCGCAGGGCCTGCTGCCAGACGCGCAGCAGATGTTCATCGAAGGCGCGACGATTCATCAATCCCGACAGTCCGTCGCGTGCGGCCAACTCCCCCAATAAAGCAGTCTCCAGGAAGCTCCTGCGGTAGGACTGTTCGACATCACGGAAGACAATGGCGCCGATGACCGTGGTCAAGCCCAAGACCACCAGAGTCTTGACGAGCATGGCGGAGCCCACGCCCGCGACCAACGCGGTAATGGTGTAAGCCGCCAACATGAGGATGGCCGTGGGAAGTGCCTGGCGGAAGGGCAGGCCGACAAAAAAGAACACAGCAATGAGAATAACGGCCAGGGCCGCCAGGGATTCTTCACGCCCATCAGCAATGGCGAGGGCAATGAACACGGCAATGAGCATGCCGACGACCGGCATGAGTATCCGCACGACGGACATATAGTAACGCTGATAGAAGCGCGTCCAGGGCAGGACTGCCAATACGGCGGCGCACGGCAAGTGCACGGCCCAGTGAAGCATGGAGTAGGGGTCCCAAATGCCGGCACGATGGACCTGATCGACAGTAAAGAGAACGGCAAGGACGACGAGCACTGAAAACCAGACGCGCACTCGCAGCCGCACGCGCGTCAAGTGCGCAGCGGTGTACTCCGTTTCCAGCGAATCCACGAATCGTGTGTGCGGCCCCCGGCGCAACTCGTCCGCATAGCGGGACTCCGGAAAACTATCGAGATCCAGAGGGGGAGCGGGCATGATTCGTAGCCTATGACGACTCGAACAGGCCCGATCTTACCTCACCGGGGCCGCTTCAGCGCGCGCCGACACCTGGGTAACCCGGACTCTCTCCTGCAGAATGCTGGGCCCAAAGTTGCGCAGCCGCTCCAGGAAGGTCTCCGTGACCTCAAATCCTTTTGGCACCAACAATGCTCCCACTGAGGTCCGCAGGTCATCCACGAATATCATGCCGGGCGTGACTCGCCCGACGAAGACTTCGCTGACTTGCTGTGTGCCGAGGGTGGCGCCGACCATCGATTCAAGCGCCGCCACCAGATCCGAGTCATGTCGTGCCGATTGACCACGGATTGCTTCGACGGCAGCGCGAGGGTTCAGTCCCTGGGCGATGTGGGCATCGTATTCCTGGACTAGCCGTAGAATGGTTGAACCCTGCTTGATCAGGCCTTCGGCTGTGTCGCTCTTGGTGTGGCTGGCCGCCAGAATGGCCAAGACGGGTTCGAGGCGCGGAATGTGACCGAGAAGTTTCTGCACGACGCTCGGCGCGCCTTCAACGAGCACCTTTTCCTCCGCCGTCAGGCGTTTGGCGTAATAGAGCTTCTCCGCCAATTCGACCGGCAGGGATACAAAACCCATTTGCGACAGCATGGCCGCAGCTTCCAGTTGCCAGAAACCAGCGTGGCCCAGCGCCGCGGCCAAGTCGGTGACCAAGCGCGTCACCCGGGTGGCCCGGCCGAAGGCGACCGGATTGGTCATGGCGAGGACATCGACCAAGGCCTTGATGCAGCCGATCAGCGTCTCTTGCAGCAGGACTCGTTCGGCGCGCAGCAAGCGGTGCTGGGTGACGCCGGCGTCGATGGCGGAGCGTAATTGATCGGGCGGACAGGGCTTGGTGAGGAAGCGGAAAATCTGCCCCTCGTTGACCGCTGACACCGCCGCGTCGCGGCCTGTCTCGCCGGTGAGCAGAATGCGGGTGGTCTCCGGATACAGATTCTTGACATGTTTGAGCAGCGCGGCGCCATCCATGCCCGGCATGCGCATGTCGGAGACAATGACCGCGGGAGCGCCCTTCTCCTTGAGGAGTTGCAGGGCGCTTTGTCCCCCATGGGCGGTGAGGACCTGATAGTCGCGGCGCAGATGCAGCGCCAGCCCCTCCACGACTCGAGGTTCATCGTCCACACAAAGAATACTGGGCAGCTCTTGGGGTTTCATGGTCTGTTATCAGGTCAGTTTGAAGGGGTGAGGCTTAACTGCACCCGACGTTGGGCTTCCTGCCAATCGAAGGGTGCATTGACGCCGGTCAGGTAGGCCGCATCGACCCCCGGATGGGCAGAGCCGTGGCCGGCCGCGCCGCCGTCGAAGAGCGCATGCGCGCTGTGGGGCTCAAGAAGCGTGTGCGATACGGCCAAGGCGCCGAGCAGGTCATAGCCGTGGGGCGTCACGGCCAGCGGCGTGTGATGCAGCGCCACCGCCTCGACGATGGCGTAGGGCAGTCCCCATAAACCGAGCAGATAGGCGCCAATCTGCGCATGGGTGGCCCCCGTGGTCTGTCGTTCACACTCGAACAGAGGCAGATGCTGCGAGCGCGACAGCTCGATGGCCTGCGCCAACTCATTGGGGCATTCCTGCATCAGGACCCAGTAACCGATGTCGTGCAGCAGCCCTGCGAGCCAGGCATCGTCCGGGGTGGCGCGGCCGCCGGCCAAGGACTTACAGGCCGCCGCGGCGAATTGAGCGTGGTTCTGCAGCTGTTCGGGATCGACGCCGGACAATGTCTGAGGGGCGTTCCATTGCGAGACGATTTCCGCGGACAGGACCAGATTGCGAATGGTGGCAAATCCGAGATAGGTCACGGCATCCTTGATCCGCACCATGGGCTTGCGCAAGCGGAAGAACGCTGAATTGGTGATTTGCAGCACCTTGCTGGCGAGGGCGGCGTCCGCATTGACGATGTCGCCGATTTGGGCGGCGGTGACGCTGGGTTGGGACAGTGCCGCTTGCAGCCGGCCGTAGGTCTTCGGCATCGAGGGCAACTTGCCGATGCGGCCCACCATTTTGCGCAAGGGTTCCTCGCTCAACAGCTCTTGCAAATTGAAACAGCGTTCGATGATGTTTTCCAATTGCTGGCCGTCGCAGGGCTTCGCGACATATTGATGGGCGAGGGCGGTGAGCCGCACGGCCTGAACGGGGTCGGAGTAGCCGGAGACAATGATGCGAATGGTATTGGGCCAGCGTTGTTTGACGACCGTGAGCAACTGGCCGCCGTCCATGCCGGGCATTCGCACATCCGAGACGATTAGATCGATCGGTTGATTTTCGAAGGCGGCGATGGCCTCATCGCCGCTGACCAGAAATTGCATGTTCCAGTCCTGCCGATGCTTGTAGAGGCGGGCACGCAAGCCATCCAGCAACTCCCGCTCATCATCGACGAAGACGATGTTCCTCATGAGGCCGCCCGGACGGATCGCCCGGCGATGGGCAGCCGCAGCGTGAATTCCGTGCCCACTCCGACTCGGCTCTGCACACTGATGTCACCCCCATGCTTGTCCACCAAGATGGAATGGGTGATGGCGAGGCCCTGACCGGTGCCGCGCCCGACCTCTTTGGTGGTGAAGAAAGGATCGTAGAGCTTGGAGAGATTCTCTTCCGGTACGCCGCAGCCATTGTCGCTGATGCGGATGACGGCCGATTCTCCCGCGATCGCCGTGCTGATCCTGATTTCACCGCTATTCAGATCCTTGCCGGCTTCGTGAATCGCATGCGCGGCATTGACGATGAGATTCAAGAACACTTGGTTGAGCTCGCCGATATTGCACATGACGTGGGGCAGCTCCCCAAAGTCGGTGCAAATCTTCGCCAGGTACTTATATTCGTTGGAGGCGACCAACAGCGTCGTTTGCAGGGCGTGGTTCAAGTCGGAGGGGCTTTGCTCGTTGGTGTCCGGATGCGCAAATTCCTTCATGGCCTTGACGATATTGGTGACGCGTTCCACGCCGTCGAAGGTTCTGGTGAAGGCCTTGGGCACCTCGGCGTGCACGAAATCGAGATCATAGCGGGCGGCCGCTTCTTCCATTGCTTGACGCAGTGCCTGGGACATCGGAGTGTCGGGCAGCGCGTCGATGGCCGCTCGACAACTGTCGAGGAGCTGATTCAGGTCGTCGAAGGCACTGCGCAAGAAGTGCAGACTGTCGCCGACATACTGGATGGGGGTATTGATTTCGTGGGCAATGCCGGCGGCAAGGCGGCCCACGGATTCGAGTTTTTGCGCCAATTGCAGTTCGATGACCATGCGTTCTCGTTCGCGCATTTCTTCGACCAGCTTGTGCTGCAGCTCCTGCTTCTTGCGGGTCTCGTCCCGCTTGGCCGTGATGTCGGCGCCGACGGCTACGGCGTGCGTGAAGCGTCCGGCCGCGTCGAGTATCGGTCGGATCGCAACCCCCAACCAATAGCGGCTGCCGTCGCGGCGCGTCACCTGGTCTTCACGATGATAGGTGCGGCCGGCGCGCATGGCGGCCTCAACTTCCGACAGATAGTTGGCATCGCGGCCGGCCCACTGCCGCAGTACACCGACGGGCTGACCGATCAATTCTTGGCGTGTGAAGCCGTGTTGAGCGGCGATCGCCTGGTTGCAATAGACGATGAGCGGCTCGGGAACCCGGTACTCAGTAATGACGAAGAAGGTCGAGGTGGCGTCGAGGGCGTGATCGCGCAGCGCCAACTGTTCGCGAAGCATCGCGTTTTCGGCGCCCAGATCCACGGCATCTCCTAAGCTATTGCGATTCCCTATCTGCAGGCTATCGAGCCGCGGCGAGAATTCTTAAGGCGGCACTTGTGGTAGGGCCGCTAGGTTGCAGAAAGTGAGACGGGAATCACAACTTGACTGCTTAACTTGCCGTAAACCCTTAATTCCGGCTTGCCGCAGTCCGATAGCTTGGAAGAGTGGTGCGTCGCCCACGGGGGCGGTCTTTGCGGTACGGACGAAGGAACGACCCCGTGGCAATCAGTGGCCGAGCTTGCAGGCAGAATGCATTGACGCTGAGTCTGACGCTCGCGACGGCGCTGGCGCCGGCGGAGCGGGTGTCGTGAGCGCGGCCGCTGCGCGGTTGATCATCGTCGATGATGAGTCGGCTCAACTGCGGGCATTGTGCGACACCCTGAGCCTCGAAGGATATGCCACGTCGGGTTTCAGCTCGGCGCAACAGGCGCTGACGGAACTTAAACCGGGTGTCGCTGATCTATTGCTGACGGACCTCATGATGCCGGAGATGGATGGCATTGCCCTGATTCAAGCCGCACAGACAATCGACCCAACGCTGGCCGCCATCGTCATGACCGGTCACGGCACCATCGACACCGCCGTGCAGGCGATGCAGGGCGGCGCGCTCGACTATATCTTGAAGCCCTTTCGGCTGAATGTCGTCCTGCCGGTGATTGCGCGTGCCTTGGAAGTGCAGCGCCTGCGGCGGGACAATGCCCAGTTGCAGGAGCGCGAACGGCAGCACTCTGCGGAATTGGCCGCGGCCAACCAGGACCTAGAATCGTTTGCCTATTCGGTATCGCATGATCTGCGCGCGCCGCTGCGCGGCATCGAAGGCTTTGGTCAGGCCTTGGAAGATGAATTTGCACCGCAGCTCGGTGAGGAGGGCCGACGTCTCATCAGCGTCATTCGGGGAAGCGGCCGACGGATGGATGAACTCATCGTCGGATTACTCGAGTTCTCGCGGATCGGCCGCCAGCCGCTCGATCGCGATCAAGTCGACATGACGGCGTTGGCCGACGCGGCAGCCCAAGAGGCAAAGTCGCTCTATACGGGACCCGCCGCGGTCATCGACATCGCCGAGCTGCCGACGATTGCCGGCGATGCGACCGTGCTGCGGCAGGTGTGGTGCAATCTCATCGGCAATGCCTTGAAATACAGCGCCAAACGGCCGCAGCCGCATGTGCAGGTCAGTGGGTGCACCGAGGGTGCCGAGGCGGTCTACCAGGTCAAGGATAACGGCGCGGGATTCGACATGCGCTATGCGGACAAGCTGTTCGGCGTGTTTCAGCGCTTGCACCGGGCCGAGGAATTTGCCGGCACCGGCGTCGGCCTCGCCATCGTCCAGCGCATCGTGACACGGCACCGGGGACGGATCTGGGCCGAGGGGGCTCCGGATGCGGGCGCGTGCTTTTGTTTTGCGTTGCCGCTTACGTCCGCCGAGGCTGGATAATGGCGACCGCATTGCAATTGGTGATTGTCGAAGACAGCGAAGCGGACGCGGAGCTGGTGTCGAGGCATCTGGCCAAGTCGGGTTTTCGTGCAGAGATTTGCCGGGTGCAGACCGAGCATGACTTCGTGACGGCACTCAAGACGCGAATACCGGATCTGATCATCTCGGACTTCTCCTTGCCGCAATTCGACGGCCTGCGCGCCCTGGAGCTTGCTGCCGCGCTCGCCCCGGACACCCCATTCATCTACGTGTCCGGAACCATCGGCGAGGAACGGGCCATCGAAGCCCTGCGGCGCGGCGCCACCGACTACCTGCTCAAGGGCAACTTGATGCGGCTCGGCAGTGCGATCGAGCGGGCATTGCGCGAGGCGGCGCTGCGGGCGGCGAAGCTCAAGTCGCAGCAACGTCAGCAGGAACAGGCGGTCAGGCTGGAACGCCTGACCCGCACCTATCGAATGTTGAGCAGTATCAGCTCGGCCATTTTGCGGCTCAGGGATCGCCGCGAACTGCTGGAGGAAGCCTGCCGCATCGGTGTTCAGCAAGGCGGCTATGAGTGTGTCGCCATCGGCCTGCGCGAACCAGGGGGGGCGATGCTGCGGCCGAGAACCTGGGCGGTCGCGGAATCGGACGTCAACGCCGCCGCCGGCAGCGCCGCGCTCGATGCGGGGGCCGTCTCGGCATTGAGCGAGTCTACCTTGCGCGCCGCGGCACCGCGGCTGGTCAACGATCTTGCCGTGCATCCACAAGCACTAGGCGAGTACCGGGAATTGAGCGCGCGCGGCTATCAAGCCGTCGCGGCGCTGCCGCTCTTCATCGAGGGCGCCGCGATCGGGGTCATGACGGTATGCAGCGCTCAGAGCGGGGTCTTCGACGAGACCGAGGTGGGCGTACTGTTGGAACTGACGGCGAATCTGGGCTTTGCGTTGCAATACCTGGAGAAAGACGAGGCCGTGCACTTTCTGTCGTACTTCGATCGCTTGACGGGACTTGCGCAACGACCGCTGTTCTGCCGGCGCCTCGCGCAAGTGCTGACTGCGAACGGCGAGGGAATTTGGACCGTCGTGGTGTTCGACGTGCAGAAACTCGGCGCCATCAACGACACGCGGGGCCGCGATGTGGGCGATCGGCTGATCGAAAATGTGGCGGCGCGCCTGAAACAAAAATTCGTCGATTCGGACTGCCTGGGATATTTCGGCGGAGGCACTTTCGCGGTCACGATCGAACACGCGGGTAACGCGATGGACACCGGCCGCTGGCTGCAGAATGCCGCGGCGCAGGTGTTCGTCGAGCCGTTCAACATAGACGGGCAGGAGTTGCGGCCGGCGATTCGCAGCGGCGTTGCCTTTTACCCGCACGATGCCGCGGACGCCGACTCGCTGGTGCAGAATGCCGAAGCGGCGCTCAAAGTGGCCCGGGAAGACAACGAAAAATACATGCTGTTCGGTTTGGTGACGCATCGCCCGACGTCGCGCAGCCTGGCGCTCGAAGCGAGATTGGCAGGGGCGCTCGATCGGCAGGAGTTCCTGCTGCACTACCAGCCCAAGATTAACATCGAGAGCGGCCGAGTCGAGGGACTCGAGGCGCTGCTGCGCTGGCAGGACGCCGAGGACGGTCTCGTGCCACCCAATGTATTCATCCCCTTGCTGGAGCGTTCCGGCGCCATCGTCGACGTCGGTGAGTGGGTGCTGCTGCAAGCGGTGCGCGACCTTCGCAAGTGGGTGGGCGAGGGCATGAGCGCGGTGCGTGTGGCAGTCAACGTCTCTCCCTTGCAGCTCAGGCGGCGCGACTTCGTGGATCGAGTCCTCGGGGGCGTCGAGCCATCGATGAGGTTGCCCGGGGGAGTGGACGTCGAGATCACGGAGAGTATGTTGATGCAGGACTTGGAACTCTCCATCCTGAAGCTCACGAAATTGCGCGAAGCCGGCATCGGTGTTGCGATCGATGACTTTGGGACGGGATACTCTTCGCTGCGCTTGCTGGCCCGGCTCCCCGTCGATACTCTGAAAATAGACCGCTCATTCATCCAGGGCATGACGGAAACTCCGCAAGCCATGACGTTGGTGTCGACGGTGATTGCATTGGCGCGCGCCTTCGGCATGCATACGGTGGCCGAGGGGGTGGAGACCGCCGAGCAATTGCAGTTGCTGCAGCGGAGCCAATGCGACCAGGCGCAAGGGTACTTGTTTGCAAGGCCGACGGCCGCACGAGAGGTGCCGGCGGTGTTGGCACGTTTGACGGCATCGGCGATAGGGGTGCGCGAACGCGGGGCCAAGCCCGCATAGAAAAGGGACCACGTCGTCCCCTCACCCTGTAGGATAGCAAGCGCTGCTCTCTATCATCTGCAAACGGATATTCTGGCCAGTGATCGAGTCGAATTTGGATCCTTGGCCGGTTCAGGCGCTGGAAGCATCCTTGGGATTGCCGACAGACCGGACCGGTGCGCCCACCCAACTACCGCCGCTGTGGCATTGGTTGTATTTCCTACCCACCGCAGCGCGTGCCGACATCGGGCCGGACGGCCATGTGCTCAATCAGGAGTGGGCCGACCCCACGTTGCGGCGGCGGCGTCTATTCGCCGCGGCGCGCACCGAATTCTTGCGCCCGCTGCTCATCGGGCAACGAGCGCAGATGTCGGAGCGGGTGCTGGGACGGCACGACAAGCATGGCAAGAGCGGTCATTTCCAGGTGGTCACGGCGGAATATCGATATTTCCAGCACGATGAGCTGTGCGTACGCGAGGAGCGCGACATTGTCTATCTTCAAGGACCGGTTCCAGCCCAACCGGCACCTATGGATGCGATCAAGAATCCTGCCAGGGATTCATGGTCCCTGACGTTGACTCCCGATGCGGTCATGCTCATGCGCTTCTCCGCATTGACGTTCAATTCCCATCTCATTCATTTCGATCAACTCTATACGCAGCGTGAGGAAGGCTACCCTGAACGGGTCGTGCACGGGCCCTTGGTCGCGGTCATATTGGCGCGCTTATTGGCGCTCAATCAGGTCCATGGATTGGCTCGCTTCGACTTCCGTGCCCGCAGTCCGCTCTATGTCAACCAACCGATCGAACTCACGGGTAAACCTTCCGGCGATCGAATTGACCTGCGCGCCGTCGGCGTGTCGGGGATGCTGGCGATGGAGGCGACTGCGTGGCTTGACGCCAAGCGCGCGGACCCGGTCTAAGCCTCAATCGAGGGATCCCTCGCGGTTCAGTCATATGCTTATGCCTGGACTGTTGTTGCCTCTCAAGCCGAGATGAACTAAATCTTAGCGGCATGGCCATGGGGTCGGAAGGAGTGGCAATCGAATGAGCGTCGGAATCCTGGCGGTTCAAGACCGAGTGCGCGGCTTGCGACGAGGCGTCGCGTCGAGCCGATTCGCAGACGACGCAGTCGTCAGCCGCCAGCCCATCGTCGGCATGCCGCAGGATGATGTCGAACGGATTCTGGGCGAGGTGCTCGGCGCCGGCTCCCCATCGAACGTGCGTTACTGCCTGCACGCCGCCGAAGGCGATGGTTATTGGGACTTCTACAAACCGTGGATGGCCCTGATGCTCTCGGT
>Ga0193726_1000652_pt1 | contig 34086 bp, 25 predicted proteins | sample H2c1metaG_FD_144928 | JGI IMG/M metagenome (GOLD analysis project Ga0193726, IMG submission 144928) | Soil microbial communities from a riparian zone of the East river system, Colorado, United States - H2c1 | ecosystem: Environmental > Terrestrial > Soil > Riparian zone | place: USA: East River... | reverse complement strand
CGTCGTCACGCTCACGGGAAAAGTCACGATGCCGTACAAGCGCGACGACATCGGCCGGCGGGTGGCGAAGGTCGACGGCGTCCGCCAGGTGGAGAACAAGCTTGACGTGCTGCCGGTCTCGCCGTCCGACGACGCGCTGCGGTACCGCATCGCGCGATCGATTTACGGCAACTCGAATTTCTGGAACTATGCGACGATGGCGAATCCGCCGATTCACATCCTCGTCGAGCACGGGCGCGTTACGTTGGCCGGCGTCGTCAACAGCAACGTGGACCGGATGCTGGCGCGGTCGCTGGCGTCGCAGTTCGGCGTGTTTTCGGTGACCAACAACCTCAAGACCGACGCCGAGATGCGCGAGGCGCTTGAAAAGTCCGAGTGATATCCGCGTCTACCCCGCTGGCCAGGCGAGCCGCGCGGCCTACATTCTCGCGCACGGCGCGGGCGCCGGTCAGCGGAGCCCCTTCATCGTCACGTTCGCAGGTGCCCTGGCCGCGCTCGGCGTGGACGTCGTCACGTTCGATTTTCTGTACATGGAAGAAGGGCGGCGCCTGCCGGACCGCGCGCCGCAGCTCGAGGCGACCTATCGCGCCGTGATCGAAGACGTCCTTCAGAAAAGGGGTACGGCCCCTTTTTCGCTGTTCATCGGCGGCAAGTCGATGGGCGGGCGGATCGCGACGCAGGTCGCCGCGGCGGACCCGACGCTGCCGATCGCGGGGCTCGTGCTGCTCGGCTATCCGCTGCATCCACCAGGGCAGCCCGAGCGGCGGCGCGATGCACACTTGCCGGCGGTGAAGAGACCGATGCTGTTCGTCCAGGGCAGCCGCGACGCATTCGGGACGCCGGCAGAACTCGAGCCGATCCTGGCCTCGCTCGAACCCAAGCCGACGCTTCACGTCATCGATCGCGGCGATCATTCGTTCAAGCGAGGCGGACGCGATGCAAAGGCGCAGGCGGCGACCTTCGACGAGATTCAGCGAGACGTGGTGAGCTGGATGTCGGCTATCGCCGGCTGAGGAACGTGCCGGCGGCACGGCTGAATGCGTCGGTCCACTCGTGGCCGGCGTCGAGCGCGGCCGCCTCGACGTGTACGCCGGCGGCACCGAGTCGCTGGACGTCGGCGTCGAACATCCCGGCGTCGTACCACGCGTCGCGCGCGCCGCGTCCGATCAGGACGGCCGGGATCTTCGAGAGGGCTGCGGCGTCGAGCTCCGGCGGCACGTCGCCACCCAACGCCACCACCGCGACCACCGCCAACTTGACCGCCGCCGCCGCACGAAACGCCATCGCCACGCCCTGCGAAAAACCGGTGAACGCCACGCGCCCGTCGGTCTTCCATTCGCGCGATACCGCGTCGAGCACGGCGATCACGTACGCGACGTTGTCCGCGATCGCGAGCTCGCGATCCTGACGCGTCATCCAACCGGCCACCACGTCCTCGTTGCGTCCGCGATAGAAGCGATGCAGTCCCTGGATCGAGACTCGCAGCCACGCGTCCGCTCCGACAATCGATCGCAGGCGCTCGAGCTCCGTGTCGGCGCTTTCCGCGTAGCCGTGAAAACCGATGAGGATCGGCCACGGTCCGGGCGTGGACGGCGCCTCGACGAGGTAGCGGCCGCGCGTCGTGGCGGGAACGCTGCGTTCGATCACGTCGGCACGTCGCCGGCGTCGGCCGCCAGCGGATGCTGGGTGATGAGATGCTCGACGACGATCTGCCCGCCGATCAGATGCTCCTGGATGATCCGCTCGAGCACGGCCGGGTCGCAGCCGGCGTACCACGTCCCCTCGGGATAGACCACCGCGATCGGCCCGCCCTCGCAGATGCGCAGGCAGTTCGCCTTCGTGCGAAGGATCCCCCCGCGCTCGGACAGCCCGAGCTCGCGGAGGCGGCGCTTCAGGAATTCCCACGCCTCGAGGCCGCGCGCCTTCTCGCAGCATTTCGGGTTGGTCTGATCGCAGCACAACAGGATGTGCCGCTGCGCGTCCGCCACGCCGATCGTGTCGGCGATTTCGCGCTGGAGCTCGAGAGACACGTCAGACATCGAAATCCTCAGGGTTCCATGTGAGCCCGAGCTCGCTCGGCGGCGCCATGTATCCAATGAGCGCCGACGCGGCGACGACGGCGGGGCTGGCAAGGTAGCCTTCGCCGCCGAGGCCCATCCGGTTCTGCCAGTTGCGATTGAACGACGTGATCGCGCGCTCGCCCTTGTGCAGCGCGTCAGGCCCCTGCCCGAAACACGGCCCGCACCACGACTGCCGAATCTCGCCGCCGACGGATCGGAAGACGTCGGCGATCGACTCGCCGTCCAGCCGCGGATCCGGCGCCAGGATCTCGCGGCCGACGCCGCCGGATCCCGGGAACACGACGAACGGCTTCGCCGCTTTCGTCGCGCCCTGCTTGCGCGCGGCGCGGATGACGAGCGCCGCCGTCAGCAGATCGTCGTAGCTGCCGTTCGTGCACGAGCCGATCATCGCCTTGTCGAACGTGATGCGTTCGCGCGCGACCTCTTCCGCGGCGAACGCGTTGCCCGGACTGAACGGCTTCGCGATCATCGCCGTCACGCCGGAGAGATCGATCGTCTCGTCGATCTCGTACCGCGCGTCCGCGCCCGGCGCGAACGGCGGATACGGCAGCTCGGTGATCCCTTTCGCGCGATACCACGCGGCGGTGATCTCGTCCGGCGCGAAGATGCCGTTCAGCGCCTCGGCCTCCGCCATCATGTTGGCGATCGTGTTGCGATACGCGATCCGCAGCTGCTTGTTCGCGTCGACGAGCTCGACCGACATCCCCTGCGACTGCTTCGCGCCCCAGCGCCGCAGCAGCTCGAGGACGATGTCCTTCCCGCTGACCCACGGCTGCAGCGTGCCGCCGAACACGACGCGGCGCGCTTTCGCGAGCGTGAAGAAGATGTAGCCCGTCGCCCACCCGAAGCCGAGCGTGGTCGATCCGACGCCCATGCCGACCGCGCCGTAGGCGCCGTACGCGCGGCTGTGCGAGTCGGCGCCGGGGATGAACTGTCCGGGCGCCACGAGCCCCTGCTCGGGAAAGTAGAAATGAAAGATGCCGTCGCCCGGCGTCGCGTAGTACGGCTTCTCGATCCCGTGCACGCGCGCGAACTCCCGTCCGATCGCCGTCTGCTTGTCGTCGTCCTGCTTGCCGGTGAAGACGAAGTGATCGTTGGCGATGGCGGCCTGCCGCGGGAAGATCGCGCGTCCGCCGGTGATCTGGTTGAACGTGTGGATCGCGAACGGCGCGGTGCCGTCCGACGCGGGCAGCAGATCGGCGTAGACGCGGAGCGTCGCGCCCGGCGTGACCGCCGCCGTTGTGTCGACGCGATGCGCCCAGACGATTTGCTCGGTGGACGTCATCCCGCGCGCCTGCTCCGCGTCGGGCCACACGATCGACGGCGCCGTCTGCACCGACGCCTTGAATTCGCGGCGGCCGACGGTGAAGATGCCGCCGCTCCGGCGGATCTCGTCCTCCTTCGGCGTGAGCGGAACGGGGTCGTACGTTTTGGACTGCGTCTCGTTTGTGAGCCGCCGCGACCGCGGCTCGAAGCTGAACACGTCGCCGTCGCGCGCGTCCGCCACGGCCTCGGGACTCTGGACGACGTGCAGCCCGAGATTCAGCGCGTTGCGGCGGAAGATGTCGCCCATGTTGTGGCCGCAGACGACGACCATCTCCAGGCCGACTTCTTCGGCGACGCCCTTGAGGCCGGCCGGGCTCATCTCGCGTGAGGATCCGATCGCGAACCGATCGCCGGCGATCAGGAACGTCTCGCCGCGATGGACGCGCTCGCGGAAATCGGGCATCAGGTAGCGGAAGGACCCGGCCTTCCACCGCTCGTCGAGCGTCTCCAGGCTTTCCGACACGCAGTCCGCCGCGGGCGTGATTTGATCGGTATCGATCGCGTCGAGCTTCTTCTTCTTGCCGGGGACTTTCAGATCCCAGAGGATCAGCGCCGTGCCGCGGACGACGTCGCTCGACTGCGCGGCGTCGGCGGCGGCGGGCGGCGCGACCGAGTCACGGGAGACGCCGGGCTTGAGCCGGGCCGGATCGATGGTCAGCATCACCTTCTTATACTAACGCGGCCATCACTGCTATCATGGAAGCTCGATGTCCGAATCCAAGGAAAGCAAAGACCCCGCACTGCACGCGTCCACTTCCGAAGCGCTGACGAACAACGTGCGCGTCGAGGTCGAATCGCAGTACGCCGCGGAGCACTCTCAGCCGTTTCAGCAGCACTGGTTCTTCTATTACACGGTGCGCATCACGAACGAGGGTGAGGACACGGTTCGGCTCATCAGCCGCCACTGGATCATCACCGATGCGGCCGGCCACACCGAAGAAGTGAAAGGTCCCGGCGTCGTCGGCGAACAGCCGAACCTCGGGCCGGGCGAGTCCTTTCAGTACACGTCAGGATGTCCGCTCAAGACGTCCACGGGCGTGATGCACGGCACCTACCAGATGGTCACGCAGGCAGGCGAGCACTTCGACGTCGAGATCGCGCCGTTCGCCCTTCACGAACCGTACACCGTCCACTAGTCCATTAGGGGTCGGGAGCCCGACTCCTTACTCTGGCTTTCTGAACGTGCGAATCGCGTCGAGGAATGCGTCGCCGAAGTCGGCGGCCTTCTTGGCGCCGACGCCGTAGATCTCGTGCAGATCCTCGATCGTCCGCGGACGGCGCTGGACCATGTCGCGCAGCGTGGTGTCGTGGAAGATGACGTACGGCGGCACGCCGCGCTCGCGCGCGAGCCGCAGCCGCACGTCCCGCAGCGCGTCGAAAAACTCCTGATCGACTTCCGGGACGACGCTGCCGCGGCGTCCACGCGAGCCTTTCTTCGATTTCGGCGGCTGGACTTCGCGATACAGCGCGCAGGTCCCGTCGCCCTTGAGCAGCGCTGCGCCGGCCGGCGTCAGCCGCAGCACCGGATAGGGATCGCCGTCGCGCATCAGCAGTCCGTCGCCGACGAGCTGCTCGATGTATCCGCGCAGCGCCACCGGTGTTTCTTCCTTGAGGATGCCGAACGTCGACAGTCCGTCGTGGCCGGTGGCGACCACCTTCTCCGTCGCGCGGCCGATCAGCACGTCGGACACGTGCCCGATGCCCCATCCCTGCCGCACGCGCGCCACGCACGACAGGATCTTCTGCGCGAGGATCGTGGAGTCCGACACGGCGTCGAGCTCCTTCAGGCACCAGTCGCACGCGCCGCAGTCGGTGCGCGTGTACGCCTCGCCGAAATACTCGACCAGCGAGCGATGGCGGCAGCGCGTGCCTGAGGCGTAGCGCTCCATGTCGCGCAGCAGCGCGCGGCCGCTGTCGGTCAGCTCGCCGTTCATCTCGAGCATCTGACGCCACCGGACGAAGTCGGCGCCCGAGTAGATCAGCACGCACTCGGCCGGCAGGCCGTCGCGGCCCGCGCGTCCGGATTCCTGCTGATAGTGCTCCGGCGACCGCGGCGCTCCGGCGTGCACGACGAAACGGACGTTCGATCGATCGATCCCCATGCCGAACGCGACCGTCGCCACGATGATGTCGACGCGCTCGTCGAGAAACGCTTCCTGATTCCTGCTCCGCACCGCATCGTCCAGCCCCGCGTGGTAGGGCAAGGCCTTGAGCCCTTCGCCCTTCAGCCACTCGGCGAGCGCTTCGACCTCGCGGCGCGATCCGCAGTAGACGATGCCCGCCTCGTCGGCGTGGCGCTCGAGAATCTGAAGCAGCTGCTTGTGGAGATTGCCTCGCCGGAGGACGCGATACGTCAGGTTCGGCCGGTCGAACGATCCGACGAGCACGTCCGGCTCCTGAAGCCGCAGCTCCGTGACGATGTCGCGGCGGACGCGCTCAGTGGCGGTGGCCGTGAACGCGTGGAGCGACACGCCGGGGAAATCATCGCGCAGGCGTCCGAGCTGGCGGTACTCGGGCCGGAAATCATGGCCCCACTGGCTGATGCAGTGCGCTTCGTCGATCGCGATGAACCGCACGCCGGTCTGCTGCAGCATCCGGCGGAAGCCCTGACTCCCCTCGCCGACCAGCCGCTCCGGCGACACGTACAGCAACCGGCACTGGCCGGCCCGCAGGCTCGCGAGCACCGCGTCACGCTGACCGGACGTCAGCGAGCTGTTCAGATACGCCGCCGCCACGCCGTCCACGCGCAGCCCGTCCACCTGATCCTTCATCAACGAGATCAGCGGCGAGACGACGAGCGCGAAGCCGCTCTCGACCAGCAACGCGGGCGCCTGAAAGCACAGCGACTTCCCTCCGCCCGTCGGCAGGACGACGACGCTGTCGCGGCCGGCAAGGATGGCCTGCATCGCTTCGCGCTGCAGCGGACGGAAGCTGGAAAAACCCCACACGCGGTGCAGGGCCGACTCGAGGGTGCGATCAGCGTCTGGCGTAGGTGTGTTCGACGTAATCATCGACGAGGCGCTGAAACTTGGCGGCGAGTTCTTCGTACGTGCCGCGCAGCGTGTCGACGTGGCGGCCATCGATGTAGATGGGACAGTTGGGCGCCTCGCCGGTACCCGGCAGGCTGATCCCGATGTTGGCGGCCTTCGATTCGCCGGGGCCGTTGACGACGCAGCCCATGACGGCGAGCGTCATGGTCTCGACGCCGTCGTAGCGCGTTTTCCATTCCGGCATTTTTTCGCGGATGTAGTCCTGAATCCGCTCGGCGAGCTCCTGGAACGTGCTGCTCGTCGTGCGCCCGCAGCCCGGACACGCGGTGACGCTCGGCGAAAACGACCGCAGGCCGAGCGCCTGGAGCAGTTCGCAGGCGGCGTAGACCTCTTCGCGGCGATCGCCGCCGGGGCGCGGCGTGAGCGAGACGCGGATCGTGTCGCCGATCCCTTCGTTCAGGAGGACGCCCATCGCGGAGGCGGACCAGACGAGTCCTTTCGTCCCCATTCCCGCTTCCGTCAGCCCGAGGTGCAGCGGCTGATCGGTGCGGCGCGACAGCTCGCGGTACACGGAGATGAGATCGCGCGGCCGCGACGTCTTGCACGAGATGATGATCTGATCTTTTCGCAGGCCGCTGTCGATCGCGAGCGCGGTGGACTCGACCGCGGAGAGCACCATGCACTCGTTGATCACCTCTTCGGAGGTGTGGCCGAGATCGCGATCCGTGTTCTCCTGCATCTTCGCGAGCACGAGCTCATTATTCAAAGACCCGCCGTTGACGCCGATGCGCACCGGCTTGCCGTTGTCCACGGCCACTCTGCAGATCGTGCTGAACTGTTCGTCGCGCCGCGTGCCGGTGCCGACGTTGCCCGGGTTGATGCGGTATTTGTCGAGCGCGCGCGCGCACTCGGGAAATTTGGTCAGCAGCAGGTGGCCGTTGTAGTGGAAGTCGCCGATGAGCGGCGCGGTGACGCCCGCGTCGAGCATCCGCTGCTTGATCTCCGGCACCGCCGCGGCGGCTTCGGGAAGATTGACGGTGACGCGCACGAGCTCCGATCCCGCCTCCGCGAGCTCGATGCACTGCTGCGCCGTGCCCCGCGCGTCCGCCGTGTCCGTCATCGTCATCGACTGGACCACGACAGGCGCACCGCCGCCGACCTGGACGGATCCGACTTTCACGCCGATCGTCTTGTGGAGCTTGATCAAACTCATGAATGGCTAGATCTCACATGATAGCATCGCCGCATGCGGGCAATTCTTGTTCGTGAGTTCGGCGGTCCCGAGAAATTGCGCGCCGAGGAAGTCCCCGATCCGAAGCCGGGGCCGTCCGACGTGCTCGTCCGCGTCCGCGCGGCGGGCGTCAACCCGGTTGACGTGTACATCGCCTCGGGCAATTACGCGCGCAAACCGCCGCTGCCCTTCATCCCCGGATCGGATGGCGCCGGTGAAGTCACAGAAGTTGGCGCGGAGGTCAAGGGATTCACGCCTGGCGATCGCGTGTACATCGCCGGACACGGATCGAAGCCGGCGGGCGCCGGCACGTATGCCGAGCTGACCGTGTGCACGCCGTCACAACTGCATCGCCTGCCCGCGCGCGCGAGCTTCGCGCAGGGCGCGGCGCTCGGCGTGCCCTACTCGACGGCGTATCGCGCCCTCTTTCACCGGGCAGCGGCGCGGCCGGGCGAAACGGTGCTCGTGCACGGCGCGACGGGCGGCGTCGGCATCGCGGCGGTGCAGATTGCGCACGCGCACGGCCTGCGCGTCATCGGGACCGGCGGCACGGATCGCGGGCTCGAGGTCGTCCGCGCGCAGGGCGCCGACGTCGTCCTGAACCATCGCGCGCCGGATCATCTCGAGGCGATCAAGGAGGCCACCGGCGGGCGGGGCGTGGACGTCGTGATCGAGATGGCCGCGCACGAGAACCTCGACAAGGATCTGTCCATCCTCGCGTTGCGCGGGCGCGTCGTGGTCGTCGGCAATCGCGGGCGCGTGGAGATCGACGCGCGCCAGGCGATGGGGCGCGACGCCGCGATCCTCGGGATGGCGATCTTCAACACGTCCGAGGCCGACTTCGCGTCGATTCAAGCGGCGCTCGTGGCCGGGCTCGACAACGGGACGCTGGTGCCGGTGATCGCCCAGGAGATTCCGCTCGCCGAGGCCGCGCGGGCGCACGCGGCCGTCATGGAATCGGGCGGGCTCGGCAAGATCGTGCTGATCCCCTGATCGCTACCGGCGCCTGCGGACGGCGATTTCCGCCGTGCGGATCGAGGCGCCCTGCGCCGCGCGCGCGCGATCGAGCGGATCGTAGATGCGAACGCGAATCGGCTGCGAGCGCTGCGCGGCCGGCGGCCAGTCGAGGCGCGCAAGGTCGCTCATCTTCACGAACCGTTCGCGAAAGCCGGCCTCCTCGCCTTCCTCGAGCGCGATGTACGGGTGATATCCCTTCTCGCGCATCACCTCGACGACCTGATCCAGCCGCCGTTCGCCCACCCAGTCGAAACGGATCGTCAATCGTCCCGCGTAATACCGGATGCTGCCGGCGTGCAGGCCGGTGATGAACACCGCATTCGACGGTGTGAAGTCGGTGACATAGCGGCCGACGTCCTCGTACCGCTGCTCGACTTCATGCTGCGAGAAGACGCCACGGTGCAGCGCCTCGCGCCCCTGCCACGCGAGGAGTGACGCGAACACCGCGATAGACGCCGCGAGCCGCACGCGCTCGCGCGCCGTGACGCGATCGATCAGCTCGAGCGCGGACGCGACGCTGAGCACGATGAGGGCTGGATACGCGGGGAGCAGAAAGCGCAGATACGACCAGTCGTCGGCACCGAACGGGACGTAGAACAGGTAGCAGAAGAAGACGACCGCGACCCACGCCAGCGGCAGTCCGCCGCGGCGGATGCGGGGGAACCATGGCGCAGCCAGTGCGAGGCAGACGATCGGCGTCTGCGTCGCGATCAGCCAGCGCGGATACTGTTTCAGGTTCGGCGCGGCGTTCGCCCACGCGAAGAGCGCGCTGAACTCCTCGTAGCCCGATCGCAGCGGCGATCCGTAGAGGTAGTTCTGCAGCGCGCCGATCGCCACGCCGCCCGGCACCGCGCCGGCTGCGAACAGCACGACGCGCCGCACCGCCGCGGCGCGGGCACACGGATCGGCGCGCACCGCCTGCCACAGGAGGAACACGCCGATCGCGCCGGCGAGCGGCACGAGGTTCGGCCGCGTGAGAATCGCCATCGACGCGGCGGCGCCGGATGCGAGCGACGCGCCAGCGGAGTCGTGGAGCGCGAGCGTCAGCGCGATCGTCCACCACGCGGCGGCCGGCACGTCGCTCAGCGGCTGCATCAGTTGAAACAGGAAGCTCGGACTCGACGCCAGCACGAGCGCGGCGATCACTCCGGCCAGCGGACTGTGGACGCGCCTGCCGAGCGCGCCGGTCATCAAGACGCACAGCGCGCCCATCAGCGGCACGACGAAGAACACCGCGCCCGCGCCCGCCACGCGCCGGAACGCCGCCATCACCAGCGGCAGGCCCGGCGGATACGTCGGCACGATGAATCCGCGATCGTCGGCCGCCGGGCGATAGCCCGCCGGCGCGAACGACCACTCGGCGTACGGCCACGGCATCGACCGCTGAAACTGCTGTTCGATCCGGAGCTCGCCCTTCGCCAGCATCGCGCTCTGGCTCACGTAGCCGAACGCATCGCCGTCTCCGGCCGAACAGGTGCATTTCCAGATCCCGAGCGCCAGGATCGCGAGCGCAGCGGCCAGCGTGACGAGAGAAAAGACTCGGCTCATCGTAAGGACGACGTATTATTGCCCGGCATGACAACGACGCTGACGAGATTTGCGAGGCCGATCGCCATCGGCGCGCTGATGTGCATGGGCACGATCGGTTTCGGCGCGGCGCGCAGCCGGCTCGAGGCGCAGCCCCCGGAAACGGCGCTCGCCGCGCCCGTCGCGGCGCCGTCGTTCGAAGGCGTGGTGCGCGGCAAGCGCGTCTACGACGCGCACTGCGTCGAGTGCCACGGCGCCACCGGACACGGTGACGGTCCCGCCTCGCCGTTGCTCGTGCCGCGGCCGCGCGATTTCACGATGGGCCGCTACAAGCTCCGCTCCACCGAGAGCGGCAGCGTCCCGACCGACGAGGATCTGCTGCGCACGGTGCGTCAGGGCGTGTACGGATCGGCGATGCCGGCGTGGCAGACCGTCCTCACCGACGCCGAGATCCAGGACGCCGTCGTCTACGTGAAGACGCTGTCGCCGCGCTTCGCGAACGAGGTTGCCACGGCGGTGGCGATCGGCCCGCAGATCGCGAGCTCGCCCGAGAGCATCGCGCGCGGCCAGCAGGTGTTCGATCGGCTGCGGTGCGCGAGCTGCCACGGGACCGACGGGCGCGGCGCCGGCGCGATCGCGAAACGCTTTCAGGACGACTGGCAGCAGCCGCTGAACGCGGCGGATCTGACACAACCCTGGACGTTCCACGGCGGGGCCACCGCGCGCGACGTGTACTACCGGTTCAGAACGGGGATGTCCGGCACGCCGATGCCGTCGTACAAAGGCACCGCGTCCGACGAAGAAATGTGGGACGCCGCGAACTTCGTCGTCTCGCTCGCGCGCAAGCCGGTGTGGTCCATGAACGCGGAGGAGGTCGGCGGGTTCTACGCCGCGGAGGCCGCGGCCGCGAAGGCTGATCCGATCGCGCGCGGAAAATATCTCGTCGACACGCACCTGTGCGCGCTCTGTCACTCGCCGATCGATCAGGACGGCAAGATCCTGCCCGGGATGACGTTCGCCGGCGGCCAGATGATTCGCGTCATCCCGTTCGGCGACTACCCCACGTGCAACCTGACGTCCGACAAGGAAACGGGCCTCGGCCGCTGGACCGACGATCAGTTGAAGCGCGTGATTACCACCGGCATCCGGCCGAACGGCGTCCGCCTGCCGCCGTTCCCGATGGACTGGTCCGCGTTCTCCGCGCTCACGCCGGACGATCTGAACGCGATGGTCGCGTACCTGCGGACGATCCCGCCGGTGAGCAACAAGGTGCCTGAAATGACGCGGCCGTTTCTCCCGCTGTATCTGTGGGGAAAATTCAAACTGCTGATCCTGCAGGACGATCCACCGGTGGTCATCTTTCCCGGAAACGTCGGCACGAAAGGAGGCGCGCGATGAAGAAATTCCTCAAATGGACCTTCTACATCGTCGTGGTCCTGGCGGTGTGCGGGTTCCTCGCGTTCCTGTATTTCATTCCGCCGTTCTTTCTCGTCGCGCCCGAGACGTTTTCGAAGGCGCAGAACGACGCGGCGCCGCCGGCCACAGGCATCACCGATCAGGCGGAACGCGCGATTGCCGAACACGGACGGTACCTCGTCGTCACCGCCGGATGCATCGGCTGCCACCAGATGCCGGGGCCGCAGGGTCCGCAGTTCGACAAGTACCTCGCGGGCGGCGTGAAGTTCAAGACGCACGCAGGTACGTTCATCTCCAGGAATCTCACGCCCGACAAGGAGACCGGACTCGCGCGCCGCACGGACGACGAAGTGAAGCGCGTGCTGCGAAGCGGCGTGTTTCCGGACGGCCACGTCGCGTCGTACCGGCTGATGCCGTGGGGCATTTACACCAGCTGGACCGAAGAGGATCGGCACGCGGTCGTCGTGTACCTGCGGCACCTGCCGGCAATCAGCCACCAGATTCCGGATTCGATTCCGGCGGCGGCATTCCGCGATCCGGCTGCAGTCGAGGAAGTGCAGGGCGGAGCTGACTACGGCGTCGCGAAGAAATGACCGCGCGCCGGCCGCCGGCAGCCGGGAGTAAGATGCGGGGAGGCCATGAACGTCTCACTGCGCGTCAACGGCGCTGCGCATGAGGTCGACGTCGCGCCCGCCGAAACGCTGCTCTCGACGCTGCGCGATCAACTCGGCCTGACCGGCACGAAATACGGCTGCGGTGAAGGACAGTGCGGCGCGTGCACCGTGCTGATCGACGGCCAGCCGGTGAAATCCTGCCAGACGCGTGCGTCGCTCGCGCAGGGCAAGGCGATCACCACGATCGAATCGCTCGAAAATCGCGGGCGCCTGCATCCAATCCAGGAAGCATTCATCAAACACGAAGCCATGCAGTGCGGCTACTGCACGCCCGGCATGATCATGGCCGCGGTGGGTCTCCTCGCTGCTTCGCCGCATCCAACCGAGGACGCGATTGTCAAGGCCATGGACCGGAACGTCTGCCGCTGCGGTACGTATCCGCGGATCCTCGCCGCGATCAAGGACGCTGCCCATGTCCCAGCCTGACATCGAGCTCGAACGCTACGAGCTCTTCGAAGGGCCGCGCTATCTCTTCGAGCCCTGGACTGTTGCCCGCCGCGATTTTCTGAAATCCTTCGGGACCGGGCTCCTCGTCCTGCTCGTCGTGTCGCCCGACTCTGTGAAGGCGCAGCAGGAATCCGGGCGCGGCGGCGGCGGCGATCGCATGCCGTCCGACGTCAACGCCTGGCTGCACATCGGCGAAGACGGACGCGTCACCGTGTTCACCGGCAAGACGGAGATCGGCCAGAACATTCGCACGTCGCTCACGCAGGCCGTCGCCGAGGAATTGAAAGCGCCGCTCGCGTCGATCACGCTCGTGATGGCGGACACGGGCCGCACGCCGTTCGACCAGGGCACCTTCGGCAGCCGGACGACGCCGACGATGAATCTGCAGTTGAGGAAGGTGGCGGCGGCGGCACGCGAGGTACTGGCGAGCCGCGCGGCGGCACAGTGGAACGTCGCACGCGACGCGGTGCAGCTTCGAGACGGCGGCGTCCACGGGCCGGCGGCGCAATCGATCGAATTCGGCGAGCTGGTGAAGAACGGCGCGCTCGTCGCGGCGGTCAACGAGAGGACGGCGCTCGAGCCGCCGAAGGACTGGACGATCGCCGGCACCGCCGCGCCGAAGGTCAACGGCCGCGATTTCGTCACAGGCCGTCATCAGTACACGTCGGACATGACGCGGGACGGGATGCTCCACGGCCGCGTCGTGCGTCCGCCGTCGTACGGCGCGACGCTGACGCGCGCCGACATCAGCGCCGCCCAGGCGATCGCCGGCGTCGTCGTCGTCCACGACGGCACTTTTCTCGGCGTCGCCGCGCCGAGCGTCGCCATTGCGGCCCGCGCGGCGGCGGCGATCAAGACGGAGTGGACCGCCGGGTCCGGCGCATCCGACCGCACGCTGTTCGACGATCTCAGACGGACGGCGGCGGCGGCACAGGGACGCGGCAGTGGGGGCGTCGGATCATCGTCAGTCGACGCCGCGCTCGCGTCGAGCCCGATCAAGGCCGACGCGAAGTACACGATCGCCTACATCGCGCACGCGCCGCTCGAGCCGCGCGCTGCGCTGGCGGAGTGGCAGGACGGCCGCGTCACGGTGTGGACCGGCACGCAGCGGCCGTTCGGCGTGCAACAGGAGCTCGCGGACGCGTTCCACGTCGCGCCGGCGAACGTCCGCGTCATCGTGCCCGACACGGGATCCGCGTACGGCGGCAAGCACACCGGCGACGCGGCCGTCGAGGCCGCGCGCCTCGCGCGCGCGGCGGGCAAGCCTGTGAAGCTGGTCTGGACGCGCGAAGAGGAGTTCGCCTGGGCCTACTTCAGGCCGGCGGGCGTCATCGAAGTTCGCGCCGCCGCGGCGAAGGATGGCCAGCTCACCGGCTGGGAGTTCACGAACTACAACTCCGGTCCGGCCGCTCTTCAGACGCCGTACGACGTCGCGAGCAAGCGCGAAGAGTTCCATCAGGCCGATTCGCCGCTGCGCCAGGGCTCGTACCGCGGGCTCGCGGCCACCGCGAATCATTTCGCGCGCGAATCGCACATGGACGATCTCGCGCACGCGGCGGGCCTCGATCCGCTCGCGTTCAGGCTGAAGAACCTGCGCGACGAACGCCTCGTCGCCGTGCTCGAAGCGGCGGCCAGGGAATTCGGCTGGAAACCTGGCACGGCCGGCATCGGCCTCGCTTGCGGCGTCGAGAAAGGCGGCTACACGGCCTGCTGCGTCGAGCTGGCCGCCGCGCCATTCCGCATCCGTCGCGTGGTCGTCGCGTTCGAGTGCGGCGCGATCGTCAACCCGGACGGCCTGAAGAACCAGGTGGAAGGCGCCATCGTCCAGGGACTCGGCGGCGCGCTGTTCGAAGCCGTGGCGTTCGAGGACGGCCGGCTGACGAACGGTCACTTCGCCCAGTACCGTCTGCCCCGCTTCAGCGACACGCCGCCGATTGACGTCGTGCTGCTCGACCGCCGCGACCTCCCGCCGGCGGGCGCCGGCGAAACGCCGATCGTCGGCCTCGCCCCCGCGATCGGCAACGCGCTGTTCAGCGCCACGGGCACGCGCGTGCGCTCCTTGCCCCTGATTCCCGGCGGATCTCTCCCGACCACCCACCAGTAAGCCGGCGTGCACACCACCTTGCACATCGTGTAACGACTATGTAAAGCTCCGCCGCGACACTGGTGTCTTCAAGTGTCTTCAAGGAGGCTGGGCATGCGAAGGCTACGGCTGATGATGCTGCTCGTCGCGGGGTTCGCGGCGTCCGCGTCGGCACAGGAAACGACCGGCACGATCACGGGCGTCACGACTGATCAATCCGGCGCCATCGTGCCCGGCGTGACGGTGACCGTGAAGAACACCGCCACCAACGACACACGCACCGTCGTCACCAACGATGCCGGCGTCTACACGGCGAACCTCCTGACGATCGGTCCGTACGAGGTCACGTTCGACCTCTCCGGCTTCCAGGCGATGGCGGTCAAGGGCATCACCCTGCACGTCAACGACCGCCTGCAGATTGACGGGCACATGAAGGTCGGGGGCCTCAGCGAAGACGTGAACGTCACGGCGGCGCACGAGCTGGTGCAGCCGATGCCGGCGCTGCAGACGACGATGGATTCGCAGAAGGTGCGGGAGCTGCCGCTCAACAACCGGAATTTCGCGCAGCTCGCGACGCTGGCGCCGGGCGTGTCGAACGACCTCACCGACGAAGTCGGCATCGGCCTGACGAGCACGATGAGCATTTCGGTGAACGGCGCGCGGCGCAACGCGCTCAACTGGCTCGTCGACGGCGTGTCGAACGTGGACGTCGGCTCCAACATCACGCTGCTGTCGACGCCGACGATCGATTCGATCGAAGAATTCAAGATCATCACCAACAGCTACGCGGCGGAGTGGCCGCGCAGCGGCGGCGGCATCGTCAACGTGGTCACCAAGTCGGGTTCGAACGCGTTCAGCGGCAACCTGTACGAGTTCCTGCGGAACGACAAGCTGAACGCGAACGCGTTCTTCAGGAATCTGAGTACGAACCCCGACCTCAACAGCCATCCGGCTCAACTGCGATACAACAATTTCGGAGGAACGGTCGGGGGGCCGGCGATCAAGAACAAGTTCTTCTTCTTCTTCTCGGAAGAAGCGCGCCGGATCATCCGCGCGCCGACGTCGGTGACGCAGAGCGTGCCCGACCCGGCATGGCTGAGCGATCCGACCAACGCAAACTTCGTGGCCCCGGCGTTGCGCGACGCGAACGCGGTGAAGATCCTTTCACTCTTTCCGGCGCCGAACGTCTTCGTGAACGGCGTCGCGCGGTACACCGCTTCGCAGCCGGCGATTCAGAACACGCTGCAGGAAGTTGTCCGCGTGGACTACGAGCTGAGCGCCAACCACCGCCTCACGGGCCGGTATACGCGCGACAATAGCTTTACCGAAGAGCCGGGCGGGCTCTTCCAAGGCACGCAGGCCGTGCCAAACGTGTGGACGACCGACACGAACGTGCCGGGCCAGATCGCCTCGGCGCAGCTGCGGAGCGTGATCGGCAACCGGTCGATGAACGAGTTCCAGTTCCAGTTCTCGAGCAACACGATCGGCACGGTCAACCCTGACGGCACGATCAACAAACGAAGCCAGCTGGGAATCAATTCCACGGAGCTGTTTCCCGAGAACGCCGGCGGCTACATGCCGACGGTCGCGATCAGCGGCCTCGCGTCGCTCGGCGCGAGCCAGCTGTTTCACATCGAGTATCGCAACTACTCGCTGACCGACAGCTTCACGACGCAGCGCGGCTCGCACTCGTTCAAGCTGGGCGGCCTGGCGACCTTCGAGCAGAAGAACGAGAACGGCGCGAACGGCACGCAAGGCAGCTTCAGCTTTGTGTCAACCACCGGCGGGCGGACGGCCTTTCAGAACTTCCTGACGGGCAACACCGACGGTCTCTGCACCGGCTGCGCCTACAGCGAGGCGCAGATCGACGTGACGGAGCATCTGCGGTTCAACCGCTACGAGATGTACGCGCAGGACTCGTGGAAGCCGCGATCGAACATCACGGTGGACTACGGCGTGCGCTACTCGCTGTATCCGCCGATTACCGACACGAACAACCTGCTGACGAACTTCTCGCCGTCGCTGTACAACGCAGCCAACGCGCCGACGTTCGCGAACGCGACCGGCACGCTGCTGACCGTCGGCACCGGCGATCCGTTGAACGGCATCGTCGTCGCGGGCAAGAACTCGCCGTTCGGCAACGCGATCTACGCGTTCGACAAGGGCGACATCCAGCCGCGCATCGGGATTACCTGGGATCCCATGAAGACGGGCCGGACGATCCTGCGCAGCTCCTACGGGATGTACTACGACCAGGCGCTGGTCGGGATCTTCGAACAGAACTCGTTCACCAACCCGCCGTTCGTGAACACCGTCAACATCTCGAATCCGCAGCTGTCGAATCCAGGCGCCGGCGTCACGGCAACCACGACCGGGCTCCGCAGCCTGATTGGCAACGGCGACGACTTCAAGACGCCGCGCACGCAGCAGTGGAATGTCGGCATGCAGAAGCAGCTGTACGCGCACGGCATGATCGACGTCAGCTACGTCGGCACGCACGGCGATCATCTGATCCGACCGGTGGACATCAATCAGCCGCAGCCGCAGGACGTGCTGAGGCTGGGGGGCGCGACCGGCGCGGGCTTCAACCTCGCGCGGCCCTATCTGGGATGGGGATCGATCACGATGCGCGAGACGAACGCGCGCAGCAACTACTGGGGCATCCTCACGGCGTTCAAGCACGAAGCGGGCGCGGCCGGATCGCTGACGCTCAACTACACGCTCAGCCGCAACCAGACGGATGCCACCAACGACCGCGATGCGATCGATCTGCCGCAGAACCCGCTGGACTTCGCGGCCGAGTATGCGGACGCGCGCACCGACCGCCGCCACATCTTCTCCGCCACCTACATCTACGAGCTGCCGTTCTTCAAAGACTCGGGCAGCGCGATGATGCAAGCGGTGCTCGGCGGCTGGCAGGTGGCCGGCATCACGAACATCAGTTCGGGCCAGCCGATCCCGCGCATCTCGGAGCTGACGAACAACTTCCTCCGGGGCAGCCGCGCCAACATCGTCGGCAATCCGAACGCCGGCAACCAGACCGCGAATCTGTTCTGGTTCGACCCGGCCGCGTACGCGCCCGCGGCGGACGGCACCTACGGCACGTCGGTGCGCTCGGAATTCCGGCAGCCGCCGCGCAACCAGACCGATCTGGCGTTATCGAAGAACTGGAAGTTCAACGGCACCCAGCGCATTCAATTCCGGGCCGACTTCATCAACGCGTTCAACCACACGCAGTGGTTCGCGGACCCGAGCGCGAACGGCCTCGACAACACCTGCACGACCAGCCTGACGACGTGCAGCCCGTCGACGGACACGTTCGGGCAGATCGTCGCGGCGCGCGCGCCGCGCGAGATTCAGCTGGGACTCAAGTTCAACTGGTAGAAAGCGACCTATAATCGATCGTGAATGGCTGACACGATCGACTGGCCGCCCCCCCGCCGGCCGCGACGCCGCGGCCGGCTCTTTCTCCTCTTCGCCGTATTCGCCGTGCTGTTCTCGGCCAGCACGGCGCTCTCGTACTACGTCGACGCCCTGTGGTTCGATTCCCTCGGCTACTCCGCGGTGTTCTGGAAGACGCTGAACCTGCAGGGCGCCGTCTTCTCAGGCTTCGCCGCGCTCACGTTCATCGCGATCTACGGCGCGTTTCTCGCGCTGAAGCCGGCCGACCTGGCGGACATCGCCGGCGGCGCCATCCTGATCAACGGCCAGCCGGTGAAGCTGCCGGTCGAGCCCGTGCTGCGGCTGATCGCGATCGGCGTCTCGCTCGTCGTCGCCGCCGCAACGGGTGCGGGCATGATGGCCGAGTGGCCGACGCTCGCGCTCTACTGGTACGGATCGGCTCCTGACGCGGTCCGCGCGGCGACGGCGCAGGCGGCCAGCGTCGATCCGATCTTCGGCCGGCCGCTGACCTTTTATCTCTTCACGCTGCCGGCATGGCAGGCGATCGCGGGCTGGCTGATGACCCTCGCCGTCATCGTCTTCATCATCGCCGTCGTCTTCGTCGTGATCTCGGGCGGCACGCGCGTGCTCTCCGGACGCCGGCGCGGCGGCGATCTCGGGGCCGGCTGGCGCGGCCTGTCCATCGCGTTCTCCGCCCTGCTGCTGATGCTCGCCGTCCACGTGTATCTCGGACGGTTCGAACGCCTCTTCGTCGATCACACGATCTTCGCCGGCGCCACATACACCGATGCGCACGTGACGCTCACCGGCCTGCTGTTCGTCTCGATCGCGCTGGTGATCGGCGCGCTGATCGCGGCGATCAACGCCGTCGCGGCGCCGAAGCTCCGATGGCTGATCGCCGCCGTCCTGCCGGCCGCCGCCTGCTATCTGATCGTCAGCCTGCTCGGATCGTACGTGAGCAGCTTCATCGTGAAGCCGAACGAGCTCGTCAAGGAACAGCCGTACATCTCGAACAACATCACGATGACGCGCCAGGCGTACGGCCTCGACCGCATCGTGCAGCGCCCTTTCCCCGCGGAGACGACGGTCGAAGCCGCCGACGCCGAGCACAACCAGCCGACGCTGCAGAACATCCGCCTCTGGGATTGGCGGGCGCTGCAGGACACGCTCCGGCAGATTCAGGAAATCCGCACCTATTACGATTTCCCCGACATCGACATCGATCGCTACGAAGTCGACGGCGCCGTGCGCGAGATGATGCTCGCCACGCGCGAACTGAACGTGGACAAGCTGCCCGAGAGCAGCCGCAACTGGATCAACGAGAAGCTGATCTACACGCACGGCTACGGCGCGACCATGAATCCCGTGAACGGGTTCACGTCCGAGGGACTGCCGACGCTCACACTGAGCAACATGCCGGTGCAGAGCACGATTCCGTCGATCCAGGTGAAGCGGCCCGAGGTGTACTTCGGCGAGCTCACCAGCACCGACGTGTACGTGAAGACGCGGCAGAAGGAATTCAACTACCCGCAGGGCGAAACCAACAGCCTGACCTCCTACGAAGGCACCGGCGGCATCGTCCTCGGCGGATTCTTCCGCCGGCTGCTCATCGCGCTCGATCGCGGCGACCTCGCCAAGCTGCCGTTCAGCGACGATGTCACGGCGGAAAGCCGGCTGCTGATGCGGCGCGGTGTCCGCGAGCGCGTGCAGGCGCTCGCGCCGTTCCTCACCTTCGACCTCGACCCCTACATCATCGTCAACGACGACGGGCGGCTGGTGTGGATGATGGACGGCTTCACCACATCGGACACGTTCCCGTATTCGAGGCACTCCACGCTCGGCTACGACGAAATCAACTACCTGCGGAACAGCGTCAAGGTGGTCATCGACGCGTACGACGGCACGACGACGTTCTACGTGTTCGACGACGAGGATCCGATCGTCGCCGCGTACCGCGGGATCTTCCCGACGCTGTTCAAGGACGGCGCGGCGATGCCGCCGTCGCTGCGCAAGCACGTGCGGTATCCCGAGATGCTGCTGAAGCTGCAGGCGTCGGTCTACTCCGTGTATCACATGACGGATCCCGAGGTCTTCTACAACCGCGAGGATCTGTGGAGCGTCGCGTCCGAAGTCGGCGAGACGTCGCGCGGGACCGGAACCGTGCCGATGGAACCGAACTTCGTGCTGATGACGCTGCCGGGCGAATCGGCCACCGAGTTCGTCGAGATCCTGCCGTTCACGCCGGCGAACCGCAACAATCTGATCGGCTGGATCGCGGGCCGCAGCGACGGCGAGCACTACGGGACGGCGATGGTCTTCGACTTCCCGAAGACGAAGCTCGTGGACGGACCGCTGCAGATCGAAGCGCGCATCGATCAGAACGCGCAGCTCTCCGGCCAGCTGTCGCTGTGGAACCAGCAGGGATCGCACGTGCGCCGCGGGAGCCTCCTCGTGATCCCCATCGGGCGCGCGCTTCTCTACGCGGAGCCGATCTACCTGCAGGCCGAGCGCAGCCCGATGCCGGAGCTGCGGCTCGTCGTCCTCGCGCTGCAGGACCGGCTCGCGTACGGGCCGACGTTCGAGGCGGCGATGGCCGGACTGTTCGGCGGCGCCGCTTCGTCCCTGTCAGCGGCCGCGCCGGCCGCACCGGCCGCGGGCAACGCGGCGGCGTCTACACGGACAGCGGTGGCCGCCGACGCGCCTGGTACCTCTACCGACGTCAACGCGATGATCGCCGACGCCGCACGCGACCTCGCCGACTATCAGCGGCTGACGGCCGAAGGCAAGCTCGGTGAAGCGGGCCAGAAGCTCGAGTCGCTCAAGCGGCGGCTGGAAGAACTGCAAAAACGGCGGCGCTGAGCCGCCCCGCGTAAGATGATTGACGAGAGGATTCCCTGATGCGACTGCTGTGTGCGTCCGCCGTTGTGTTCGCCTCGATCGCGCTCTCCGCGCAGACCCCCACGACCCAGATTCCCGCGCCCTCAGACGTCGCCGCGCCGCCCGCCGACGCGCCGAAAACGGCGTCCGGCCTGGCGACGAAAGTGCTCCAGCCGGGCACCGGTCACGATCAGCCCACCGCCGATGATCTGGTGACGGTGCACTACACGGGCTGGACCACCGATGGAAAGATGTTCGACAGCTCGGTCGTACGCGGCAAGCCGTCGCCGTTCCGCGTGCGCCAGGTGATCGCCGGCTTCGGCGAAGGAATTCAGCTGATGGTCGTCGGCGAAAAACGCCGGCTCTGGATTCCGCAGTCGCTGGCGTACAAAGGACAGGTCGGCCGGCCCGCCGGCATGCTCGTGTTCGACGTCGAGCTGCTCGGCATCCCGAGCAAGCCGCCGGCGGACGTCAAGGCGCCGCCCGCGGATGCGAAGCGCACGCCGAGCGGACTCGCCTACAAAGTGCTGGCGGATGGCGTCGGCGGACGACATCCCAAACCGGACAGCAGCGTCACCGTCAGCTACACCGGCTGGACGACGGATGGAAAGATGTTCGACTCGTCGGTGCTGCACCCGATCGTCCCGTTTCAGCTCGACGCCGTGATCGCCGGGTGGACCGAAGGCGTGCAGCTGATGGTCGAAGGACAGAAGATGCGCTTCTGGGTTCCCGAGGAGCTCGCGTACAAGGGGCAGAGCGCGCCGTACGGCATGCTCGTGTTCGACGTGGAACTGATTTCGATTAAGTAGCCCGCCCCGTCCCCTCTGTCACCCGGCGGCACGCGCGGTTGAAGCGATCCGCGAGCGGACGACGGGTGGCTTCGGCGACCGGACCGAGGCGAGCCCAGCTCGCCTGCGCCTGACGGACGTCTTCCTGCGCGGCGCGCCAGCGGCTCGTCTCGTCCACCTTCCCGCCGATCGTGTTCGCCGCCAGCGCTTCCTTCAGCATCGACGCCAGGCGCGTGGTCGGCGACAGCGCCGCGTCGCCAGAGGCTGACGGGCCGGCGAGCGACTGTGCGAGATCCTCGACGCGCTTGACGAGCGCTTCCATGCGCGCGCGGTTCGCGTTGGGATCGAGATCGGTGCCGCTGAAGACCTCGGGCCAGCGGGCGAGGACGGCGTTGAACGCCGCCTGGAATCGATCGTCGATCGCCATCGCGCGTTCGCGATCGACGCCGCGCGCGGCGATCTCGCGCTGCCACTTCGAGCGCAGGCCTCGAACGGTCAGGCTCAGGTCTTCTGGTGGCTCGGGGCGCTCAGCAGCAAGCGCTTCCAGCTCCGCGCAAATCGCCTCGCGCGCCGCGACACGTTCTTCTTTCGCGATGTCGTGGCGCTGCGCGTAGCGGCTGAAGAACAGATCGCACGCCGCGCGGAAGCGCTGCCAGATCGCCTCCGACCGCGTCTTCTTGACCGGGCCGATGCCCTTCCACTCCGCCTGGAGGCGCTTGATGGCGGACGCGGCGGTTTCCCACTCCGTGGACTGCGCCAGCGCCTCGGCCTGCCCGGCGAGCGCTTCCTTCTTCGCGAAGTTCTCCGCCCACATCGACTTGCGCTGGGCGAGATCCTCGTGCCGGCGGGTGAAGAAGCGATCGCACGCGACGCGGAAGCGATCCCAGATCGCTTTCTCCTGGCCGCGCGTGACCGGGCCGATCGTCTTCCACTCGGCCTGAAGCCCCTTGATCGCGTCGGCCGTCTGAATCCAGTTGCGCGACTCGGCGAGCGCTTCGGCGCGCTCGCACAGGGTGACCTTCGCGGCGAGATTCGCCGCGCGCGCCTCGTTCTGCGCGGCGAAATGCGCTTCGCAGCGCGGCCACACCGCGTCGTGCGCCGCCTTGAAGCGGCGCCACAGCGCCTCGCCCTGGGCGCGCGGGACGTCGGCGACCTGCCGCCATTCCTGCTGCAGATCGCGGATCTCCTTGGCGAGCGCCTCGGGATCCTCGAGCGCCCGCAGCGCTTCCATGCGCGCGCACAGCTGCTCCTGCACGCCCGCGTTCGCGAACCGCTTCCAGTCCTCGGCCTCGCGCAGCTCGACGACCTTCGGCGTCAGCGCCGCCGCAGCCGCCTTCAGCCGCCGTGTGACGTCGTCGAAGTCGTGTCTGGACGGCAGCGGCGGGACGTCGGCGAGCATCGCGCGGATGTCGTGCAGCGCGCGCTCGCCCGCCTTGAGCGAGAGGTCGGCCTTGGCGGCGAGCGGCTCGACGCGCGCCGCGAGCTGCTGCACGCGCGAGAGCGCCTCGCGGCGGATCTTCGCGTCGGCTTCCGCCTGCACGGCGAGCTCCGCGGCGTGCGCCTGCCGGCGCTCGTGTTCCTTCTGCGCGTCCGCCTCGGCACGGGCGCGTTCGGCGGCCTGCTGCGCTGCCCGCTCGCGCGCGGTTTCCGCGTCGGCCTCGGCGCGCTCGCCTTCCTGTTTGCGAGCCGCCTCCGCGCGGTCGGCATCCTGCAGCCGCTGAAGCGCCTGCGCCGTCTCTTCGATCTGCGCGCGGAGGGCGGCGCCCTCGCTGACCGCTGCCGCGTCTGCCACCGCGGCAGCGGCGACGGCGGAGGCTGCTATTGCGGCCGCCTCGGCGGCCGCGCGCTCGTCCATCTCGCGCAACATCGTGCGCGCGCGCTTCGCGGCGCTCTTGTTCTTCGCCCGCTCGGCCACGCGTTCCAGATCCTCGCGGCCGGACACGCGATCCAGCGCCGCCAGCGCGGTGTCCTTGAATTCGCTGTTCATCGCGATGGCGAGAATCTCGCCGTGATCCTGGACGCGCCCCAGCGCTTCGGCGCGCAGCGCTTCGAAGGATCCGTGGCGCGCGACCGAGCCGAGTGCCTTGGCGTCGGCCACATGTCCCAGCGCCGCGCGCGCCACGCCTTCCCGCGCCGCGCTCTTCGCGACGATCGCGAGCACTTTCGAATCGCCGAGCGACGACAGTGCGTTCACGGCCTCGAGACTTTCCGCTTCGCCTGCGCCCTCGAAGGCTTCGAGCGCGAGGTCGCGCAGCATGTCCACCGCCTGCGCGCGGACGCCTTCATCGCGATCGTCGCGCGCCACGCCGGCCAGCGCCGCCGGATCCATCAGCTTGGCCGCCGCCGCGCGGCGCACGCGCGGATCCTCATCCTCGTGCGCGATCGCCGCCAGCTGCTCGCGTTCGTCGATCGGAAGCTCGGTGACGAACGCCAGCCGGACCGCGGGATCGGGATGCCGGTGCTTTGGATGCGCCTTGAATCGGTCGAGTAGTGCCATGGTCACGTTACATACCCAGTGCGGTCAGCTTCGCCACGACGTCGCGGCCGTGCGTGGCCGCGTGAACCTGTTTGTCGATCTCCACGATCCGCCCGTCCTTGCCGATGAAGAACGTCCAGCGCGACGGAAAGCCGGCGACGTTCAACACGCCGTACGCGCGCGCCACATCCTTCCCCGGATCGCTGAGGATCGGATACGTGACGCCGAGCGAGCGCGCAAACCGTGCGTTCGTCTCCTCGGAATCGACGCTCGCGGCAAAATATTTCACGTTGAACGGCTGCAGGTCGGGACCGCTCGAACCGAGCGATTTGCACTCAGCCGCTCAACCACTCGTGAACGCTTTCGGGAACCACGCGATCACCACGCCGTGCCCCTGCTCGACGATCTCGCGCAGATGATGCGTGTGGCCGTCGGATCCGGGAAGCGTGAAATCGGGCGCCGGATCGCCCGGCTGCAATGCCACGTCGCGCGCAAACATCCGCTTCAGAAGTGACACATCACCGTTTCCACGCGAACCATGTCATTCTAGTCAACACGATGGACCTCGTGCGGCACTCTCGTTGCACGTTTTTGAGCATGAGCTCTAGACCTCCAATTTCGCGGATCGGGCTGCATGTCGTTGTTGCCCTGTTGGTTGCAACGCTGTTTACATCCTGCAAGGGGATGACGGCCCCGAGCTCGGCGGCCCCGCCACCGTCCGCGGGCTCCACCATCGTGTACACCGCCATCGGCGCCAGCGACGCCACGGGCCACGGCAGCAGTGTACCGTGCGACGTGCCGTTCATCCCCTGTCCGAACGGCATGGGCTACGTCTTCGTGGCGACCCGCACGCTGCAGTCGCAGGGCTTCAACGTGTCGCTGCTCGATCTGGGGCTCGTCACCGCGGTGATCGGTCCCGATTTCCAGGCGCTGGCGGCGCAGTTCAACCATTCCGCCTTCGCCAACTTCATCGAAGGCGAAATGCCGTTCGTGGATACCAAGAGCACCGTCGTGACGATCTTCGCAGGCGGGAATGAAGTGAACACGATCACCGCGGCGCTCGGAGGCGGAGCCGGCGCCAGCGATCAATCCGGGTACATCGACAGCCAGGTGAAGGCGTTCGGCGCCGACTACACGACGCTGCTGAACGGCATCCGGGCGCGCGCCGGCAATCCGCGGATCATCGCGCTGAACGTGCCCAACCTCGCCGGCCTCCCGCTGCTAGCGGGCGCGACGCTCGATCAGAAGCGCGCGGCCCAGCGCGCCGCGGTCGGTATGACGACCACCGTCGTCAATCAGCTCACGTCGCAGGGTGTCACGATCGTCGATCTGATGTGCGATGCGCGGTCGTATCTCCCCTCGAACTACTCCTCCGACGGCTTCCACCCGAACGACTCCGGCTATGCGTTCATTGCCGCGGAAGTTGTCAGAGCGATTACATCTTCGTCGTACCCGTCGCCCTCCGGCAGCTGCGGTCCGATGACGCTGGTGCAGTGACCTTCTCCCAGGCCCGTGAGCGGTTGCGCGCGGCACTCTCGAAGCCGCTTCCCGGTATCGCCGCCCACACGGTCCTCGCGCCGCGGCCGCGGCGCGCGTGGCCGGCGAACTTCGACCCGGCGCAGATCCGCCAGGCCGCCGGACTCCTCCTGATGTTTCCCGTCGCCGATCGCCCGCACATCGTCCTCACCGTGCGCGCGCACACGCTCGGGCGGCACGGCGGGCAGGTGTCGCTGCCGGGCGGCGTCATCGAGCCGGGCGAGACGTTCGAAGAGGCCGCGCTGCGCGAAGCGCACGAGGAGATCGCGCTGCCGATTGAACGGGTGCGCGTGCTCGGTCCGCTGACGCCGATCGACATCCCGGTCACCGGCTTCCGTCTCCATCCGATCGTCGCCGAGATCGACGCGAAGCCGGCGCTGGCGCCTTCAGACGGCGAGGTGGCGCGGATTCTCGACGTGCCGGTGGCTGAGCTGCTCGAACCGTCGCGATTCGCGACGGTCGACAGTATTCGCGACGAGCGCGCCATGTCGATTCCGATGTTCCGGGTCGGCCCCGGTCAGGGCCACGAGATCTGGGGCGCGACGGCGATGGTGCTGGCAGAATTCCTGACCGTGCTGGGCTGGAACGGCGCAGGGACGGCCGATGCCGGCAGCGTGCAGGATCAGCACTGATCGTACGTCAGCATCTCAGAATCTACCTTTTCTATCGACAAAGATCGCCTTCTTTGTGCACAATATGCACGATTCTTAGTACAATTCACGTTTCGGCACGGCCGCGCTATGATGCGCTGCGCGGCGATTTTTCAGACGAGTGATCAAAGGGGGACGCGATGGGTTCGAGCGTGTTGGGAGAGGCGATCAGCGCGATTCGCGACTGGTCGGTGACGGAAGCCAAGGAGCCGCGCGCGTCGCGCGCGACCGAATCGTTCGGTAGCCTCGTCTTCAGCGACGCGGTGCAGCAGACGCGTCTTCCCAAGCCCGTCTACCATGCGCTGCGCCGCACGATGACGCACGGCGAGCCGCTCGACGGGTCGGTGGCCGACGCCGTGGCGTCCGCGATGAAGGAGTGGGCGGTCGAGCACGGCGCCACACACTACACGCACTGGTTCCAGCCGCTCACCGGCATCACCGCCGAGAAGCACGATTCGTTTCTCTCGCCCACCGGCGACGGCAAGGCGGTCGCGGAGTTTTCGGGCAAGGAGCTGGTGCGCGGCGAACCGGACGCGTCGAGCTTCCCGTCGGGCGGCATGCGCTCCACGTTCGAGGCGCGCGGCTACACGGCCTGGGATCCGACCAGCCCGCCGTGGCTGCTCAAGAGCGGCAATTCGACGACGCTCGTCATTCCCACCGCGTTCGTGAGCTGGACGGGCGAAGCGCTCGACAAGAAGACGCCGCTGCTGCGCTCCATGGAAGCGCTCTCGAAGCAGGCGGTCCGCATCCTCAAGCTGTTCGGCTCGACGGCCGAACGCGTCGTCACCACCTGCGGGCCGGAGCAGGAGTATTTCCTCATCGATCAGTACTTCTATCTTTCGCGGCCGGATCTCATCAACGCCGGCCGCACGTTGTTCGGCGCGAAGCCTCCGAAGGGGCAGGAGCTCGAGGATCAGTACTTCGGCGCGATTCCGGATCGCGTGATGGCGTTCATGTCCGACGTCGAGGCCGAGCTGTACAAGGTCGGCGTCCCGGTGAAGACGCGGCACAACGAGGTGGCGCCCAGCCAGTACGAGATCGCGCCGGTCTTCGAGAACGCCAACGTCGCCACGGATCATCAGATGATGATGATGGAGACGCTCAAGCGCACGGCGCCGAAGTTCGGGCTCGCGTGCCTGTTGCACGAGAAGCCGTTCGCCGGCGTCAACGGGTCGGGCAAGCACCTCAACTGGTCGATGAGCGACGATGAGGGGAACAACCTGCTCGGGCCGGGCGCGAGCACGCACGACAACATGCAGTTCCTCATCTTCTGCGCGGCGGTCATCCGCGCGGTGGACAAGTGGCAGGGGCTGCTGCGCGCGAGCATCGCGAGCGCCGGCAACGATCACCGGCTCGGCGCGAACGAAGCGCCGCCGGCGATTCTGTCGATCTTCCTCGGCGACATGCTGACCGACATCTTCGAGCAAATCGAAAAAGGTCGCGCGAAGTCGACCAAGCATGGCGGCGAGCTCGACACCGGCGTCCTCGTGCTGCCGAAGCTGCCCCGCGACGCGGGCGACCGCAACCGCACGAGCCCATTCGCGTTCACCGGCAACAAGTTCGAGTTCCGCGCGGTGTCGTCGAACCAGAGCATCGGCTACCCGAACATCGCGCTGAACGTCGCCGTCACGGAGTCGATCGACTTCATGGCGACGGAATTGGAGAAGGCCGTCAAGGGCGGCAAGCCGCTCGAGAACGCGGTCGGCGAACTGCTCCAGAGAGTGATCAAGGAGCACAAGCGGATCATCTTCAACGGGAACGGCTACTCGGCCGAATGGGAGAAGGAAGCGAAGAAGCGCGGCCTGCTGAACCTGAAGAACACCGTCGACGCGCTGCCGCAGCTCGTCACGAAGGAGGCGATCGGGCTCTTCCAGAAGTACAAGATCCTCAACGAGCGGGAGCTGCACGCGCGCTACGAGATCATGGTCGAGACCTACAACAAGACGGTGAACGTCGAGGGTCAGCTGATGGTGCTGATGGCGGATCGCTACATCCTGCCGGCGGCGTTCGACTACCAGACCCGGGTGGCGAACAGCGTCGCGGCCGTCAAAGCCGCGGGCGCCAAGTCGGTCGAAGGCAAGAAGACCCTCGACTGGCTCGCGAAGCAGATCGACACCTTCCGGAAACGCACGGTCGCGCTGGAGAAAGCGCTGGCGCAGGAAGGGAACGGCTCGGCCGAAAAGCACGCGAAGCACTTCCGCGACGTCGTCATTCCCGCGATGGTGGCGCTGCGCGAATCCGGCGACACGCTGGAGCTCGTCGTCCCGCATGGCGCGTGGCCGCTCGCGACGTACCGGGAGATGCTGTTCATCAAGTAACTCAAGGGCTGGACGGACGGGAAGGGTAGGAGGGGCAGGAGCTTCCCATCCGGCCTCTCCCGCCCTTCCCGCCTTTCCTGCCCTCTCGTCGACGCGGTACAATTCCGGCGCGTGTCCAAACGAAAGAAGCCCACCGACCAATCCCTCTTCGATCAGATCGAGACGCCCCCGCCGGGCGGCGGCGGCAGCGGACCCGGCAGCACGTCGAACGTCGCGCTGCACGAGGCGGCGCAGTCGCGATACCTGAACTACGCCCTGTCGGTGATCACGTCGCGCGCGCTGCCCGACGTCCGCGACGGGCTCAAGCCGGTGCAGCGCCGCATCCTTTACACGATGTGGGAGCAGAACCTCACCGCCGACACCAGGCACCGCAAGTGCGCGAAGGTCGTCGGCGACGTGATGGGCAGCTTCCACCCGCACGGCGACGCCGCGTTGTACGAAACGCTCGTCCGCATGGCGCAGTCGTTCTCGCTCCGCTACCCGCTCGTGGACGGCTCGGGCAACTTCGGCTCGCTCGACGGCGACAGCGCGGCGGCCATGCGCTACACCGAGTGCCGCCTCACGCGCCTCAGCGACGAGATGCTCACCGAGATCGAGCAGGCGACGGTCCCGTTCCGTCCGAACTACGACGGCACGAAGACCGAGCCGGTGGTGCTGCCGGCGCGGATTCCGAACCTGCTCGTCAACGGCGCCACTGGCATCGCGGTCGGGATGGCGACCAACATCCCGCCGCACAATCTCGGCGAGGTCTGCACCGCGCTCATCAAGCTGCTGGACGACGAGGACCTGAGCACCACGAAGCTGTGCCGCTTCATCAAGGGACCGGACTTCCCCACCGGCGGTCAGATCCTCAATTCACAGGAAGAAATCAAGGAAATCTACAGGACGGGATCGGGATCGATCCGCCTCCGCGGCACCTGGGACCTCGGCCCGGACACGCGATCGACCAAGACGATCTACGTCGAGAGCGTCCCGTACACGGTGAACAAGTCCCAGCTGGTCGAGCGAATCGCCGAGATCGTGATCTCGCGCAAGCTGCCGCAGCTGCTCGACGTGAAGGATCTCTCGACCGAGGACGTGCGCATCGCGATCGAGATGAAGAAGGACGCCGACGAGAAGATGATCATGGCGTACCTCTTCAAGCACACGCCGCTGCAGATCAACTTCGCCGTCAACCTGACGTGCCTGATTCCGACGGAGAACCCGGAGGTCGGCCGCCCCGAGCGCCTCGACCTGAAGCAGATCCTCTGGCACTTCCTGCATTTCCGCCTCGAGGTGGTCACCAAGCGGCTCGAACACGAGCTCGCCTCGCTCAAGAAGCGGATCCACCTCCTCGAAGGCTTCGAGACGGTCTTCGACGCGCTCGACGAGATCATCCGGATCATCCGCAAGTCGGACGGCAAGCCCGACGCGGCGGAAAAGATCATGGCGCGGTTCAAGCTCGACGCCGAGCAGACCGACGCGATCCTCGAGCTGAAGATCTATCGCCTCGCGCGCCTCGAGATTCTCGTCATCCGCACCGAGCTGGAGGAAAAGCGCAAGCGCGCGCGCCAGATCGGCACGCTCCTCAAGGACGAGGAGAGCCGCTGGAAGATGGTGCGGGCCGAGCTCGAGGAAGTGAACCAGAAATACGGCGACAAGCGCCGCACGACGATCGAGAGCGACAGCGAAGAGCCCGAATACTCCGCCGACGACTTCATCGTCGACGAGGACAACGTGGTCATCGTGTCGCGCGACGGCTGGGTGAAGCGGCAGAAGGAAGTGAAGGACCTGTCGACGTCGAGGCTGCGTGAAGGCGACTCGGTGCTGGCGGCGCTGGCGGGCAGCACGCGGGCGACGTGCGTGTTCTTCAGCAACTTCGGCGTCGCGTACAGCTGCCGGATCATCGACGTGCCGGCGTCCACCGGCTACGGCGAGCCGATCCAGAAGCAGTTCAAGCTGAAGGACGGCGAGCGGATCGTCGGCGCGCTCAGCCTCGATCCGCGCGCGATCGGCAACATCGTGCCCAAGAAGGAGGGCGCGGAGGCGGCCGTCCACGGCGTCGCCGTCAGCAGCGACGGCTACGCGCTGCGCTTCGGCCTCGAAGGGTTCGTCGAACCGAGCACACGGTCGGGACGACGGTTCGCGCGTCCGTCGAAGGACGCGGAGATCGTGGGCGCCGCCCGCTACACCGGCAGCGAGATCCTGATCGCGGCGACGGCGGAAGCCCGCGGCATCCTCGCGAAAGCCGAAGACGTGAACTACCTCTCGGGCCCGGGCAAGGGCGTGCTGCTCATCAAGCTCGGGAACGAGGACAAGGTGCTCGGCTTCATCGCGTCCACGGGCGACCGCGATCTGCTGACCGTGGAGACGAGCCGCGGCGCGGAACAGACGATCAGCACCGGCAAGTACGAAGTGACCGGCCGCGGCGGAAAAGGGCGGGAGCTGCTGCAGCGCGGCCAGTTCACACGCGTGCTGTGGCCCATGCCGGAAGCGCCGCCGCCTCTGGCAACCTAGGCGCGCATCTGGTCAATTGGTCATCTGGTTATCTGGTCAATTCGGGTCAAAAACGAACGGATTAATTAACTTGATGACCAATTGACCAGATGCAAGTAGAATGGGCGTGCCGGTCTCACCCGAGGCCGAGTAGCTCGAGCGCTGCGCAACCTGGCCGGACCAACCGGCCGCTGACGCTCCGGGCGTAACAACCGCGCAATCGCTTCAGTTTCGGAAAAAGGATTCGTTTTGGCTCATTCAGACCGCCTCAATATCGCGGTCTTCATCGACTTCGACAACATCGAAATCGGCGTGAAGACCACCCTCGGCCAGCAGTTCGACGTCGGCACCATCCTCGACGCCATCAAGGAACGCGGCGAAGTCGTCACCAAGATCGCCTACGCCGACTGGACCCGCTCCGGCGAGTACAGCCGGACGCTCACGCAGCACGCCATCCGCCTCGTACAGCGCAACATGACGCCGGGCGGCGACAAGAACGGCGCCGACATCAACCTCGCGCTCGACGCGCTGGAGATGGCGTTCACGCACCCGCACATCAACGCCTACGTCATCGTGGGCGGCGACAGCGACTTCCTCTCGCTGGTCGAAAAGCTCAAGCAGTACGACAAGAAAGTCTTCGTGGTCGGCGGACGCGCGTTCACGAGCGTCATCCTGCAGCGCAACTGCCACGAGTTCATCGCGTACGAAAACCTCGCCGGCGTGCGGAAGCAGTCGGTGAAGGGCGAGCGGCCGATGCCGGCCGCGGCGTCCGCGCCGATCGCGCAGGCGTTCCCGATCGTCCGGCGCGCGCTCAAGATCCTCGCGGACCGCGAAGTCTCGCCGCAGACCGGGCTCCTCAAGAGCACGCTCCTGCAGCTCGACTCGACGTTCTCCGAGCGCAACTACGGCGCCTCGTCGTTCCTCGATTTCGTCGAGAAGCTCGCGCACCTGGGCCTCGTGCAGCTGAAGCACTCGGGACGCAGCGTGATGGTCGAGTTGAACGCCGGATTCGAGGAGGGTGAAGCCGGAACGCCGAGGCCGATCGCGGCCGCCGAGGAAGCCCCGACGGACGCCGCCGCGACCGGCGCGGCCGCCACGCACGCGGCCCATCCCGCGCACGACCATCGGCCGTCGCACGATCAGCGGCCGCCGGTCGAAGCCACCGAATCCGCCGCCGACGGCGTGCGCATCGTCGGACAGATGCTGCGCAACGCGACCGGCGCGCGGTGGCCGATGTACCTGCGCAACGTGAAGCAGATTCTTCGCAGCGCGGACGCGTCGTTCGACGAGCGCCGCTACGGCTTCGTCGGCCTCATGGATCTGCTGAAGGCGTGCTCGCGCGAAGGGTTCGTGCGGCTCGAGCGCGATCGCCGCGGCGGACTCCGCGTGTTCCAGGGTGCGGCACTCCAGCGCGTGGCCGCGGCGCCCGCGCCAATCTTCGACATCGAGCACGAACAGGCGGATCTCGACGCGCAGCCGGCTCACCTGGCGGCGGCGCTGCCGCAGCCGGACGTCGAATCCGAAGTCGGGCCGATGCCGATCGACACGACGGCGGAGTTGCTGGGACGGGCGAAGGCGAGAAAGCCGCGCTCGCGTCTCGGCGCGCGTGCGCCCGAGCCGGTCGAGGGCAAGGCACCGGTGGCGAAAGCGCGGAAGCCGCGCAAGACCGCGGGGCCGAAGCGTGCGCGGGCGAAGAAAGACGCCGCCGCGGATTCGAGCGAATAGCTATTTCGCCAACGCGTCAAGCCACTGCTTGACGAGCCCCTGCTTCGGTCCTTTGTATTGATCCGCGTAGCGGCGCGCAAGCGCGCGATCGTCCGCCTGGTTGTGGACGACCGCGCCCGCCGCGTGGACGCGGTAGATCCATTCGATGCCGGTCGCGAGCGCATCGGCGTCGTGCGTCCCCGCGTCGGCGAGGTAGCGCTCGAGCGTCCTCACCGCCTCGCGTCCCCTGCCGAAGCTCGCGTACAGCAGCGCCAGAGGCCGCGCGAACCGCGCGTCCTTCGGCCACTTCTCCACCGCTTCTTCCAGCACCGAGCGCGCCGTCGCCAGATCCTTGGTCCGCATCAGCGCATCAGAGAGCCACTGATAGATCTGTGGAATCTCGGCGCCGTCCACGAGCGACGTCTGCCACGCGCTCGCCGCTTCCGCGTCGTGCCCCGAGGCCGCGAACGTCACCGCGAGGTACGCCAGCGCCGCCGCGGTGTCCCCATCCGGACGAATGGCGGCTTTGAAGCTTTGCTCCGCTTTCAGATAGTCGTGCGCGGCTGCGGCAGCGACGCCCCGATCGAACGCCTCTTTGCCGGTCGGCGCGACGTGCCCGAGGAACGGCTCGACCGTGGCCGGCTTGAGCGCCTCCTCCAGGCGAAACGCACCAGCCAGCGGCACGTCGCCGGTCGGCAGGAACAGCTCGCCGTCCTTCGACGGCGCATCGGCGGTCACGGCCTCTGACGCGGGTATCACCGTCATCGCCATTTCGAACGCGCGGGTCATCGTCTTCAGCGGCTGGCCGCTCTTTGTCAGCACGGCGCGCAGGACGTACTTCCCCGGCGGCAGCGCGGACACGGACATCACGCGCGTGAACAGCACGCGATCGGGACCCGCTGGACGCGGCGGCACGTCCGCCGTCAGCAGCGCCGCCGCCGTGTCGTCGCTCGCGATCTCGTACATCGCTTCGACGGCGTGCGAGTCCGGGCCGTACGCCTCGACGTAGCCCTGCACGCTGCCGTACGTGATCGTGTAGCCGACCATCGGCCGCGTGCAGGGCTACGT
>Ga0193726_1000651_pt1 | contig 34154 bp, 34 predicted proteins | sample H2c1metaG_FD_144928 | JGI IMG/M metagenome (GOLD analysis project Ga0193726, IMG submission 144928) | Soil microbial communities from a riparian zone of the East river system, Colorado, United States - H2c1 | ecosystem: Environmental > Terrestrial > Soil > Riparian zone | place: USA: East River... | reverse complement strand
GCCGACAGCTACCGCTACCTGGCGGAATCCATCCGCATGCACCCCAATCAAGAAACCCTGCTCGAGATGTTGCGGCAGGCCGGGTTCGCTCAGACGCGCTATCACAATTTGAGCGGCGGCATCGTGGCCGTGCATCGCGGCTTCAAGATCTGATGCCCGCGACTTCCGCCTGGTTGGCATCGGCCGAAGCTGCGTTCAATCGAAACATCGCGGTATCCAGCCACGCGGCGGCGCTGACCAAGCGCCTCGAGGCAACCAGCCTGCAAGTCGAAGTTGATGGCATCACCCGCGTGCGCGCCTCGTGCTTACGAGGCCGCCTTGCATTGCTGACCGGCGATGACACGCCGGCGGATGCCGTCATTTCAGGATCCGCCCCGGCGCTGCTGCAAATGCTAAGAGGCGGCGGCGCTGCTTCCGCGCAAGTTAAATCATCGGTGCAAATTCGCGGCGATGCCGAAATCGCCAACTTGTATCGCCAGCTGTTTACGGCCGCGCGCCCGGACCTGGAAGAAGAATTGTCGCGTTGGGTGGGCGATATGCCCGCGCGGCATCTGTCGCAGCTGGCGAAGAGCGTGCGGACTTGGGCGCGTCGCGCCAGGCGCACCGCGGGTGAAAATATCGCGGAATACCTGCAGGAGGAAGGCCGCGATCTGGTCACCAAAACCGAAATGGAAGAATTCCTGCGCGGCGTCGACACCGTGCGCGACGGCGTCGAGCGAATCGAGGCGCGGCTCAAGGGGCTGGAGCAGCGCGTGAAGGGCAGCGGCGTGAGGGACGGCGGCGCGAAGGACACATTGTGATGCGCCCGCGAGTGCTGGCACGGCTGCTGCAAATCCAGCGCGCGCTCGTCAGGCACCGGCTGGATGAATTTGTGCGCGCGACGCACATGTACCGGCCGTTGCGCTATCTCTATTATTTCTCGCCGTGGACTTGGTTTCAGCGCAGCGTCGGCGGCTCACGCGGCCAGCGATTGCGCCTGGCTCTCGAGGAGTTGGGCCCGATCTTCGTGAAGTTCGGCCAGGCGCTCTCGACGCGCCGCGACCTGCTGCCCGTCGATGTCGCCGATGAATTGGCCAAATTGCAGGACAACGTGCCGCCGTTCTCCGGCGATATTGCCATGGCGATGATCGAGAGGACTTTCGGCAAACCCCTCGACGAAATATTCGGCAGCTTCGATCGGACCCCCCTGGCCGCCGCATCCATTGCGCAGGTGCACGCGGCCGCTTTGAAAAACGGCGATGACGTCGTGGTCAAAGTACTGCGTCCCGGCATGCGGGAGGTCATCGATCTTGATCTCGAAGTCCTGGACGCGCTCGCCGCTCTCGCGGATGAGTATTGGGTCGAGGCGCGCCCGGTCAGGCCGATCGAAGTGGTGCGCGAATATCGCAAGACCGTGACCGATGAATTGGACCTGATGCGCGAGGCCGGCAACGCATCGCAATTGAAGCGCAATTTTGCGGGCTCGCCGCTGCTGTACGTTCCGCAGATCCACTGGGACTTTTGCCGCCAAAACGTCATGGTGATGGAGCGGATTCGCGGCGTCATCGTCAGCCAGGTCGAGGAATTGCGCGCGCGCGGCACGGACATCGCAAAGCTCGCCGAGAACGGCGTCGAGATATTTTTCACGCAGGTGTTCCGTCACAATTTTTTCCATGCCGACATGCACCCCGGCAATATTTTCGTGCAGATCGAGGATCCGAAGAACCCGCGCTACGCGGCAGTCGATTTCGGGATCGTCGGCACGTTGCAGCCGCGTGACCAGCACTATCTCGCCGAAAATTTCATGGCCTTTTTCAACCGCGACTATGGCCGAATCGCCCGGCTGCATATCGAGAGCGGCTGGGTGCCCCAGGGCACGCGGGTGGATGAGCTCGAGTCGGCGGTGCGCACTGTGTGCGAGCCGATCTACAACAAGCCGCTGAAGGAGATCTCTTTCGCGCAGGTGCTGCTGCGGCTGTTCGAAACGGCGCGGCGTTTCGACATGCAGGTGCAACCGCAGCTCATCCTGCTGCAAAAGACCTTGTTCAATATCGAAGGCCTGGGCAGGCAGCTGTACCCTGAACTCGATCTCTGGAAGACGGCCCAGCCGGTCTTGAGCGAGTGGATGCGCGAGCGCACCCGCCCGCGCACCATCCTCAAGGAAATTCGCACCCATTTGCCGGATGCGCTGATGAGCCTGCGGCAGATACCGCAGATCTTGCAGACCGCCGTGCGCGAGGCGGCGGAGGGCACCGCACCATCCGTCGAAGCAGGACTGGCGGAATTGCGTGCCGAGATGCGCTGGGCGGCTTCGCGGCGCGACACGGCGATCGCCGCGGGGGTGTTGTGGCTATCCGGGTTGATTTGGCTGGCCCAAACCACGCAATATCGCTGGTTTGGAGGGCTGCAGATGATCGCTGCCATTCTCCTGTTCGTCAGATTCAAGGCCACGAGGCCGCGAATCCAATGAGAATCCCCATAGAGGGTTCGACCAGCTATCGCGGCCGCAATTCTCGTCCGAATTTCCCCGCGCTGACACTGTTCGTGGTGCTGGCTCTTGGCGTAGGCGTACTGGGCGCGGTATTTTCGCCCGGTATATCGGCGTCGGCGACGCGGTGGTATGCCATGCTGGCCAAGCCCGGGTGGCTGCCGCCGCAAAATTGGTTTGCACCCGTGTGGGGGGTTCTTTACGTGCTGATGGGCGTTGCTGCATGGCTCATCTGGCGCGAGCGCTATCATCGCGGCCGTGGCGCGGCGATTGCCGCCTACGCGGTTCAGCTACTGCTCAATGCCCTTTGGCCGCCGCTGTTCTTCGGCTTGAAGAATATCGGCGCAGGTTTGTTCGACATCGTTGCCTTGTGGCTGGCCATCGGATGGACCATGCGCGAATTCGCGCGCGTGCGAATCGCCGCGGCGGTTATCATGGTGCCGTATTTTCTCTGGGTCAGCTTCGCCACAGCGATCAATCTCGGAATCTGGAAATTGAATCCATGAGCGCGCTCCGTAGGCATAGGATTACGTATTCTTGCGTCGATGCACCGATCGCGCGGATGGATATTTTCAGTCAATCTAATCACGCTGCGTCGAGTACATCGTGGCGAGATTCCGGGGCTAAAGTAATCTTCGCCAAGCCCTCTGAGCGCACATTTTGCGTCAGTCGGAATTAGCACCCTACCCCGTGCAATATCCAGCGCGATGTACCCGGCCGCAGCAACCCCCATGCCGCTAGACCCATCATGCCGCTAGACCCATCGCGCCGCTTCTCGTCCCCGCACCACACGACTCCGCGTACGCACCTGCTGTCGAACGGCTCCTACTCGGTGATGTTGACCGCGGCGGGGTCCGGGTATAGCCGATGGCGCGACATTGCCCTTACCCGCTGGCGGGAAGATCCCACCTGCGATCCTTGGGGCTACTACATATTCTTGCGCGATGTTTTCAGCGGCCAGGTATGGTCCGCCGGATACCAGCCCATCGGCCGGGAATCGGAAAACTATGACGTGGCCTTCTTCGAAGATCGCGTGGAGATCAGCCGTAAAGACGGGCCGATCCGCACCATCATGCAAGTTCTGGTATCGAGCGAAGACGATGCCGAGGTACGGCACCTGTCGCTGACCAACGAAGGCAGGGGCGTGCGCGAAATCGAATTGACCTCTTACGCCGAAGTGGTATTAAGCCCGCCCGCGGCGGATTCCGGTCATCCGGCCTTTTCGAAAATGTTCGTGCAGACTGAGTTCGTCGCGGAGCGCGCTGCGCTGTTGGCGACGCGCCGGCCGCGGGACGCCGGACAGGCTCAACCATGGATGGCGCATTTCAGTTCGTTGGAAGGCGAAGCGGTCGGCGGACTGCAGTTCGAAACCGATCGGGCGCGCTTCATCGGCAGGGGACATGACGTTCGCAATGCCGTATCCATCATGGATGCCAGGCCCTTGTCCAATACGGTGGGCACCGTGCTTGATCCCGTGTTGGCGTTGCGGCGTCGGGTGCGGATTGATCCCGGCGAAACCATCCACGTCGCCTTTTGGACCGGCATCGGCGCGAGCCGCGCGCAGGCTTTGAGCCTGGTCGACAAACTGGGAAGTGAGGCGGCATTTCAACGTGTGAAGACGCTGTCTTGGGCCAAGGCGCAGGTGCAGCTTCGCGATCTGGGCGTCAGCGGCGATGACGCACAATTATTCCAAGCGATCGCCGAACGGGTGCTGTATTCCGACACGTCGCTGCGTGCATCCCGGGCGCTCCTCGACAACAACCAGCTGGGCCAGCCGACCTTGTGGGCGCACGGCGTGTCCGGCGATCTGCCGATGGTGTTGGGTGTGCTCACCGGTCAAGCCGACATCGATGCCGTCAGGCAGCTGCTGCAGGCGCACGCCTATTGGCAATCGAAGAATCTATCGGTGGATCTCGTCCTCCTGAACGCGGCTGGGCCCGCCGGCGTTGCTGCCATGCAGACTGCGCTGGATGCAGCCATCCAGGAATCGCAGCAAGCGCGCGATGAAACCTTTAAGAGCCGCGGCGCGGTCATTCCCCTGCGCGCCGATGCACTCACGAATGAGCATCGCGATTTCCTGCAAGTTGCGGCGCGCGCAGTATTCGTTGCGGGACAGGGAACCTTGAGTGAGCAGCTGGCCAGATCGCCCGAACGGGAGCCCGCGGCCCGTCTGCGCCGCGAGAACAGCGGCGAAGAATTGCGCACGCATGCGCCGCACCTGGTACCGGCACTCGAGTATTTCAACGGTCTCGGCGGCTTTGATGCCGGAGCGCGTGAATATGTCGTGGTGCTCGACGATGGCCAATGGACACCGGCACCCTGGATCAACGTCATTGCCAATCCGCAATTCGGCTTTCTCGTATCCGCCGACGGCGCAGGCAGCACCTGGTCGCTGAACGCGCAGCAGAACCAAATCACGCCCTGGTCCAATGATCCGGTCAGCGATGCGCCCGCGGAGGCGATCTACATTCGCGACGAGAACTCCGGCGATCTTTGGAGCGCGACGCCGCTGCCCATCCGCGAGCACTCCTCCGTGTATGTGGTTCGACATGGCTTCGGCTATACGCGTTCTGAGCACACTTCCCACGGCATCTCGCTGACTTTGACGCAATTCGTGCCGCTCGAAGATTCAATCAAGATTTCGCGGCTGAAGATTGTCAACGCCTCCGATGAACCTCGGCAGCTATCGATCACCCACTACTTGGATTGGGTGCTGGGAAACCAGAACAACCGCGCGAGGCCGTTCCTCATCACGGCCCGCGACCCGAAAACGCACGCGCTTCTGGCACGCAATCCCTGGACGGCGGATTTCCAGTCGCGAGTCGCATTCATGGACATGGCCGGCCGCCAGCAGAGCTTTACCGCCGACCGCACTGAGTTCATCGGGCGCCATGGCTCGCTCGCCGAACCGGCTGCACTTTTGGGACCCCAGGCCTTGTCGGCCCGAGTGGGTGGAGGTCTTGATCCCTGCGGCGCCATGCAAACAAAAATCGCATTGAATCCCGGCGAAACCGCGGATCTTGTACTGCTGATCGGCGAGGAGAGTTCATCCGCGGCGGCTGTCGCCCTGATCGGGCGCTACCGCGGCATGGACCTCGACGCCGCGCTCAAAAGTGTGACGGATTTTTGGGATCACACCCTGGGCGTCATTCAAGTCAAGACGCCGGATCGCTCCATGGACATCCTGGTGAATGGCTGGCTGTTGTATCAGACGCTGAGCAGCCGCGTGTGGGGACGCACCGCGTTTTATCAATCGAGCGGCGCCTACGGGTTTCGCGATCAGCTGCAAGATGTCATGGCGCTGTGCGTGTCCCAACCGGCCGTTACGCGCGAGCATATTTTAAGGGCTGCCGCGCGTCAGTTCACCGAAGGGGATGTGCAACATTGGTGGCTGCCCACCTCCGGCCAGGGCATAAAGAACCGGGTGTCGGATAGCCGCATTTGGCTTCCCTTCGTCGTGGCGCACTACCTTGATGTCACCGGCGATATCGGCGTGCTGGAGGAGCAAGTGCCTTTCTTGGGCGGCGGTCCGCTGGCGCCGGACGCGTTGGAGAGTTTCTCAGCTCCGCCATCGGTCACTCCGGCAGCCCTGTATGAACATTGCGTCCGCGCGCTCGATTCCAGCTTGAGTATTGGTGCGCATGGCCTGCCGCTGTTCGGCACCGGCGACTGGAATGACGGCATGAACCGGGTCGGCGTTTTGGGACGCGGCGAAAGCGTGTGGATGGGCTGGTTCCTGCACGCCGCATTGACGCGCTTTGCGCCCGTCGCGGATGCGCGCGGCGAGGCCGGCAAGGCGGCAAATTGGCGCAAGCATGCATTCGCGCTGCAGCAGGCTATCGAGCGCGAAGCCTGGGACGGGGACTGGTATCGGCGCGGTTACTACGATGACGGCACGGTCTTGGGATCGGTATCCAGCGATGAATGCAGGATCGATTCCATCGCGCAATCGTGGGCGGTGATATCCGGCGCCGCCGAGCGCAGCCGAGCGCTTCGCGCCATGTCGGCGGTCAACACGCAGTTGGTCAGCCGCAGCGACGGCCTGGTGAAATTGTTCACGCCGCCGTTTGATCACACCCCGAAGGACCCCGGCTACATCAAGGCCTACCCTCCCGGCCTTCGCGAGAACGGCGGTCAGTACAGCCACGCGGCCATGTGGACGGCCCTGGCATTTGCGCTGCTGGGCGATGGCGACCGAGCGGGCGAACTGTTCTCGCTTTTGAATCCCATCAATCACGCCAGCACGCGCGCCGGCATCCATCGCTACAAGGTAGAGCCCTATGTGGTGTGCGCCGACGTGTATTCCGTGCCACCGCACGTCGGCCGCGGCGGGTGGACCTGGTACACCGGCTCGGCGGGCTGGATGTACCGCACGGCGGTGGAAGGCATCCTAGGTATCAATTTGCGCGCCGGGACGCTCGTCGTCGATCCCTGCGTTCCGCGTGCATGGGCCGGCTTCGAATTTACCTACAAGTTTGGATCGTCGCGTTATCGCATCACCGTGAAGAATCCCCGCGGCGTGAGTCGTGGGATCGCGCAGGCTTTGCTGGACGGCAAGAACTTGAGCGGCGCGCCCTGCGAGATCAATTTGGTGGACGATGGCCGCTACCACTACGGCGAGATCACGCTGGGTTAGGCGAGGCCCCTCAAGCGCCCTCTCCGGATTTCGCCTTGAGCGCACCGATCGCCCTGGTCATGAGTATTTTGGCCACAGAACTGGCAGGTACGTACCGCAGCAATCGCAGCGCCAGCGCAGGACGCGCAATCAGCAGACCGCCGACCAATGCGCCCAAGGTTCCCAAGCCGCGGCCGCTCATGAGCATTTGCATGGTGCGGCTGCGCGGAAATCCGGCCGCCTGGCCAGGCGCCTGACCGCCGTTGCCATATTCGCCCGGCGGCGGATCAAGAATCCGGCGCAGTTCCTCGCGGGATTGAACGAGTTTCGCGTGTATCTGGCTCCGGGCAGTCGCATCGCGGTCCATCAGGGCCGATCCTCGTCCGAGGACAATATCCTCTCCAGAATCACGCGGTCCTCCTGCCACTCACGCTTTACGTCGGCAAGCAGCGGTGAGCGGGCGCTGGCCAAGCGGGAGCGGTAAATCACCGCAGCGATAGCAATCACCAAAAACCCGCCGCCCATCCAGGCAATGGCCGCCACCCGGTACGCAGTGTCCCAGGTATACGCCACGACCCCGAGGCAAAACATGAACAGGGCAAACAGAGTGCAAATCGCCGCGATTGCGGATGCGACCACTTGCGCTGTGATCTCACGCTGCGCCCTGGCCAGATCCAAGGCGGCCAGTTCCACATAGGCGCCGATATGGCGCATCAGCGCAGGGGCGGCTTTGGGCAGTGACCATAACCCTCGCACTGTCGCGCCTTTAAATCTTAGGAGCGTCGCGTCGCTAAAATGCCCACCACGGCGCCAACCAGAGCCGCTATGCCGATCGCTTGCCAGGGACTCTCGCGGACATAATCATCCGCGGTACTGGCGACATTTTGAGCCTGGCGCCGGATGGAGTCCGCGCTATCGGCAAGACTTTGCTTCGTGGCATCCACGGCGCGCTGTACCTTGCCGCGCACCCGAACGACATCGGCGTCCTTCAAATCCGCGATGCGCGCCATGAGATCTTCAACATCCGAGATCAGATTCTTGATCTCACCGGAAGCGGCCGATTTGATATCGTTGATCCCGTCGCTCAAATCATTCTTCATGCGGCGGCCTGTGGCGCGAGCCTGGTCGGCCGTATTGTCAAAGTTTGCTTCCATAACATTCTCCTCTCTTGGGTTGGCCGGCGGCCGATGTCACACCGTAGCGTGCGACTATGCGGGCGACCTCATGCCGGAGCCATCGGTTCGTCCCGGACCCGCCTGTAGGATTACCCCCACATGTTAGACTTATAGGCTGCAACGCGGATACTTTACATGAAAATCCTGGGTGAGGAGCTCGGTGAGATCGGGCGGTGGTACATAGCCCTACCGCCGATTCTGCTTATTGGCTTCCTCATCGGTCTTTTTTTTCTAGCCGCCGCCGGTCAATCGCGGCTCAACCTAGCCAACGAGCGTTTGCACCGCTCGCAGCTGCGGGAACAGGCCCTCAACGAGTTCGCGGGCCTCATGACCGATGCCGAATCCGCGCAGCGAGGCTACCTGCTCACCGGAGAGGGAGCCTACCTCAGCCCTTACGCGGCTGCGGTCGCCAACGTCAGGGGCGCGCTTGACCGATTGCACGATGCCTATGGCGGCGATGAGAGCAGCAGTGAGTTTCACGCGCTGCGAGTCTTGACCGGCAAGGAACTGGGAGAACTCGAAGACGGCGTCGCGCTGTCCAAAAAGCGCGGCACCGCCCAGGCCGTCAACGTGATCGGCACCGATGTCGGCAAGCGCACCATGGATTCCATCGTCGCCATCATCGGGACCATGCGCAAGGAAGCGACGGCCGAGGCGGCGACGGCTAACGCCGAATGGCAGACGGATTTTCGATTGTCGCGATGGGTGTCGGCCGCCGGCGCGATTCTCAACATTGGTCTGGTTTTGCTGGCGGTTCGGCTGGTCTACAGCGACATGCGCCGCCGCGCGCAGCAAGCGGCCGGGCTGCGCAATCAAAAACTGGAGCTGGAGCGTGAGGTCGACGCGCGAACCCGGGACTTGACCGCGCTATCGACGCATCTGCAGGGCGTGTCGGAGCAGGAAAAATCCGCGCTGTCGCGCGAGCTTCACGATGAGTTGGGCGGCCTGTTGGTTGCCGCGCGCATGGATCTATCCTGGCTTCAACAGCGCATGCCCACCACGGATCCCGCCATCGAACAGCGCTTCAAGCGCATCCACGATTCTTTGAGCGCCGGGGTCGATCTGAAACGCCGCGTGGTGGAGGAATTGCGCCCCACCCTGCTCGACAACATGGGTCTGTTTACGGCGTTACGCTGGCAGTTCAAGGAAACCTGCCGCCGTACCGGACTGCGCTGCACCGAAAGCATTCCGGAAACCGAGATGAAATTCAGCCCCGATGCCGCGATCGGCGTGTTTCGCATAGCGCAAGAAGCGCTGACCAATATCTTGAAGCACGCTGAAGCCAAGTCGGCCGACCTCGCCATCTCCATCGAGGGAGATATCCTGACGCTGCGCATTTCCGATGACGGCAAAGGCATTCCCAGCAACCGCGTCGGCATCAGCACCTCGCACGGCCTGGTCGCGATGCGCCACCGGATCGCCGGACTCGGCGGGGTTTGGGATGTACGTACGCCGAGTTCGGGTGGAACCGTGGTCACGGCGCTGATTCCCGTGGCGAGAATGCTGATGCCTGAGGTTGAGGGAGGCGAGCTTGCGCTCGCCTCCGTCCCAAGCTTGAAGAAAGTCAAATCTTAGACACCCGAGCGCGGCGCGATCGCCGTGCCGTTGTCGCCGCCTATCACGACTTCCACACGGCGGTTCAATTGCCGGCCGCCGGAGTCGGTGTTGTTGGCGACCGGGTAGGCCTTGCCGTAGCCCTCGGTGCCGACCCGTGACGGCTGAACGCCGCGGTTGATCAACGCGGCCTTGACGGCATCGGCGCGGCGCTGCGACAAATCCTCGTTGTACGAGTCCGTGCCGACACTGTCGGTGAAGCCGTCGATTTGTACGCGGCGGTCAGGGTGCTCGACCAGGAACTGCGCCAGTTGATCCATCTTGCGGCCGGCACCCGATTTCAGTTCGGCCCTTCCCGTGTCGAACAGCACATCGCCCAAGGTCATGACCAATCCGCGCGGAGTCGGCGTCGCTTTCAACGCGTCGAGTTCCGCTTGAACGCGGGCCGTCTCCTGATTCGCCTGATCGCGCTGATCGAGGGCCGCGTCGGCAACCACCTTGGAGTTCGCGGCAGATGCTCTGGCGTTCGCCGCTTCCCGAGTGCGCGACGCGAGCACGATCTGATCGCGTTCCGTCTGGCCCGCAGCAACTCGCGCATCATCCGCCTTGGCGGCGCCGTGCGCCTGCGCCAACCGCGCATTCTGTGTGGCCAGGTAGGCAGGTTGATCCACTTCCGCATCCTGGTGATGCAGCGATGCATCTTCCGCGATGCTCAGATCCTTTCGCGCCCGGTCCAAATCCAGTGGCGCGAATTTATTGACGTTCGGATCGGCTTCCGCCGTTTGCACCGCCACACGTGCTGTTTCCAGCGCGGCATTGGGCTGGGGCATCGAGACGCAGGCACCCAAGGCCAGCGCCAGACCCATCCCGGTGAATAATTTTGAGTTCATAACTGCCATCCTCCTAATTGGTTTGCGAGCTGCGCTGCGATTCTTGCCGCAGCGCCTGCATGCTGGCGTCGAATTCCGTGGCTGCTTTGTGCGACTTCTGCCGTTGCGCCGTCGCTTCCGCGAGTTGCGCATCCGCATCGGCCTGTTCGGCCAATCTCGTCGCTGACTGTTTGTTGTGATCGGCCTCGGCCTTTTCGGCGCGCGCCAGCTTGTCACGCGCTGCCGCCATTTCCACCGGCGCAAATTCCGGCGCACCGGATTGTTCGGCGCGCTGCACCGCAGACTTGGCCACCGCGATCTTCTCGGCGGGGATCGGACTGCTGGCGTAGGCGGCGGCGCTGAACACAATCATCGCGCAGAGCGTTGCGCCCCTGGCCAACCTGCTTGAACTGAATATTTGCCTCATTGCTGCTCCTAATAAAAATTATCGAGGTAATTCAGTAGGAGCAACATACGTGCCATCGCAATATGTCTCATCGCACGCGTGACTTGCGCATTTCACCGCGCAAAATATTTGTCGTAAGATTTCGTGTAGAAGTTGCCGAGCGGCGCGGCAGACTTTACGCCGATGTGGGACGGCGCATGACCGAGTCAGGAGCTTAAAGAACCGCGGGAATCTCGCGTTGTGCCCTTGTTTATAATTCGATTGGCGAGAACGCCCATTTACGGGCGATCAATGTTTCGAGAGATGCGCCTCGCAAATCTCGTGAAGCACTTCCGGAAGTCGTCCGTAGTCGCGGGCCTTGTCCAAGAAATGCGTCGCGCCGAGCGCAATGGCGGCGTTCTTGTACTCCGGCAGATCATAGTTGGTGAGCACGATAATGCGCGGCTTTTGCTGCGTGGTCGCGAGCGCGCGCATGACGCCGAATCCCGTGCCCTGCTTCAAATGCAAGTCCAGGATGATCACGTCGACCGCGTCGCGCTTGACCGCGGCCAGCGCGGCGGCCTCCGTGTCCGCCGTCCCGATCAACTCGACATCTGATATTTGCCGGATCGCTTCAGTCAGCCGTTCGGTCAAAACCTTGGAGTCCTCGACAAGCAATACCCGCAATGAACGCACCATTAACATGTCGCCCTAATAAACCGTACAGCGTGTTGCGCAGTGCTCACGATAGTCCACTTACTGGATCAGCCCGTTGCGCAGCGCGTAGGACGTGATGTCCGCGTTGGCGGTAAAGCTCATCTTCTCCAATATTCGGCTTCGATACGTACTGACGGTCTTCACGCTCAAGCTGAGCTCGTTGGCAATATCCGAGACGCCCCGGCCGGCGGCCAGCTTGCAAAAGATCTGGAATTCGCGCGTCGAAAGCCGCGCGTGCAGCGGCTTGTCAGGATCGCCGTCCAAATCGGCCACCAAAATTTCGGCAAGCGCGGCGCTCACATAGCGCCGCCCCGACAATACCGTGCGTACCGCCTTCATCAGCTCTTCGGGAGCACTGTCCTTCGACAGATAGCCGCTGGCGCCGGCGCGCAATACATTCACGGCATATTGCTGCTCGGGCAATCCGCTCATCACCAGAACCCTGACGTTGGGGTGGCCGGTCTGAATGTGCCTGAGGATATCGAGCCCGCTGCGGTCAGGCATATGAATATCGAGCAGCACCAAATCCCATTCGGACTCACGCAGCGCATCGAGAGTCTCATTGCCGCTCGCAGCCTCGCCCACGGCATTGATGCTCGTATCAGCTTCAAGAAATTGCTTGAATCCGGCTCGGACCACCGCGTGATCGTCTGCGATCAGTACTCTTGACACTTTTGATTCCCCCTTCGATGCGCTGACTTAAGAATTCGCGCATTCCTGGCTTTGTGAATATCCGTTGAGCTTGTTATACAGTGTCTTGAGACTGCAGCCCAGGGCATCGGCCGCGCGGCGCTTGTTGCCTTTGAAGTAGTCCAAGGTCGCCTCGATCAAGGAGCGCTCCATATCGTAAATGCGCGATCCGACGCGGATATCCAAGCGCTCGCGATCGCGGGCGTATCCGATGTTCGCCGCCGCCTCGCTGCTCGCGCCCTGGTCCGCGCCGCGCGCGGCGTTCTGAATCAGAGGCGCCAATTCCAGGACGCTGTCGCCGAGGATGAATGCGCGCTCGATGCAATTTTTCAGCTCGCGAACGTTGCCCGGCCAGGAATGTTGCATGAGAGTCATTCGGGCGTGCGCGGAGAGGCGCTTCTGCGTCATGGCCTGCGTGTTGAGCTCCGATAGAAAGTGATTCGCCAGCAGCTCGACATCATTGCCGCGGCTGCGCAGAGGCGGCAGATCGATTGGAAACACGGCCAGCCTGTACAGCAAGTCTTCGCGCAGTTGCCCGGCTTGCACCGCGGTCAATGGACACCGGTTGGTGGCGGCAATGACCCGCACATCGCAGGAATACTCGGTGCTCGCCCCGACACGGTAGAACTTGCGGGATTCGAGCACGCGTAGCAGTCGCGTTTGCATCTCCAAGGGCATCTCGGTGACTTCGTCCAGCAACAGGGTGCCGCCGTGGGCGCGCTCGAATACTCCCGCGTGCGCGCGCACTGCCCCGGTGAAACTGCCCTTCTCGTAGCCGAATAATTCGGCTTCGATGAGGCCGGGAGGAATGGCGCCGCAGTTGATGGCGAGGAAGGGCTTGCCGCGGCGCGCACTGGATTCGTGAATCATCCGCGCCGCCAGTTCTTTGCCGGAGCCGCTTTCGCCCGTCAACAAGACGCTGGCCTCGGTGGGACCCACCCGCTCGATCAGGCGAAACACCTCCTGCATCGCGGCGGAGGATCCCAGAAAAGATTCCACGGCGGGCATGAGAGGAGGCGCGGGACGCTGTTCAGAAAAACCATAACTGACGGTATTCATTACAAATCTCCTGCTGATCACGCTCGTGTAATCGTTACACGTCACACCGGACAATTTGTAACCTGTACAGCTTGAGCTAGCCAGGGCGCAGGGCTGATCCTCGGCTCGGAATTCACGCTGAATTCTGTAGGTGTTTGTCCGACACGCCCCTCCAAGCGTTTGAAAAGAAAGCCCGCATTGACCTTCCTAGAGCGGCTCTGCGCCCTCGAGCCGCGCGTCGGTCAACCCTGGCACAGGCTATGCACTCTGAAATGCGGCGCCGCACCGCCAGCAGGTGGTGAATTGCGGCTCGAGCTGCTCGCCGCACTGGCCGCACGTCCAGGGAGCACCCGACGGCGCTCTTCCCGCTTCTTCCAGCGCGCGCAATGCGGCCGATTCGAGCGCGTCTTCGACCCACAACTGCGGCCAGGTTTCCAGCATGGGCAAATCGCCGAGAGCGCCGGCCAAATACTGGTTGCGCAGCTCGCTCTCGATCCCGGCAGCCGTCAGTATGTTGCGCGCATGCGCGACCTGCAGAAGGGATGCGGCACGGAACACTCGCTTCACGGCTCTTCCTGGCGCATCGATTTTTAGCGCAGCGCTTTCAAAAACGCGGCCACGTCCTCGCCCCGCTCCAGCACCTCGACCAACGCCGATCCCACCACGACACCGTCCACATGCGGCGCGAGTCGGGCGACCTGCCGGGCGGAACGGATGCCGAATCCGGCGCACACCGGAACACTGGAGAGCTCTTTCACGCGATCCATGTAATCGAGCACCTCGGTGGGCACGTCGGCGAATTTGCCGTCGGCCGATTTTCCGGTGGTGCCCGTCATGGTCACGGCGTAGACAAAACCTTTCGCCTCGCGGCAAAGCATGGCCAATCGCTCGGGCGGCGTCACCGGCGTCACCATTTGCACCAAGGCCAATCCTTCGGCCTCGAACGCGCGCTGCAGATCGCCGCTTTCCTCGAACGGCAAATCCGGAACGATAAAGCCCGCGACGCCGGCGTCGCGCGCGGCGCGAGGCAGCGCGGCGATTCCGAATGCCAGCAGCGGATTCAAGTAGCTCATCAACAGAATCGGTGCGCTGTGGCGCGGTTCCACCGACTTGAGCTCCTCCAGAATCCACGGCAGTGTCACGCCGTCGGCGAGCGCTGCGAAACTCGCGCGCTGTACGGTGGTGCCATCCGCCATCGGATCGGTGAAAGGAACACCGATCTCGACCACATCGCAACCGCCGGCGACGGCGGCGAGGTCGCCCCTGAATCGACGGCGGCTTGGGAAACCGGCGGTCAGATAACCCACCAAGGCCGGACGGCCCTTCCCCACGGCGGCTTGAATCGCCGCGGATATGCGCTCGCTCGGCGCGATCATCAGCGCCGTTCTTTCAGCAGTGTGTTCTGCAAAATCGGCATGTCCTTGTCGCCCCGGCCCGAGCAGCCGACGAGAATTTGCGCCCCCGGATTTTTTTCCGCGAAACGCCGCGCGCCGAAAAACGCGTGCGCGCTTTCGATGGCCGGCAGGATGCCTTCGTACTTGGCGCACTCGGCGAGCGCGTCCAGGGACTGCGCATCGGTTGCCGACTCGTAGGTCACGCGTCCGCTTTGCATGAGGTAGGCATGCTCCGGCCCGACGCCGGAATAATCGAGTCCCGCCGATACCGAGTGCGTCTCGCGTACCTGGCCGAAAGCGTCCTGCAGAATGAGCGTATAGCTGCCTTGCAAAACGCCGGGCGTGCCAAAGGTCAGCGATGCCGCGTTGTCGCCGAGGCCGGCGCCGCGGCCACCGGCTTCCACGCCCAGCAATTTCACACTGGCGTCGCTCAAGAACGGGTGAAACAGTCCAATCGCATTCGAGCCGCCGCCGACGCACGCCACTGCGACATCCGGCAAGCGTCCCGCGGCTTCCAACATTTGCGCGCGTGCCTCGCGGCCGATCACCGACTGCAGCTCGCGCACCAGATACGGATAGGGATGCGGTCCCACCGCCGATCCCAATGAGTAATACGTGCCATCGGGATCGGACACCCAATCACGCAATGCTTCGTCGATGGCCGCCCGCAATGTTTGATCCCCGCCCGTCACCGGCACCACGGTTGCACCCAGCAATTTCATGCGATCCACGTTGGGCGCCTGCCGCTCGACGTCCACCGCCCCCATGTACACCACGCACGGCATGCCGAGCCGAGCCGCCGCGGCCGCGCTGGCGACGCCATGCTGTCCGGCGCCGGTTTCCGCGATGATGCGTTTGGCGCCGAGGCGTTTTGCCAGCAGTGTTTGGCCGACGGCGTTGTTGATTTTGTGCGCTCCTGTGTGCGCAAGATCCTCGCGCTTCAGCCACACCTGCGCATTCCAGCGCTTGCTCAAAGTAGGCGCGTGCGACAGCGCGGTGGGACGGCCCACCCAGGTCCTGAGCTCGTGCTTGAACTCGGCTTGAAAGTCGGGATGGTGCAGGTACCGATCAATGCCGGCCTGCAGCCGGTCGAGCGCGGGCACCAGGGTTTCGGGGACGTAACGGCCCCCGAATGCACCATAGCGTCCCTTGGCGTCGGGCGACGTCGCCTGCACAACTGCGGCTCGTTGCCGTGAACTCACGACTCGCTGTCCATGTACGCGGCGGCGGCGCGCGCCGCGCGCACGAACTCGAGAATCTTGGCCGGGTCCTTCACGCCGGGCTCCGATTCCACGCCGCTGCTGACGTCCACACCGAACGGCCGCACCGCTTGGATGGCTTCGGCTACATTCTGTGCCGACAGGCCGCCCGCCAGAATAACCTCGGTCTGGCGCGCAAGCTCAGCGGCTCTGCCCCAATCGGCCATTTCACCGATGCCGCTGGAGGGACCTTCGAACAGCATGCGCCCCGGCAAGGGATTGGGGGTTTTGCGGCCGAAACGCACCACGGGCAGTACCTTGATATGTGCGGGAATTTTCAGTTCCCGCAAATCCTCGACATCGGTTTGGAAATAATCCGGTTTGAGAATTCGACAAATCTCATCGACCTTCATTTGCAGGGGGTGCTGTGCGACGGCGATGCGCAGAATTCCCGGCGGCGCCAGTGCCGCCAGCTGCGCGGCCTGCCCGGGGGTCACCTGCCGCGGGCTCGGCGCGAAGACGAAGCCGATGGCGTCAACATTGGCATCCGCTGCGGCACTGACCGCATCGGCACCGGTGATGCCGCATATCTTGATCCACATGCCGCGGAGTGTAGCCATTTAGCTTTCCACTGTCCGTGTCGTTGCCAATATTTCACGAAGCAATTGCGCCGGGTCATCGTGGTGCATGAGCGCGGTGCCGATCAGCGCCAGGCGATAGCCCAAGCGCATCATGCGCCGGGCGTCGGCGGCGGATGCGACTCCGCTCTCCGCCACGGCGGGCCAGCCGCCCGGCAGATGCGGTGCCAGCGCCTCGAAACGCTCCTGCTCGACTTCGAGCGTCTGCAGATCGCGGCAGTTGATGCCGATCAGGATGTGATCGGCGCGGCTTGGGTCCCCGCGATTGCCGCCGCGCAATTCGAGCAGTTCGCGGGCCGCCGCCAGATCGGCGGCATCGAAAGCTTCCAACAGCACGAACATTCCATGCTCCGCCGCCACATCGAGCAATTGGGTCATCTGCGAACGCGACAGCATTCTCACGATCACCAGTACGCCGCCGGCGCCGGCGGCGCGCGCTTCCAATACCTGGTAGGGGTCGACCAGAAAGTCCTTGCGCATGGCGGGCACGCCCAACGGGCGCAGCGCCGATGACGCCTGGCGCAAGTGCTCCAGCGATCCGTCGAAGCGCGATGGTTCCGTCAATACCGAGACCGCGGCCGCACCGCCGCGCGCATAGTCCGTGACTCGCTTGAGCCAATCGTCGCTCTGCTCGCCCAAGCGCCCCGCCGCCGGGGACTTGAGCTTCAACTCCGCGATGACATCGAATCCCGCATTCGATAGGCGCAGCGGCGCACTCGGCGGCTCCGCCTTGGCGCGCCGTTCCATGTCATCGAGCGATACGCGCGTTTTTGCCTGCGTCACTCGCAAAGTGCTCGAGCGCGCCATGTCGTCGAGAAAACCGCTCATGGCGAACCCATCATGGCGCGACCCTCGCATCGCCCCTGTGCACCGCAAATGCCCGCAATCGCTGCAGCCAGGCTTGCGCCTTGCCGCTGTCCACCACGGCGCGCGCCAGGGCGATGCCGCCCGCAATGGATTGCGCGCGACCGGCGATCATCAATGCAAGGCCGCATTGCAGCACCAGCGTATCGAGATGCGGACCCTGATCGCGTCCCTCGAACACGTCGATCAATGCCGCAAGGTTGGTCTTGGCATCCCCGCCGGCGAGGTCGCGGGCCGTGCAGCGCGGCATGCCGAATTCCTCGGGATTGATCTCGAGCCGCGTGATTTGCCGGTCGCGCACGTCGAAAGCCACGAAGGAGCCGATGGGCGTGGCTTCGTCCCACCCGCCGGCGCCGTGCACCACCCAACCGCGCTCAATGTGCATACCGGTCAGCGTGCCGGCCATCAGCTCCGCAGTCGGTGCATCGTAAGCGCCGACCAGCAGGAATCGAGGCGCCGCCGGATTCGTCAGCGGCCCGAGCAGGTTGAAAACCGTGCGGACGCCGAGCGCCGCACGAATGGGCGCGAGCGCCTTCATCGCCGGATGAAAATAGGGTGCGAACAGAAATGTAAATCCGGTGGCAACGAAACATTCTGCCGCGCGATTCTCATCCAGGGGCAAGCTAAACCCGATGGCCTCTATCAAGTCCGCGCTGCCGCTGCGGCTCGAGATCGATCGATTGCCGTGCTTGACGATGGGCAGTCCGCAGGCGGCGGCCAACAAGGCCGCGCCGGTCGACAGATTCAAACTTCCGGAGCCATCGCCGCCCGTACCCACAATGTCGATGGCATCGAGTGCCGTGGGCAATGCCGGCTTGATGGCCAGCGCGCGCATGGCGCCTGCGAAGCCGCGCACCTCATCGGCGGTGACACCTTTGGCGCGCAACGCCGCCAGCAACGCACCCGCCATCGCCGGCGCAAGGTCCGGCGCCGTCAGCGCTTTCAATAAAGAACCGGCCTCCGCTTCGCTCAAGGAGCGTCGCTCCAGAAGCTGCTGCAGAATTTGGCGCGGCGTGTGCAACGGCATGTTCAATGGCGGCGTGGTCAACGGCGGCGTGCTCATTTGAGGAAGTTGCCCATCAGTATCGGACCGTCGGGCGTGAGTACGCTTTCCGGGTGAAATTGCACGCCCTCGATGCGTAAGGACCGGTGGCGCACTCCCATGATTTCACCTTGCGCTGTGCGCGACGTCACTTCGAGCACCGCGGGGATGCTGTCCGGCTCGGCAATCAGTGAGTGATATCGGCCTGCTTCGAAGTCCTGGCGCATGCCGGCATACAGTCCTTTACCATCATGCGAGACCGCCGAGACCTTGCCATGCATGAGGCGCGCCGCTCGGACCACCTTGCCGCCAAATACTTCGACCAACGACTGATGGCCGAGACAGACGCCGAAAATCGGAATGCGCCCCGCGAAGGCTTCGATCATTCGCATGGAAATTCCCGCATCGCGCGGCGTGCCGGGCCCGGGTGAGATAACCAAGTGCGTGTGATCCTGTTCAAGCGCCTGCTGCACGCTGATGGCGTCGTTGCGATGGACATCGACTTCGGCTCCCAACACGAGGAACGCTTGGACCAGGTTGTACGTAAACGAATCGTAGTTATCGATGAGCAATACTTTGGCAGGCATTGTCAAAGGCCCTCGGCCGCGAGTTCGAGCGCGCGCCGCAGCACAGCGCTCTTCGCCATCAACTCATCGTATTCAAGCGTAGGGGAACTGTCGGCGACGATACCGCCCCCTGCCTGGTAACTGTAAGTATCGCCGCGAAACACCAAGGTGCGGATCGTGATCGCCTGATCCAGGTCGCCGTGCCGGCCGAAATAGCCCACTGTCCCGCCATAGAGCTGCCGGCCCACCGGCTCGAGTTCGTCGATGAGTTCCATGGCGCGCACCTTGGGAGCCCCGACCAAGGTGCCCGCGGGGAAAGTCGCCGCGAACAGATCGAATGCGTCCTGGCCCGGTGCCAGCCGGCCCTTCACGCCGCTGACAATGTGCATGACGTGGCTGTAGCGCTCGATCACGCGATAGGGCTCGACCGACACCGAACCCGCCACGGCGACACGCCCCAAGTCATTGCGCGCAAGATCCACCAGCATCACGTGTTCGGCGTTTTCCTTCGGATCCGCGCGCAGCTCCGCTTCCAGCGCAGAGTCCTGGGCCTCACTCGCACCGCGCGGGCGCGATCCGGCGATGGGCCGCAGCTGCGCGTGCCCGCCATGGCACTTCACCAGGGCTTCCGGCGAGGAGCCCACCACGGTGATGTCGCCCAGTTCGCAATAAAACATATAAGGCGAAGGATTTAAAAGCCGCAGCGCGCGGTATACCTCGAACGGCGAGATTTTATGACGTCCTTCGAATCGCGACGCCAGCACGAGCTGGTAGACGTCGCCCGAGGCAATGTATTCCTGCGCGCGCCGCACGCGAACTGCATGGGCCTCGCGCGTCAGGGAAGGAGTTGCCGGCGAGAATTTTCCCGGTGCGAGTATGCTGGGTACGGCGCCGCGCAGCGCCTGAATGACTTCACGGCGCAGGCTTTGCCGCTCCTCTTCGCTGCCGTCATGCAAGAGCGCGACGCCGCGGGTCAAGTGATCGAATACCAACAGCGACCGCGGGGCGACGTAGTGAGCATGCGGTGTTTCGGTCTGATCCAGGCTTCGGCCGGTGACACGCTCGAAATAGCGCACCGCATCGTAGGCGGTGTATCCCACGAGGCCGCCGGACAGCGGAACACCGGGTATTTTTGGGCTGGGGCTGGGTGCGCGCGTCAACGCCGCGCGCAAGACATTCAAGAACTCCTGCTTGCCGGCGGGCCTGCGCGAGTGCACATCGCCGACGGTCACGCCGCTTGCCTCTACCCGCACCTCCAGACACTCGCCGAAGCCGATAAACGAATAGCGCGCCAGCCGCTCGCCTCCCTCGACGCTTTCGAGCAGGAATCTTGGGCGAAACGGCGCGAGCTTCAAATACGCCGAAACAGGCGTATCGAGATCGGCGGCGATGTCAAAGGGCGGTTTCATCACACATTCCACAGGCAACAAAAAACCCACCTCCACTTACTTGGCGGAGATGGGTTCTGGATCAAACATCAATAGCTAAGCGACCAGTCCACTCCCTACAGGGGACGCCACCACCAGGTGTTGCGAAAGATGCGCGCGGTCGACATGCCGGCAGTATCGCTGCACGGGATGTGCAGCGTCAAGGCGGGGGGCGCTATTTGTTTTTCCCCGTCGTTTCGAGGTTTTTCTTGAATTTGCGGGTCAATTCCACGAAGCGGGGAGTCAGGCCGATGTCCTCGTAGACCGGATCGCCCTGATCATCGCGCGAAATCACTTTCGGGCCCCGTTCATAGGGCATGGCGGCCGCGATCTCATCGAGGCCGGCGCTGAGCAGATCGGTGAGGATTTCTTCAATCGGCTGGCCGGGAAATAGCTCAACCAAGGCGTGAAGTCTCGCGGCGTCATCCAGCGGCAAGCGCACCGCATACTCCTTGGCGGTCCTCACAGGCGCCGCCGGCTTCTTCCATCGCTCGAGCAAGGGCTTGAATTTCACGAGTACTCCGCCATACCAGACTGTTCCGACCGATTATTATAGACCGCGGGGACATTCCATCAGCGCCCAATCCAGCTCCAGATCTTCCAACTCGCCTCACATCGGCAACTCACCGCATGCCGCAGACGGCCCCGCTCTGGACGGCGGCGGCTGGCGCCGCAATCTAGCCGGCGTATTTGCGTACAGCAGCCGAGCCTTGAGCCTGGTTTGGAGCACCAACCGGACCTTGAGCATCAGTCTTGCCCTGCTCACGCTGGTGGCCGGCGTGCTGCCCGCGGGCATCGCCTACGTGGGCGCTCAAATTGTCGATGCCGTCATTCACGCTGCGGAATTGCATCGGCGTACCGGCACCACGATGCTGGCCGACGTGGTGCGGTACGTCGCATTGGAGGCGTTGCTGGTCGCCGCCACCTCGATGGCGCAACGGGGAATTTCCCTCGCGCAGTCGCTGCTTCGCGCGCAACTGGGCCAGCGCGTCAATGTGATGATTTTGGAAAAAGCGCTGACGCTGGATTTGACCCAATTCGAAGATTCCGAATTCTACGATAAGTTGACGCGCGCGCGCCGCGAGGCTTCCAGCAGACCATTGAGCCTGGTGATGCGCACCTTTGCGTTGGGCCAAAATGCTGTGTCGCTGATTTCCTTCGGCGGATTGCTGTTTCGGTTCTCGCCGTGGGCGGTGGTGCTGCTGGTCGTCGCGGGCTTGCCCGCATTCCTCGCGGAAGCAAAATTCTCGGGCGAGGCGTTCAGGCTGTTCCGCTGGCGCGCGCCCGAGTCGCGTATGCAAATCTATTTGGAATCGGTGCTGGCGCGCGAGGATTACGCCAAGGAGGTCAAGCTCTTCGATTTAGGATCCCGATTCCTGGATCGCTACCGCGATATTTTCTCCCGGCTGTACCGCGAAGACCGCGACCTGACTTTGCGGCGCGACGCCTGGGGGTTTGGTTTGGGGCTGTTGGGAATCTTCTCGTTGTATGGCGGCTACGTGTGGATCGCCGCGGAGACGGTGCTGGGCGCCATGACCGTCGGCCAAATGACCATGTACCTGATGTTGTTTCGTCAGGGACAAGCGGCGGTGAGCGCCGCGCTGTCGGCGGTCAGTGGTTTGTACGAAGACAATTTGTATCTGTCGAACCTGTTCGAATATTTGGAGCAGCCCGTCGGCCGCGGCAGCGCCCACGGCCATCAATTGATCGGGCCCGACCCCGGGGACGGCATTCGTTTCGAGGATGTCGAGTTCGTGTATCCCGGCGCGACATCGCCGGCGTTGTCGGGAATCGATTTGCACGTTCGGCCGGGCGAGAGCTTGGCTTTGGTGGGACAGAACGGCTCCGGCAAAACCACCTTGATCAAATTGCTGACGCGATTGTACGAGCCCACTCGCGGCCGGATCATGTTGGATGGCCTCGACCTCAAGGAATGGGATGAGACCACGCTGCGCCAGCGTATCGGCGTTATTTTCCAGGACTTTGCGCGCTATCAAATGTTGGTGGGTGAGAATATCGGCGCCGGCGATGTGCGTGCCTTCGACGACGAAGCCCGCTGGAAAAGCGCCGCCTCCAAGGGCCTGGCCGCCGAATTCGTCGAACAGCTTCCCGGCGGGTACCACACTCAGCTCGGCAAGTGGTTCAAGGACGGACGGGAGCTATCGGGCGGCCAGTGGCAGAAAATTGCGCTGGCGCGGGCTTTTATGCGCAGTGAAGCCGATATTTTGGTGCTGGACGAACCCACCGCGGCCATCGACGCCGGCGCGGAAGCGGAGGTTTTCGAGCATTTCCGCGAACTGACGCGCAACCGCATTGCCATTGTCATTTCGCACCGTTTCTCGACGGTGCGAATGACCGACCAAATATTGGTGCTCGAGGAAGGCCGCATCGTCGAGCGCGGCAGCCACGAATCGCTGATGGCGGCCGATGGCCAATACGCCAAGCTATTCACTTTGCAGGCACGCGGGTATCGTTAGGGACTACGTTCAAGGCAAATCATGCTCACCGCGAAAACAATGCGCTTTTCACTGTCGATCGTCATCACCCTCCTGACGCTGGCCGGGTGCCATCGTGGCACCGCGCAAAGCGAAGCAAGCACGGGCACAAGCGCGGGCGCGGGCGGCACGGGCGTCAAGCTGGGGAGCTACCGGGTCGTTCTGCAAACACCGGGCGGCGAGCTGCCCTTCGGTTTGGATCTTGTTCAACAAGAATCACACGTGGTCGGCTACTTGGTGAATGGCCAGGAGCGGCTGCCATTGAGCGAGGTCAAAATCACCGGCCCCCACCTGGAAATACGCATGCCCGGGTACGAAAACGTACTCACCGCCGATGCGGCCGGCGATCAACTCCAGGGCGAGCTTTTCCTGGTCAAATTGGCCGGCAAGAATCAGCATGTGCCGCTGCACGCCACGCTGGGCGACAGCTATCGTTTCTTCAAGAGCTCTGCGGCCGACAGCGTCGATCTGTCCGGGCGATGGGCGGTGAACTTCATCGACGACAGCGGGGTCCCTGAAGTAGCCGTCGGCGAGTTCAATCAATCGCATGACGCCATCAGCGGCACCTTCTTGACGACCACCGGCGATCATCGCTTTCTTGCCGGTCAGGTCAAGGGCGATGAGGTGTATCTGTCGACCTTCGACGGCGCGCATGTGTTTTTGTACAAGGCAAAGATTGGTTCCGACGGCACGCTCGCGGGAGATTATTGGTCAGGGCTTGCCTTTCACGAGAAATGGACCGCGCGGCGCGACGCCGGCGCCCAGCTGCCGGATGCCTATGGCCTGACCGCCATGCGCGCCGGTATCAAGCACTTCGATTTTGCGTTCCCCGACCTGTCGGGCAAAACCGTCTCCTCGCAGGATCCGCAATTTCGCGGCAAGGTGCTCATCGTGGCGCTCGCGGGGAGCTGGTGCCCGAATTGCCATGACGAAGCGGCATTCTTGGCCCCACTCTACGAGGACTACCGCGCCAAGGGATTGGAAATCGTCTCGCTGATGTTCGAGCACTTCGGCGATTTCCCGCGCGCCGCCGAGGCCACGCAGCGATTCAGGCAGCACTACGGCATTGAATATACGACGCTGATCGCCGGCATTTCGGACAAGGATGACGCCGCCAAGAAGCTGCCGATGCTGCAGAGTTTCGTCGCCTTCCCGACGACGATTTTCATCGATCGCAAGGGCAATGTTCGCAAGATCCACACCGGCTATTCCGGTCCTGCCACGGGCGATCACTACACTCAGTTCGTCAATGAGGTGAAAACCACGCTCGATCAGTTGCTGGCCGAATCCCAAAATACTCAGGCAGGCGCCTGATGCCATCCTTCGACGTCGTATCGGAAATCGATACGCATGAATTGACCAATGCCGTCGACCAAGCGGTGCGCGAGCTGACGCAGCGATTCGATTTCAAAGGCACCGACTCCACCTTTGAACTCGAGGAAACCACCGTGACCATGACCGCGCCGGCGGACTTTCAGCTCAAGCAGATGCTGGATATCCTCAAGCTTCGAATCGCCAAGCGAGGTATTGACGTCGCGTGCCTGGAAGTGAAGGATCCGGAGGTCAATCTTGCCAGAGCCAAGCAGCTGGTGATTTTGCGGCACGGCATCGACGCCGACGCCGGCCGGAAAGTGTCGCGCCTGATCAAGGACTCGAAGCTGAAAGTCCAGGCGCAAATCCAGGGCGACAAGGTCAGAATAGTGGGCAAGAAGCGCGACGACCTGCAAGAGGCCATCGCCTTTCTGCGCAAAGCGGATGTCGGCGTTCCGTTGCAGTTCAATAATTTCCGGGATTGACGCACTGGGCTGCCGCGCTGAAATTCAAGGACGGAAAAAGGAGAGAACCATGAGTACCAAAAAATCAGCCGCGAATTATTTCCCAGCCTTGACCGGCATGGCCGTCTTGGGCCTGGCGGCATGCGCGTCGGATTCAATTGTCGTGACAGGCACCGCGCGGCCGCCCATCGCCCCTTCGGAAGTGCGGATTTACTCGCGCCCGCCGGCGGCGTTCGACGAGATCGCCATTCTCAATACCTCGAAGAACAGCGCCTTCACCACCGGTGGGCAGAAAACGGTCGATAAAGTCATCGCGGGACTGAAGGAACAGGCGGCCAAACTGGGCGCCAACGGCGTCATTCTGGAAGGCTTCTCCGACAGCCAAACAGGCTCGGTGGGAGCCGGCGGCGGCTCCGACTCCGTTTCCCGCAATTCCGCCGTCGGAGTGGGCGTGGGCGGATCGCTAGGTATCTACAAAAAGACCGGCCACGGCGTGGCCATCTTCGTGCCGCCGGGGTCTTAACTCCCCTCGGCACCGTGATGTTGACCGGTTCGAGCACCCGTTGGGAGGGGCAAGAAGCCTCGAGGTAACTGCTTCTTCGTTACCTCGAGGCTTCTTACCCTTCCAGCCGCAGCAGGCGCACGAGGCCCAGCAGTTCGTCCCAGCCGGTATCCGACACGGCGCAGTACTGGATATCGCCTTGTTGCCAAAACGCCAGGTGGTAGCCGTTGCGCGTCGCGTTGCTCGGGTTACGCAGGGTATCCGCGGCCCAGGTAAATACATTGATGACATGCGGGCCATGCTGGTAAACGACCACCGCCGATCGTTGATGGTCTATGTAGTCGGCGCGGCCGCCGACCAGCCGATAACCCTGCGATTCGAAATCCGCCACCACCGGCGATACATCGGCATGACCCGCAAACCAGGGCTTCACGGTGTGCCTGTCGGTGGACACGACGTCGATCAAATGCGCCGGCATCAGCGAACGCACATGAGCGCTCACCAGGTCATCGGTCAACGGACTCACCACACTCGGTAGCACCAGGAAAAACGCGATAGCCGCTGCGATCGCGGCGCCGCCGATGCCGCTGAACGCGCCCGTCCAAAACGAACGCCCGCGAAACACCGGAGGCAGCCGCGTTCGCGATTTCGCCGGCGGCGCTTCGACCACGCCCGGGCTCGCCGCGTCTTCTTGATCAAGCGCCTGAAGAATCTGCGTACGCAGCTTGGGCGGCGCAGCGGCGTAGGAGACATCGCGGCGCAAGGCGCTGCGCACCTTCACGAGATCCTCGAGCAGCGCGCGGCACTCGTTGCAATGATCGGCGTGCCGCTCGATCTCCGCGGCAGAGACCGCGTCGACCTCGCCATCGAAGTAAGCCTGCACCCGAAGCGATTCAGCGCACTGCACGCGGTTCTCCTTCCACTTCCTGCGACCATTTGGCCTTCAGGGCCGCGCGCGAACGTGCCAGGCGGGACATCACCGTGCCGATCGGCACATGAGTGACGGCTGCAATCTGCGCATAGCTCATTTCCTCAATTTCCCGCAGCATCAAAGCGGTGCGATGCTCCTCCGGCAGCGACGCCAAAAGCCGTTCAAGCACTTGTTTCTGATCCGACAGTATCGAATCGCTCTCGGGACCGGGCGTCGTCGCTACCATCGCGTGGCCATCGACCTCATCGTTTTCCTCCGGCAAGGGCACCAGGGCGCGCCGCTGCTGCTGTTTGGCGGCCGTGAAATGGCAATTGCGCACGATGGCCAGGAGCCATGCCTTCGCATCGGAGCCGCGCAGCGCGTCGAAGCCGCGGAAAGCACGCAACACCGCGTCCTGCACCACGTCGTCGGCATCCCCGGGCGCGTAGCACAGCCACCGCGCAAACCGGTATGCAGCGTCGAGATGAGGCAAAACCTGCTCCTCGAATCGAGCGCGTTTGTCATCCATCCTGTTAAGACTCACGGCAGGTCTATTTTATTCCCAACAGCAGCGGTTCTTTGATCGGTATGAACCGGTCCGCAGCGCGCATCAGACTTCCGGCCGACAGCTCCTCGACGCCGTAGACTTCGACCGTTAGCCTATGCTTTTCCCGGATTTTGTGCACCAGCAGGTCGAAATCTCCGTCACCTGTGGCCAGCACCACCACATCGGCCTGCGGCGCGTGCTCGAGAACCTCCAAGGTTATGCCGACGTCCCAGTCGCCTTTCGTGGATCCATCCCTGCGCTGTATGAAGGGTTTCAGCCTCACCTCAAATCCAATGGCGCGAAGTATGTTTTGAAACTGCCTCTGTTTCTCATCATCGCGGTCGATCGCAAACGCAATCGCCTTGACGACTTTTCTGCTCTTGGTGACCTCGGCCCAAAACCGGTTGTAGTCGAAATGACGCGAGAACTGCTGCCGCGTCGTGTAATAAATGTTCTGAACATCGACGAAGATGGCAACGGATTCCAATTCGCCCTCGCTCACGGAACAGGCAATCGCGAGCAGTATAGCGCTGCTATCGCGTATCCTTGGCATAACAATAAGGGGTGGCTCAAGTGACTCGAATACTTCGCCGCGCGGCTGCTATTGCGATCCTGCTGGCCCTTCAAGTAGGCCCGGCCTGGGCACAACGTCCGTTCCTCTCGGATGCGCAGTGGTCGACATTGCGCGACGAAGCCGGCGGCACCGCCCCTTACGAAAATCTGCGCGCCTTGACGCGACTGCACCGAGTTCCTGCGACGCCTGAGTTCGATCAGGCCGCCGATTTTATTCTTGGGCGCGCCAAGGAATATGGATTGCGGGATGCCCATGCCGAGCAATTTCCGGTCGACGGCAAAATTCACTACGGACTGATGCGTTCGCATGTTGCCTGGACGGTCGAAGGCGCGCGTCTTTGGCAGATCGAGCCACAGCACACGGCGCTCGGTGATTGGTCGACCGACCCCATCCGGCTCGCGGACTACAGTCACAGCGCAGACGTCGAAGCGCCGCTCGTCGATGTCGGCGCAGGCACGGCGGATAGCGACTACGCCGCCAAGGATGTGCGCGGCAAGATTGTTCTGGCGGATGGCGTGCTCTCGAGGGTGCAACGCCTGGCCGTGGCGAAATACGGCGCGGCCGGCATCGTCAGCGACATGCCGAATCAGACCACCGCTTGGTCCGGCCTCGACACGACCATCGTGCGATGGGGACATCTGGACGCCTCACAGCCTGAGGGGTTTGCCTTCATGGTGTCGCGCGCCACGGCGGCAGCCTTGCGCGCGCAAATGATCGCAGGGACTGCGGTCGTGCTCGGCGCCCATGTCAAGGCCGACGTGGGGCCCGGACACTGGACGGTCATAACCGCTACGATTCCGGGGACCGAGCCGCAAGCCGGAGAAATCGTCTTCAGCTGCCACCTCGACCATCAACGGCCCGGCGCCAATGACAACGGCAGCGGCTGCGTCACGATTCTCGAATCGGCCCGGGTGCTGAATCGATTGATCGGCAGCGGCGCCTTACCGCGCCCCAGCCGCACCTTAAGATTCATCTGGGGGCCGGAGGTCGAAGGCACCATGGCCTTCTTGAGCGGGCATCCGGACATCATGCGCTCGATGCGCGCGGATATTCACATGGATATGGTGGGAGGCGATCTGTTCAAGAACAAATCCGTGCTGCACGTGACGGAAACGCCCTGGTCGCTGCCTACGTTCATCACTGATATCGGCGATACCTTTGCCGAGACCATTCGCGACGCCGCGGCCGCTTATACCGAGGATGGCAGTCACGAGAATGCGGCCGTGGTCGAAAATCGCAATGGCGCACCCGGCACGCGCAATGGGTTCTTTGTCGACGAAACTCCCTACGCGGAAGGCAGCGATCACGATGACTATGATTCATCGACCATCGCGGTGCCGTCGCTGTATTTGCGGGACTGGCCGGACATTTACATTCACACCGATCACGACACTCTGGAGCAGATCGACGCGACCAAGCTGCGCCGTGTCGCGCTCCTGGGTGCGGCCTCGGGGTATAGCTTTGCAAGCCTCGACGCCGCACAGTCCTCTGTGGTCCTGCCTTTCTTCGCGGCACGCTCGCAACAGCGCCTGGCCAGGGGGTTTGAACGCGCCCAACTGCTCGCGCAGGACGACCATCTGCCGCCAAATGAGGCTGCGTTCGAGGCCCACAACCTCATGGCGCAAATGCTTCGCCGCGACCAGGCTGCGTTGCAGTCCTTCGCGGTCTTTACGCACAGCCATCCGCAGGAACTCGCCGCGTCCTTGGGCGCGCTCAAAGCGCAAGCGGCAGCCTCTGATCGCTGGATAGATCTGATTGCCGCGAAACGGGATGTTCACGCATCCGCCGCCGCGCCGGCCTGGCATGCGACGGCGCAGAGTGCGCGCACTCCTAAGCGCATCGCCGAATTCGGCCCGCTCACGTTTCAAAATGACGATGTGCTGCTCGATCGTCTTGGGCCCGAACGCCTGGCCAAAATCAAGCTGCTGAACGCCGATTCGAGCCGTTTGCTCAATGCGCAAGACAGCGGGGCCATTTATGCCTATGAAATCGTCAACTTCGTTGACGGCAAAAGAACGGTGGGAGAGATCAGAGACGCGGTGGCGGGAGAATTCGGGCCCATTCCGCTGGATGTGGTCAGCGATTATCTGCAAGCCTGCGAAGAGGCGAAAATCATCGCCTTTAGGTGAGGAGTCCTTACCTGGGCGCGGGCGGAGGCGGAGTGGCCTTGCCGCGCTGCATGCCCTTCGAATAGATCACCGTGCCATCGAGTTTGACGATGATGACATCGATGTCGTCGATGCGATTGTAAATTTCCATGGCCTGCTCCGGGCCCAGCACGAATGCCGTTTTAGACAAGCCATCGGTTCGGGTCGCATACGGGCCGATCACGGTCGCGCTGCGAACCTTGCTGGCGGAATGGCCGGTGTGCGGATCGATGATGTGGTGGTAGCGGACGCCACCCTCATCGAAGAACCGCTCATAGTCGCCGGAGGTGGAAATCGCCGCATCCACCAGCGGAATACTCGCAATCACCTCGCCCTCGCCCTTGCGCGGATCGCGGATGCCCACCATCCATGGCTTGCCGAAGCGATCGCCGATGATGCGGCTGTCGCCGCCGGCGGACACATAGGCGCGCGTAAACCCGCGCGCTTTCAAGACATCGATGCCGCAGTCCACCGAATAGCCCTTGGCGATGCCGCCCAAATCGATGCGCACACCCTTCTGCGAGAATTGCACCGTTTGGTTTTTCGCATCTAGGATCACGTGCTGGTAATTCACCGCCGGCAATGCCTTGGCGATTTGCGCCTCGTCGGGACGGATGTGTTTCGGAAAATTGTACATATAGCCGACGCTGGCATAGGTGATGTCGAAGGCGCCGTCGGTGATCACCGAGTACTCTTTCGCCTTGACCAGCAGGTCGAATAATTCCTTGCTGATGTGCATCGGTCCGTCAGCGGCTTTTGCATTGACCAAAGACACTTCGCTGGCCGGCTTGTAGGTGCTCATGGACTCATCGATGTGGCGCATCTCGTCGAGCACCGCATCGATCGCCGTTTCGGCCTTCGCCCGCTCTTCCGACCACACTTCCACGGTGATGCGCGTGCCCATGATGCCGTCGGTGACGCGGTTTACCCACTCCGCACGCGCCGGAGCGGCGGCGGCCAGGGTTGCGGCAACCGCGAAACACAGCGCACTCATCATGACTTTAAGTTTCATGGGCAAGCCTAACGCGTTTTGCGGGCGGCGGCCCGCCGCCACTGAGTGACGACGAGAGCGCTGCCGATCATGCCGCCCAAATGGGCGAAATGCGCAATACCGGAGAGCGTTCCGGTAACGCCGAGAAAAAGTTCGACGCCGGCGTAAATCGTGGCAAACAGCCATGCCGGCATGGGAATGGGCGGAATCAAGGGAACGACCTTGCGGGTGGGAAACATCAGCGCGTAAGCCAACAGCAGACCAAACACCCCTCCGGAGGCGCCAATCGTCGGCGCCGGCGGCGCACCGAACAGCATGGGTATGAACAGCTGCGTGAGTGCCGCGGTGACCACGGAAGCGAAGTAGCAGGCGAGCAGCCGCCTCGGCCCCACGTAGCGCTCAATTTCGGCGCCGAACATCCACAGGCCCAGCATGTTGAATCCGATGTGGGTGACATTCCCGTGCAAGAATGCATAGCTGATGATCTGCCAGGGCTGAAAATAGACTTTGCCGTCGATGGGTTGCAGCGGCCACAATGCGAATAGTTCGTCGATTCGAGCCGGCGATTGGCCCTGCAGCAGGAATACCAATACGTTCGCACCGACCAAGATGATGACTGCGGAAATTTTCATGCTAGCAATGCATTCTAACTGACATGAACGCGCTTCCACTGAAAACCGTCTTCCTGGACTATGACACCGTTTCCAACGGTGATCTCGATACGGCCGGGCTGCGCGAAGCGGCCGGCAACCTGGTTTTGTACGAGTCCAACGAATCGAAGATTGCCGAGCGTATCCACGATGCCGATGCCGCTCTGCTCAACAAACTGGAGCTCACCCGCGGGCTGTTGCTCGGCGCCCCCCGCCTAAAGCTGGTCGCGCTCGCCGCCACCGGCACCAACAACGTCGATCTGAGCGCGGCACGCGATCGCGGCATCGCTGTCTGCAATGTGCGCGCCTATTGCACGGCCTCGGTGGTGCAGCAGGTGTGGGGACTGATATTGAGCCTCACCCAGCATGTGTATGAGTATTCGCGCCTGTCCCAGGATGGATCCTGGGTGCGGGACGAGGCCGGCACGGTGCTGTCCCATCCGATCCGCGAACTTACCGGCCGAATTTTCGGCGTGATCGGCTGGGGGGAACTGGGCCGAGGAGCTGCGCGCGTGGCCGAAACCTTCGGCATGCGTGTCGCGATTGCCAACCGTGCGGGCGAGGCGCCGCAAGCCGGGCGCATGAATCTCGATGAGCTGCTCGCCAAGGCGGACATTGTTTCTTTGCATTGTCCGCTCACTGACTCGACACGCGGTCTGATCGGCGCGCGCGAATTGGCGCTGATGAAGTCCGATGCCCTGCTGATCAATACCGCTCGCGGTGCATTGGTCGACAGTGCGGCGCTCGCCGCGGCACTCAAAGCCGGCAAACTCGGTGGAGCGGGAATTGATGTCCTGCCCCAGGAACCGCCGGTGGACGGCGACCCGCTCCTCGACAGCCACATCCCCAATCTATTGGTGACGCCTCACATCGCCTGGGCGGCGCGCGAAGCGCGGCAACGCTGCATAGATGAAATGGCGGCCAATATCCGCGATTTCCGCAGTGGAGGCCGGCGCGGACGGGTCGTGTAGCAATGTGCCGAAGACGGGTCCCTCGCAATCAGCCCCGATTGGCTTTTTTCTCGCGCTTCAAAGCGCGCTTCTCTTCCAAGGTTTTCGTCGGCTTCTTCTTGTCCTCTTTCTTTCGATCCATGCCCTTGCCCATGACTCACTCCTCTTAGGTTATCGACGATTAATCTTTCGCCCGCCGCCGTGCCATTATTTTCGGCTTGGCATGCCTGCCCTCCCGCGGCGGCGCGCCGGGATGACGGCCAATCGTAGCGCGCGGCGGCTTCGGCGGCTTCTCGCTCACCCGGCTGATGCGCAACTCTCGACCCGCCACGCGCACCTGCTGCAATTCCTTGAATATCTGCTTCGGCATGCCTTCGGGCAAGTCCACATAGCTGTGATCTTCGCGAATATCCACCCGTCCGATGTGCACACCCTCCAATCCTGACTCGTTGGCAATGGCGCCGACAATGTTGCCCGGCTTGATCCCATGTACTGACCCTACTTCGATGCGATAAGTTTCCATTTGCTTGAGGCCCGACCTGCGCGGCGGCTCCGCCGGCGATTCGTCTCGCTCCGAAGGGCGCTGTCGTTCCGCCGGCACGTGAGCGCTGGGTCGTTCCCGGTCTCTGGGTCTATCGCGTTCCACGCTCCGCGTCTCCTCGCGGCGCGGCGCGCGCTCCTCGCGATCATGGTCGCGATCGAAACCTCGAGCGCGCGCAGCGGCCTCTGCCGGCCGCTCCGGTTTTCCCGCGAGCAGCAGCGGCGTGGTTCCCTGCGACAGGCTGGCAAGCGCCGCGGCAATATCCATCAACGGCAGGCCGGACTCGGCTTCCATTTGTTCCAGCACGGGCCGGTAAGGATTGCCGTCGCCCTTGGCGATGGTCTCGGCGATGCGCTGTTTGAACTTGGCGATTCGCAGCGTGTTGACGGCGTCGACGCTCGGCAGGTTCATGGGTTCGATCACCTGCCGAGTGGCTCGCTCGATGGCGCGCAGCATATTGCGCTCGCGCGGGGCGATGAACAGGATGGCCTCGCCCTTGCGGCCGGCTCGGCCGGTGCGCCCGATGCGATGCACATAGGACTCGGTGTCGTACGGGACATCGTAGTTCACGACGTGGCCGATGCGTTCCACGTCGAGGCCGCGGGCGGCGACATCGGTGGCGACCACGATGTCGATTTGGCCGGCTTTCAGGCGCGCGACCGTGCGTTCCCGCAGCGGTTGCGGAATATCGCCGTTGAGCGGCGCGGCCGCGAAGCCGCGTGCCTCGAGCTTCTCCGCCAGTTCCACGGTCGCCTGCTTGGTGCGTGTGAATACCAGCATGCCGTCGAAGGTCTCGGCCTCCAGAATGCGCGTCAGCGCATCCAGCTTGTGCATGCCGCTGACCATCCAGTAGCGTTGGCGGATATTGGTCGCGGTGCTGGTCTTGCTCTTGATGGTCACTTCGACCGGCGTGCGCAAGTGCTTCGCCGCGATGCGGCGGATGGGCGCAGGAATGGTCGCCGAGAACAGCGCGACCTGCCGCTGCGGCGGCGTCTGTTCGAGGATGCTTTCGACGGCATCGATGAAGCCCATGCGCAACATCTCATCGGCCTCGTCCAGCACCAGCAGGGTCAGGCCCGTGAGTTTCAGGGTGCCCCGATTCATATGATCGATGACGCGCCCGGGCGTGCCCACCACCACGTGCACGCCGCGCCTCAAGGCATTGAGTTGCGGCTGGTAGCTTTGGCCACCGTAGATGGGCAGCACGTGAAATCCTTTTAAGTGAGCTGCATAGCGCAGAAAGGCTTCCGACACTTGCAGGGCCAGTTCGCGTGTGGGAACCAGCACCAGCACTTGGGGCTCATGGCGCGTGAGATCGATTTTGGTGAGCGCCGGAAGCGCAAAAGCCGCTGTCTTGCCGGTGCCGGTCTGCGCCTGGCCGAGCATGTCCTGGCCGGACAGCAGCACCGGAATGGTCTGGGCTTGAATGGGC